>Ga0180437_10003363_pt1 | contig 23908 bp, 9 predicted proteins | sample SS_ome_4_FD_132410 | JGI IMG/M metagenome (GOLD analysis project Ga0180437, IMG submission 132410) | Hypersaline lake sediment archaeal communities from the Salton Sea, California, USA - SS_3_D_1 metaG | ecosystem: Environmental > Aquatic > Non-marine Saline and Alkaline > Hypersaline > Sediment... | reverse complement strand
TTTTTCATGCCTTCCGTGGCGGTCGTGTTTTCCACCAGGGCGTTGTGGGCGTTGTGGGTGTTCATGGTGACATCCAGGAAAAGCATCTTCAGGTCCAACTCGTCATCCAGTTTGCGGACGCTCTCGGAAAGGATGGAGCGCCACATGCTGAGCCCGGCATGGAGCCGGATGTTGACGCGCCGGTCTTCCTCCCGCAGCCGGATCCGCGTGGCGTGGGATTCCGGGACCGGTCCTTCCCCCCTCCAGGTCCATCCTACGATTTTTTTGTTCTCCAGCTCGCGGTACTGGAAATCGCGGATGAAGTTGTAGGCCGGGTGTTGCGGGTCGATATCTATGGCCGCCACGTGGGGCATGATGCGGAATCCCATTTCCTGCGCCTTTTTGATGAATGCCGCACCCTCCAGGCTCGGAGTGTAATCCGGGTAGTTGTTGCGATCCCTGCGAAAAGCACTTACGTGCAACAGCACTTTATGGGGAGAAATCCGTTCAGCCAGGGCATCCAGTACTGCCGGATCGATCGGGCACCAGCTCAATGCCAGTGTGACATCTTCGGCCCAGGGGGGAAGGGCTTGCGCGCTAAGTCCGTAGGCTTCCGCCAGCCAGTCACGATAGGAAGAAGCGGGCACTTTCCAGTCTCCTTCATAGACATTCACCCGCCAAGCCAGGCCGCCGGCGCTCAAATTGTCGTCTAGGGGCCCATAAGCATCGGTGTCGAATCCAAGGCACCGGGCGTTTCCGGGCACCCCTACCTTCAGCGCCTTGTACAGATAGCGCGTGTCCCGGCAGTGGACCCAGAATCCCCCGGCCTTCCCCTGGAGTATGGCGAATCCGGCCTCCCAGCGGTGCGGCCAGTACCAGAATGTGTCTCGAATCAACGGATTTTCCAGAGGCTCTTTGATCCCCTGGTAGAACGGCGCGACCAGCTCCAGATCCGAGTCGATGCCGGTGAGCAGCCAGCGGCAGGAGCGCACGCCCGGCCGGGACGAATAAGCCCCAAGTTCTACGATCAGGTCGCCGGAGTCCGGGTCATCGGCCACTGTCATGACTCCATCTCCGTCATAGGCTTCCACGCGGATCTCCGCCCGGTGGTCGTTGATCCGGTGCAGGGTGAACCGGTCCCCGACCTCGGTTCCCAGAGGGACGGATTCGCCTCCGGGATAAACGAGATAGACCGACGTCTGCTTCTCGGCTGAAGCCCGGACCAGCACCTTTCCATCCGACTTACGGACCAGGGAAACCAGAACCCCCTGCTCAAAGACGGCGCTTAGCGTCGAGGTCTCCACCAGGATCCGGCTTCCCTCAACTTTGACTCCCGCACCGAGCGGGGATGTCAGAACCATCAAGGCGAAAACAACTGTCAGAAGTGAGACAGCCATCCTTGGGATTGAGTGGATATTTTTCATTTTCATACCTCCTGTCTTTTCTCCGATTTCTCCTCGTTCGACCCACTCGGTGTGGGTCTCAGCTTCCCCGAACCTTCTTTTAACGCTGCTCGGACAGCATGACGCGGGCCCAGAGGTGGTTGATGTCCAGCGCGACCGACTGCTCGAATTCGGATTTCGCCCGGGATGCGTCCCCTTTTCCCAGCCAGCCCAAGCCGACGAAGAAATGGGCCCTGGCTTTCCTGACTTCCGGAGTGTCCCTCTCCCCGAACTTGGCGAAAAAGCTCACCCCCGCATCCGTCTCGATGGCTTGGAGGATTTCTTCGCCGCGCTTGATCAGTTCCTCGAACAGAAGCAGCGCTTCGGATCCTCTGCCCAATTTTTTCAAGGCCTGCCCCTGGTAGAAGTGCGGCACGTCGTATTCGTCGTAGTACTGCCGTTCGGCGACGGCACGCTCATAGGACCGGCGCGCCTTTTCTTTATCGCCCATGGCCTCATAGGCGATTCCCATGTGATACTGCACCTCACAGGTGCGGCCTCCGGCGAACTCCTTGGAAGCCTCCAGGTTGAGGGGAAATTTGTCCGCCGCCTCCAGATAGCGGAGCGCCTGCTCGAACTTTTTTTCCCCCTGGAGTTCCCTGGCGCGCAGGATGTTGGCATCGACATATGACGCATACACGTTGGCGCCGCCCTCCCATCTGCGGAAATGATACGGCTTCATCAATTCCAAAGCTTTGTCGTAATTGCCGAGTTGGGTGTAGAGGCCGATCTCCCTTTCCAAGGGCAGGAGGTAATCGTCCTTGATGAGTGTCTCATGATGCTTTTGCAGAAAGACCAGTCGATTTTCCGGCGGCACCTGGGCCTTTTCGTAGACGGCGTCCAGCTCGTAGATGACACGCGTGTCCTGAGGATCCAGCTCCACGGCTTTTTCGTAGCTGAACATGGAACGCTCCAGATCGTTGGAAGTCCGGTCGTAGCCCAATCCGAGATTGCGGTAGAGTGTGGCGAATTCCCCGCCCCGGCCCACCGATTTTTCCCACAGTTTGATTGCGGCTTCAGGCTGCAGGTCGTAAAGCAGGTTGCCGAGATAATAGGGAGCCATGGCGTCATGCGGATTTTTCTCCATGGCGGTCCGGAGGACGTCAATCAATTCCAGTTGGAAGGGAAAGCAGTAATCGGGCGGCATCTGAGGAGCCAGCTGAAGATATCTTTCCGAACTCTCCCGGTCGCCTTTCTGGCCGGCGAAATAGCCGGCATAATAATAAAGCAGGGGATTGGTGCTGACACCCTTTTTATCGATCGCAATCAATCGATCGAGAACGTCGATCGCTTCTTCCCAGAGCCCGCAGTTGCCGTAGTCGACGGCCAACTCCAGGTAAGAATGCACTTGATCTCTCATCAGCTCCTTGAGGGCGTCCCCGGTTTCAGCCGCTTCGTCCTTAAGCCCCAGGGACCGCTGAGCCAACAGCAGCTCGTTCCTAGACCAGAAATCGAGCAAATCTTCCGCAGCCGTCCGGGATGCCAGTTCAACGGCCTCGTTCAGCATTCCCATCTTTCTGAGGGCCGCGCTTTTCAAGCCCAGCGCCTTGAGATTGAGGGTGTTGGTCGATAGGGCGAGGTCGAGATGTCTTTCAGCCTGAGAAAAATCCTTTTTCCGGCAGTCGATTTCAGCCAAATGATAGTAGGCGGCGGAATGGAAGCCGCTGTCCCAGGTCGCCTGATAGAAATCGTCATACGCCTCCTTGAATTTTCCCAGTAGCTTCAAGGCCAGGCCGTGATAGAAGAGCGGTTCGGCGTCTCGAGGATGGGTGAAGTTCCAGGTCGCCCGTTCCACGGCCGTCTTCAAGTGTCTCTCCGCCTCTTCGAACATTCCTTTCCTGAGGAAGAGAATACCGACGGCGGTGTTCACCCGGGAGTTGCCCGGATCACGCCTCAGGGCTTCCTCATAATACGGCATGGGATCCAAGGTGGGGTGGTAGAACTGCTCCAGGCGCATACCGGCCAAATACAGCTCCTCCACGGATGTCATGTCCTTGGGAGCGGCGGGCGGCTTCACCGTCTCGGGCATGGGGGATTTTTCACCGGTCGTGAGGTCTCCCTCATACTCTCTTCCCGGGAATGCTCCCGGCGAAGTCTTGACCGGACGGTAGGAAATGAGCTCTTCTCCTTCGGCGGAGAACAGCGAGAGCCGCAGGTCCTCCGTGTCCAATCCCGGCGGCAGTGAGACTTCCTTCTTGAAAGGATTGATGGGGCTGATGTCGATTTTCTGATCCAAGATCAACATGTCGCCCGCGTTAAGAACCACCCGTGCCCGGTCCCGCCGGGAGGTGGTGTTGAATCCGATGACGGCGGTGTTTTTTTGCTTCAGTTCCAGCCCAACGGCCGCCTCGATATTGGCGTTCTTCACGTTTCCCAAGCCTCTCAGGGGGTAGAAGTAGTGGCTGACGCTCTTGGTTTCCATCGGCTGGATCCAGCTGTAATCGGGTTCGTTGTCCGAGTACCCGCCGGCCATCAGCTCCAGTTCGGGGCCGTCCGTCTCGGTCAGCAGTTTATCCCAGACCTTGCCCTTGTCGCCGCTGCCCCAGGTCCAGAATTTTTTTCCGGGCGCAGTATGGTGGCTGCCTACGATGCAGGTCCCGGTATCTTTTCCATGGTCGTAGCCGGCCATCCAATCGTCCTCGTAGTTGTAGCAGAAGAAGGATATCTGCTTATCGTTGGTTTTCCACCAGCTGATGTCTACGCCGTCGGTGCCGTATTCCTTTCCGAGGGCTGTGAAGTCGACGCGGTTGTAGGTTTCATGGGCGATGGGCCAGGCGGCGTATTCCCTTTTGGCGTGCTGCGTCACCCATTCGGTGCTGGGTGGGAATATGACCTGATAATCAGGATTGGAGTGCACGCCGGCATTGGCGAAATACAGGATCGAGTGAAGGAAGGGGGACCGGTTGTAGGGGATGAGTGTCGCTTCGATATAGGATTTGCCAGGATAGAGGGTAATGCCGATTCTCCATTTCATCCGGTGCCTGAGCTCGATCTCGCCGACCCAGGCCGTGACACTCCCGTCGGGATTCTCCTGTAGAGCGTAATCGATGGGAGTAAACGAGGTGGCCCGGTGGTGGTGAAAGACGTTCCATTCCACGCCCCCGGTGATCCAGGCGCCGAGCATTCCGATCAGTCCGGGTTTGATGACATGCTGCCGGTAGATGAAATCGTAGTTGTTCTGCTTGTCCCGCGCGGAGAAAATGCGTCCCCCGATTTCCGGCAGGATGCTGGTCTGAATGTATTCGTTTTCGAGATAAATGGCACGGTAAGTCTTGTCCACTCGTTTGTCCGTCAAACGTTCCTGTATGGCATATGGGTAGACCCGTCCTTGAGCGCCCTGATACACCCTCCCGAAATAGAAGCGGGGATTTTTCCCCTCCCGGCCGATCAGGTAAGTGGGGAGTGTGATCTGTTCCTCCCAGATTTTCGCCGGGGATGGGTCTTCCTCAACGGCGCCGGCAACCTTGACGGAGAAAGTCAACGCCGAGATAAGGAATAACCCGAGTGTGAGCCCTCTTGCTATCCAAGCCTTTTTTTTGTTCACGTTTTCCTCCTTTTATTTGATTATCTAATTTATGATTTATGGGAGAGGCCTACGGGTGGTCCCTACCGCTGCCTTTCCCCGCAGTCGATTTCCAATAGGATCCTCCCCTTGAGCGAGGCCGGAAGGGTAACGATTTCCTCCGCGGGATCGAATGCTTCCCACTCCCTGCCGTTTACCCGGGTGCTCCTGATCTTCCTTCCGCCCGGCATTCGCATCCTCGGGGCGTTGGATGAATCCAGTAATCTTGCCCTGTGCGAGTTCCGATCTCAACTCGTAATCGATGCGGCCAAATCGGGTCGGGGCGCCGGTGACCTTAATCCTCTTCCCGTCCTCAAGCCAGATACGCGGCGCCGCCCTGGCCAGCCAGATGACAGGCTCGTCCGGGTCTTCGAACACGAGCATCCATTTGGTGAGAGCCGGGATGGTTAGCTGAGCCGGCGTGCAGTAGGTGCTCAATGGGGACCCGTCGATACCAGCTACTTCAACCGCCGTCCAGGTTCCCCGGGAATGGACGTGGGCCCTGTGGGCATAGTAGAACAGGAGAAACTCCCGGATCATATCGTTATGGATGAGCCCGTAGGCGTAGCCGTAGATCACGAAGCCGTTGACGGCTTTCCCATTGCGCGGCAGCCCTAGCACTCTCTGTCCGTTCGACGACTGATACCGGGTGATGATCCGGACCATCTCACCGGAGAGGACTCCCGAGTGAAGCATCTCGGCGTAGACCCGGTTTCTCCACAATGGCTTTATATCTCCCGCGACGGCGGGAAGGTAGGGGGGATCCTGGCTCCAGTCGATCGATCTGCTGATGGCGTCATGGAGATCGGTCTTAATGCCTGCGGCCTCCCGGGTAAGCTGTTCTCCTGAGATTACAAGGTCGGTGCTAGTTGTTTTCCTGCCGATCTCGGTCCAGCTCCGTCCCAGATCATGAAATCCCCGGCAAACTTCAGCACTGTTGGAAAAATGGGGCAGGATATGCCGGTATGGATCGTTCTGCAGGCCGCTGTCATGTTCGGACCATCCGCGGATGACACCATAGCCGATGTCGTTCCGCGTAAGCTGCCGGCTTTCTTCTCTGAGGCGCAAAAGGAGGTCCGCAATGGCTGAGATTTTACCGTGGTGCTTCAGAATCAGAGTCTTATCGCCCGTTAAGTCGTAATAACGGGCTAGAGACGTCAGCATGCGGCCGTACTGCCCGATCTCGGGGCCTCGGGTGTCGATGGAGCCGTCGTCTCTGACGAACTTGGTAAAATAATCGTCGATATAGCGTCCCGCCCGCTCCGTCATACCCCATTCCAGGAAGGTGCCGACGCTGCTGTTGAAGGTATCCTGGAAACTGTCGACATTACTGAAACCAGATCCCAGGATCCCGTCGACCATTGTTTTCTGGTGGATCGGGGGATAGCCGTATCGCGGATGATCTCCCGTTCGGGTGATGATTTCCAGAAGCAGAGCGTGCCGGCAGAAATCATAGTAGTCGGGATCCGGCACATCGATTGTCATGGCGGGAGCGAGGACATCATGAGAAGCGCGATGGACGTTGAGAAGGGCCTGGAAGAACTGGTGCGCTTCCGGTTCGTCCCGGGGAGGATAGGGGAGGTGATGATAGAAGTAATGCGATGCCTTGACCGTGCCTTCGACCACGTGGATAAGGCGGTACCAGACGGGCTGAGTCCAGAATTTTGATGGATCTTCGTCGGCGAAAATTACCTCCTCCCAATAAGAGTTCCCTCCGGTCGGAAACAGGAAGCGGACCACAGGCAGCCAGCTCCCCACCAGGCCTTCCCACACTCCTCGTCTTTCCCTAACTTGTTTTATCTCAGGGATCAAGTCGCCGCTGTCGATGTAGTTGATGGTAGCGCCTCCATACTCGAACACGACTTTTTCGAGCGAATGAGGCGTTCCTACGAAGGTGGGAATCCTCAAAGGGGGCAGACAGGCGGCCACCTGATGGAATGTCGGATCGCCTGATCTCATCAGGATTTCTTCGGCCAGGATATCCTTCTGGCTTTCGACGATTTCCTCCAGGATTCTACCATGGTAAAGTGTATTTTCCGGTACACTCGTGGTCTCCAGACTTTTGGCGAGAACGAAATGAACAGCGCCGGGTTGTGCATAAACAATGGGACCCACACGATCTTCCAGGTTCTCGAAGACGGCCATTTCCTCGCCGTCGTTGTGTAGCACCGCCATCAGGGTCCAAGGGCCCATCCTTTGATCTATTTTTAAGGTGGATACATTTCTGGTTGAGTTTTCGCGTATTTTGACGGATTGTGTAGCTGAATCGAGATGAGTGATCACGAAAGGAAGAGTCCCATCTGGGTTATCCGGGAAGCCGAATCCGTTCGATAGAAAAAACAGAATCCCTAAGACGATGAGAACTCCATGACGAATGAAGGAATCATTCCCGTTCAGGAGAGCTGAACCGATGTGCAGCCTCATTCGGTCATTCATTCTTTTCCGGTCTTGATCCGGGGAAACTCCGAGATCCGGAGCCGGGCGCTGCCGTAGGGGACGAGGATCAGCTCCTCGACCGGTTCATCAGAAACCACGGGACCTGTCGGTGGATCGTCGGCGGAATTGTTCTTGAGGGTCCATCCGGGGATTCTTTTGCCTTTGATCCTGATGACCACAGGTGCTTCCTCCATCCATGGAACGAATCCCTGTTCGTCGGTATAGACCAGATCACCGACATCCGCCCAAGGGAAGCTGCCGATGGAATTCCTGGTAACGGCAACGTCGGTTGCGGCATCGTCGGGATCGATGATCAATCCGTAATTCCAGGGAGTGGTCGGCCGGATTTCCCAGTCGGCGTTTCCCTTGAAATTGATCTCGTTGGGAAAACAGTAGTAGCTGGTCGTGACCACTCTTTGGAAATCTTTGCCGATTCGTAGAGAAAAGTACAGCGGTCCCCTCAAGAGGGAAAGGGATCCGTTGTAGCGGGTCTCCGTCCGGAGAGCCATGGGGAGCTCGATTTCGATGACGTCGCCGCTCTTCCATTCTCTTTTGAGCCGGTAGACCGCACCGGCTTGGGGTGAGACGGATTTGTTCCCTGTTTTCAGTACGGCCCCGTCCGCCCAGGCCGGTATCCGGAAGTGAAGCGGAAAGGTGCAGGGCTCGGTCACCTCGACTGTAAACCGGATGGCGCCGTCAAAAGGATATTCCGTCTCTTCGGTGATCTGGGCCGTCACGCCGTCCGCCACCTTAGCCGTGACCCGGCACGGGCCGTAGGCGGCCGCGAGCAAACCGCTATCTAGGGTCGCCATCCACAAGTGCTCTACGAAACCCGGATAGCCTCGATGCATGCTGAACGTGCAGCAGGGGTAGTGGGGATTCAGTCCGTATATGATCGCACAGCGCGGATTCGTGCTCCACTCCCGGTCCTCGTTCGTGACCAGAACCTGGTTGGCCTGCTGATCGTACTGGTGGGCCCAGAAATCGGGTGTTATGGTCCCGGGCAGGCTGTTGTAGGCCAGGATTTCCAGCCGATCCAGAAAAGAGGGATCTCCGAAAATCATGAACAGCGTCTCCATCGAGGCCATACTGCTGATGACTCCGCACAGCTCGGTTCCCTGGGTGGGCCGTCTGCCGGAGATGTGTTCGTCTCCGGACCATCGGCCCCCCACCTGTCCGTGGTGGTCATCCAGGCTTTTGATGCCCGCATAAACGGCGGCCCGGTCGCGCGGATTCCGAGAGAGCAGGAACCAGTGGGCGGGATGGCTCAGCGCCCCGAACAGGAGCGGGCCGTGGGCGGTCTTTCCCCTGGCACCCCAGTGATAGGGGATCCGATCGTTTTCCAGCGCCTCCGTATCCCACGGGAAATCCGAGAAAAAGGCCGTCCAGTCGAAGGAGTTGTCGTGGATGTATGTGATGTATTCCAGGAATTCAGGCTTTTCCGTATGATTGTACAGCCAATAGGCCAGGGACGAGGTCCCCATCATCCCGGCGCCCCACCACTTGTTTTCGGGCCATTCCCGCACGTTTGTGATCATGTAATCCATGAAGTTTTCCGCCAGGGGGATGACGCGTTCGTCCTTGGTCACCTCGTAATATTTGATCAGCGCCCAAAGCGCCCTTTTCTGATGTCCGGGATCACAGACGGTGGCCTCTTCGTATCCCTGCTCCCAGGGAGGGCCGAACCATCCGTCCGGCTGAGCGGAAGCAATGATCCACTCGATGTATTCCTGGGCCTTCGCCTTGAGCCGCTCATCGTCCAGGAGGTAGGCGATGGAGACCAGCCCGTTGAGGTAGGAAACCGCCCAGGAATCCCGCGTTCCGGGGACAATGTTGTTATCCCCTCCGCCTTTCCAGCGGGAGTCGGTCAGGAAAAATTCGTCCACGTATCCCGTCAGCCCCTGGGTTTGAATGACGAGCTGATCCTTCAACCATCCGGCAGGCTTGACCGCACCCAGCGGCAGCTTGATGTATTCCATCCGGGCCAAGGGAGGGCGGTTCCCGGGATAGTTGGTGTTGATCCGGTCGGATTCGGTTCGGCAGGAAGCCGACGTTAGAATAAGAATGAGGAAAACGGTCTTCGGATTCTTCAAGTTTTTCTCCTTCAATCGCGATTGTCCGGGCGCGATGTCTCTCCTGTCCTCGAAATGGCGACGGACACCAGGGCTTTCGATGGGATCGGCAGCTCCAAGATGTTTTCCCGGTCTTTCCGCACTACGAACTCGAGCCTGACGGATCCATCCAGGTCGATGGCATAGGGCCCCGGGGAAAATCCAGAGATCTTGAGAGTGGTTGTGTGAGCGTCCTGTGTCCGGTTTTCCAGATGGAACCGGAAGCTTTGCAGCGTTTCCTGGAACCACACGGGCCGCTCCGCTGCGAATCCATCCCGGTCGAACTCGAGATGGATGCGGCTGTCGTCGAGGAGCACGTGTAAACGCCGGCGCAGGCCGTCTCGAGGGATGACATTGAATTCGCCGTCTTCACGCGTCAGGGAGGCTCCGTAAGCAAAGGGGCCGAACAGCGGATCGTCCACCACGATCGTGGCGGCGGTTCTCAGGGCGGCGCCGAATCCCATGTCTGCTTCGCCCCCGTAGTACCATGTCCCGCGCGGAGAGACTTTTCCCTGTCTTTCGTCGACGGCAAAGGGAATATAAGCGCCTCCCGCGCCGCCGTCGTTGTGGCGCCCGGGATACCAGTAGCCGTAGTCGGTGGCCTCGGTTCCTGTGTTCATCAGGGCCCAATTGCACAGGAAAGAGGCGTACCCCAGCCTGAGATACTTCTCCGGTTCCGATGAAAAATAAAGGGCGTAGTCCACTATAGACCAGCCCGCCATCTGAGACATGTAAAACATGGTTCCGGGCCGGCTGCTACCCAGAAGGTAGTAAGCCGGCTCGATCCACCCCCTGAGGGCGATATTTATGGCGATCTGTTCCTGCATGAAACGCTCGGCATCTTTCCTGGAGATATCCGGCAGGAGGCCGGGTCTTTCAGCACGCTCCATGGCGTATCGGGCTAAGGCATGGGTGGATTCAAAGGCGCAGGGATTCCCCGGGTATTCGGCGTGCAGCAGATTGGGCCCGTCGTTTACGTAATGGGCGACTTTTTTCTCCCAGGCCGTTCTCAGCCACTCGGCCGGCTCCGCCCGCCCCTCGAGCTCGAGGGTATCGATGAGCGGGACGATGACCATTTCGTTCATCCGGCACAGCTCGTAGGTCGACCACCCTCCTGTCTCGTAGGGAACGGTGAAGTAGGCTTTTGCCGTGCCGAAAGCCCGCTCCAGATAGCCGGCCTTATCCAGGTATCCGGTCATTCCCGGATAATATTTGGCGATCCGATACATGTTCAGATACAGCATAATAATGTGAGGATAGTCCGCCAGCCGCCAGAGATGACCGATCCATCCATCGCGGTCCTCGGGCTTGCTCTCGCGGTGGACTTTCCAGTTGGGGATTCCGTAGATTCCATAAGCGTAATCTTCCACATCCGTCCGCTGCATACCCCCCCACAGATAGTGTCTGATGTAATATTCCACCGCCTCCACTTCCTCTTGTACGGGAAAGAATACGTTCTTGGCTGCGATATAGGGAGCCTTGCAGTTGCCGGGGTCGTCGCAGGTCAGCCAGAACATCTTAAGACCGTCGGTATCCTCCGGGCCCCTCAGCACCTGGTTCCGCATGTCCCAATCGGAAAAAAGCCCGTTGTACCACTTGCCCGGATTCCTGTGCTGCTGCCGGAAGGCTAGGTGCGCCGCACGTTTTTTTATGAGCGTCTCCAGCGGTTCGGTCACGAAAAATTCCAACGTCATCTTCATGTCGCTTCCATAGTCCACGGTCAGCATGTTCTCTCCCAGCCGCGAGAATCTGATCCGGTAGAGGTGCGTGTCCTTGTCCTTCGCGCCTAGATACTCGAGATTCGTCTGTTCCGGATGCTCCGGTTCGATCGTGTGGATTTCGTTCTTTGTGCGCAGAGAAAAACGTGCCTCCAGGTCCTGTGGAACGGTCATTCCCGGAACCAGGTGGACGTCGAACAGGCCTTCTCGGTAGAGGATGTCCCGCAGTCCGTCATAGCCATCGGCCCAGAGGAATTTAAAGCCGTAGACGGCCTGCGAACCGGGAGACGAACTCGGTTTCAAGGTTAAGCTGGTATTTTCCTGCCGCCAATTCCCGCCCATTTCCCTGTCCTCCCGGCTGATGGCGGAGGAATGGATATAGACCCCGCGGTCGTCCGAATACTCGAGCCAGGTAGGCCGGAATAGGTCTGCGATCTCCGGCTCCGGCGACCGCTGCAACGGGAGCATCATAAGGAACGGCCCCACCGAGTTGGGCCTCATCCAGAAGGCGAACGAACCGTGGCCGGATACGAAAAGATGGGGGATGAGCCGGCGGGTGTACATCTCGCTCTTGGTCCAGCGCACTTGGGTGTTGAACGGCAGGGGGATGAGAAGATCGCCTACCGTAAGAGGCTTATCGGATAGGTTGCGTAAATGGATCGTCCAATAGAGGCCGTTTTCCGAAACCCGATACCGGAGGATCAGTTCCAAATCGGCGTAATGGTCGTTGAAATCGGCGTGGTAGAGATAGTACCGGTCCAAATAGGAAACGGAGTAGTCCATCGTTCCTGGATCACCGGCGGGATGCGTTCCGCGCCGATCCGCCATTCGGCTGGCCGTTGCCTCCTGCCATTTTCCGCCTTCCATCCGGTAGCGGATAACGATATCGCCCAGCACATTGCCCGGTCGTATATATTCGGTGTCAAAAGCATCGTGGGCTCGCTTCAGAGATGTGATTCCGGTACCGTCGAAGGCAACCTGGAACGGGGAACTGGATTCGATCTTTCGGGAGGGCATACCCAGTCCGGTCGAAAGAACGAGGGCCGAGACACATGTCATAGTAATTATTTTGCGCAATACAATCCCTCCTGGATGGCCTCTCTCCTTTTGCTCATACTCCTCTGTTAACGTAAACGCAATCATAATTAAGGCCATCGGCGATGTCAACGAAAAAGAAATTAACCCGGAGCGGATCTTAACTTGACAAAGCGGGAAAACTCGAACATGATTAGGTTAACGTTAACGCAAGTCATGAATAAGAGGTAATGAACATGAAAAAGGCTGCTCTCGCTATATTTATTTTTATACTAATCTTATATTCGATTTTTTGCCGGCCGGCCTCCGTCCCGGATACTGATTATCCGGTCGAGCCGGTGAATTACGCGCACGTGAACATCACTGATGATTTCTGGTCCCCCAAGATCGAGGTCAACCGGACCGTTTCCATCCAACACTGCATTGCAATGCACGAAGAGACCGGAGAGCTTCTCGGCCCCAAGTATATCGAAGGCGCCGCTTACATGTTTGCGAAGCGGCCCGATCCCGATCTGGAAGCCTACATAGACGATCAAATAGAAAAGACGATCGCTGCCATAGACGCCGGATTGCAGAGCGATCAGGACCCGGTTGAGATTATGCCCGGACATTTCATGGAGGCCGCCGTCGCCTATTATGAAGCGACCGGGAAGCGAAAAATGCTGGATACAGCCATAATGTTGGCGGACCGCATGGATGATATGTACGGACCCGGCAAGAAGACCTATATTTCGGGTCACGAAAGGCTAAAAATCGACTTGGTCACTCTGTACAGGCACACAGGGGATGAGCGGTACTGGAAGCTGGCCAAGTTTTTCCTCGATGAGCGCGGCAAGGATGATTACGAACGGAGCGGCGAGTATGCCGTCGATCGCACCTATGCCCAGGATCACAAGCCCGTCATCGAGCAGGACGAGTCCGTCGGCCACTGTGTGCGTGCCGTGTTCCTGTACGTCTCCCTCACCGATATCGCCGCCTTGACCGGGGAGCCTCCCTATGCCGATGCAAATCAAAAGATATGGGAAGACTCGGTCTTCAAAAAGACCTATCTGACCGGCGGGATCGGCTCGATCCGCTTCCATGAGCAGTACGGTGCCGCCTATGAGCTCCCGAACCTGAGCGCATGGAACGAGACCTGCGCCTCCTACGGCAACGTGGTGTGGAATCACCGGTTGTTCATGCTGCACCGCGATGCCAAGTATATCGATGTTTTGGAGCGCGTCTTGTATAACGGGTGGCTGGTCGGCGTATCATTTAAAGGCGATCGGTTCTTCTATCAGAATCCCTTGAAATCCTTCGGAAACTATGAACGGTTCCGCTGGATCAACGTCCCCTGCTGCCCGCCCAACGTCGTCCGCCTCATGGCCTCGATCGGAAGCTACATCTACGCCAAATCAGGGGATGATGTCTACGTGAATCTATTTATCGGCAGTGAGGCCGAGATCGAAACGGCGGACAACAGGGTCCGGCTCAAGCAAGAGACACGGTATCCCTGGGAAGGATCGGTCAAGATGACCGTGGAACCCGAACAGGAGGCCAAATTCACCCTGTTGGTCAGGATTCCCCTCTGGACCCGGAATCAACCCATGCCGGGAGACCTGTACCACTATATGGAAGCCTATGACGATCCGGTCGGGATCAAAATCAACGGCAAGGCCGTGGAATATGAGATGCAGTCGGGCTACGCGATGTTGAACAGGCGGTGGGGGAGTGGAGATACGGTTGAGCTCGACCTGCCGATGCGGGTGAGGAAGGTGCTTCCCAACCGCAACATCCGGGATAACAAGGGACTCGTCGCCCTCGAGCGGGGTCCGATCGTCTACTGTGCGGAATGGCCGGACAACGAGGGCGGGCACGTGATGAATCTTCTCCTGCACGATGACGCCGTGTTCGACGCGGAATACCGTGCGGGCCTGCTGGGAGGCATGACGGTCGTCAAGGGCGAGGTCCTGGCGCTCTACCGGGAAGAGGGCAGCCGGGAAGTCAAATCGAGGAAGCAGGAGATGACGGCGATTCCCTATTATGCCTGGGCGAATCGCGGGATGGGGGAAATGGCGTTCTGGCTCCCCCGGCGTGGGGATCAGGCGAGGATTTTTCCCGTTATCCCGCCGTCTCCCATCGCTCGGGTCGATTCCTTTGGAGGCATCGAAAAAACATGGACCGGCTACCACGACCAGAACGACGATCTCAGCGCCGTCTTTGACGGGTTCGACCCTCTCAGCTCGGCCGACGAGTCGAATCTGTATTTTCGGATGAGGCCGCCGGCCGGAAAAGCGGCTTGGGTGGAATATGAGTTCGAGAAGCCCACCGAGATCTCCTCGGCCGAAGTCTACTGGGTGGATGACCGGCGGTTCTGCCGTCCGCCGCAGACGTGGCGGATCCTCTACCGGGACGGTGCTCAATGGAAGCCGGTGGAGAATCAACAACCCTATCCGGTCGAAAAAGACTCCTTTAACCGGGTCGAGTTCATGCCGGTGACGACCTCGGCCGTGAGGCTTGAGGTCGAACCCGCCAGCATCTTGTATAAGGCCGGGATGATCGGACCTCCCGCTGCTATGTTCATAGATGAAGATGTGGAATGGCGCGAATTCGGCATCATCGAGTGGCGGATCAAATAAGTCGTGCCCGGACTGGAAAGACCTCGAGTGATCATCAATTTGACAACCTGAGCCGGAGGATTTTAAAACTTTTCAACAACGCAGGAGACCGCCATGCCGTATCATATGAAACTCGTGTGGAGTTTTTTGGCGCTGACACTTCTGACAGCGCCCGTGTCCGCTTTTCAAAACGCAGTGGAGAACGAACATTTCAAGCTCATGTTTGGAGATATCGGTATCACCGCATTGCTGCGGACGGCCGATGCTTATGACACGAATTACATCCGCGCCGGCGGCGTGCTGGGCGACATCCAGCTCCGGTATCAAATGGAAGGCGGGAAATGGCAGAGTTCTTCGGCCGGCCGGATGGCGGACAAAAGGATACCCCAGGTCCTTCAGGATGGGATCGGCCGTCTGATGGTATGTCTGGACAGGTATTACCTGTACCACGGTGATTTCAACGACCATTATGCCGATTTGGAGCTGGATCTGCTGTACAGACTGGAAGGCGACGCCCTGTACTGGATCATCCGCCTCCGCAATCTTTCCGGCAAACCGCTGACCATCGGCGACCTCAGTATACCGCTTCCGTTCAATACCGAACGCAGATGGGATACGGAAGAGATGCTGACCCGCAGGGTCTATCCCCACCGGTTTATCTCTGCCAACGGGTCATTCCTCTTCTGGATGCGGCCCAACAGCGCCGGCCCCTATTTGGTGATGACGCCCCTTGGGGAGTCCCCGTCGTTCGAGCCTGGATCCGGTTTCCGGCCCACCAATCTGGAGTACTTCAATGAGACCGGGGTTTTCATTCACTCCGAGGTCAGCCGCGGGGAGGCAGAGCACATGGGCGGGAGCTGGCGTCAGCCGTCCACGCAAGTCACTCTGTCGCCCGCTTCAAGTTCCGGTTCCGAAGTCGCCTACGGATTCAAGTTCCGTTGGGCCGACGGATATGAGGCTGTGCGGGATATACTTTACGAGGAAGGATTGTTCGATGTTCATTGTATTCCCGGGATGACGGTCCCCGAAGACTTGGAGGCCGTGTTTTCCCTGCGAACCAAACATCACATCGATGCCATCGCCCTTGAGCATCCCGCGTCCACCGAAATCGAATATTTGGGGGAAAAGGGAACGGATACACATGTCTTTCGGGTCCGTTTTTCCCGGCTGGGTGAGAACATGCTGACGGTCAAGTATGGTCAGGGACGGAAGATGTATCTCGAGTTCCTGGTGACCGAACCGTTGGAGACGCTCATAAAAAAACGGGCTTCTCACCTGGCGGCCCGGCAGCAGCACCGGGATCCGGACCTATGGTACGATGGATTGTTTTCCGATTGGGACATGCGGAACCGGGTGCTGAGGGGTCCGGATGACACCGACGGCTTGAAGCAGTACTGGCTGAGCTGTGACGATCCCGGGCTTTGTAAGGCGCCCTATATCGCGGCCAAGAATGCGTATTATCCGGACCAGAGGGAGATCGAAGCGGTCGAATACTACATCGAACGTTTCCTATGGGGGAAGCAGCAGCGTTCGGACCGGGAAACCCATGCTTACGGGATCTACGGGATCCCCAATTGGAAGGTCAACCGCGAAAGCGGATCCGGTGACCGGGACGGGTGGGTCGGGCACCTATGGCGCCTCTATGACTACCCGCACATCATCATGCTGTATCTGAACATGTACCGAGTGGCCAAGCAGAATCCACAGATGACGCGCTACCTCGATAAGGACGGCTATCTGGAGCGGGCTTTCGGAACCGCCAAGGCCTATTTCACCGTGCCGTACGAAACGGGCGGCTGGTCGGCCAATTCCCTCGGAATCATGGCGGAGGTGGTGATCGCCGATGTGATCGACGCGCTCGTTTTGGAAGGCCGAGAGGAGCAGGCGGACTGGTTGCGGGAAAGATGGGAAGAGAAGATCGAGGTTTTCATAAACCAAAAGCCCAATTATTTCTACGCGGAATATCCCTTCGGCCCGTGTGCTTTCGAGTCTACCCAGGCTTTCGCCCGATATGCCGTGGAGGCTGCCGGCCGGCCGGAGTCATCCCTCGATGTCAAGCCGGAGGATGCGGCCTCCTACATGGAAGAACAGATTGCGGCCAACATCTGCCTGCGTGGATGGATCGAGCCGGCCTACTACCTCCTGGGCAGCAGCCGGCCCGGATCTTTATTCTACATGACCCATTTGGGCGGATGGTCGGTCCTCGACTACGCCCTCCACTATGCTTCGGAGCCGGAGAAGTTTCTCCGGCTGGGATACGCCTCCTTCCTGTGCGGCTGGGGCCTGATGAACACCGGGACCCGGGAGTCCGGCTTCGGCTATTGGTATCCGGGCATTCAGAACGACGGGGCAGCCGGGACCGGCTTCAACGACATGGCGGTCGGAGAGCGGCACGGAAAGCTGGCTCCGCGAGGGGTCTGGTACTACGGAGGCGAAGCCGACCTGGGATTCGGTGCGGCACTCCGGACGGCCGCCACGATTGTGGTGGACGATCCTTTGTTCGGCCTGTTCGCCTATGGAGGCAGGCTGGTCGAAAAGGGGGAAAACATCGAGGTGATCCCTCGCGACGGCCTGCGACGCCGATTCCATGTGATTCTGGGGGAGCATCGGCCTAGCCTGGAATTGGAGCGGGACGGATGGGCGGAAAAGATGCCGATCGTGTTCAATCGATCGTTCTCGACCATCCGTTGCTTTTTGGAGAATCGGGCCGTCGAAGATCACACCACCCGGCTAAAACTGCGGGGGCTCCCCGCCGGGACATATGGGGTTTTTCTCGATGGACTTGAGGTCGATTCTTTTGCGGTGGAGGAGGGGAAGGGGGCTTTCGTTACACTTCCCATCGAGTCCAAGGTGTCTTCCCTGGTCATCCGCCGGATTCCAGGATAGGCGCATAGGTGAAGAAAGCTGTAACCTCAAAAGGAGGAATGATGAAACGAATTATCGGAGCCGGTTTTTTCGTTCTGACCGCCCTGGCCGTGTCGGCCTCTACGGCTGCGTTTCAAGACCGAGCCACCAACGATCATTTTGAGCTGCGGTTCGGCCCGGCCGGGATATCCAGCTTGAAGCGATCCCCCATGCGCTCTATAGAGGATCTCATCTCTCCGGGCGGAAATCTGGGTGACATCGTCCTCAAATACCGGATGCTGGACCAGGAGTGGCAGGATTTCGTTACCGCCCGGATGGCGGATGCGCGCACCATCAAACAGGCCGGCGGCATTTCCGCCAACGAGAGGATCATCTTATACAACGGATCGGGTTGGTATGACTATTTCGCCGACCTGGAGTTCACCTGCCGCTTTCGGCTGGAGGGAGATACGCTGTATTGGACTCTGCACCTCCGGAACGTGACGCATAAACCGGTCGAGATCGGAAGTTTCTATCTTCCACTCCCATTCAGTGCGGGCGCCGCCCGGGATTCGGGCTCCCTCATCGCCGGGAACGGATCGTTCCTGATCTTTGAGCGGAATAAGGACCAAACGGAGTATTTGGTGATGACTCCCATCGAGGAGTGCCCCTTATTCGAGCCCGCTCAGACGGAGAGGAACTTCGCTCCCGTGGCGCTGGAAGACGAGGACGGCGGAGGGATTTTTATCCATTCCGCGCGCGCCGAAGCGGGCGCCCTGAAAAGTCACGAGGAAGGGAACCTTCCCCGCACCCATCACCTGCTGACACCGAAGTTTACACCCGGCGATGAGCTCACCTACGGATTCAAGTTCCGCTGGGCCGACAGCGACCAGGAGGTGCGGCGAATCCTGTATGAGGAAGGACTGTTCGATATCCGGATAAGCCCCGGCCCGACCATAGCCGCCGGGAATACGGTCACCCTAACGCTCCGCTCCAAGAACGTCATCCGTTCGATCGAGCCGGAGTATCCCGATCAGACGGTCATTCATGATTCCGGCCGGGGAGAAAATGATACGCACTCGATGACCGTGAAATTCTCAAAATCGGGAAATAATCTTTTGACGCTCGGATACGATGGGAATAGGAAGCTGTATCTGGTGTTCAATGTCGTCATTCCCTGAATCCGATAGGCGCCATGGCGTAGCCACCTGAAAGATCGCAACTCAGCCTGATGGCCGGAAAAACTGAATGATTGTCAAAATTTAACCGGGAGGGAAGAACAAAATGGGAGAGATAATCGAGCACTCTCGAACCATCACTCGGGCCGTTATCAAGGTCCTGGTTTTATCAGCTGCCCTAATCATGGCGGGTTTGTCGTTAGCGCCTCAAATTGCAGGAGAGCGAGCGGAGACGGCTGCCGCGAACGAAAACGAGCGGCCGGGATTCCGGCTCAGGAGCATGAACCTTACCGACCAAGCGGCGGTCGTATTCGATCCTTCCAGCCAAAAGGAGCACCAAGTCAGGCAAAAAGAGAAAGTGGGTCCCTGGACTCTCATGGCAGTCGTCCAGATGGAAGAAACCCTCATGGCGGTGTTCGAGAACCTGGAAGACCGCAGGGGCAACATCGTATACATGACGCTAAAGGGGATCGTCCTCACCCTGGCTAAAAGCCTGGAGCCGACCTCCGTTGCAGGGGAGACGCTCTATCGAGGAAGATCCCTCGAGGAAACCATAGGGCGCGAAACGGATTTTTTGGCAAAAGAAATCTTGGCCCGGGACGGCGATCCCACCTTCGAAGAAGTTGCGGCGTGTCTTCCCCCCCTGCGTGTCCCGACATTTGTGGGCACGAGACATTCGATCGACAAGCCCACCTATGATTACGGCGGGTACAGCGACGAGATCTATGTGGATGTCGGCAAGGTGGAAACCGAAATTCAGGCCGCGCGGGACCGCCGGGATGTCTGGGAGGGTTTGATCGGCGGCTGGCTTCCGGTGGTGCGTTTCCTTTTTCCGTCCGGCAGCGAGAGGTATTGGGAAGAGGTCATTTTCGCCGAAGAGGATCCGTCGCAATTTTGGACCCAGCCTGTTTGGTACCGCGTCTTGTTGGTGGAAAACGGCCGCCTCGCCAAGACGCATTATTTCTATCACCACCTGCCGTTTCCGCCGCGTGCGGAACCCGAAGCCCGTGCATTCTTCCAGGATTTGTTCAAGCTGCATGCGGTATGGGAGGAGACGCTCGATCCCCCCATGAAGATCGAAGTTCCCGATGAAAGCCTCCAGGATTTCTGCCTGCACGCCTTTGCCCGTGAGATGATCACGCGGGTGGGGGATCATCCCAAGTACGGCTATCCTCCTTTGGGTGGAATCGATATTTTCGGAGGATACGGATACAGCAATGTCGACACCTTCCAGGATGTCTTCAACAGCAGCGTCATGACGTTCCTGGAATGGGGATTGTTCGAGCGTGCCAAGGCTTACATCGACGATTATTTCACCCATTCCGTGCGCGACGACGGATCCATTGATACGCGGGGACCGGAAATCGGGCAGTACGGGCGCATGCTGACGGCACTGGCGATGTATCACCGGTACACCGAAGACCAGAGCACGATTCTAAAGTACCGGGAGAAGATTCGGGCCATCGTCAGTCTCTTCTACCGCCTACGGGAGGAGAGCCGCATGGTATCGAGTGACGACCCCTCATATGGAATCATCCGCGGGTGGTCCGAGCACGACTCCGCCCTGAAGGTGAATCCCTTCAGCCTGATGCTGCCTCATTTTTCCAACAACGCCGAGGCCGCACGGGGGTTTAAAGACCTCGGGCAGGTCTGGTCGGAGATCGGCCGGAAGATAAACGCGTCGGAAATGGAGACCGAAGGAGAACGGATGCTGCGGGAATCGGATGCCATGCGAGAGGACCTGTATAAAGCCTTGGAGAAATCCATCGATTACAGCCAGGATCCCCCCTATATGCCGGCCGTGGCACACGATACCCCGACTTGGGGAAAAGGCCGGGTGTACACGGAACTGCTGCATTCCGGAATCCTCTCCAAAGAGTTGGTCAATGTCATCAAAACTTACCAGTCGGAGAACGGGCAAAAGATCCTCGGGCTGTCGGGAGGGGGCAGATCGGTCAGCGGCTTTCGGGCCTTCGGACCCGCCTACGGCCTGATCCAATACGACTGGATCCGAGAATTTTTGCTTTTCTTCTATGCCCAACGAGCCCACTTGTACACCAGGGGGACCTGGACCAGCGTCGAAGGAGCCAACATCGACGGAACGGTGCGGGGACCCTACTGCACTCCGACGCAGCTTACGATCCCGGCTCTGACCAAATGGATGCTCGTATTCGAGGAGCCGGACGATCCGGTGGTCTGGGTGGGCAGGGCCGTGCCGAGGGCCTGGCTGGAAGACGGGAAGGAAATCAACGTAACCGGTGCCCCCACCCGTTTCGGAGCCGTCGGATTCGAGATCCGCTCTGAAATGAGCGAGGGAAGGATCTTGGGTCGCGTGAAAATGTCCTCAAAGGGACAGGGAGCACGGGTGGTCCTTCGCCTTCGCGTTCCCGGCGATCAGAAAATGAAGGCTGCCCTTATCGACGGCTTGGAATGGAAAGAATTCGATCCTTCAGGGGAGACCATCACGCTTCCAGCCGATCTCAAGGATTGGGTGACATTCGAGGCTCATTACTAAGTGTCTCACAGCCCGGGATTCACCTCGATGCAGCCTGGGGTCTACTTTTGTTGAAGCCCCTAAGAATGACGGACGGATCGAGATTTATTTTGGGTCCGGTGTGAACGACGAAGGGAAATCATAATGCGCAAAATATGCTATCGCTTGACTTTGGCCCTTCTGACAGCTTGGATCGTACTGTGCTGCCAGCCGGCTCCGAACGATGAGCCTGATGTCCTTGCCGGGGCCGCTACAGAAAATGTCGGCATCGCCGAAGCTGTCCAGAGAGGTATCAGGCTGCGGGCGCAGCCACTGCTCGACTTCCCGATCCAGAAAGAGTTCAACGTCCGGGACTACGGGGCGATCGCCGGAGATGACGCCCCGGACACCCGGGCCATCCAGAAAGCCATCGATGAAGCGGTATCCAGTGGAGTCCCGTCAGTGGTGTTGTTCGAAAACGGCGTTTACCGCCTTGATGTTCTGGAAGGCCGGGACGCCTTGACGATCGAGGACGCCGCCGACATTATCCTTGACGGACGAGGCTGCGAATTCCGAATACTGAACCCGGCAAAACAGTTCATCGGCATCCGGAGGTCGAAGAGGGTCATCATCAAAAATTTGTCCGTCGACTTCGAGGTGCTCCCGCATACCCAGGGATGGGTGAGGGCGGTGGACAGGGAGGCCGGAATCCTCAACGTCGAACTCGACCCGGCGTATCCCGATCTCGACCAGCCCCATTTTCGTCAGGCCGATTACAAGTGGGCCTTTATCAAGGATAAAAACGATCCGGTCGCTTTCAAGGAGGGGACGGAGTTCAGGCTTTACCTGACTGAATGGTCCCGGATCGGAGACAACCTTTATTCTCTCAAGGTCCAGCATAAGATAAAGCTGCATGCCGTCGAAGTGGGGGATCCCTATGTCCAGATTTCGCGCATCGACGGCGCGCTGTTCCATGCCAACCGCTCCGAGGACGTCACGTTCATGGATCTGCGCATCTATGCGTCCTCCAATGCCGTCTTTGCGACCGGATACTGCACGCGGCCTAACTTCGTTCGGATCAAGGCCGCTCCGCGGGAAGGACGGTGGCTGACCTCGGGAGCGGACGGCTGTTTCAATTTCGGCGGACGTGAGGGGCCTTGGGTCGAGAACTGCTACTTTGAGGCGCTTGGTGATGACAACCTGATCGTCAAGGGATTCCGGGCCTACTGCATCCATGTCGCGGATCCCTTCACCTTCGACCTGGTTCATGCCCGGCTGAGGTTCGACTGGCCGCGGCCCGATTTCGATTTTTACCGGAGTCGGGACGAGGCCAATAAATGGATGGTTCAGCCCGGAGACACTTTGACCGTGATGGATCCCCTCGAGAGGGCCATCGTATCGAGACCCGTGGTCGTTGACGTGACCGACCTCGAATTCGGGGTGAGGATTCGTGTCGACCGGAAGATCCCCGGGCTGAGGATTGGGACCGACTACGAAAAATCCTTGTCCTTCCTCAACGATGACGCCTCTCTTCCGGGATTTGTGGTCCGGAATAATGTTTTCAAGAGCGCCGTCCGGTTCGGCTTCCTGCTCAAGAGCCATGACGGGCTGGTGGAGGGAAACCTCTTCGAGCGGCACAGCGACCAGTCGATCTGCATCCTCAACACCTATCAGGAATTCAACGGCTTACCTTCCAACCTGCTCATCCGGGGCAACACGTTCAAGCTGGCCAGCGGATGGCCGGTGAAAACAGCCCAGACAGCACAGCACCTGTTGAATCCCGACCGGAATATATTCGGCGTGGTCCAGGCCTCTGTCAACTGGCCGGTCGGCCAATGGGACATAGAAGAAACCTCACTCCGGGAGATTCGTAATCTCTTTATCGAAAACAACCGCTTTGTAAATTGGTGGCAGAATCCGGCCGTAGTGGTCAACAACGGCCTCCATATCCGGATCACCGGCAATACGTTCGAGCTGGACGAGTATTTTGCGGACACAGCCCTGACCGGAACTCCCGTCGCGATCAAGATCGTCAACTCGACCGGGGTTCACATTGAGGATAACATCTTGCATGGGCCGAGATTGAATCCGGAGGATGGCATCGTGTTGATCGGCTCAGGGAATGTGATCAGCAAGGGAAATCGAATCAGGTAATCCGGGATATTATCTTAGCTGTCGGTGTCTTTACCCATGGGGAAAACAAAAGCGGCTCTTACCGGGGCAGGCATCACCGAGTCCGGGCCCCGGACGCTCTTCCAGATGATCTCATTGAACAGGATGTCGTCGGCCGCATCCTCGACCTCCAGATTCATGGCCAATGATAGCTGAGCTCCCCAGGCATCCGCCGGATTTGTGGCTTCGAGGTCCACCTGCGCGGGGCGGCACCGGTAGGGCGTGAGGTCTGGTTCGATGGTGAAGCTGGCGAACATCGGCCGGGCTGCCGCATCGAATTGGCTCATCGGTTCGAGCCCAAGGATGAGCTCTATGGTCCGCAGCATACTGGCGGTCGAGTAGAAACTGCTGTCCACGGCGC
>Ga0180437_10003361_pt1 | contig 23915 bp, 19 predicted proteins | sample SS_ome_4_FD_132410 | JGI IMG/M metagenome (GOLD analysis project Ga0180437, IMG submission 132410) | Hypersaline lake sediment archaeal communities from the Salton Sea, California, USA - SS_3_D_1 metaG | ecosystem: Environmental > Aquatic > Non-marine Saline and Alkaline > Hypersaline >... | reverse complement strand
TCTAACTGCTGAACTGTCACTCTATATTTTTATCTATCGAGCACATCGGCTCTGATTCCCAACTCGAAATACCGGCCCCGCCAGGGGAAGCCCAACTCGGTGTAAATGAATTTATCGAGGATGTTCGTGACCTTCAAGAAAAGCTCGACACGATCCCATCGATAGGCAGCGACCGCATCCAGGTTGAAATAGGAGGGGATATCAAGCAGTTCATCGGTATCGATGTCCAGCCAGTAAGAGGAAGACGCCAGCAGGCCCATAAGACCAATGCGGAAATTCGGCAGCGGATAAACCTGGAAATCGAAATTCAGGTTGTGCCTGGAGAGAACGGTCAGCGGCTGATCATCGCTCTTGTTCCAATGATCCAGGAACGTGTAGTTCAGCGTCAAGGCCAATTTCGGGAACACCTTCTGCAGCTGAAGTTCGAAGCCGTTTATGCGCGCTCTCCCGATGTTGAAATAGATGCGCTCGAAATCGTACTCGGGCAGGCGGACGCTGTCGATCAAATCCTTGAAAGTGGTCAGAAATGCGGCCCCACTCAACAAAAAATGATCGTTGTAGGTGAAACCCAACTCCCAGATGGTGCCCCTTTCGCTCAAAAGATCCGGATTTCCCGAGGAGTCGGAATACATCGATCTCATGGAGGGAAAGCGTGATTTTTGGGAAAAGGAAAAATGAAGGTCCAGCTGCGGGATCGGCGTGTATTTGATCCCGGCAAGCGGGTTGAGACGTGAAGTATTTTCTCCGGTGAACTTGTCGAGGTGATCGAAACTCAGGCCTCCGACCAGCACCCAATTTGCAGCGATCGTGATATGATCTTCCAGGCCCAGGGAGAATGTACCCTGGTCGTACTCGTTCCAGGGATCTCCCACGTCATCCTGGGTTCTGGCGATATCCCGCTGGTAAGAAAGGCTGAACTTGAGCTGGTTCGAGCGGGATGTGGCGATATCCGCCAGACCGAAGATGCCGTAAATAGAATTGTCATGGGTGCTCTCGAATCGCCTGCGAGTCAGTTCAAGATCCGTGAACATATCGAGCACGTTATCATGCTGCACATAAAACGCCCTGTAGCGGATCATCGATTTCTCGCTGATTGCGGTGTATCCGCCGGCATTGAACGAGTAGCGGTTCCATTTTTTGAATCTCCAGTAACGCGGTCTGGAAGCGACGGTATCCGGCGGCATGCCGTAGTCGGACAGGTGAATCCCCGCGTTAAACAGGATTTCCGTTTTGCCCGAGGGATTGAAATAGACCTTTCCGTTCAGGTTGAACCTTTGGTAATCGGTGTTTGTTCTCTCCAGTCTTTCGCCGCCCTCATCATCCGGAATGTAATACCCGTCCGAATCCTGGTACTGCAGGCTGCCGGAAAACGCCCACCGGTCGAGCTGGAGGCCGGAACGCAACCCGAAGTTCCATGTGTTCAGCTCACCGTAGGAAGCTTGTAGCGCTAATGTGGGCCTTCCTGTGGGACGCTGGGTGATGACATTGACAATCCCGCCCAGTGTGTTAGGCCCGTAGAGGACCGAAGAAGGCCCTCTTGTCAGTTTGAGCGAGTCGAGTCCTTCTGCGGACACCGTTTTCAGGTCGAACGTGCTGTAATAAGGTTCATATACGGGAATGCCATCGACAAGAAGGGCGATCCTCCTGGAATCCACGCCCCTGAGCTTCAACGTGTAAACGGACTTGTCGCCGAATGTCACAGAAACACCCGGCGCGTAGCGGATGGCTTCGGAAAGATCGAGGGGTTTCATCTGTTCGATCTTCGTTTCATCCAATATCGTCACCGAGGACACTGGCCTGTCTTTGGGGGCTTCTCCGACCACCAGGATTTCTTCGGTGATAACAGGTTTTTCCTTTTTTTTCTTTTTTTCCTGAGACTTTTCCTCCTGAACTCGCGCCAAACAAAAGGATGCGCTCAGGCTGAACAGAAACACAAAATGCAGAATGAGTAAGGGGGATGCAGTTTTCCGCATGATTCTTTCTCCTTTTCAAACACGGAAGGCCCGACCTTTTCAAGTCGAACCCTAACGGTCTGGGGGCATGACGTGACGCTTTAGCCCCGTCGACTCGGAGCAAGGGCAATAATCTATCAGATAACGAAAAAAGAAGTCAAGGAGTCGAATCGTTAGCTTCTGTATATGTTTATGATGTCTTTCAGCAAGGCAGCGGCTGCCCCTCTGGGATCGGATTTTCCCCCTGTCACGGTCACCGCATCCATCGTATCCGTAAAAAAAGTGATCCCCTTTTGCGTGCCGTTCACTCCGTAAAGCGGATGAAGAGGATCCAGCAGGGATAATCTGACTTCCAAAAGCGGCATCCCGGATTCTTTGTCGAACCTTCCGATGAGCTTGAGAGATTGTCCTTTTTCCCTGGCTTTATCGCGTAATGGGGCCGGAATATTCGTGATGCCTTCCACGTGCATATCTCCCAGTCCGTATGCGGTGTTATAAACTGTGTTGACGATGATAAGAATCTTGGCTGCCGTGTCCCAGCCCCTCACGTCCTGGGAAGGATCCGGCTCCGCGATGCCTTTCTGCTGAGCCTCTTCCAGAGCGGCGGCATACTCCCTTCCTTCTCCCATCTGGGTGAGCACATAATTTGTCGTGCCGTTCAAGATCCCTTCGATGCGGTGGATCTCTGTCCCCGCCAGGGAATGGAGCGCAACGTCGAGGGTGGGGAGAGCCGCAGCCGTGGCCCCGCTCAAGCCTAAAGACACCCGATTTTCCGCAGCTTTCTTCCGGATATTCCCGAGATCCACGACCAGCGGCCCTTTGTTGGCTGTCACCACATGCCAGCCTCGGTCAAATGCCCGATGGACATATCCGAGAGCCGGTTCGCCGTCCGCAATATTGCTGGGGGTGCAATCCACCCAGACATCGAGGTCCTGGCATTCGAGAATATCTCCGAAGTCTAAGCCTGGCTGCCAAAAAGGCAATTCCTCCGGCTTCGATCCAGAGACCAGATAGGGAAGATTCGTTCCTTTATTCCTATAGGGAGCCAGGAAAAGGCCGCCCCTGCTGTTCAAAACTACGCCGATATGAATGTCGCAATCATACCGGCGGAGGCAAAGATCATGTTTCTCATGGATCAAACGGACGAAAGCCTTGCCGACGCTTCCGAATCCAGACAGGAACAGGTTGATCGTTTTCATGCCTTCCTGTCATTTTCTTTTGATTTCCAGCTCATCCTTCCCATATACTCTCTCACAATACTGGCATTTTGCCTCTAAAGGATCGTCCCGTATGACCTTGAACTTTGTATTTACATCTTCTCTATTTGTAACACACATCGGGTTCGAACAGTTGATGATCCCCACCAGTGCTTTGGGTATCTTCACCTCGATTTTCTGTTTGATTCCATAATCCTTAATTATGCTCACCGTGGCATTGGGAGCGAGCAGCGCGATCTTATTCACTTCTTTTTTGGTCAAAAACCGGTTTTCTATTTTGATGACTCCCTTTTTGCCCATTTTTTTGCTATCCAGATTTAGCGTCACGCTTATCGGATGTTCGAATTCCTGGGGATCCAAGATCCGGATGATCCTGAAGGTTTGACGACTAGGGATGTGATCGATCACAGACCCGTCTTTGATCGCCGGGACCTTTCTTTCGATTTTTTTCATTTCATTTCACCCTTCTATATTTAATTGAGGTCATAATAAAAGTTCCATCCCTTTCAGGTCACTTTTCCCAAAACAAGCGCCAACAAAGCCTTCCTCACCGTTACGCCGTTGCCTGCCTGGTCGAAATAGACCGCATGTTCGGTTTCATCCAATTCAGGACTTATCTCCCCGACTCTGGGCAAAGGATGCATGATTTTCAAATCACCCTTTATGTGGCTCAACAACGACTGGTCCAGCCGGTAAGTATTTTTGTACTTTTCGTATTCCATCGGATCCGGAAATCTCTCCTGCTGGATCCTTGTGACATAGAGGATATCGAGGTCCTTACTTACCGCAAAAACATCGCTCGTCAGTTGGCATTCGATTCCTGTTTCCTGGAGATCTTTTAGATAATGTTCCGGCATCTGAAGCGCGTCCGGAGCGATGAAATACAGATCCACGCTCCAATGACTCAAGGCTATGGCCAGACTATGGACCGTCCGCCCGTATTTCAGGTCTCCTAAAAATCCTATTTTCAACCCATCCAAATTCTTTTTCGCCTTCTGAATCGTGTACAGGTCCAGGAGTGTCTGAGTAGGGTGTTGATTCGCTCCATCTCCGCCATTGATGACCGGAACAGAGGCCGCTTCTGCAGCCAACCTTGCGGATCCCTCGATCGGGCTTCGTATGACAATAACATCGCTGTACCGCTCGGCCATTTTAGCCGTATCCCATATCGTTTCTCCTTTTTTGACCGAAGAAACCTTTTCATCCGAAAATCCGATGATTTTTCCTCCCAAACGGCACATGGCGCTCTCGAAACTCAATCGAGTGCGTGTGGAAGGTTCAAAAAACAGGGTGGCCAATATCTTGCCGGAAAGCAAGGTCGGCTTATCTCGCTCCATCCCTTTCGATACCTTCAAGACATGGAGCAAATCCTGTTTGGAAAAATCCCTAATCGAAACGATATCTCTTCCCTTAAAGGTCATAACAGTCCCCTTTCATAAATAGATACATTTTGGCGTTTCAAATTTCTATATATCATTGCACAAAGGTTTAAGCAACATTTGTGAACATCATCGTGAAACATCATTATGGAATTTGACTCGAAGCTGCTGTGTGATATACAATTTGTCCGCCAATGCCCGGGAAAACGTAATAATTCGATGAAAATATTCGCTTTTACTGGAATTTCAGAGTCGGGAAAAACCCGACTTATACGGAAGCTGATCGGCGAGCTCAAAAAAAGGGGATATTCTGTCTCAGCCATTAAACACTGCGCCCATGGTTTAGATTTCGAACCCCCGGGAAAAGACACGGCGCAATTCATGGAAGCAGGATCAGATTCTGTCTGGATGTATTCTACGGACGGCATGGCTGTCATGCAGATGAAAAAAGCCGGCCTCGATATCCGCCGGATTTGCAGAGAGCATCTCAAGCGCAGCGACTTTATCCTTATGGAGGGAAGTCCGCCAGATAAAACCCTCAAAAAGATCGAGGTTTTGCGTAAAGGAGTTTCCGAAAAAATATCGTGCACTCAAGAAGAACCGATCGCCGTTGTATCCGATTTCGATCCGGGAAAAGACACCCCTGTGTTTCATCCGGATGACATTGAAAGAATTGTCGATTTCCTTGAAAATTATCCTCACGAAGAGGAACCGCAGCTCCGACTCGATATCGATGATATATCCGTTCCCATGAATCCTTTTGTCCAGAAAATATTCATCAACACCCTGATGGGAATGATCTGTTCCCTGGAGGGGATACCGGAAGATCCGGAATGCATTACCATATCCGTGTCAAGAAAGGGAAAAAAAGATGAAAAAATTTAGCCCCATAATGTGGCTGTTTCTTTTCGGTTCGATCTGGGGAATAAACGAAGTCTTCCTGGGGGAAATCTTATACCGGAACGAGGTTCAAAATTCGTCCATTATTCTGACGGTCATGGCCTTTTTTTTGTTGGCGATTTCCCGCGGCATGATCAACAAGCCCGGATCTTCGGCCTTGATCGGGGCATTTGCCGTTCTCTTCCGCTTGGCGAACACGGCCCCTTCCTACTGCCATCTTCTCGGAATCTTCCTTTTAGGTGCCACATTCGATGTCTTTGCCTCGTTGTTGATAAAAAACGAGGAAAAAATGCCCCTCAAATGGGGCCTTACCGGTGTTCTGAGTGCTTTCGGCAACAATGTGCTCTTTGCCCTTTCGATCACGTATGTATTCCAATATGAATACTGGGTGGCCGGTGGATTTCCAAAAGTTTCCCAGCACATTTTTGTCAGCGGAAGCATCACCGCCCTGTTGGCTGCATTCCTTGTGCCCATGGGGCTTTTTGTGGGAAAAAATGGGGGGGTTTTCGCTGACCGCCGGCCGTTTTGGTCCTATACCGGAACAATCCTCGGATCGATCGCTCTCTGGATTGTGGCGGTTTTAGCGAGCTAACAGAAGTCTCTTGACGATATTATAAATCACGATAAACAGCTGCAACGGTTACATTCGCAATTTTTCCCACTTTGTGGGAAATGGCTTTCACTTTTATCTCACCGGTCCAGCCGCGGGACTCCAACATGTCCGTCAGGCCAATCCTCATTTCCTTCTCACATTCTTCCTTGCTGAATTCCCCTTTCGATTCGATGAACAATCCGCCCTGGTCCGTCTGAACCCATCCCAAACCGGCTGAAATGACCACGTTTGGCTTCTTGCTGCCAAAGCTGGCCATAACGACATGAAGAATATCCCCGACCTCTTTGGACAAATGCGCTTTTCCAACCTCTTCGACTACAGAATTTTTCGGGATAACGGAGCTCAATGAGATGAGATTATAATTATTAATACCTGCTTCTTGCAGGGCTTTATCAAATGCACTCAATAAAGTTTTCCCTTCACTCTTCCCCCATGCTATGTCTATTTTCATGATAGCTAACTCCTTTATTTTCGGTCTCTTCCCAAATCGGCCCGGCTGACCATTTTTTCCAGCCAAACAAAGAAAAAGTTTAACCATTTTGCAGTCTCGCTGCAACGAATTTTTTTATCCAGGGAGGATATTTGCGAAGGGAAAAACCCTGTGCTATACTTTTTGCTTTCCAAGATTTCATTTCCATAAAAATGAAGATCTCTCCAAGATTCATTGGCACCATCGAAGAGAAAGATGAGAACGATCGAGGATAAAAGGAGGATAAATTGGCCTATAACCTAAAAAATCGGCATTTTCTGAAGCTATTGGACTTCACACCGGAAGAAATTCGCTTTTTGCTCGAACTGTCCCTTGACCTGAAAAAGGCAAAATATGCCGGAGCAGAACAACCGAGATTGACCGGAAAAAATATCGTCCTTATATTCGAAAAAGATTCGACAAGGACACGGTGCGCTTTTGAAACCGCCGCTTTTGACCAGGGCGCCAGCGTGACCTATCTCGGCCCGACCGGTTCTCAAATCGGAAAAAAAGAAACCATGAAAGATACGGCACGGGTGCTGGGGAGAATGTATGACGGCATCGAGTACCGCGGGTTCGGCCAAAATATAGTCGAAGAATTGGCAAAATATTCGGGTGTGCCGGTGTGGAATGGCCTGACGAACGAATTTCATCCGACACAAGTCCTGGCCGATTTATTGACGATGATGGAGCATTCGGACAAACCCCTGAACCAGGTGGCCTTCGCCTATTTGGGCGATGCACGAAATAACATGGGAAATTCGCTGCTCATAGGAGCTGCCAAAATGGGCATGGACTTCCGTTCGGTGGCACCGGAATCGGTTCAGCCCGACCCGAACCTGGTAGGGCAAGCTGAATCTATCGGAGAAAAAACGGGGGCCAAAATCATGCTGACCGAAGATTTGGAAAAGGGTGTGAAGGGCTGTGATTTTCTCTGTACGGATGTTTGGGTGTCCATGGGAGAGCCGGAAGAAGTGTGGAAACAGAGGATCGAGCTTCTCGAGCCCTTTCAAGTCAATAAAAACACGATGGATCTGACAGGAAATCCCAAGGTTAAATTTTTGCATTGTCTGCCCGCCTTCCATAACCGGGATACGGCAATAGGCGAAAACATCTATCAAAAATTCGGCTTGGAGGCCATGGAAGTCACAGAAGAGGTCTTCGAATCCGAAGCCTCGATCGTCTTCGATGAGGCGGAAAACAGAGTCCACACGATAAAAGCCGTCATGGTTGCCACTCTGGCATAGAAAGCCTGCCATTTCCTGGCTATCCGTTCGACTTTTGCCTATAATGATCCCGACACCAACGGAAGAGCATGAGCGCAAATAATCCCGACAAGGTTCTGGAGAAAACTATTCAAAGATGCCGGGAAAGAGATATCATCATTCCCACTTATGAGGAGATGGCCCATCCGGAAAAGATCCCTCAACAAATCAAAGATGAATTGAAAAATATCGGGTTGTGGGACCTGAACAGCAGGAATCTATTCCGGATCACCTGGAATAATGAGCCGGTTGAAACAGGAGGAGGATTCGGAGGAGTCAATGCCATGGAACTCCCCTCTTCCCTAACGGGCGTGCGGGCAAGGATCATCTTCCTCGTCGGGAAATATTTCCCGACGGGATCTCATAAGGTTGGGGCCACCTTCGGTCCCTTGGTCGAAAAACTCCTCACCGGTCGATTCGACCCGACATCGCAAAAAGCGCTTTGGCCATCCACCGGCAACTACTGCCGGGGCGGCGCTTATGACTCCTATCTTCTTGCCTGTCCTTCCATAGCGGTCCTCCCCGAAGGCATGTCCACGGAAAGATTCGAATGGCTGGAAAAGCTCGGGGCGGAGGTGTACCGGACGCCCGGGTCGGAAAGCAATGTCAAGGAGGTCTACGACAAAAGCTTCAGGCTGCAGGCCGAACATCCGGAAGAGATCGTTGTCCTGAATCAATTCGAAGAGTTCGGAAATGCCATATGGCACTATGTCTGCACAGGGCAGGCGATCGAGGAAATCGTCGAGAAGGAAAGGCTGGAAGACCAGCAATTTTTCGGATTGTTTTTAACACAGGGATCGGCCGGGACTTTGGGCTGCGCTGATTATCTTCGCAAAAAATATCCGTCGATCAAAGCCTGTGCCGGTGAGGCCCTCCAATGTCCCACCCTTTTGTACAATGGCTACGGAGCTCACCGGATCGAAGGCATCGGGGACAAGCATGTCCCATGGATATTCAATGTCAGGAATATGGATCTTGTCGCGGGCATAGATGATGAAGCCTGTATGAGGCTAGTGCGGTTGTTTAATGAACCAATCGGAAAAGAATACTTGGCATCGTGCGGCGTATCCGACTCCACGATCGACAATCTCGACCTCCTGGGGATTTCTTCTCTGGCCAATCTCATCGGATCGATCAAAATGGCAAAATATTATGAATTGAGCGAAAAAGACATCATCCTTTCGATCGCTACGGATTCTATGGCGCTTTACCGATCCCGGCTCGACGAGCTGAGGGGTGAGAAGGGGGAATACACAGAAATCCAGGCTGCTTTGGATTTCGAGAGCGGTTTGAGAAGCATTGCCATCGATCACATGCTGGAGATGACTTACTGGGATAAAAAGCGGATCCACAACCTGAAATATTTCACCTGGGTCGAACAACTGGGTAAAGATGTAGAGGAACTCGACAGACAGTGGCACGACAACAATTACTGGGAAGAAAAATACTTATCCTATCGAAAGTGGGACATTCTCATCCGGGAATTCAACCAAAAAACCGGCCTTCTCTAAAAAGGGAATGGCGGAGAGGGTGGGATTCGAACCCACGATACTGCATACACAGTATAGCGATTTTCGAGACCGCCGCCTTCAACCACTCGGCCACCTCTCCGTCTTTTCTATTTTAACCGTCTTTATCGTTTTTTTTCAAAAAAGGATTTCAAGATTTTAGCGCATTCATCTGCCAAAACGCCACCTTTGATGGCGATACGGTGGTTCAATCGTTCGAAAGGAAAGGCCATCACAGACTTTACGGATCCTCCTTTGGGATCCAAAGCGCCAAAAACAACGCGCTGCAACCGGGCATGAATAGCAGCTCCCAAGCACATGGCACACGGCTCGATGGTAACATACAGCTCACAACCGGAAAGCCTGTAGTTCTTCTTTTTGCGGCAGGCTTTTCTGATCGCCACAATCTCTGCATGAGCCGTCGGATCGCCGGACGAAAGCGGTTCGTTATGCCCGCGCGCGATGATCTTTTCATCTTCAACGATTATGGCACCGACAGGAACCTCATCCGATTTCGAAGCCTTCTCTGCCTCTGAAAGGGCCTCCCGCATGAATCGCTCGTTTTTATCGATTTCTCGTGTCTTGGCCACAGCGCTTGATTGTACATCCGCTGTCCCAAATTTTCAATTGCTGCTTTTGATGTGGGCGAGAGAATGCGATATAATCGGCGATGAATCCGATGGAAGAATTCCTGTGCGCATTTTGCCAAAAGACCTACCCTGCGGACCCTTTCCGGACATTCTGCCCCGAGTGCCAGGAACCGCTTCTATGCCAAAGCCCAAGAAAAACTAAAAAATTCTATCCCGGCAGAAGCCATCCGTTGGAAGTCATGCAAGATTTTCTGCCCTTACACCAGGCAAACCAGGATCTGAGTTTGGGAGAGGGAAATACTCCCTTGATAAGACTCAAGCATGTGGAAAAAAAGTACAGGTTGCCCCCTCTGTATGCAAAAAACGAAACCGTCAACCCCACTCTCAGTTTCAAGGACAGAGGGACAGCCGTGGCCATTCAAAAAGCGGTATCCCTCGGGCTCGATAAGATCGGCACTGTCTCTACCGGGAATATGGCTGTGTCCACAGCAGCTTACGGAGCAAGAGCGGGCCTGAAAACCTGCGTGATGATCAAAGAAGGAGCTCATAAAGAAACGCTCCGTTCAATCGGCGTCTACAATCCACTGATGATCAATGTTAGAGGGGACTATGGTGAACTGTTCCGCAAGAGCGTTCTTCTGGGCAGGGAAAATCAAATCTATTTTGCCAATTCGGTGGATCCTTACCGGATCGAAGGCTACAAAATCACGGCCTTTGAAATTTTCTTTCAACTAAAACAAAGGGCCCCCGATATCATCATCGTCCCGGCGAGCTCAGGGGGCCATCTGATCGGAATCATAAAAGCCTTTGAAGAACTCAAGCAGCAGGGATTTATCACGATGCATCCCTATTATGTCGGCGTGCAAGCGGAAGGATGCTCTCCGATCGCCCAGGCCTTCCAAGCAAAAAGGACTCATGTCGAAAGGATAGCGAAAGCAGAAACCGTCGCAAAGGCCATTTCCAATCCCGATCCTCCAGGGGGGAATTTATTGATGCGGATGATCGGGGAAACCGGGGGAACCGTGATCGGGATTCCGGATGATAAAATCCGCGAGGCCCAGCAAACATTGGCCGAGATCGAAGGAATATTTGTCCAACCTGCTTCGGCGACAGCTCTAGCCGGTATCAGGGAACTGGCCGAGAAGGAAAAGATCGAGCCGGAGAGCAGAATCGTTTTGATCCTCACGGGGAGCGGGATAAAAGCTTCGGTTACGGCCGGGCATTCAGACATGCGAGTTATGCAAGCCACTCTTGATGATCTGCCGAGAATTTTCCATTCTTTCGAGTCGGCTTGAATATCCTTCGGCAAAAAAACGTATCTTTTGTGCAAGAATATGCTATGATGACTACAAACCAACGCAAGAAAGGAGGTCTTCATGAGTAACGGTGATTTTCCATCTATGGAAATTCGACTGCCTAAGATCAAACCCGGAATCATCAAGCTCGGCATACTAGGCCTGGTCATCCTGATCGTTCTTTTCAGCTCTTTCTACCAGATCAGCCCTGAAGAAATGGGGGTGATCCTCCGCTTCGGAAAATTCGTCAGGACCACGGATCCGGGTCTCCACCTCAAGCTCCCGGGCATCGAACAATTGATGAAAGTCCCAGTTCAGAGACAGCTGAAATTGGAATTCGGATTTCGTACCGTCAAATCCGGGATCACGACACAGTACATGACCAACCAGGACACCAAAAAGGAAGCGAGGATGCTGACCGGCGACTTGAATGTCGCAGACGTTGAGTGGATCGTCCAGTTCAAGATCAAAGATGCCTATAATTATCTTTTTAAACTGCGAGATCCGGACAGCACTTTTCGCTACATGAACGAAGCCGTCGTGAGAAAAATCGTCGGAGACAACTCGGTGGATGAGGTTATTACCTTCGGACGAGCCAGGATCGCCATGGAAGCCAAAGAAGAGCTTCAACAGCTTTGCGATCTTTACGAGATCGGGATCGAGGTCAACCAGCTCATTTTCCAGGATGTCAATCCCCCGGAACCGGTAAAGCCATCATTCAACGAAGTCAACGAATCGCTCCAGGAAAAAGAAACCAAGATCAACGACGCCTACGCCGAATACAACCAGGAGATCCCGAGGGCTCAAGGGGAAGCAGAGCAGATGATTCGCGCGGCTGAAGGTTATGCCACCGAAAGGGTGAACAATGCACAGGGAGACGCCAATCGATTCAAGGCCATTTATCTGGAATATGCCCGTGCCCCGCTGGTCACGAGAAAACGCCTCTATCTCGAAGCCATCAACGAGATTCTCCCAAAAATGAACAAGAAAATCATTTTCGACGAGAATCAGAAAAACATCTTGCCTCTCCTCAATCTCGGCGATGAGGTGAAAAAATGACCAAACAGACGAGAACTGCCATCATTGTTGTAGCGGCGTTCGTAGTTTTGATTGTCCTCTTGAACGCTTTTTACATCGTTTCGGAAACAAACCAGGTTATCATCACGCAATTCGGAGAACCCATCGGAGGAGCCACAACGACTCCTGGACTGCACATCAAAGCTCCCTTTATTCAGAAGGCCAATTACTTCGAGAAACGGTGGCTCGAGTGGAACGGCGATGCTAATGAGATCCCCACGAAAGACAAAAAATACATATGGGTCGACACCTATGCCAGGTGGCGAATCAGCGATCCCCTCGTATTCTTCCAGAGAGTGAGGGACGAGAGAGGAGCCCAGTCCCGGATCGACGACATCATCGACGGGGAAACCCGGAATGCGGTCGCTAACTACGACCTCATCGAGATCGTGCGGTCCACGAACAGGGAATTCGAGTTGACAGAGGAGACCGAGATCCTCGAGCTTGCAGGCGCAATATACAAGATCGAGATAGGTCGGGAACAAATAGCCCAGATCATCCTGGAGAAATCCTCCGGAACCACTCCTGAGATAGGCGTAGAACTCAAAGATGTCAAGATCAAAAGGATCAACTACGTGGACGATGTCCAGAGAAAACAGTTCGACCGCATGATCTCAGAGCGTCAGCGGATCGCATCCAAATACCGCTCGGAGGGTGAAGGCCGAAGCGCCGAAATCCGCGGCCAGAAAGAGAAGGAATTGTTAAGAATCCAGTCAGAAGCCTACAGAACAGCCCAGGAAATCAAAGGGAAGGCAGATGCGGAAGCCACGTCGATTTACGCGGATGCCTACAACCGGGACCCGGAATTCTACCAGTTCATGAAAACACTGGAAGTGTACCGGACGATCATGGACAAGGAAACCTGGCTGCTGCTGTCGACGGATTCGGAGTTCCTGAAGTACCTTAAGAGCACCAACAAATAACAGCCTGGATTATTAACGAGCCGATCTCACTGCATCTGCTTCGTTGCAGCCCATTCGTAGTATACATATACAACTTCATGGGCCACTTCCTTGCCGCTACAGCAATCTCAACTCGTTAAAAATCCAGGCCACATTACCTCTTCAAAGAACTTACCCAAGAACCTTGGCTCGCCCCTTGGGTAAAAATTGTCGATTTTGAGATTTGAGATTTTTAAATTTTATTTGTTTTATTAAAAATTTGGATCGACAATTTTTATGAATAATTCAGAGAATATTTTTTAAGCGGTCCATCGATATATTGCCGCCACTCAGCACAAGAGCGACGTTTTTGCCCTTGAGCCTTTCTTTAATCTTCAGGGCGGCTGCCAGAGGAGTTGCCCCGGCTTCTTCCGCCATATTCCGGATGAGTTCCATGATCAGCAGGATCGCCTCGACCATCCCCTCTTCCGAGACCAGAATAAAATCTGCGAGATAATCCCGCAAAATTGCCTGGGTCAGCTCGTAGCCGATCTCGGTGGCCAGGCCTTCTGCGGCTGTTTCCATTTTGTCTTTGACGATTTTTCCGGACTTCCAGGAGAGATAAGCGGCCGGCGCCATTTCGGCCTGGACACCGATCACCTGACACTGGGGATTGACAGCTTCCTTGACGATGCAGCAGCCGGAAGCTCCGCTCCCTCCTCCGACGGGGACGATGATCACGTCCAGGTTCGGAACCTCCTCGAAAATCTCCAGGGCGTATGTTCCCACACCCGAGATCAAATAGGGCTCATTGGCCGGATGGATAAACCGGTTATGCCTTTCCCCTGCCAGTTTTTCGGCATAATCCCTGGACTCGTCAAATATCCTTCCGAAAAAAACGACGTTGCCCCCCAAGCTCTTGATGGCCTTGACCTTCGAGGGATTGGATTTCTCGGGCATCACGACCGTTACCGGAACATTGAACAGGTTGGAGGCAAACACGATGGAGAGGGCATGGTTCCCGGTCGAAGCTGTCACCACTCCCCTTTCTTTTTGTTTGCGGGGCAAATTATAGATGAGGTTGATCCCCCCCCGCGTTTTGAACGCGCCAGTGGGGAGGTGATTCTCATGCTTGATATATACCCTTGCATCCAGCAGTTGATTGACTTGCGGATAGGAATAGAGAGGTGTTCGCGGAAGGTAATCCCTGATCAATCGCCTGGCTTTCAGAACATCCTTGAATGTCGGCCTTTCCAGTTTCATTGACCAGCTCCTTCCCTACTGTGCCATCGCCACCAATGCACGGAACAGCTTATATCCCTCGATATAATCCTGGGTCTCGAATGCGACGGTGCGCGGACCCGTGCGCTTGACCTGAGGGATGAGCTCGCCGGCATCGGCCATGGACGAACGAAGATAGGTCAGCTCGAAACGATAGGGAGGTTCGAGCTTGAAAGGTCTGGCACGAGATCTGTTTTGCAGAGCTGTTGCAGCCTTTGCTTCGATAAGCTCCTGGGCCGCCTTCGGCGTCAAAGATTTTGCAGCATACCTCCCGATTCCTTCCTTAACGACAGCGGTTTCCAATACATCCCCCAGCGATTTTTTTGCCTGTGCGCAGACGGTTTGATCGCCCGAAATCATAACGACAGGCACATCAAAACACCCGGCGATCAGCGCATTCTGCTCGGATTCCCCCAGCTCCATCCCGTTGACTCTTATCGAAAAGACGGATCCTCCGGAATAGGTGTGGTCGAGGACACCATCTTCGGACCCGGCGCGCGCGTGATACCCGATCAAAAAGACCGCATCGAATGTCCCGTCGATCCCTTGCATCATGGACAACGGCTTCGGAGAACCTGTTATCAACTTAGCTCTGGAATCCAGCTCCGATATGATGATATTTCGCATGGATCCATGAGAGTCGTTGACCACGACCTCGGTAGCACCTGCCTGGAAAGCCCCCCGGATGGCCGCGTTGGCATCTTCGGTCATCCACCTCCTTGCTAAGCCATAATCGCTTCCCGATGAGGAGGTCTGTTCTCCGTTTACGACGCCTGTTATCCCCTCCATGTCGACAGATATAAAAACCTTGAGCTTCTCCTGACTACGAGAGATGTCCGGCTGCAAGAAAAACAAAGTCAAACAGATAACGACAAATAGAACGATTCCTCTTTTCATCATGATTCCTCCTTTTCCGGAAAGGATCCTCCGAGATATTTGCTCAGTTTATGTTTGTTGGGAAAAAGGGCTGCCGTTCCTCCCGTATGGAAGAAAACGACGTTATTTCCCTTCCCAAAATAGCCCTTTTTGACAAGGTCGATCAAAGCGACCATGGCTTTGCCGGTATAGACCGGGTCGAGAAAAATTCCTTCTTTTACACTCATAAGCCGGATCGCTTCGGTCACATCCCTATCTACCTCTCCGTACCCCTCTCCCAGATACTCGTCAAAAACAACGATATCATCTTCCTCCAGCTCCAACTTCATTTCCAGGGCCTTTAGGGTATCCATGACGATATCCGTAACATAATCGGTGTACGCGGATTTTTCCTCGGAAACGCTGATACCAAAAACCCGGGTTTTTTCACTCGATGCCTTTGCTCCCACGGCCAAACCCGCCTGCGTTCCCCCGGATCCGGATGCATGAATGACACAATCCACATCCACCCCCAGCTTTTCAGCCTGCTCCATCATCTCCACATAGGCATTCACATAACTGACGGCTCCCAAAGGATCGCCCATCGAACCGCCAGTAGCCGACCCGCCTATAGGAGCGATATAGGGGATATTCCCCCTTTTTTTCACTTCCCTGGCTGTCTCTTCGAGGACCTCCTCGACATTTTCCAGATGCAGAACGCTTCCCTTTTCCACGTCCTTGATCCGGATATCGGCCCCAAGAAACAGATCGAGCAGGAGATTCCCATCATACTCTTCGGGTAGGTCATAAACATTGAACAGGACAAGGATAGGGTCGATACCGAATTTTTTTGCGGCTGCGGCCGTCTGGAGGCACCAGTTGGACTGAAGCCCGGCCCACGTGATGATCGTATCCGCTTTTTTTTCCAAAACATCCTGCATGATGAATTCCAGCTTCCGGGATTTGTTTCCCCCGAAAGCCAGCCCGGTCATGTCGTCCCTTTTGATGAAAATGTTCGGGCCGCCCAGTTCCTTTGTGAGATTCTCCAGTTTTATAAAGGGCGTGGGAAGGTGGATCAAATTCAGTTTGGGGAATTTCTGGATTTTTTTCTTTATCTCCGCAATGGAATAAGCGGGCATCTTATCCTCCAAAAGCAGAATTTTATAACAGAACTTCCCACAAATCAAAAATTATCCTGCTCCGCTGGAATTATCTCCATTTGATAAAAGGGGCTTTTTGGGGTGGTTGAAGCGACCTTGATGCTTTAGCCATGATTACCGTTCTTCGAGGGAATCTGACCTAGTCAGACGGCAGTCGTGTATTGAGCACGACTTTGCCGAGGAATATGGGTTGTAAGCAAGCATGGGAACAGAAGATAAGGAGAAAAGCCGGGGGTAGAAATGCGCAGTTCACAGCCGCCGAGAAGAACGGTAAAGGAATGGCGTTAAAAAGCTTCACGGGAGCGAAACCATTCCTAAAAGCCCGTATGAGCCATGTTGATGCAGAAATGGAGATGCGTACTTGCTCTGCGAACGTTTTGATTTTCTGTCGGAATGGAGATAGAATTGCAGGAGGAAAGGCGGAATCCAGAGGGATCACATGATGTATAACCTGGAGACACTCATCGAGGATATCAAAAATCCAAGGCATATCGTCCTGGGAGCTGTAATTTTCATTTTCTGCATGGTCCTTGGCACCGAACGCGGTTCACTGGGAGGACTTGTCGTCGGGATTATAACAGGTTTATTCCTATCCTTTTCAGGATTGATCCTGATCCAAAAACATAGAGAAAAACAGGAAGAAATGAGGGAATCCATAATCATTCCTAAAATCGGCTTGAGCATTCTCTACTGGATTTCCCCCATAATCTATTACGCCCTTCAAGCCGCTAATCGCTAATTTCGACCTGGATTATCCTGAACTATTGAAAGTGCGCCAGGCTTTCTTGAACTCCCCGATCTTATCGGAAGCGAAGCCCCGGATGCGGTCACCGTAGAAGTAAAAGATAGGGATGATGATCAGGATAAAGATCGTGGAGCTGATCAATCCTCCCACCGCAGACAGGGCAAGGGATGACCAGAGCCGGCGTCTTTCGACCTCGAGCTGGATCAGAATCAGAGGCAGCATTCCCAAAACAGTGGTGCTCGTCGTCATGAAGATCGGGCGGATTCTTTCTCTGGCCCCGACCAAAACGGCCTCGAGCACAGGCAGGCCTTCTTTTCTTTTTAGATTGATATGATCCACAAGAAGGATTGAGTTGTTGACCACGATCCCGCCCAGCAGGATTACTCCGATGTAGGCCGAAGAATCGAACGGAAAATCGGCGATGACAAAGGCCACGAACACGCCGATCAAGGCCAGCGGCACAGCAAGAAGGATGAAAAAAGGCTGGATAAAGGATTCATACAGGGAAGCAAGGATCATGAAAATGACGATCAGCGAAAAAATGATAGCGAACTTGATCTGGCCCAATTCCTCCTCTGTCATCCGCCAGTCATAACCTTCCAGGGTTGCCGAGAATCCCGGCGGCAGCGAGAGCTTATTATAGACCCCCTCCTTGTAACGCTCCGCCGCCTTGCTGGGACCGCGGAATTCCCACATAATAGTTTGTTGGAACTGCTGGTCCTCCCTGTCGATGGATCCTGCGATCGGCCACTCTTCGAGAACAGAGATGTCCTTCAACCGCAGCAGCTCTCCTCCCTGGGTCCGGATGATCTCATCCTGAAGACCCTTGAGATCGATCATAGAAGCCTCGGGAAATTTGATCGAGATGTCTGTTTCCCTGCCCTCGATTTTGGCCTTCAAAGGCATCGACAGCCGGCCGGCCATCAGTACCTGGAGATGATAATAGAGGTAGTCCGGGTCGACATTGTAGCGCCGGAGAATTTCCTTGTCGATCTTTAAAACATAGGCATAGGAATCCAGCCTCCACCAGCCGTAGCGGCCGGATGTGATCTTGACATCCTTGATGCGCGGATTCCTCTTCAAGGTGCGCTCCAGGTTGGATGTGATCTCCTGGAGCTTTTTAAGGTTATACCCGTAGAATTTGATCCGGGAATCATAATAGGTCGTCGGTCCGATAGAAGAATAATACCCCTGCGGATCGAAACCCGATACCCCGACACTGATACCTGCAAAATTGGTGGCGAGCTGTATCAATTCTTCCTTCAGCACATAAGGATGGTAGGAGAATTCGATCTCGGGAGGAAATTCGATGATGATGTAGGCTCTCTCAGACGTTACGGTTGTGTTCATCTCCTTTTCGTAGGACTTCTGCATCACCTTTTCTTCGAACTTCATGATGACTTCATCCGTGGCTTCGATCGGTGTGCCGGGAGGCATGCCTACGGAAACATAGAGTCTCTGCTGGTACTGCCACGAGAAAAAGGAGCCGATGGTCACTTCGGAACGGAACCACTTGTAGGCCCCGAAAAAAATAGCGGCTATGATCAGGATGACTTCGATCGGATGCCGCATGATGAATTTCAGGAATTTGACATAAAAATTCCGGACCTTTTCCTCTTTCTTCTCTTTCCGGCCTTTAAGCAGCCTCGGGCTCATTGCCGGGATGAGCGAAAAAGACACCAGAAGGGATGCAGCCAGGGCAGATGTGATGACGATGGCCAGTGGAAGATAATAGATCTTCATGCGCCCCGTGAAATAAACGAACGCAAAGAAAACACTCATGGTGGTCAATGTCGCCGCCAGGACAGGAAGAAAGACCTCTTTCGCTCCCTGGATCGCCGCTTTTACCGGCGGGAATCCCTTTTCTCTCAACCGCAGCACGTTCTCGAAGACGACGATGGAGTTATCCACGAACAGGCCGAATCCCAGGGCTAATCCTCCCAATGTGAACATATTCAGGGAAATCTTGAAAAAATAGATCAGGTTGAACGTGATCAAAACGGAAAAGGCTATGGAAGAAAGAACGAGAATCGAGGGCTTGAAGCTCCGCAGCACGATAAAAACGAGGACGAATATGACGGCAACGATGATTCCAACAAGTAAATAGAGCTCGCGGAGTCCCTTGCCTATTTTTTCACTCTCGTCGTTGACGACCCGGAAAACCAGATCCCGCGGCAGTTCCTTTTTGACCTCTTCCAGCTTATTTTGGACAGCCTTGGCAACTTTCAGCGTGCTCGTTCTCGGAGTTTTGTAAACCGTCATCCTGATGGTGGGCTGCCCGTTTATCCTGTTTATGTAGTAAATATCCTGGTAAGAAGGGAAAATTTCTGCAATATCCTTTAGTTTGACCGCGTTCTCTCCTGAGTGTGTCACAACGATCTCCCCTAATTCCCTCGAGCTGGAGATCGTGTTGGAAACCTTGAAGATATATTCCTGGGAGCCCTTCTGGACTCTTCCGGCCGGATAGATTTCGATCCTCTCCTGGATTCGGCCGAAGACCGCAAAGGGAGAAATCCCGTAGGTCTTGAGTTTTTCTTTATCGAGAAGGATTTTGATCTCCGGGTCAGAACCCCCGGTTACGGACACACCCGCAACTCCTTTAATAGATCCGATTCCGATCTCGATGCGGTCCTTGACATATTCTCGCAGTCTATGGAGGGAGTAACTTCCGGAAATGGTATATTCCAGGAATGGATCTTCCTGAAATTCCTCGGGCTCATAGGGTTCGACGTTAGGACGCACCCCATATGGAAGGACGTCCCTCAGCTCGGAGATCTTTTCCCGGAGGGCAAGGTGGGCAAACTCCATGTTGGTTTTCTCGTCGAATTCCAGCGTAATGCGAGAACTGCCGTTCAGCGATTCGGAATAGATTTTGCGGATGCCTTTGACCGTAGAGACCTTTTCTTCGATGGGAGCGGTGATTTCGGTCTGTATGACTTCCGGGGGTACTCCGGTCCATGCCGTAATGATGTTGAGCTCTGGGAATTCTTCTTTGGGAGCCAGCTCTAAGGGTAGATTCAAAAAAGAATACACGCCCAGGACAAGCAGGGCCATGAAGATCATGGCTGTTGCGATCGGCCGCTCCACAAAAATCTTCATGATTTCTTTTTCCCAGCTTTGCTTCTTTCCGCCATCTCATAGGACATGGGGATGAGGATCAGCGTCAGGAACGTGGCCAGCATCAGACCCCCGATAACGGTGATAGCCAAAGGCTGCTGGAGCTCTGCTCCCTTTCCAAGCCCCAGGGACATCGGGAACAGGGCCAGGGCCGTCGTGACGGTCGTCATCAGGATCGGCCTGAGCCTTACCCGGCTTGCTTCCATGATCGCCTCTCTCAGGGCCAGTCCTTTTTTCCTGAGCTGATTGGTGTAGTCGATCTTGACGATGGCATCGTTGACCACGATCCCGGCCAGAACGACCATCCCGATGACGGAAATCACGTTCAAGGTTTGCCCTGTGATAAACAAGGCCCAGACTGCCCCTGTCAGGCCCATAGGAAGTGTAAACAGGATCAAAAAGGGATGGAGCAGAGACTCGAACTGCGCAGCCATGATCATGTACACCAGCAGCACGGCCAGGGAAAAGGCAAAGATCAGGCTGCGGAAAGACCTGGCCATTTCTTCCTGCTCGCCGCTGAACACGACCCTGTAGTTAGGCGGCAGGTCCAGCTCGTCGATCTTTTCCCTTATCTGGGGAGCGACCTGGCTGATTTTGGTCCCGCGCAGATTGGCCGTGACCAGGACCTCCCTCTGCTGATTCTCTCTTCGGATTTCCTTCGGTCCCCGAGCAAGCTCATAATAGACGAGCTCTCTCAATGGGATAAGCTGGCCTCGATGGGATATCTGCTCATCGAGGAGGGATTCGATGTTATCCCGGACATCTTCGGCGAGGCGGACCAGGATGTCGTACTTCTTTTCCATCTCTTTGAACTGCGTGTCCCTTCTTCCTCTGACAGCATCAGTAAAATAGGTTCCGATCGCGCCGGCAGAGATATCGAATTTTTCCAGAGCACCCTTTTTCACTTTGATCAAAAATTCCGGCTTGCCTTCCCCGATATTGGTGCTGATATCGGCAATTCCCCGGATGCCTTGCAGTTTTTCCACGAGTTCGAGGGCCAGTCCGTTCAACTCGTTCAGGTCTTCCCCCTTGATCTTCAAGCCAATTTCGGCTGTGGAAAAGGCCAAAAACTGCGCCATCGTGGATTGTTCCTTGACGATGGAATAAGTCAAGCCGGGAAACCTATCCAGCCGTTCTCTCAAGTATTCGATGGAACCATCGACAGCCGATGAATGATCCACTTCCACATAAATCCTCCCGGAATTGACGGAAATATCCGGGTTTTGGCTCTCGAGGCCCGAAACGATCCCGACCTGAGAAAAATAATCGATTACGTCTTTATTCTGTTTCAACGCATTTTCGAGGGTGGCGACCACATCGGCGGTTTGCTCGAAGGAAAAATCTATCGGTGTTTTCATATTGACTTCGAATGAAACCGTTTCCGGCTTTGGCATGAGCTCTCGCGGGATTCCAGCCGCCACCAATAGTGTAATTGCGAGGAAAAAGACCGATCCCAAAAGAACCTTGCCTTTGTTGTCCAGACACCACAGAAGTAGCTTGTGATACACATGGACAAACTTGTCATAAAGCGTGTTGTAGGCCTTGAAGGTAACTCGAACAATGGGCTTGAAGGGAATCGATACATAGTGGAGGATCAAGAGGAAAGCCTGGACGATAAAGCTGAACAGAAAACTGAGGGTCCAATAAATGCCCTTAAAAATAAAATACACAAGCCACCGCAGGCCTTTATAGGGAAGCCCGATGAAGCGGAGCTTGGATTTTTTCTTTTTCTCTTCGGGACTCTTTCCTTCGCCGGAGTCCTGCTTCTTTTCTTTTCCTTTTTCTATTTCGAAACGCCGGGATGCCAGCATCGGGAGCAAAGTCAGGGAGACGATCAAGGAGGAAAGGAGGGCAAAGGTAACTGTCAGGGCCTGATCTTTGAAAAGCTGGCCTGCCACCCCGTGCACATAGATGATAGGAAGAAAGACCGATATGGTCGTGAATGTCGATGCCGTAACCGCCATGCCCACTTCTTTGGTGCCTAAAAAAGCGGCTTCGATCAGGGATTTCCCTAATGCCCTGTGACGGAAAATGCTTTCCGACACCACGATGGAGTTGTCCACCAGCATTCCGCAGCCCAGGGCAAGACCTCCCAAGGACATGATATTCAGGGTGATATCCCTGAAATAAAGGAGGTTGAACGTGGCGATGATCGAGATCGGGATGACCACGGCTATGATGGACGGGGTTTTTAGATCCTGGAGAAAGATGATCAGCACGAAAAAAGCCAAAATCCCCCCCAGGATGATGGAGGTCAACACCGAAGAGATGGCATTTTCGATGTATTTGGCTTGTTCGGAAACGATCAGGATGTCGATCTGGGGATTCTCCTGCTCGATCTCTTCCATGATTTCCCGTGCGAGCTGCGTGACCTCTACGGTATTGGCGCCGGATTCTTTCCGGACCAGGATCCCGATGCTTTCGCTCCCGTTAAGGCGGGTGAGCCCCTCTCTTTCCTTGATCGAATCATTGATCCGCGCCACGTCTTTCAGCTTGATCACGCCCCGTTCCTGGGTGGTCTTCAGGCTGATTTCCCCGATCTCGTCCACATGCTCGAACTCCCCGACGATCCGCAGAGCATATTTGAACCTGCCCTTCCGGATGGTCCCGCCCTGGATGTTCCGGTTGAAGGCCCGGATGCGGTTGGATATTTCGGAGACGGTCAGGTCATAAAGAGACATGAGCTGGGGATCGATCTCCACCTGGATCTCTCTTTCCACACCCCCGGCGATCTCGGCTGACCCGATGCCTTCGATCTGCTCCATCCGGGGTTTGATGACTTCTTCGGAAAACTCTTTGAGCTCGAGGAGGGATCGCGGCCCGGACACAGAAAGGATCATGATCGGCCGGCTCTGGGGATCGAGGGGAATGATGGTGGGCTCTTCCACATCTTCCGGTAGCTGATGCTGGGCCCCGTCCAGTTTTTCCCGTGTGTGAAGCATGGCAAAATCCATATCCGTCCCCCAGGAAAACTCCAGGGTCATGAAGGACACGCCCTCCTTGGACACGGATTCCACCCGACGAAGTCCGGGGATCCGGCTGACAGCCGCTTCCAGAGGTGTCGTGATCAGCGTTTCGATCTCCTCCGGCGCCACACCCTGGTACTGGGTGATAACGGAAAGCCGGGGATAGCTGATATTGGGAAGAAGGTCCACGCTCAATTCTCGAAGCGATACGAATCCGAGGAGAACGATTCCCAGAAAAAACATAAGAGTCGTAACGGGTCTTTTAACGGTTACTTGCGTTATTTTCATAGATCCAACCTGTAGGGATATTCATATCCCTAGTTCTATTTATTAGACAAAAAATACAGTGGTGTCGTCTCATTCGCTGTAACTTAATACTTCTCAACCTAGCTAAACGTTGCAGGTCAAATCCCTATCATCCCTCTCCATGCCGCTGTATAGTATACAATGGAATCAGCGGCTTACTCCGGGTGTCGTATGACTTTTTAATCTAACAATAAAACAAGAGGGAGTCAACTCGGAGGGAGGAACCGGATGGGAATCCATTTATTGTCTCTTTTTTCTTGAATTTCGTATCCGTATCTTTTCACATACCTGAAGTCGTTTTCGACGGCCAGGGCATAGGCTTTTCCGTTCTTGAAAAGC
>Ga0180437_10003359_pt1 | contig 23922 bp, 21 predicted proteins | sample SS_ome_4_FD_132410 | JGI IMG/M metagenome (GOLD analysis project Ga0180437, IMG submission 132410) | Hypersaline lake sediment archaeal communities from the Salton Sea, California, USA - SS_3_D_1 metaG | ecosystem: Environmental > Aquatic > Non-marine Saline and Alkaline > Hypersaline >... | reverse complement strand
CCCTCGAGCGTCACGCCGACGTCCAAGTCCGGGTTGATGGCCTTGCAGAACCGAACCGTTTCGCGGACACGCTCGGCGTTGCGAATCGACCAGTAATCGAGGATCTCCTGCACATTGCCCAGGTCCATCTCGTGGCCCATGATGTCCCGGAACTTCTCGCGCGATTCCGCGTTGATATAGGCCCCGAAACACTTTTGCTGGTCGAGCATGAGGCCATCGACCGCGTTGGGGCCGGTTGCATATCGTTGAAGCAGGTCGTCAAGCAGGGCGTAGTAATATTCCATGAATTCCGCGATGTCCCAACAACAGGCATCGACAACACTCTGGCTCCCGTCGTTTTTGACCCGCAACGCCCGCCAGTGCTTTTTAGCCGGAAACAACCACTTGTGCTTATTGTTTATGGTGCGCAAGTAAACGCGGATGCCCAGGGTGTGGCACAGGTTGACAAGCTGCGGCAGATACTCTGTATCCGGGTCTGCATTCGGGCACCGGGGGTTCCTGTGTTCGGGGTATCTCTTGCACGGCCAGTCCAGGCCCATTTCAAATTCCCACGACTTCTTGCTTGAAGTCTCTGGATAGTAGGCGTCGGGTATCATGACGAGCGTCAAGACGTTTATGCCAGCCTCCGCGCCGCGTTTTGCCAATCGTCCGAAGTATTCCATGTCAAGCACGTCGCAGGTCATAAACGACGTGCACCCTTCAAGACCACGCACCTGAAAATGACTCATCCCTTCCCCTTGATTCTTCGGCGAAGTCGAACCCTGACGCCACCGTCTTCCCCTTGATTCGTGTCCTTTGCGGCGTATTCCCCTACTTAATTCGCGGGGATTGTAAGTGTCGAGGAACTGAATTGCAACAGGAAGTCTGGCCGCGGCTGCAGCGGGGCTGGCCCACTGACTGACCGATCTGCAAAGCCGCAGGGACCTGCTGTTACTCGACTGGGTGTACAATGGTCGGGGCGGCCGGATTCGAAGCGGCGACCCCCTGCTCCCAAAGTAGACCTGGCGAGTAGGTTTCAGTTGGTTGATGTTGTTTTGGCTTGGTTTTATTGGGTTTTGTTGCGGTGTGGGTTTGGCTTATGTGGGTCGGAATTGGTTGGAATTGGTCGGCTCGGACACAATTTGGGCACAATCGGAAGCATCTAGTCACGATTTTCGAGCGCGCGTTTCTTCAACTGCCGGTACGCGATGATGATCAACAAACTCGTCGAGGTCTTTCTTGATAAACCTCAGTGACGCCTTCGTACCGTCGCCGAGCCTCGAGTAGGCAATACGCCCTTCCTCGACGGCCCATCCGTATAGCGTGTCTTTGTGTACGCCAAGGTACTCTGCGGCCTGTTCGCGTGTCAAGGGCTGATCGTACTTCCTTCGGACTTGGCTTTCATATTGGATGACAAGACGCAAGGAGCGGATCTCGGTAACGAGTTCGGCGATTGGCTCTGTCTGCGTTTCCGCCATCGACTGGTCGCCTTTGCGTTCAGCCGAAACGCGGCTGTGGGCTGCTGTTGTGAGCGAGACCGGGAAGGCGTTACGGGTTTCAGCCGGGGCAGCAGACGTGGGCAATGGTGGTGACGCGTCCCGTACAGTCGGAGATGCCGAAGACTTCGCGTCTGGCGCGGTACTCGCCGTGTTTCTGGACACCCCAGCACCTGGCACAAGGTTACCCGTTCCCACGTCGTATCTTGTGGCTCGATATCGCATGCAGGGGCAGGTTCGTGGCACGGCCCTCAAAAGCCAAGTAAGGAAACCTTGGCCTTCTCGTTCACCCAGTCAACGTTTTCCGCCCCTCGAACGGTGAAGGTGAGTGGGCTGTACCCGCGATTATAGTTGATGGCGTTGATGCCTGATATTGCCATGAATACCGGCATACCGCAGAATAGAGTAAAGCAATGAAGTCTTGCGTTCTTCACACTGCCCGTGCCGCGGGCACGCTGGTTCTGAGGCGCACCCCCAAACTTCGCGTTCAAGATCCTGTTTCTGCGAACAGTATATCCCAAATTCTCGGACTATCGCTACAAGATTGGGGCCGGGATCTAAGTAGTCACCCGGATTCGAAAGATGGTATCCCATCGGTACGTTCTCGGCTCGAGTCAAGCATGGCGAGTACGGGGTTCCATGGGCGATTGACCCTCCGGGGGCAATGACGTTAGGGCGTTCACTGTGCGCCCCTCGGAATCATACAATAGCCGTGACGGGCGGATTGCTGCGTTGGGCTGTGGCGTCTTTGCGCTGTCCAATCCAAACCGGTAGAATGAGACTTTGTGGGCACAAGCAACCTTCCCTTATCAGGAAACGGAGACGACGCGGTGTGCGCATCATCTGTGTGACGAAAACATCGGAGCTACGTGAACGCCTTCGTCGACTATTCCCGACGGACGCGTCGCAGGTCGATTACGAACCGAATCTTGATCGCGTTTTGGAGCGTTTTGAAGAGACGGTCTACGACATTTTGCTGATTTCGAGTGTGGCGGTTCGCGAGGGTGAGATCGATGGGGTGGAGATGCTGGACGTTGTTTCGGCGCGGAGTCCGGGCACGCAGGTCCTTTTCCTGGCCGAGGAGCGCGACCTGAAGCTTGCGATGTCTTCTTTGGCGGCAGGGGCGTATCAATATGCCACGCTTCCGATTAGTGATGACGAGTTGCGGCTCCTGGTCGAAGCCGCAATAGCGAACCGGCCCCCGGACGCTACGCCGTTGCGGGTTCAGAAAGACAAGACCCGGGCGCGAATGGAAGACTTGGTCGGGCGCTCGTCGCCAATGCAACAGGTGTATCGGCAAATCCGGCAGGCCGCGGCGACGGATGTCGCTGTGTTGCTTGTTGGCGAGACGGGCACGGGCAAAGACTTGGCTGCCGATGCCATCCACAGGCAGAGCGCCGTCTCGAACGGCCCCTTCGTTCCGGTACATCTGGGCGCGCTGCCCGCAGAACTCGTCGCCAGCGAGTTGTTCGGGCATGAGAAGGGGGCTTTCACGGGCGCGCTCGAACGGTATCAAGGAAAGTTTGAGCAGTCAAAAGGAGGCACTATCTTCCTTGACGAGATCGGCACGCTGGAGGAAAGAGTGCAGATCTCGTTGCTCCGGGTGCTTGAGCGAAAAGAGTTTCAGCGCCTCGGCGGAAAGCGGGCGGTCAAAGCGGATGTCCGGATCCTTGCGGCAACGAACGAGGAATTGTCCGAGGCCGTTGCGAATGGTTCTTTTCGAGAAGATCTCTACTATCGGCTCGACGTGTTTCGTATCGCGTTGCCCCCCCTTCGAGAGCGCCAGGGGGACATCCCACTGTTGATTGACCATTTTCTCAAACGCTATAACCGGTATTTCCAAAAGAACGTCTCGGGAATATCCCCTGAGTGCATTGCTGCCCTGGAAGGTTCCGACTGGCCGGGAAATGTTCGAGAACTCAAAAATGTGATTCAGAGGGCCGTCTTGGTCTGCCAAGGGGAAGTGATACTGCCGGAGCATCTGCCGCCGCGCTTCCGTCCGGGTTTTGAGAGCCGCCCGACCGTCACCTTTGAAATCGGCACTCCGTTGCATGAAGTCGAACGGGAACTGATTGTCCGGTCGTTGGCCTCAGTGAACAACAACCGAACGGCAGCCGCCAAGCTCCTGGGGATCAGTCGCCGAGCGCTGTACAACAAGATCGACAAGTACGGCGTTTGACCGTGTGCAGCGTCTACGCCTTTGGCTGAGTTTCCTGGGGCTCCCACCTACCAGTCTGTCCTGACTGCCGCTTCGCGCGGGAATGGACACGGTGAGGACTCTTGGACTGCGCGTGTCCAAGTGCACATTCCCTATCGTTCTTGCAGTGACCCCGTCTGCAGCGGCATCCGAACGCCGACTTTCGCCGAAGTAAAGGCCTTTTCTTCGTTTTCAGGTTTTCCTTCGCCCCGTGTTGGCGGTTGCATAGTACAGTTCCGATCAGGGCCTCGGCACATTTCTTGCTGGATAGAGACCGAGAACGAGATTTGCGAAGGATCATGCACTCCCGCTGCGATGAAATTGCCCCCATGATTTCGGGGCACATCGACGATGAACTAGACACCCCAGCACGCAAGGCACTGGACGCGCACCTAGAGATATGTCGAGCGTGCCAGCAGGAGATGGAAGCAATACGCCACCTGGTCAAATTGCTCCGTCTTGCGACGGGGATTCATACAGAAGCTGGCCCGCCAGCATCGCGATGGCGAACCGGTGCGCTCCAAGCAGAGCGCGCAAAGACTACGAGGTGACGAGCGTAATGAAGGATGTCGAGCAAAGCAACGTCTTGCAGGGACGGCCCCTTTCAGGCGGACTTGCGCAGGGAAAGGCTTTCGTATGTCGCGACATTTTGCAGTGGGAACATGATCTCTTCGAGATCGAGGAGTCCGAGGTCGATGACGAGTTCGCGCGGATAGAGCAGGCGCTTCAAGTCGTAAGCGAAGACTTGGAGGCAACTGAACACCGCTTCACGGCAAGTCTCGACAGTGAGAATGCCACGATCTTCGGCGCCCAACGAGCTATACTCGAAGACCCACAACTCATTGCCGACTTAGGAACGTCTTTGGCAAGACGACTTGTCAATGCGGAACAAGTTGTCCGGGCGGTGTTTCGCCGATGGGAGCGGCGCCTCGACTCGACGGACGACGTCGTGGTGCGGCGCAAGGGAAGCGATCTGCGCGACTTGTGCCGACGCACACTGCACGCGCTGGCTCGGAGCCTGCGCCATCCGCTAGAAAAGGTGCCTCAAGGCAGCATTCTCGTCGCGAAATGGCTGTTGCCGTCCGATACGGTTGCGTTGTCGCGCCAGGGGGTGCTGGGCGTGGTGTTGGAGATCGGGGGGGCTGCGTCTCATGTGGCGCTGCTCACGCGAGAGTTGGGGATAGCGTGTGTCGCAGGCATCACGGACATTTTCGGGAAGATTGACAACGGTGAGCAATTGCTGGTTGACGGGTACGACGGTTCCGTAATCCCCAAACCCACGGACAACGACCGCAAGGAATTCCTTTACCGTATCGAGCGCCAAGAAGCCCTGCTGGTAAAGGCGCGCGCGCTGCGCCGCGAACCTGCAGTGACCCTCGACGATGAACCTGTATCGGTACTGGCCAATGTCAGCGGGCAGGAGGACGCCATTCACGCCGTCGAGAACGGGGCGGACGGCATCGGACTATTCCGAACGGAAGGCATCTACTTTGCAGCGAAACGGCTCCCGACATCGGAAGAGTTATGCGGGTCTCTGGGCGCGGCATTCAGCGTCGCCAAGGGCCGGCCCATCGTGGTTAGGCTCCTGGATATCGGCGGAGACAAGGAATTGCCTTATCTGGATGCCGCAGAAGAGCGGAACCCGTTTCTCGGCTTGCGCGGAATACGTCTCTTGCTTGCCTATCCCGATTTGCTGAGGGAGCAACTCGAGGCATTCGTTCGCCTATCGCAAGAATATGACGTGCGGATTCTGGTTCCTATGGTCACTGTTGTGGAAGACCTCTTGGCAGTGAGAGCAATGCTGGAGGAAGTCTGTTCGGCAATGGGTAACGAGAGAATGCCGTTGCTTGGCGCAATGATTGAGACGCCCTGTGCGGCGCTGTGTGCGGACAGGATGGCAGAGCGTGCCGACTTCTTCAGCGTGGGCACTAACGATTTGACACAGTATGCCATGGCCGCTGGGCGGGACAATCCGCTCGTAAATCAGTATTTTGTCGACGACCATCCGGCGATTCTCGAGTTGCTGAGTATGGTATTGCAGAAGGTTGGCTCGAAACCGGTAACGCTATGTGGGGAACTTGCCGGCCGCGTCGAGACGATTCCCACGGTTCTCAAGCTTGGCCTAAGGAGTCTCAGCGTGGCTGCGCCGCTTGTGCCAGTAGTGAAGCAGCGGATCAGGCAGAGCGAGTTGTGATGGCATCGTACGGAGGACGGAGTTATGGACACGCGGGAAAAAGCAAAGAAGACGCTGAGCACCATCCAAACCGTAAAGCTCATTGTTGCCTGCAGCAAGTGCGGTTCGACAAAAGTGGGGCTACGCGGGAACGACTCGCTCGACGAGCTAGTCTGCGATTCTTGCGGGGCTTCCGCACCATGGGACGGGGAAAAGTTCACGTTGATCAAGTACGATGAACGGCGGCCTCACTCCCTGAAGACGTTGGCCGGGTTGGAGCGGGCCATCAAGAAGACAAAACGCCGGGCTGCGAAACGGTCAGACGAGACATCGTAGGGTGATGGTGTGGCGTCCGACAAATAGGTTGATTCAGTCTGTCTAGCATAACATGCGCATAAAATGCACATACTTTCGGTCTCCTCGGGCCTTCCTTTCTCCTTTGTATACGCGGTCATAATCGTCTTCGGCGTTCCAAGTGGGAGCCTTCTCGGTCAAGGGCGGAACATGGTGCCGTCAGTAATAGACCTTACGCGGACTGTGCACGATGTGCACATATATGCCTGCCAAAGTGGGTCTTCTGTGCTGAATATGCGCACCGATCTGATGTTCGTGAGGATTACGCCCGCCTCGCCACAGCCGCGCTCATCGAGGATCCCGACGTAAGTTCTTTCTGGAGCGACTGTTATCTCGTAATAGCCTCTTCTGGCACATCTCTTGCCTGTTCTTGATGTGGCGCAGGACAACGGGGTGACGCTCCCTGTGCACGCATAGAGGTAGGAAATGAACGGACAGGTGGTTGTTTTGCTTGGCGTCCCGCTCCGCAGCGACGTGGCTGAAGCCTTGCTTGCCGCAGGTTACACGCCGCTTGAGCGCAAAGGAATGCAGCGGACCATGGCCACGTTGTGCAGAGAGCAGGTTGCGGGCGTTTTGGTCGATGCGCGGAAGTGCGAACTGGATGTCTTGGAGCTCCTGCTGAATATTGGCGATGTTGCCCCCGAGTTGCCGGTAGGGCTGGTTGCCGGGCGGACCTCGTTCCAAGAGTCTCTGCCGATGCTCGAGGACTTCTCGAACGTGGTATTGCTTTCGGAGTCGCTGCCCGCCGAGAAGGTCGTGGACGGTCTGTGCCGCGCTCTCGATTCAAAAAAAGAAGCAACCGAACCCAGTAGAGGCAATCTATGACGGCCCGGGACATTGCCGAGTGTGCGGCAGCGGCCAGCGAGCGGCTGGTTGCGGCCTCGACCGCTCAGAAAGACAAGGCATTGCTCTGCCTCGCGGAGAAACTGGCGCGCCACACGCAGGACATCCTTTCCGCCAATGCCGCCGACCTGCGGCGCGCGAAGGAGAACGGCCTGCATCAAGACCTCGTCCGTCGTCTACGGTTCGGCGAGGACAAGATTCAAGGGCGGATTCGATCGCTGCGCAAGATCGCCGCCCTGCCGGACCCAGTAGGGCAGCCCTTTCACGCAGAGCGATGCGCGAATGGTTTGGTGGCAACGCGGGTGCGCGTCCCGATCGGCGTTATTCTCATGATCTATGAAGCCCGTCCCCATGTCACCATCAACGCCGGTGCCTTCTGTTTGAAATCGGGCAATGCCGCCATCTTGCGCGGCGGTTCCGAGGCCCAACACTGCAACCAACTCTTGGGGGAACTCTGGCGCGCGGCCCTCAATGCGGCGGACCTGCCGGACATGGCCGTGCAAGTGATATCCGGAAACCACCAGGACGTCCATCGACTTCTGCAGCGCGATGACCTCATCGACCTAGTAATTCCTCGCGGGGGCAAGGGGCTGATCCGAACCGTAACGGAGAAGTCCCGCGTGCCAGTCCTCAAACACTTCGAAGGCATATGCCACGTTTACCTTGACGAATCGGCGCCGGTGGAGCGCGGCCTAGACATCGCCCTTGACTCGAAGTGCCTGATGCCCGAAGTCTGCAACGCGATGGAAACGCTCTTGGTGCACCACGGACTCGGTAAGCACCTCCCGCAAATCATCGATGCGTTCCGTGCGCAGGGCGTCCTCGTGAAGGGGTGTCCGTTGACCCGGCAGTACGTCGGCGACGTAGAGAGCGCTACCGAAGAGGACTGGCGCACCGAGTACTTGGACAATGTCGTGTCAATCGGGGTCGTAACGGATGTGAAGGGCGCCATCCAGCATATCAACGCCTTCGGCTCCCACCATACCGACGCCATCGTCACCGACAGCGAAAAGGCGGCGCGTGATTTCGTTAAACGCGTCGATTCAGGGGTGGTACTGGTGAACGCCTCGACCATGTTCTGCGACGGGGAGTCGTTGGGCATGGGCGCCGAGATTGGGATCTCGACCGACAAGCTCCACGCGCGCGGCCCCATGGGACTCGAGGAACTGACCAGCTACAAACACGTCATTCGAGGCGCGGGACACATCATGGGCGAGTCCCGTCTCACCCGAAAAGCTGACGGAGCGGGCCAATGAAGACCGCGTGGGCAGCAATCTACGAACGTTTTCAGAGCGGCATCTGCGACCCAACCGCCGATATCGCGCCTGGAAAGGTCCGGATCGGGGCGGAACTCAAGTTCCCGTTCGTAAACCCAGACGGAACCGCCGTGAGCCAAGATAAGCTGTTTTCGCTGTGGGAATTCCTCTGCACGCGGGGCTGGCGCCCCGTCGAAGACGCACTCACGGGAAGGATTGTGGGGGCGCGAAAGCCAGGAGAGAGAAACGACACGATCGCCTCGTACGAAACGGGATACCCAAAGCCCGAGTTTGCGTTGGCGCATGTGGGCGACCTACACCAGCTTCAAGCCGACCTCGAGGATCTTGTGCAGGAACTCCGCTTCTTTTCCGAGCAACGCGACGTGCGTTTCCTTGGCTACGGGATTCACCCCGTCACGCCGCCCAGCAAGGATCTTTTAATGAAAAAGGCGCGATCCAGCTTCTGGGACATCGCCTTTCCCTCGAACGAAGTTATCCCCCCCGAGCGGGGCGATGACGTGCACTTATTCACGATCAATGCCGCAAGTCACGTACACATCAGCGTGCCGCCCGAGAGCGTCATCCAAGCCGTCAATGTGTTAAATGGGTTTGCGGGGGCGCAAATAGCTTTGACGGCCAACTCGAGTGTCTGGCGCAACGAAGTGGACCCGCGTCTCCAATGCGTGTCCGAGAAACTCTGGGACTGGTGGGAACCCGCCGCGGGACGCGTCGGGGTGCCCAAACGGCCTTTCGAGGACATGCTGGACTACTGCCGGTTTGTAACGGAACTCGAGCCCGTGTACGTGCAGCGCGATGGGCAGCCCCTGATCCCCCGAGAGTATGCTTCCTTTGCAGACTATTTCAGTCAAGACACGGCGCGCGCCGCGAACCTGGACGGCGAAGAAGTGAAAATAATCCCCTTGCCTGAAGACGTGGAACTCCACAACTCGTGCTATTGGTTCAACGCACGGATCAGCCGCTACTACACCGTGGAGAATCGCGTTTTCGATCAGCAACCTGCAGATTCCCTGCTCTGTCCGGCCGCACTGACCTTGGGGTTGACTTCGGAATCCGATGAAGCCTGGGAAGAACTTCGCGCGTACGACTGGCAAACACTTCGCCAAACGCGCGACGCCGCGTGCGAAAAGGTTCTGCTCGGCGCCGTAAACGGCCTTTCCCTTCGCACGTTGGCGACCCGAACGATAGAGATCGCTGAACGCGGACTGAGAAAGCGCGGCCTGGGCGAGGAGCAGTTCCTCGAGCCGCTGAAACAACGCCTTGACTCCGCCGTGTGTCCGAGCGCGGCTGCCGTAGAGCTTTTCAAGACCCAAGGCATTCAAGGGCTTGTTGAGGCGCGCAGTCTTTGACAAAAGGAGAACGTTGGCATGTATTTCCCTGCTGCACGGGGCGGCATTCCCGCCTCGCTCTACAAACCGCTTGCGGAACCTAGCGTAGATCGCATCATCGAGGAGGCATTTCGAATCCTCGAGCAAAGCGGCATGGCCGTGTATTCCGATACGGCGCGGGACATCCTCAGACGCGCCGGCGCCAACGTGGATGAAGACGCCCGGTTGGTGCGTTTCCCGCGCACTATGGTCGAGGACGCCATCGACTCGAACCCTTCCTCGATCACCCTCTACTCGCGGGACGGTAAACACGACGTCGTGTTGGCCAAGAATCGAGTCCACTACGGCACGGGGGGCACGGCAATCTACGTGATCGATCCCGATACCGGGCAACGACGCCCTTCCACCGTGGACGACGTTGTCTTGAATGCCCGGCTGGTTCAAGCCCTCGAGAACATCCACGTCTTCACGATCAACGTGTTTCCCAACGAGATTCAGAACAAAGACGAGATCGATGTGAACCGCTTCTTTCATTCGTTCGACAACACCACCAAGCACATCATGGGCGGCGTGTACTCGTTAAGAGGATGCCGCAAGGTCGTCGACATGGCGCATTTGATCGCTGGCGGACCCCAAGCCTTGCGGAAAAAGCCGTTCTTGTCTTTCATCACGCTGATTATCAGCCCATTCAAGATCGACGCGGATTACGGCGATATGACCTGTTACCTGGCCGAACAGGGACTTCCCGTCGTAATTCCCACCGAACCCATCTGCGGCACGACTTCTCCGATCACGCTGGCCGGAAACGTGCTCACCCACGTGGCCGAAACACTGGGAGGCATAACGCTCGTCCAAAGCGTCAATAAGGGAGCCCCGGGCATCTGCGGCAGCGCGGGCTCGATCACGAATCTGAAGACGATGAATCACGTCGGCGGAGCCATCGAGCGGGCCATGATCAACGCGGCCGTAGCCCAAGTGGCCCAGCGCCTCGAACTCCCACTTTACTCGACGGGCGGCACCACAGACGCCAAGGCGACGGACATTCAGGCCGCCTATGAGAGCGCCATGTCGAGTCTGCTCGTGGCCATGAGCGGCGCGAACTACATCCATGACGTCGCCGGTCTTATGGATGCCGACCTGACCGTATCGTACGAAAAACTTGTGATTGACAACGAGATTCTGGGTATGTGTCAACGCGTGCTCCGTGGCATTGAGGTCACCGCAGACACGCTTGCCGCTGACCTCATCATTGACCGAGGTCCCGGCGGCCATTTCATGGTCGAGGCCCACACCCTCACGCATATGAACGACGAGTTCTACGTCCCCCGCCTGGCGAACCGGGACCGCGCCGAGCAAATGAAGCCCGATGACGGCGCCTACGCCCGCGCCAAGGCCATTGTGCAGTCGGTACGCGACACAGACCTTCAGACGCAAGTGGATGCCGATGTTCGAGGGGAAATCTTGAGCCGTTTCTGGCGAATTAGGACATCGAGTCGAGCGGCCTGATCGCCGATCGAGGAAAACCGGAAAGGAGACGAATCATGTCCATCGAGTTCAACTGCCCACAATGTAACGAGCTGTTGACGGCGTCCGATGAAATGGCCGGCAAGAAGGGGCAATGTCCGAAGTGCAAGAGCACCGTCGAGGTGCCTAGCACGTCCACGTCTAATCCTAGCGCGTAACCGTTGACCAAGATATCGGCGCCTTGGCTTTCATGTGTAGAGCCGAAACGCATGGCCGCACGGGGTCGAGCGGGCCGAGGGGAGCGTGAAGCATGCTGCGAAGCATGGAATCACTAATTGGCATCGAGGTCCAAGCATACGACGGCGCCATCGGCGAAGTCGTCGACTTCTGTTTCGACGCCGTCGAGTGGACCACCCGCTATTTTGTGCTGGATTCCTCGGGATTCATGCCGGGCAAATGGCTCGTAGTACCCCCCGTTGCTTTTGACAAGACCTCTTTGTCAGAACGTGTGCTCCAAGTGTACTGCACGAAACAGGAAATATCGCAGATACAGCCGTTGGTCGCGGACTCGGTGACGAGCCGTCGGGAAGAAGAGGCAATCTACCGGCACTTCGAGTTGCCGTTGGGGAGGCCGTCGGAACCGACGTTGTCCCCGTCATTTGGCATGAAGCTTGTCCCCTCTCAAACAGGCCGCGCAAAGAAAAGCGGGACCGTCCTCAAAGCGCTCCATCAGTTCAAGGAAATCCAGGGATTTGCCGTTCAGGGCGCTGACGGAAAGGCAGGGACGCTGTCCGATTTTCTTGTGGAAGACGGTTATTGGGATCAACGACTGGTCGTGGTCCGGCTAAAGACTCGGAAGACGCGGGTGGCGGCGCCCGTCGCGCTGGCTGACCCGGTTCAATGGGAAGCAAAGACGCTTACCCTGAGCGTTCCAGTGCGTATCGTCTCCGAGGCGCCGAAGATCGAGGGCCGCGAGACGCTTGAAGGGGAGTTGGGCCGGAGCGTGGCCGCGTACTACGACAACGCTATTCAAAGGTATCACGATGCGTCTCGCGGCGAGGGTATAGTCCGTGACTGAACGCCGACAAACGATGCTCTTGATAGACTTCGACCCCGAAGAGGCGCAAGCGCTGCGGGCCCGAATGGCGTCCTGGAACTGCATCGAGGTCACGACTGATCGGCTGGATGAGCGAGAGGTCCGTGCGTGTTCGCCCGACGCCGTAGCCGTTTCCGCCCGGAAGAAGGAAAAGCAGGCCGTCGTGCGTACGTGCCTGGAAATACGAAACCGGCGAGAGTTTAGAAACGTGCCGTTGCTTGCTGTGATCACCCGGTATCAGATGCACATTGGCAACGAGGTCAGGCGTATTGCGGACTCCGATTTTCTTATCGCCCCCCTGGATGAAGCGACCGTCGAAGAACGGTTGTCGCACTCTGGCGAACCGCCGACTCCAACGCAAAACTAGAAGGGAAAAGACCGGCATGCATATCAACCAACGTGAAGGCGTTTTGGTCGATCCCCATCACAGACTTTCCGAAGATCAGGTGCGGCTCGTCGACGACGTATCGCGGGCACTGTTAGAGGATCCCGGCCTGCTATGTTTCAATGACGAGGCCACAAACATCTTCCGAAATGCCGGGGCGCGCGTCGAGGACGCCGGCGAATGCCGCAGGGTACGAATCCACGCGGGGCTCGTGGATGGCGCCCTGAACGCCGCGCCGTCCATTGTTACGCTGGGCGCACGGGATCCGGACAACCGCCTCGTGCTCGATGCGGCCGAGCCTCGGGTTCGTTTCGGCAGCGGCTCGGAAACGAATATCTGGCTGGAGGTCTCCTTCGACGGACCCCATCCCCGCTTCGGGCAACGGAAAGGCTCAATTCGCCGGCTGGCCGATTCGGCCCACCTATGCGATAAGCTCGAACACCTAGACTTCTTTATCCGTAACGTAAATATCCAGGACGAGGAAGTTACGGTAGAAAACAAGGACGTCAACAAATTCCTTGCGAGCCTGGCCAACATCACAAAGCATGTTCAAGGGGGCCTGACCAGCCTATCCGCCTTGGATGACGTCATTCGCTTGGGCGAAATCGTCGCGGGCGGCAAAGAAACATTCGAAAAGGAACCCGTGCTCTCCTTCATCGCATGTCTTGTCAAAAGTCCCCTCCAATTCGTCGATGATACAACGGCCAAGACTCTCGCCATCGCGAAGCGCGGGGTACCGCTCGTGGTGTCGAGCTGTCCCATGGCCGGCGCCACGGGCCCCTTCGACGAGTTCGGAATCGTTGCGCAAATCAACGCCGAGATTCTGGCAGGCGTCACGCTGACGCAGCTCGTGTCCCCCGGCGCTCCCGTGCTCTACGGCAGCGTGCCGGTACGCACACGCCTAGACAATCTCAACGATATGTACGGCGCCCCGGAATTCAACCACTATAATCAGGACTGCGCACAAATGGCCCGGTACTACCACTTGCCCTGCTACTCGACGGCCGGCGTGGGCGACACAACCGCGCCTGGCATCCAAGCCACGGTCGAGAAGATGCTGACGCTTATGGAGGTGCCCCGCAGCGGCGCCCAGTACGTCCATTACGCCTTCGGACTCCTGGATCGCACCAACATCTTCTGCCCTGAGCAGGCGGTGCTGGACGACGCGCACATCGGCATCATCAAGCGCACGTTCGAGGAATCCAACGTTACCCAAGCCCGACAGGATGAGGTCCTGGCTCTTGTGCGGGAGATCATGAATACCCCCCACAAGACCTACGTGTACAACCTCCCGATGCCGTCATACGATCCGGTTTATGTGCGTTATCCCTTGGAAGATGGCGACGCGGGCGCGCTGTACGCCGCGCACCGCCGCTACCGCGAAATCCTCGAATGGCCGCGCAATCCCCTGCCGGAAGACCTCCAGAAACACATCCGCGCTGAGATCCCGGGCGTGTTGCCGCAAACGCTGCAGTCCTGCGGAGATTGACGAGCCATGGCAGCCGTGACACACGAGGAACAAATGGTCGCCTATGGCGAAGCCGTCAAGAGCGGCCTCTACGCCAAGAAGAGCGGCCTAATCGGCAAATACGACAACGTGCGCCGTTATTGGGAAGATGAGATCACGCGCCAATTCCTGCGACCGCACCTCCACAAGCTCATCGAGCGCTGTCGGCAGCAAATGCGCCGGCTCCGAATCATGGATCTCGGGTGCGGCGGCGCCGACGGCTACGAGTTGCTCATGGGGGTGCGGCAGCGCGACGCCGACCTCGAGCAGGTCGAGGTCGATTTGATCTCCCCCGAAATCCTGGGCGTTTACAAAGGGGTGGACCTGAGCGGCGACCTTCTGCGACAAGCCCGGAGCATCTATGGAGACGACCCGAAAATGGTCTTCGAGCAGGCCGATTTCACCATGGGACTGCCGATCTCCAAGGATGAGAAGCCCTACGACCTCTATTTCTCTTCCTATGGCACATGTTCCCACCACAACGACGACGAGACGCTCGTCGCCTTGCTCGCCGACATTGCGCGCCGCACGAAGAAGTACAGCGTCATCATCTGCGACTGGCTAGGACGCTACTCGTATGAATGGCAAACGTTGTGGACTAACGACGTGTCCGAAAACCGTAACATGGACTACGTCGTGTCCTACATCTATGACGCGGAAGAACGGGAAGCGCGCCGGGAAGAGCTGCAGCATCTTTGGCTTCGACTTATGAGTCGTCAAGAAGTGGACCTCATCGTAAAGGAAGCCAGCAAGAAGGCCGAAGTCGAGATCAAGTCACTTGTCTTCTTTGATCGCTCCGTGCTGACCGGCAGGCACATGGACACGGCCGAGCACAATGCCCACGCCCAGCCTTTGCGTCAAGCCGTCAACTCATTACACGAGGTCAATCTCCGTACGGATCTGACCGACCTAGTCTTTGACTACGTGCCCAAGCCCGGCTTTGACCTCCTCAACGATTATTTCGAACACCTTCAGCTTTGCTGGAACGCGCTGGTGCGGTACGCCGCCGAACTGCTCACCACGTACGACGAAGAACGCCGCGTGTTTCAGGGAAGCCCGCCCTCCATTCCGGGGTCCTACCCCCCCGCCCTGTGCGAGATGATGGAACGGATGAAGCTCGTCGTCGAGGGCGTAGGCTGGTTGGGACTGGGTCTGCCGCGCGAGAACATCATCGAGCCGCAGTTGGGCTACGCGTTGCGTTATCTCGTGACCAATCTACAGCGCGGCCAGGGCTGCGCACACGGGCTGGTCGGCATCTTCGAAGTCGATAAAGAGCGGTGAGCATTGCGAAGAAGAGACGTTCATGATTGAGTTCGGCTCGGTAACGAAGGTATTTCCGAACGGCGTACGCGCTGTACAAGACTTGACGCTTTCCGTGGCGGAGGGGGAAACCTTGGTGCTGCTTGGCACGAGCGGATCCGGCAAGACCACGACCATGAAAATGGTCAACCGCCTCATTGAACCCACACACGGCAACATCCGCATAGACGGCGCGGACGTCATGGCGCAGGACCCCATCGCATTGCGCCGCAGCATCGGATACGCGATCCAACACATTGGGCTATTCCCACACATGACCGTCGCGGAGAATATCGCCGTGGTCCCCCGCTTGCTCCAGTGGGAGCGAGACCGCATCGACAAACGCATCGACGAACTCATCGCGCTGGTCGGGCTGAAACCCGAGTTTTTCCGCGCGCGCTACCCGAGTGAACTCAGCGGCGGGCAACGGCAGCGCATCGGTGTTGCTCGGGCGTTGGCCTCCGACCCGCCAATCGTGCTGATGGACGAACCGTTCGGCGCGCTCGACCCGATCACCCGCGACCAGTTGCAGAACGAGTTTCTCGAACTCGAGTCGGAAATACAAAAGACCATCATCTTTGTGACCCATGACGTATTCGAGGCCGTCAAGATGGGCGACCGCATCGCCCTGTTGGATCAGGGCAAATTGCAGCAGTTGGCATCCCCCGCCGAACTCGTCGAAAGCCCCGCAAACGAATTCGTCGAGGAATTTCTCGGCCAACACCGGTTCCAGCTCGCGTTGCTGACCCGAACCATCGGCTCCGTGGCCGCCCCGGCGCGAGCGGACCTCGCGCCGCCGACGCAAAAGCCGGCTACGTGCCTGCATCCGCGCCATTCTCTGATCGAAGCGCTGAACGTGTTTAAGCAAACCCGAAGCGTAAAGCTGCCCGTGTATCGAAAAGACCGCTTTGTGGGCGAACTCAGCAAGCGGGAATTGCTCGGGATTATTACGGATGTGCTTGGCGAGACGGAGGAGCGGGCATGAGCATCTTGCACGAGTTCTTCCAGAAGCTCGGCGCCGACGTCGTCCGCCACACCATCGAGCACGTCTGCCTCACGTTTCTCGCAATGCTTATTGCCACGGCGGCGGCGTTGCCGCTCGGGGTCTATCTTACGCGTTCCCGATTCCCGCGGCTGGTCGCGCTCATTCTTGGCGTGGCGAGCGTGGTCCAGACCGTGCCCAGTTTGGCGCTCATTGCATTTATCGTGTTTATCTTCGCGCTCGCAACGCTGCCCACGATCGGAATGCTTCCGGCCGTAGTCGCGCTCGTCCTGTACGCATTGCTGCCCATTCTCAGAAACACCTACACGGGCATCCGCCAGGTTGACCCAAACGTCATTGAAGTGGCCCAAGGGATGGGGATGACGTCGGGACAGATTCTGTTCAAAGTGGAATTGCCCCTCTCCCTCCCCGTCATCATGGCCGGGTTGCGCATTTCTACCGTTTGGACCATCGGCGTCGCGTGCCTCTGCACGCTCGTGGGCGGGGGCGGCCTCGGCGACTTGATCATGCGCGGACTGCGCAGCATTCAACTTGACTATATTCTGGCCGGGACGGCGCCCGCGGCCCTGTTGGCCATCCTGTTCGACTGGGGGCTCGGCGCACTCGAGAAGGCGCTCACGCCGGGACGATCCGCCGAGACCGCAACGTAAGGAGCGCGCATACCCATGGCGGCCTCGCTAGTGTCATTTTTGGCAATCCTGAACCCGTTCGCCCTGTGCCTCTATCTGGTTCATCTTATGGAAGACTTGACGTCCCGGGAGTTCGTGAATAGCCTCTTCCGCGCCACGCTCATTTCATTCTGTACCTTTGCGGTTTTCTCACTGGCGGGCGAGAAACTCTTGATTGATTTTCTCGGGGTCCAGCCTACGGCGCTCAGGATTTTCGGCGGACTCATCTTCCTCTCCGTCGGTTACTCATACGCCACCAAGGGATACCGCGCCTCGGAATTGCTCCGCGGCTCGCTTGACGATGTCTCGTCGGCCATTGCCTTGCCGTTCATGATCGGCGCCGGCACGGTGACGCAGTCTATTTTGCTGGGCAAGAAACACGGCACGAACGCTGTGGCCATCATTGCGATGGCCCTAATCGTGACCCTCGCGATTGTCCTCTTGTTCAAGTACACCAAAGACCAGTTGCAGAAGACGCGGGAAAATGTATTCGAACGCTACGTCAATATCCTCGCGCGGATGAATGGATTAGTCATTGGCGCCATTTCAATCGAGATGATTCTCAGGGGAACCCGAGAAATGCTGATCATACCTCAGCCATGACGTCGCCGTACTTGGCTCCTTGTGAGCAAGAGAAAGGGCAAATGACCATGGAAAGCAACGACCGACAGAATTCTTCAACGACCGGTAAGGCGGCAACTGGCCTGGCGTTATTCCTCTTGGCCGCGTGCGGAGCGCCGGCCCCCGAGGGCCGGTTGAGCGCGGCCTTCGATGCCGAGTTCCATAGCCGGCCCGACGGCTACGCGGGGCTGTGCAAACAATACGGATTCGAGTTCCCGGAAGAACCCAAGCAGATGGACCCGGGCCTCATGTACAAGGCGGCGGCCGATGGCGCCGTGGACGTTATCGATGCCTTTGCGACGGACGGACGCATTGCGGCATACGACCTCCTGGTTCTTGAGGACGACCAGCAGTTCTTCCCCCCATACTACGCGGCCCCGCTCGTGCGACAAGAAACGCTCGATAGACTACCTGCGCTCCAGGGCGCCCTCGAAAGACTCTCCGGCCTTATCGATGACGCTACAATGCAGCGGTTAAACTACGAGGTCGACGAAAAAGGCCGGAAGGCGGCAGACGTGGCCCGCGGGTTTCTTGTGTCGAAAGGCCTGATCGCGCCCGATACAACGCCAGGAAGCGGGGACGCCGGGAAAATCGCCGTCGGCGGCAAGCAGTTTACCGAGCAGGAAATCGTCGGCGAACTCATGGCAATTCTCATCGAGTGCACAACGGATATAGAAGCGAATCGAAAACTCAATCTGGGCGGAACGATGATCTGTTTCAGCGCCCTGAAGGCGGGGGACTTGGACCTCTATTGCGAGTACACCGGCACCGGCCTGGTCAACATTCTCAAGGAAGATGTCATCAGCGATCCGGAGGCCGCTTACAGGAAGGTGAAGCGCGCGTTCAAAGATGAGTTTGGGCTGGTCTGGCTCGATCCCTTCGGCTTCAACAACACCTATACGCTTGCCATGCGCAAGAAGCACGCCCGGGAACTTGGGCTCAAGACTATCTCCGACTTGGCGGCGCTGTTGACCTCGAACAAGCCATAGCATGAGTAAGCGAGACGATCCAGGAAGCCCCGCGCAAGACGCTTTGCCTGCGGGTATGACGGACTCGGGCGCGGCCTATCCCGTTGTCTTCGTCGATACCGGCGACGCCGACCTGCAGCGGGTGGAAGGGGACGCGCTCGACCATATCAACACGGCACTGGCCGATGCGATGCAAACGGCATATCCCGAAGCCTGCGGGGCCACAGCATTGCTAAAGGTCCATGTGGGCGAACCGCGCGGGACCACGCACATGCGGCCCGGCTTTGCGCGGGCAGCGTCCGCGTTCGTGTCACACACACCCCGCGCACGAATCGTCGCGGGCGACTCTACCGTGGCGTACACAGGCGAACGGGGCCATCGGCAAAACCCTCTCGGCAATGCGGGCGCTTACCTTTCTCTGGCCGAGCGCAAGGGCTGGTGGCCCGACGGACCCGCCGGGATGCCCTTCGTAGTGTTGGACAGGCCGTCAACGTCCGTGCCGAAGGTCTTCGAATTCGAGGAAGAAGCGGTTCGCCTCGAACTGGGCGGCATCGAACGCTATCACGATTTCTATTTGGCCGGCGGCTTCGCAGTGGCTGACTCTATTATCAACTATGCGCACCTCACCTGTCACGGGTTGGCCGGGTTTGCTGGGTGTGTCAAGAGCATCGCCATGGGATGTTCGTCGCTAAGAGGCAAACTCCGCATGCACCAATCTCTTCTGCCGTCTTTTGACGAGTCACGGTGCACAAGCTGCGGTATATGCGTACGGAACTGCCCAGTGCAGGCATTGAGTATTCCCAACGACGGCAAGCCACCGAAGGTAGTCCCCGGCGTGTGTATCGGTTGCGGCGAATGTGTGGCCGTATGCAACAACGAGGCCGTCGTTCTGCGCGATGAAGAAATCACCGACTGGCAGCGAGGCCGAAACTCCCTGCCCGTTCGGATGGCGGACTACACCGTCGGCATGATGTCCGGTCGATGGGAGCGCGCTCTCCACGTGCTCCACCTCTACTCAATCACGCCGCAGTGCGACTGCGTGAATGCTCGGCAACGGCCCTTAGTCCCCCACGACTTCGGTTTCCTGGTCGGCAGAAATCCCTTTGCCGTGGATACGGTGGCGGCAAACCTCTTGCGTGAACATATCGCAGCAAAGGACACGTGGGCAATCCGTTCAGCGGACGAGACGGCCGAATACGTTCAGACCAGATATGACATCCATTGCCGGCCTCCGCTCCTGCGACAGCCTGTCTCCTGACAGCACCCACCATCCCGTCACCGCATTGCGACAGGATGCTCAGCTCGTCCGTAGGCGGCCAGTACGAGACCCGAGCAAATTCGTGTGGGCCAGATAAGCTCCTTTTCGAGAACAGCCATCACACCGTTGCCGCCAGTCAACGCGCTCACCAGGCGATCCAGCTCATTGTGCAGCCGTTTCCGATACACGACCGCGTCCGCTCCGTTCGTCAGCGCTTCTTTGCAGTATCCGACACGAAGCGTTCTCACATACCGTAGTCGCGCAGCTTGTAGATGAAGGTGCGCCTGCCTATGCCCAGAAGCTTGGCGGCTTTGGTCTTGTTCCCGCCAGTCTTCTCCAAGGCCTCTAGAATGGCCTGACGTTGAATCTCCTGCATGTTGCCGACGAGGACGCCGCCGGCAGCTTCGCGAGTGGGCCCGGGGTGTTGTATGTTGGATGGGAGATCTTGCGGCAGGATGAGAGGACCCTCGGAGAGGATACTCGCACGTTCGAGTGCGTTGCGCAGTTCCCGCACGTTACCGGGCCAATCATAGAGCATGACCATGCGTTCGGCAGCCGGCGACAGGCGTTTGTGCCGCGATTTCAAAAGCAAGTCGGCAAGGGGAAGAATATCCTCCGGCCGCGCTCGCAAAGGGGGAACTGACAAAGGGAATACGCTGAGGCGGTAGTAGAGATCCTCCCGGAAGGCGCCCTTCTTCACCTCTTCTTCGAGGTCGCGATTGGTCGCCGAAATGATCCTGATGTCTGTTCGGATGTCTCGGCTGCCCCCGACGCGGCGCAACGTGCCGGTCTCCAATACCTGAAGGAAGGCTGGCTGCAAGGAAAGAGGGAGTTCGCCGACCTCATCAAGAAACAAGGTGCCGCCATCCGCCTCTTCAAAACGGCCAATGCGCTGTGCGTCGGCCCCCGTAAAGGCGCCCTTCTCGTGTCCAAACAATTCGGACTCAATGAGGTGCTCGGGAATGGCGCCGCAATTGACGGTCACAAAAGGCTTGTCAGCTCGCCGACTTTGCTCCTGAACGAATTCCGCCACTATCTGCTTCCCCGTGCCGCTCTCCCCGAGGATAAGGATGGTGGCGTCAGTGGCTGCGGCCCGGGCCGCTTGCTTGAAGACTTGGACCATGTCTGGATTCGCAACGGCGACATTGGAAGGCAGCTCCAGCGCCTCCTGGTCTGCAATTGGTCGACCTGTGCAGCCCAAAGCGTCGTCCACGGCGGCAACGAGTTCGTCGAGGTCGACCGGCTTCTCCAAGTAGTCCAAGGCGCCGGTTCTCATGGCAGAGACCGCGTCACGCACGTCGATGAAGGCGGTGAGCAGGATCACGGGCAATGTGGGATGGTCCTCCTTGACCTTCTTGAGAACCTCCAAGCCGCTCATACCAGGCATGCGCACGTCGAGAAGCAGGAGGTCGCATCTACCGGCAGCGGCGAACCCTTCCTCGGCATCCTTGCACAAGACGGTTCGGAAGCCCGCGCGCCGCAGCGCATTGTCTAGCAACTGCCGCTGGCCTCGTTCGTCATCGACAATGGCTATGAGAGGGGGATCATCAGGCATGACTCGGCTTCACTTCATCGATTCCATCCAATGACACGCGCGTTCCCTGACCCGGGCAAGACGTAATGTCCAACTCCCAATCATGGGCCATCGCGATCTGTTTCACGAGCGACAAGCCCAGGCCGCTGCCCCCCTCGAAACGACTGAAATAGGGCTCAGTTACGTGCGCTAGGTCTTCTTGCGAGATGCCGCACCCGGAGTCTGTCACGCTCAGAGAAACTGAACCGGCGTTTCTTTCCGCAGTGACCTTTATCTCGTCCCCTGATTTGCAGGCACGAAAGGCGTTGATGATCAGGTTCAGCATGGCTCTGCGCAAGAGCTCCTTGTCGCCCCATATCCTAAGGCCGCTTCGGATGCTGTTCAACCTGATGTTCTTTTCCCGGGCCTCTTCTTCGATGAGATGCAAGAACCCCTTCATGAATTCGTCAAGGTCTATTGCCGCAACCGTTGCTTCCTGCGGGCGGGCAAGACAAAGAAAAGAACTGATCTGCCTGACGCTGCGGTCGGTTTCGTCAACAATTGTTGCTGCGCGCGCTCTATTCTCTTCGGAATCGGAAGAATCGGCGATGAGTTGCGCCTGCCCTCGCACAATCCCCAATGGGTTCTTGGTTTCGTGCGCGAGCCCGGCGCCCAAGCGCGTCAGGTGTTCCTGCTGTGCCGTCCTCTCTCGAGCCACCAGCAGAGCGGTCCTGAGGTCCCGTTGGCGTACCCACGCCAGCAAAAACGACGCGCCAAGAAGCACGGCGAGTAGGGCGACGCACGTTGAAACAATGAACCGAATTTGCTCGCCGCGGATCTTGTCCTTCATGGCGCTTGTGTCAAGCGTTGCGGTAAGGAGGTAGGGACCCGTAGGAAATGGCTCCCAACCCTCCATTCCAGGGGGCTCGCCACGGCTGCGGCGCCAGCCTTGTCCGCCCCCTTGTGCAGCACCGAACCCGAATCCGCCACCGGGCCCGTGGCCCAGAAGCAGGGGTTCGCAAACCATGATCAATCGATCTTTCTGCCAGAGAGGTCCACGTGGGCTTGCTTCCCGAAAGCCTGGAGTTTCGCCTCCCGAAGAGATGACGGCTCCCTTTTGCGTACGCAACTCCAGACCTATGATATCGGGTGTATCGGCGAGTTCTGCGAAGATGGCCGAGAGGCGATCCGGGCGGTACCTTCCCATACGGCCTTGGGCCCTGATCCCGGCTGTCAGCGAATCAAGCACCGTCTGCCCCCTCGCGAGCATGATCTCTCGATGGCTTGCGACCACAGACTGATGATCATGATAGAGCAGTACAAAGCCGGTAGCGGCGACCATCGCGGCTACCAACAAGACCCAGCGGAACGATGCTATAAGACCCTTGACCATATCCTCGTGCTGCCGCTACTCGTCGCCACCAGACTTGTCAAGTGGGGGGGCGTGCGTTTTCCGGACGCGAATGAGACTGACTTGGTTGGGCAAACGTCGATGCACGTGCCGCAGACGAAACAGTCCGGGACAACTCGGTCCTGCTTCAGTATGGCTTCCATCACGGTCTTCTCCATCGTGACGCAGCTTATCTCAGGCAGGTTAACCGTGCAGGTTTCTTCTGTTACCCACAATGGCCGTTCGCCCCGCAATGTTTACGTCCGCTTCCGTTACTGCGTTCTGCCTCGGAGACCGCGGACATGATATCACAAGTCACCGACTCGGAGATGCTTGCGTATACCGCAACCGAGTCCACGATCCGATACTCAGCACATGGGCGGCTCGCCTGCAGGCAAGCCGCAGGACTCATCGTTGCGGAAGGTTCTCCTGAACGATCTCCCGAACCTCGCGCATGTCAAATCCATATCTCTTGCGCAGTCTTCCCAACTGCTCAGAAGTCGGCACGTCAGGCGGCAAACCGAGTTCCCGCAGGACTATGTTAACGGAGACGCCAGTACGTTGCTCGACCTCCCGCAAGGTGATTGAGCCATTGAATTGGTGCGCCGGACCTCTTGAGTGTTTACCCAGGCGCATCTTGTGCTGAGGTCCCGCGCTTGTCTGCACCACCTGACCGAGGAAAGGCGCGGCCGAGAGTCCGGCGATTGTCAATACGCCAATAACTGCAAAGGCAACCCGAAGGCGCGATCCCTCACGCGGATGTCCTTTGACCATGCAGACGACCCAACGGCAATGGAGAACAAGGTGCAGGGCCAAGAGCCCCACTAAAACTACAGCAATCCAGAAGTGAATCTGCCCCCACTCGTGGCGATCCATTCCCCACAGGGCGCTGAAATGTCCCGAGCCGGGAGGCAGTACGTACCGAAGCAGAATTCCCGTTGCGGCGAGGAACATCAAGGCCGCAAGAGCCACAGCGTCAACAACGAAGTTCGTAACCGGTTTGCTCATGGAGTGTTCCTCCTTTCCCAATGCCCCGGTCATGGTTGGCCTTAGGACAAATACAAGTGCGGCAAGGTGACCTCACGGCCGCCCTGCCGCTGTCCCTG
>Ga0180437_10003358_pt1 | contig 23926 bp, 27 predicted proteins | sample SS_ome_4_FD_132410 | JGI IMG/M metagenome (GOLD analysis project Ga0180437, IMG submission 132410) | Hypersaline lake sediment archaeal communities from the Salton Sea, California, USA - SS_3_D_1 metaG | ecosystem: Environmental > Aquatic > Non-marine Saline and Alkaline > Hypersaline >... | reverse complement strand
CACAAGTCAAAAAACTTGCGATGGATTTGACGAGATCGATTCCGCCACCTTGAGCCACTTTCCCCCAAAAACTACCAGGCTCATGACGCGCGGCCAACATAACAAGTGGGATATTCTTCCTATCCTTGAGCTCATTTTCCGTTTGGTTTTCCGCCTCGGTTTGTTTATACAAGGTGTTGCGTTTGTGTTCCTTTTTTGAGTCTCGTACAAGTGGATGTCCTCGGGCGTGACAGTCCGCAGAATTACAATCTCGGTTCCACGACAGTTGACAAAAGTACAATTGGGGGTCCGCGAATGCCGCTCCGGTAACGGCTGAGAATTGTTGGCCGCAATTGCACTTGAGAACGTTCCCGGGCCCGTCTTTGAGATAGGCGTTGGAACAGGTCGGTGCAGGGCACTTCACCGCCCGAAGCTGAGCGATTCGATTGATGCGCCAGGTAATCTCGTCGGCGCGCTCGCGGCAACTCATCGTCCCATGAGTCGTTCCCAGATTACATCCCGAACAGTACTCGTGGCCGCACATGCGGCATATGACCTGCAGTCTAAACTGATTGAGATTATGCATAAAGCATTTGGGACAAGCCGACGGCGCGCTTTTTGACAGAGTAATGATCGCAGGGCAGTAATCTTCGCCTTGGCGGAAAAGACAAGGAGTTTCTAAAGGATCCTTGTCGGGATCGAGTGTGCGTTCCACGCGTCTCGTGATGCACTCGAAACAAGCGATATGGTCGCCAGATTTGCATCGCAGTCCTTGATCTTCTTTGACCTCGCGTTTGCATCCCGCGCACGCGCCATTGCGTCTTCGCTTCTGGGGCTGACGGTTGGGGCTATGACTTCGCTTCATTTTTTTTTCTTTCTTTCTTTCTTTTTTGACAAAACAAGATAGATAAAATGACGTCGTTGTATGTTTTGTATAAAATTATGTGACCGAACAAATAGAATAAAAATTTTGCAAATTAAAAAAGACACACATACATACACACACACAGACACATGAATTACGTCATCAAGTGCACGCACTTTTTGGAAGGCGACGCTGCGAGTTATTTTGAATGCTTCATTAAACGGAAAACCGGTCGCAAAAAATTGGGCGTCGTCGATTTTGAACACGACGCGTCCACGATTCAGGCCAGTGCACGTATTTTTAAAATCAAGAATGCGAGCACCAGCATCCTGTTGACCAATTTTGAGGCAAAAGAACGAGGATTGGGGAAAAAACTCTTTTGTCGCGTTTTAAAAACCCTAGCTTTGCAAGGATTTACGCACATTTTGCTGAATGCCGTGCCAAAACCTGACATCCGGTATGATGTGAAAAACGCGCGGCAAAAGTTAATTGCAAACTATCGCAAACTTGGGTTTCGTTTAATGGATCCAAATTCTGGCGCCATGAAAGCGACCATAACAACCTCTGTTAAAAAATGCAACCGGTTGTCCACCAAGTGGTTCGATCACATCCTGGGTCTGCGGACCTCGGTGGAGTGAACAACCACCAAAAAAAAACAAGAAATTATATGTATATATTAGGTTTAAACAAAACAAAGCCAACTCTAATGAACGTGCAATTTACTCAAGTCAAGACCACTGACTTATTTTTATCATCATCACAAAAGTCCAGTGCGTTTCAGGATTTGCTGGATCAGCTTTCAGGAAGTCCCAAAAGTTCAACATGCCCCCCAAGTGCAGTCGCGGCACCATGGAAGGAAAGTGTGATTGTAGAAGTTGATGAGAAACCTGTCGGTATCGGATGTATTATCATAGAACCGAAATACACAGGTCGGATCGCTGCGCACATTGAAGATGTTGTTGTGCACAAGGACTATCGAGGACGCGGTCTGGGCGGGCGTTTGATTCAAGAGCTCGTGCGCGTTGGAAAGCAACATCGCGCCTACAAGGTGATTTTAAATTGTTCCGACACTAACGTGGCGTTTTACGAAAAATGTGGCTTTGCACCTCGCGAAGTGCAAATGCGACTCGACTTGTAACCTGTTTTATTTCGTGCTCGGCATGATGAGTCCGACGATGCCAAGTATAAGCCCCATTGGAGGAAATACGAATGCAAAGACGATCGCTAAAATACCGATGGCGACATTTTTGCGTTGCAAGGCCACGATTCCACCCCATAGGGCAATTGCCAAAAAAATAAGACTTAAGATTAGGATAAAGATGAAGGTGCCAAGACTGACCACGATAGTGTTTTTAACATCATCGTTTACATCCGCGCTGAAAAGACGAACAGGCATTTTATTTGTTTTTTTTAAAATTAACAAAGTTTTTTTTCTCCCCTAATTCCACACATACTTTGGTGGTTTCGTAAGTCTGTACATACCGGGTGGGAATTCCGTGGCATTCTCCAAGGTAATGGCAGCGTTCAAGTGTTTTTTTAACATGTTCATGCGTTTTGGCGTGTCAACGAAAAGCAGCGGGGGTGTTCGGAATAATGTGCACGTGTTTGTTCCCAAGGATTCAAAGAAGCGGTGTTCCGCGCGCTCGTGAAGGGACCCAGGAAGAATCCCCCTTGGGGGGCGTTTAAAAAGCGTACCCAAAGCATGTCCCCATGGCAAGTTCCAACTGCGTCCATGGTTGAGGAGTTGGCGCACGTCGCGTTTTGTTAAAGGACCCAGGGGCGCTCCGGGGCAGCAGCCCGTGGGGTCGTGCCATGTGCCCACAAAGCGGTAGCATACCAAGCAGCGCATTCCCATTATTCTTTTTTTCTCTTCGCACTTATTTTGCGTGCATTTGTCTTCTTTTTAAAAAAAACAAAATGAATAAATTTATATGTCGTCATGAGCACGTTTTTTAGAAGGGCGGTATGTGCATTGGTACGTGCAGCCCGTCAAGAATGAGAAAATAAAGCAATCGGTCCTGGTCACGGTGGGGAACTGTCGTTCCAGCAGTTTCTTGTAAAGAAAAAGCTGGTGCCACCCGCTGAAGTTGCTTTCCTGAATGCGGTCTTCAGTGCGGACGCACTTGAAGTCGAGCAGAATCGCGTGGGTTTGGTCTTCCGAGAGCCAAAAAATGTCGGGGCGTCCCAAAATATTGATCTCCAACGGCCCCCACCGCGCGGACATCGATCGCAACTCTTCCTGCCAGTGGTGCTGGTAGCCCGCGTCCGCGAACTGCTTGAACGTCTTTTCGAGCGTCCGCGGAAGCTCGGTCCAAAAGTCGGGGCCGATGGGCGTGAGCTGGTCGGAGGGAAAATCAAACAACGGCAACAGCGCCTTGCTCGGGTAGCGTTGAATCCGAGCGGCGTTCCAGGCGATCGCGGGCGTGAGTTCCCGCTTGCGGTCCCGGTTGTAGCGCGCAAAGAGGCTGTTTTGAGCGGCCAGGCTGCTGGCCGGTACCATGACCACCGACGGGCGCGGGCGCGCCGCGTCGAAGGAGCGTCCGGTGAGATTCTCGTAGCGCCGCTTGACCGCTGCGCTGACGGTGAGATTCTTGTTGTAGAACTTGCTTTCTTTTCGATTGATAAAACACGGAAAGGTCTCTGGAAACGCAAAAAAACGCTGCACGTAAATCTCCAAAAACTGGCCGTAGAGGATGATCAGCATCGCGTTGCCCAGTTGTTGGTTGAGCGCGGGGTCCTTGAAGGCCGTAAAAGGGTGGCGGTAGGTGCCGTAGCCTTCGTCGGACACCCTTTCGATCGAGAGCTGCAAGTCGACGAGGAGGTCCACGGAGTGGCCGTACGCGCACAGGTGCTTGTCGACGGCGTCGCAGACGGAGAACAAGGCAATCGATGGCGGAACCGGATCAAAGTCGGTGAGTTTTGGCGCGTCGCTCTCGGGCGTTAAGCGGGCTTTGATGTCGTCCACGGGGCGCATGCAGCGGGTGAAAGCCACCCGATTATCGATGAGTGTGAGGGACCGCTTCGCCCGACTCGCGGCGACGAAGAGTTTGATGCAACTCTGGACCGAATGCAGTTGAAAGGACCAGTCGATACCCTTCGCGCCCCCGGGCCCGCGCTGGCATTCAAAGAAATTAATCAAAAAGACGTGGTCGATGGTCAAGCCTTTGGACGCGTGAATAGACTGGATTTCGACGGCGTGCTGTTTCGGGGAAATGACCACGCTCCGACCTCCGCCCTGGCCTCGCCGAAACACGGCGAGTGGACCAAACTCCCGACTCAGACACAGCTCAATGTCCATCATCATGTTCTTGGCCCGGGTGCTCTTGATTACGGGCGACAGGATGCCGATGCTGTGGTTCGGCTCGGCGCGCCTCAGGTTCGCGATTTTCTCGCGCACGTATGCGAGCAATTCGTCACTGGCCCAGAGCGAGCCCGTCAAGAGCATCTTGTACGTAACGTTGACCGGCTCGGGGTCCAGGGTGCGCAGGGGCAATCGGAAGATCGACTCGACGGCGGCCCATTTGGTGTTTTCCGGGGTGCTGAAGTCGCACTGGGCGAACACCGCGTTGCAAAAATCGACGACGCTCCCCGCGCAGCGGTAGGTGCTGCTGATCGTTTCGAACCGCCAGTTGCGGAGGGCCCGGACCGCCATCGGCTGAGCGCCCATCTCTCCGTAGAGCGTCTGCCGGATGTCACCAGCCGCGAACCAGCGGGCCTGGGGCGCCGCCTCCGCGATGAATTTGAGCAAAAAAATGTGTTCTTCCTTCAGGTCCTGGTACTCGTCCACAAAAACGTACTTGCACGCGCGCAGCCCCGCGAGGTGTTTCTCGGAAACCTTGGCGGGCATGCGACTGCGCTGGTTGTCCATGAACAATTTGCAGTAGTTCGTGAGCCCGACGTTGCGGTTGATGAGCTTTCGGCAGAGGGAATCGAGCGTGGACATGTGGAAGATCGCCGCTTTGGTCTGCACCTTGGGCAGTCCAAATTTCTTGAACTCGGTTTCGTACATGTCGGCCAGGGCGCGGTTGTAGCACAGCAAACAGATGCCGTCCTTGTGAATGCGCTGTTTACCGCTGCGTTTGAGCAGCGCCGCGATAATGTTGATCATCAAAAAAGTTTTCCCGGCCCCGGGCGCCGCGTCCACCAGCATGTCCTGGTTGTACAGAAGAAACTTGGAGTACAGCTGGCGCTGTTCGGAGCTCATGGCCATCGCTTCCGAGAAGATGTCGGCAAATTTGGGAAAGCGCTGTTGAATTTCCGAAAAGACGGCGACGGTGGCCTTGATGTCCGCCAGCGCCGTGTGCAAGTTGGTAAACGTGCTCTGGGGGAAGAAAAACTTGAGGCATTCGATCAGCTTGCTGGGGAGCGGTCGGCCGTTGCGGGGGTCTCGTTTGTTGACGATTGGCATGGCGAGGTCCATCACGTCGATCTGCTTGGCGGACTGGAGGAACCCGAAAAGCTCTCTGTTATTGAGGCGAACAGCGGCGGCCATCAGGACTTTAATGTCAAACCGGACGTTGTACCCGAGCACCGCCACCGGTTTCCATTTCCGAATCATGGCCATCACCTGGGCGAGCGCGTCTTGGACAGCGACCCCATGCTCTTCTAAAAAATCACCGGTTAACTTGTGCACGGCCAACGCGCCAGGGGCGGACGGGGGGCTGTCGGAAATGAAGAGCTGCAGGTCGGCGAGTTGTTTGCAGTCCTTCATTTCCAGGATGACGATACCAATATCGACGAGGTAGGGTAAGCACCGGACGTACTGGCTGATCTTGTCCCACTTGTAGGGCCACCGTAACTTGCCTTTGCACTCCGCGCTGGGGAGTCCTGTCGTTTCCGTATCGAACGCCAAAATAATCATATTCCTCTTCCCTTGGCAAAAAAAAAATTTTTTTTGACACGGTTTTTGTTTTTTTTTAAATGGATTATTTCGTCTTTAAGATAGAATCTTTTTTTTCCGGAAATGCGATTGTGATTTTCAAACCACCGTATTTAACTGCCACGATGGGCAGGAGTTGTCCGCAGGCTGGACACATGTGGTCAGGGCGAGCAAGTAAATATTGTCTCGGAAATACTCGGCCACAACACGATAGCTGGTGGACATCTTCGTTCCGGTCACTCATTTATTTTGGATGCGTGTGTATGTGTGTGTGTTTTTTTTTGTTGTTACAGTAAATAGTTTGAGAAAGCAACACAGGTGGCAAGTGGAAGTGTTCATAATTTAAATGATGGCCTTTAATTTAAAAAAAAACCAAAGAAACCACTGCAAAAAAAGAATGTGTTCTTGTCAAGGAAAGCGCCAGTCGAATCGAGTTCTCGTGAAAAAAAAGAAGCCCCGAAAACCCTTGACCAAGCGCCCCGGTCGTGGTCACCGCCGCCGCCTGTCACCCGCTGCTGTGCTGGCCCGAGCCCAAAAACGGAAAAAATTGAGGCGCCAAAGAGCACGACGGTGAATTGCTTTTTCGGTCTCACTTAGACGGTGGGAGTTGCGAGTAATTCGGACAAAGGAACTCGCCGGGCAAATTTTTGCGGACTGCGTGTGACCAAGGCCTCCAATGGCACAGTGGAAATGATTTTTCCGGTTTGGGGATCATAAATGCAACTTGCGTACTTACTAGTATCACAAGGTTCAAACGTGACGTTTTTGTCGAAATACCAAAGTAACACGGCCGTCAACACAACTCCCGCTCCAAGAAGAATCAGCACAATATTTACAGTGATTGCCAATTGTTCTTCCCTCACGTCCGCGATGGCCATTAAACTACTGGGCACGATGATCATCACCAACCCGAGTATCAACAGGATCAGTAGCAGTATTTGTTTACGAGACATGGGAGTTTGTTTTTAACCGAAAGCTTTTTTTTTCTATCTGAGAAGACTCTGTCATTTTGTTTTGGAGCCGGTCAGTCACCACAGTATGGATGCTAAATATTACTCGAACTGCGCCGGTGATTATTGGACAGAAACCGACTCGGAGCGACTGTCCTGGCCCACTTGCCGAAATCCGATTTGCATCCACGTACCCATTCAAGGCACCCTGATGTGCCATTGCTGCACGTCACGTGATGAAAAAGTTTTTCGTTCGAAAGAAATAAAAGCTCCGCTCTCGAAAAATGCTGTCCACCATCGTTCATCGTCTCTGCCAGCACCGTCGCGCCAATAACATTGTTTTTCGGATCCAGTTTGCACAAACGAAATGGCGGTCCGAGTCCACGGCGGTTTCCCGCTCGCATGAAAATTTTATTATTCATTTACTGCGCTCTGTTTACAATCCAGGCGTGTAACAGAATGATCATTTTTTTTTTAATTAAAAATATTTCGCCCCGAACCACGCTTGTTGTGCTTTTGAATTCCCTTGCATACCCGGACTCCAGAGATTGCTGGCGGGGGTCCGCGTTGGTGTTATTTCTTTGGCCGCGCATGCCAAGTAAAACAGTGCCAGGCATCCCAGAAATGTGGGTAAAACCAAGTAGCGGGTCCAGTCCTTTTTTTCTGTATTTTCTTGTGTTTTCCAGAGCGCGTCAGTGCTTTGTGCAATAATGTAAATCATTAAGCACCACGTCAATGCAAAGCACCAGCTTACCCGAAATCCCTGCATTATAATGACACCCGCGCACCCGATGGCGAGGATGCCAATCATAAGTTGATTATGATTATTGGTGATATTCTCGGTGTTTACAGGTTTTGCATAATAGCACACCGTCAGGACGTAAGCCAAGGTTGCGGCGAAGGCAAATGCAACCGTAGTCATTATCATCCCCGAGTGTTTTTTTTTAATATTTTGTTTATAAAAAAAAACCGAGCATTTTTTTTTTGGTATTTTCACATGAGTTCGACCCCAAGGGTGTTGATCGATGCAAAGAAGAAAAGCATCGCCAGAATCGAAGCCACCGGAGTGAAAATACTGCCTCTTCCGTCTGGTCCGGGACCTTTAGCGCGACTGATCCGAGCATTGATTCGACCCAGAAGCCTCGAACGCAAAAGGTTGATTGCAGCCTTTCCCCAAGTATTGGCAGACAAGACGATCCGATACCAAAAACAATTGCGGCAATATACTCAGGCAGTTTTAAAGGAGCAGAAGAATTACATGGAAAGTGTTTGTTCGTACGGGCATCGTCCAGTTATGTTCTTTGAGCGTGCGACCCCGTCGGAACCGTACTTGAATGTCTACGACGCCCGCGACCGCTTGACAAAACCCATTGACATTGACCTCACAGAGTTGCAAGGTAGAGAGGTGCAATCCAGCGGAAAGTCCCCCGAGTTAGCTTGGAATAGCCCCGCGACGATTATGACCCAAGTGGCCAGTGCCATAGAGGACAAAAACCAGCTGCGACAGTGGTTGCACGAAATAGACCAGCCCTTGTCCGCTCGCGAACAAAAACAACTTGAAACGGCCGGCGGAAATCGGCGGGGGAAAACGAAAAAATTAACGAAAAACCTGGAGACGGCGCTGGTAAACCAGGTGCGAGATGTAGTTGCTCGAACGACGGTGATGGGAGAAGACGTGGAAAAAGTTAAGTTGCAGGACTTTTTGCTAACTTTGCTTCGCATCAAAATAGATCAATTGAAGGCCAAAGCGAGGGTGGCGCGGTCAGAAAATGTCCAAGCTGAATTTGTGGCTTTTTTAAAATACCGGTTTGTGAATGAATTGAAAAAGGATGTTCTTAATGCATTGATCACAAACGACAAGGCGATGGAAGCGGGGGCCAGCTTTAATCAGTTGTACCGACAAATCGTGGAAGAGGACAATGACAGCGGCAAAGGGACCAGTCCCGGTCCTGATAGACACGACCTAACGGGAGCCCAGTTAGCGAGAGCGTGTACTGAAGTGCCCACCATTCACCTCCTGGGGACCAAGGCAGCCGAGGACGTGCCAGACAAGATCCGGCTGAATCACAAATTCTGGTTTGTCTTAAAGCAGCGACGGAAGGTGAAACAAGAGCTGCGGACGCTACTGCGGCTACAGGCCGTGGCCGCGTCGGGTGACAGCACGGAGCTGCACAATCGGCGCGTCGATAAGTTGGTCTGGACCCTCGTGGAATTTATGGAACAGATCACCGGCACAGCCCGCGCCAACATCCGCGCCGAAATTGCGGAGTTCGTCCGCGCGTTCATTAACAACCCGACCGTTTACAGCACTGCCTATTTGAACTTTGCGCTGTTGGGGCCGCCGGGGTCCGGGAAAAGCACTGTAGCAAAATTTCTGGGCCGAATCCTTGTTTCTCTTGGCATTCTCTTTAAAGGGACCTTCAACGTCGAGTCCGGGGCGACGCTGATCGCGCCTTATGTTGGACAAACCGCGCAAAAAACGTTTGACGCGTTGGTGGCCGCAACGGAGGGCGTGTTTTTCCTCGATGAGGCGTATTCCCTCACGCAAAGTGATTCCGACTATGGACAAGAAGCCATCAACGAAATTGTCGGCTATTTAGACAAGCACCGGGGCGAACTTTCCGTGATTGTCGCGGGGTATGAAGCCGAGATGCAGAAGTACTGGTTCGGGGCCAACGTGGGCATGGAACGGCGATTTCCGTACCAATTTATTTTAAAACCGTACTCACCGGAAGATCTGTACACTATTTTAATCAAACAATTGAGTTGGCAAAAACCTCCCCGACAAATCGAGGAAGTCCTGACACCGGGGGCCATTGGCTTTCTCAGCACCATGGTGCACAACGTGCCCGAGCTGTGGACAAACCAGGCCGGTGACATGGAAACGCTCGCTGGCAAGATCAACAAAGCCTTTTCCGGGGATGAGAAACAGCGGCCGCTGAGCAGCGACCGGTTGAAGGAGCTCATGGCTTTTATTCTTAAAAGAGGCGAGCCCAAGGTTGCGGTGGAAGAAAAACAGCCGCTCGAAATCCTCGGCTTCCGGGCGTGGGTGGACTCCGTCCAGTGCGGAGAACCAACGCGGCCACTCGAGAAAGTCCATCCGCGGCCAACCGAGACTGAAACCTTGGCCGCGCTCCAAACGATGTTGCAACAACAACAACAACCCAGCGCGTCCGAGGAGGAGAGGAAAATACGCAGAAAACAGCGAGCGCGATAAAAAAAAACAAATTTTTTATTGTTCACGTTCACCAAGGTGAGCAAACAGGAGCACGCACATGAGACATCCTTTGAGAACTTGGACCCAATGAAAGTACATCAAACAAGCTAAAATGACGTTGATGCCTTGTGCTCCCGCCGTAAGGTGAATAACCATTCGCTGACGTTCAGCGACCGGAAGAGTGTTGAAGAAGTCAATCCAGCCCGGGAAAAGATCCTGGGTTGTCTGGGCCAAAACATCGTCCACTACCGGATGCATCAGCGCGTAAGCAAGCAACGCCTGGATGTTTATGAAACATATGAATCCGATTGCAAAGAGTAACAGCATTTGTTTGTTTTTTTGGGGTTTTCAACTTGAAAATCATTTGGTTGGATGTAATTTTTTTTGTCTGAAATGGAAACTACTGTTTTTTTTTAAATTTTATTCTTGTGCTTGTAAATAAAAAAAACAAAAATTTATAATGGGTAATCGGCAGCCGAAGGAAGAACAAGTATTTTTACTTTTAACAACTCGTGACGGAGAAACAACTCGTGACGGAGAAGGGCATTGTTGCACTTTTGTCAATGAAACAACTAAAGAATGGGAGCCAGTTACAGTTGGTCCCGACATACTTGAAAATCAAAAACACTTACGTTTCGAAAGACGTGCGACAAACGGTGGCACGTTAGTTATTCTTTCCTTCAGATTATTAGATACCTTAAAATCTATTGCTAATTCAGTCAAGAAGCAAAACAAGGAAACGACAATAGCTTGGAAAAAATCATCTATTAAGTTTTCTAATGTAGATTCTGTTTTGAAAAGCATGTTTCTGACCAAAATCGCCGCTGTCTGTGAACAAAATTTTGAATCTCCATCATCATATTCTAGTTCTTCCACAAGCACATCTTCATCGTCGTCTATGTCCAGCAGCAGCAGCAGTAGTAGTAGCAGCAGCAGCAGTAGCAGCAGCAGCAGCGGCAGCAGCAGCAGCAGCAGCAGTCGTGGCGTAGTGTCACTACCGCGAAAACGGTCGTTGGCAGCAAAAACCGCCTACGTGCAAACGCAGCTTCGGAAATACGGTCTCACACCCAAACGTGCTGCGGGGGCGGGTTTAAGTGCTGCTGCGGTGTTGGCTCTGTACAAAGTGTTTAAGAATCGACGAAAAAAATCACCCACAAAAGAACCAGATAAAAAAACCAGCCCCCACAGGAGGGGGAGGGCTCGGAGACGCTGGACGAAATCTAAATCGTCGACGACTGCGAATCTAGGATAATAGTGCGCAAGGGATTGAAACTTCTCCGATGAATGGCGGTTGGTGAAAAGGTTTTGAGGCGAGTGCAATGAGATTGGGCACCGTAGCCGACGTGTTTGTCAAATCCCCAGCCGGGGTAAATCGTCGAATACGCGACCATGATCCTGTCCCGGGTTACTTTCGCGATGATGGACGCGGCGCTGATGCACATTTCCGTTTGGTCTCCTTGGGGAATGGCTTCTCCAGGTACAGTCGTGTGTGGGGGAAGCGTATTGCCATCGACCAAAATATAATCTGGGACTGTGGGTAAATCGAGCACCGCGTTGTGCATTGCTTTGAGTGTCGCCTGGAAAATATTGACTCGGTCAATTTCCCGCGCGTCCACCAACCCGATCCCGAATTTAACCCTGGTCGTAAGCAATTCGTACATTTCGTCTCTTTTTTTCTTTGACAGCGTTTTGGAGTCGCGGACCCATTTCGTGGCAGGGCCCAAGGTAAAGTGCAGGGGCAAAATTACTGCGGCCGCCACTACCGGACCGGCCAAGCTTCCGCGTCCCACTTCGTCACACCCCGCCACGAGGCGATATCCCTGTGCATGAGCCCGCTGTTCTAAAACTCGCCGCTGCATATTTTTCTTTTTTGTTCAATTGTCTTCTTTCTTTTTCACGAAAATTTTGGCGTGTTAAAAAACGCGTTCACTTTCCGGTGGACCCACCGAGGAATGGTTGGCGACGGCGGCGGCGGCGGTGAAGGAGAAGAAGGAACGTTATAAAGACTCCTATTGGGGAATCCCCGAAATGCAGGTGGATAAGAATCATTTGCTGCAAGTTGTAATAAAACAGCGCCGGTGGAAGCCATGTTTTTTTTGTTCATGTAAAATTGTTTTTTTGGTCGATGCGTCTGCATCACTCTGGCCATTTGCCCGAGTGGTTAAGGGGGTGGATTTAAGACCCACTAAACGTTAGTTTGCGCGAGTTCGATCCTCGCAATGGCCACACATGTTTTTTCTTCAATAACACGTTGACGTCAAGCTGACGTGGTATGAAAAATGGAATTTTTATGATCTTCCGGTTCACAGGTGACCTTGAAAAAATTTTTTTTTCTGACAAACACAAAATTGGTTTTTCAAAAGCTGGAAAGTTGTTGTTCATGGATGCACCACCACCACCAGCACCCCCTTTACGACGCCGGTTTTCCACGATGGCGCTTAACTATTGTACACTACTCCACACACAGGCCGCTGCCGGCACCTGGGATTTGGAAGACGAAATAGACGAGAAGGAGTACTTGCGCTTACCATACCACGCAATATGTCGCCTAAGAAAAGCCAAAGGCCTGATATCACTCTACCAGACAGCTTCGCTGTGGCAGTGGTTGTCACAAAATCCTTCTCACCCCGAGACCCGAGGCCCCGTACACTTGGCCATGGTTCGCATTAAAGCAAAAACGGAATGGGCGCGTCTCTTTCCTGGCGTGAAATTGGCCGACCTGACACCCGCTTTTCGGGCACAGGCGCTTGACGACTTCCGTCGGAAGCGAGGTTCCGAAATAACGTGCCGAGAACGAGCTCGTGCATTTGTGGACATCGCGACTCTACACGAGGCGGGCATGCTTCAACCGATAGATTTCGACAGGACGAATTGGACTTTATCCCACCAGCCAGCGAGCAAGTGGATGCTGCGGTTTTCGTCGATGCACGATAGCAAAATGTTTCCCAAAACTCAAATTATCGTGATCGCGACGGGTTCGCGTACTTCGAAAATTTTCCAAATGCGCATTCTTAACGTGGAGGGCATTTGTTTTTTTTTGATGTTGAATGGGAATTTGCCAACCGACGTATCCGAACTGGCTTTTGCCGACATGGCATTGATTCCCTGCGCATGTTGTTTGGACGCGATACAACTCGTCCTGGACAAATTCAAGCTGACCTGGCAAGATTTTGTTGATTGCTGAGCGTGAGCAAAAAAAAACAATCGAACATAATAAATACAAATTAACCATAAAAATTTCAATATGCCACCCAAAAAAACTCGAAAGAAATCCTGCAAGACTGCCGCCTGCCGTGCGGCCCGGCGTCGGAAGCAAGAAAAACAACTGCAACAGTTACCGAAGAAACACTTAAAACAACTTGCCAAAGCTGGCCAAGTGCCGGTTTCAGACACACAGTCCAAGGCCACGATTGCTAACATGTTTTTGGACCAGCACAAGAAGTTGACTGATGTCGGTGCCGTTTTGACCCCTCTGAGTCTGGGGCTACCGCGGGATTATCACCGTAATTTGCAGCGAGCCCGCCTGTACAATTTTCGAGAAGGGCAACGGATCCGTGACCCGAACGATGCCATGTGTACTTTGATAATCGAACAAGTTCATTTAGATAAAAACGTAGCGACCATGAACAAGCCTATTCAGCAAAGCGTGGTCCGCATTCGGGTACCCTGTAAAATGTTGATGACGTATTGCAAGCAAATGAACTGATACATTCGCATTCTCAGAAAAAAAGTCATGTGTATTGAAAAAAAACACCCAATTAACATGCCCGCAGTCAGACGACGGAAAAAAAAAGCAACTAATCGGAAGAAGAAAAAGAGAACAAGGCGGCAGGTGAGTGATCGGCAGCGCTTAATGAGGTTGAAGCACGAAGACTTGAACGCATTACTTAAAGAAAGTGGCAGCAAACCTGTTCATAAAACGTTGAAGCAAGACAAAATATCCCAGTTGATGCGAACCTCGTTGGGGAAAAAATTACTTTTGGTCGGCGCCGTGCTCACACCTGCCGCTCTTGGACTTGGGGCTCGGAAAACATACAAAACCATCTTGCGCAGTAAGTTACGTAGATGTCCGTTTAAAAAGGGAGATGCTGTGCAGGTTAAGCTGGATGTTTTGTTGGCAAAAGGTCATAAAACGTCAACACCCTCCCCTCCTTCAGAGGAATCTTGGATGCCTTTATCTGAAAAAGGATACGTCGACTCTGTGAATTTGTTAACAGAAAAAGTTGGCTTCACAACGGGCCGTGGTCAAAAAATTCAATTTTACAAATGTTCGGATTTAGAATTACAATGTCGCTTCAAGAAGGGCGATTGTGTTCAAGTGGTTTGGGCACCAGAGCAAAACGATAAGATAACAGAACTATCAGGTATCAAAGATGTCCACACAAAAAGCAAAATATTGCAGGCCTTACAAACAAGCAAACACGATGTGAAAGCGGTTTCTTTGAAGGCTGCGGCGGTTGTCTTACACGTCCTTGACTATATCGTACCTGTCCCATGCTCATTTGTTCATAGGTGTGAATAGAACCAGATGAGTCAAATAATACTGTAAACGTATTTTACTTTTTGCTTTTTTTTAATGAAAAAACCAACCAAGTCCCAATGGAATGTGGCAAAATATTTAAATACAGAAATTGTTAAGAATCAATGCAGCCCGAGATCATGGGTGGGTTTCAACAACAACGAGTCCGTGGCGTTCTTTGCTATCTGATTTGCGAAAACAAACGAGTGAAAAATTAACACGTTAATAGTGGAAGTCGGGCAAAAAAGAAAACTTTACCAAGTTCGGCGCTAAGTCGGGCATTGTGTTGTATTTTCTTGATTGCATTCATTGCATGTTCCTCGGTCCACTATTTGAAAAAAAATACCATATAAGACTTACATGAATAAAATACCAACAAACAAATTGCAAAAACGAATTTCAACCAGTGTAACGGGGATCGGGCACTTGGATGACATGTCTTGACCGGCACTCCGTGCTCTTTTTATGTCATTATCGAGAGCAACTTGGCGTTTCCAAAGCCTTTGAGCCTCTTCCAAGCTGTCTCCCATTCCCAGAATAAACTTAATAAACTCCTGCTTCTTTGCTTGACTGCGGGTGGTCATCCCATGAGTGGACATCTTATTGACAATGCAGGATTTTTTTTTCTTGGTGATTGTTTTTGTTTTTTTTTTCTAAATTCTAAGTTGAATAATTGTATATAAAATTATAGTGTCATTTTTTTTTCGAGTTTATAAAAAAGTCGCGTAAGCCCACGACAGGATTCGAACCCGCTTCCTTCAATCTTCGCGATCAGTGCTCTTTCTATACTGTGAGCTACATGAATATTTGCATCCGGCTTTTGTCACGTTATATTTGGGAGTCTGGTGCGCATCCGAACGTCCTGACAATCCCACGACAGACAGATTTCAACTTCGAGGTTTTTACCGAACCAAAGCCGCGACGCCGTGGTTTGCTGGTAACGCCATTATTCATTTCAATGGAGAGCAGTGGACACCTGTCTCGCCTGACGATTATCAAATCTATCACAGCTCAATGAAAGGACAGCTTCGGCGACAAACGCATTAGGACTGTGTGAAAGTGGCGCTGCACCTATACTGGCGTGAGCTTTGGTTGACAAATTAAATGAAATATATCTTTTTATCATCCGGAAAATTGGTCACTGTATGGTTTTTATAATCACACCGCGTTGGCGTACTCGTAAACCAGTTGCGCCAAGTTTTGGGGTAGAGGCATAACTTGACGTACGTGCCGGTCAAGCGTTGTGACGACACCAAGTTCAGCAAAATAGCGGCTTATGTGATCCGCACAAGACCGGCACACCGTGCTGTGCCAACGCAAATTTTTCACTTTGCCGACCGTAAATTCCTGGCTGCCCCGAAGAAGATAATCGCCGAACTGCGGGGTGGTCGAGACATAGGACGGACGAAATGTCCAGACGCGGTACATCACGAAAGCTTTGTGGGGATAGGTCGACAGGTATTTCCGGACAATCATCTGAGTGACACAATCTTTGCGATGAACACGGGTGCCACACATGCAACATTCACAAACTTCGTTCAAAAAGCTCCGATAATACGGTCGGTCGATGCGGTTAATAATGGGCCTCGTGCGGCGGACTTTCTTCTTTCTTTCCGCGAGCCGCTCCTCCATTTGCGCGTCGGATTTTAACCACCACACCTTGGGCTGTGCGCGGACAAAACTTTGCACTATCTTGCATGATTCTAGCTTCTTGACCACGTCGACAAAATCAAACGCGTGCTCGTCTCTGCAACACACACGCACGCTAGTTGGTTGGTTTGTTGCGATAGGGGGGTGGTGAATACACTCACGTTTTTGGTCGTTTTTTGCGAGGAACGGGGAAAACTGAAACATCATTCCGTTTTCTAAACACCCACGTGTGTTGGTGTTACATAATGCAAAGAAAAAACAAACCAAGGGTAACACACCTTGTAGCGGTCGACAGCATTTGATTTTTGTGTCTGAAAATAAAAAGTTCTTTTTTTTTAATTTCCTCCAAGATAGATTTTGTCTGAAACAAAAATAGATCCTGTTGTGAGCCTCCTCTAAGATAGATTTTTTTGTCTATATTAAACCCTACTTTTTAAGCGTTCGACGTCCCGAATGTAAGTTTTTTTTGCTTTCTCTGACGTCCAGCCTTTTCGAACCATCCACGCCTTCCACTTGGCGTGTTTTTTCTTGTTTAGCCAAAATGGCTCTTGCGCTTGGTTATCTCCGTAAAGAGCTTGTTTGTAGAGGCCGTACATGTGCAGTTGCCAATCAGAGTCCACGTTTTCAACAATGGTTGAAAAATAGGTTGTTGCTGTCTTGAAATCCATGATTTTTTTTGACAACACCTTACTATTTTTTTTTCAAAATTACAACCGACGCAGGTCCGTGCAGTGTGTTTATTAATGCCAAAAAAATGAGCCAGTCGTATATTAAACAAAAAACAATAATGCCCATTGTACTCTTCCATGGTGCTTCTGAGATTAAAAAATCACGCGCCATGTCTGACTTACTGGTGGTGCAATCTCCGGACGATGTCTATTACTTTGGTAGCCAAAATCGACTGGGCATTAAACGAGAAAACGTGTTTTCAGACGTGACGACGTGGGTCCTGAAAATTGAAGAAATATTCAAAGACCAAGGAGAGGCGATCCGGAAAAGAGGCATTTCACGGTCCAAGAAACTTGTGATAATTCTTGAAGCTCACCCAGAATTAGGAGAAAACGCAACTTTCGTTAAACTAGCCATGGTTGGAAGACATTACAATTTAAGCACGTGGATCAACTGTGAAAAAACGGAAGACGTGCCTTCGGTGATCATAATGAATGCCAGTGAAACGCTGAAATGTTGACATTTGTGCTGCTGCTTTTTTAACACTAACCACATCGTCAAAAAAAAAAATCTTTCTCGATGTTAAAAACCTTAAAAATGCCCATTGAAATTGCCAACAAATCGAAAAACCTAGAACAATATTACACCAAAGGAAAAGAAGCCAAGCACGTGTTTGAAGTTCTCAAGCGAAACGCGCTCCTGGACCGATGTAAGATTGTCATAGAGCCGTCAGTCGGAACGGGGAGTTTTATCCGCGCTGCGGACAGTGAATGGCTCGCGCACACGAAACCTGATTTTATCGCCTTTGACATTGACCCTAAAATTTTGTTAGGAGCACAACTCTACGTGCAAAAGGGCGATTTTTTGAAATTGGCACCCGCTTCTCAAGTAATGAAGATGCTTGGCAAAAAGACACAAAATACTTGTGTCATCGGCAATCCGCCCTTCAAACCGGCGGTCAAGTTTTTTAACGTGAGTGCCGAATTCGCGGACCTTATTGCGATGATTTTGCCGATTAAATTTTCCAAAAAGTTTACTCAAGATAAACTCAATCCTTATTTTCGGCTCGTGCATTCTGAGGTTTTACAATGCGCCTTTCGCCTCAAGAACCAGGACTATTGCCTTCCCACGGTTTTCCAAATATGGGTACGAAGCGCGCAGGCGCGAAAAAAAACAGAAAACAAATCGCAAAAGAAGTATTGGAAGATCACGCGATTACCAAAAACAACCAAGGAAGTAAAATTTACAGCCGCCGATAATCGCATTCTAATCAAACGCTCCGGATTTAATAAAACACCAGTCGCTTGGTCGTCTGCGACTACCATCAATGCGAAGATCAACAAGTTATTTAAAGACCACCCCAAAACGCGACTCAAAAATTACTTTCTTTACAAAGTCAACCCGGATTTGAAAGCATCCGAGGTCGCCAAAAAAATTAACGCTTATCACAAAAAACACAAACAACACTTCGCCACAGGGAAGAATGCGACGCGCTTAAACTGGAATAAAGGAGAAGTGTACTGCGCCTACGTCGGCATCGCGCCTGCCGCTTGCAAAAGATGAACAGTTTTTTTTCTATCTTACGGCAAAAACCCAATAGCAATATTTTGTCCTACGTCCTATTCAATTTTTGTTTTTGGTGATGGGAAATATTTGCAATCCTACAAGGCGCAAGGACCAGACCACGAAGCACATTCACACGGTCACGCCTCCTCTTGCAGATCCAGAACTCGACCTCATTACAAAAGAAGATACGTTGTTTCTGCAAGAATTCCAAGCATTCCTGGAAAAGGAAAAACTTGACCCAAAAAAACAGTGCAGTGGTTTAAATTTATAAAAAAAACCAGCGGTCTCATCCACGTACATTATTTGCTATTAATTTATTTTTCTGTTGCCAGTGGTGTCCAGTTATCGTATGACACCAGTTGGTCCGAAAGAGTTGGAAGCGTGGGTCCGCCCAGACCACGCGACCTTGCTGGCTCAAATTCAAGAAGGAAAACCAACTCCGCGGTGGGTGGAATAATGGAAAGACCAGGGCCGTCCATACTGGGTACAAACCGATGCCGATCTAAGAACTGCGCTATCGCCATCTTCTTCTTCGCTCCCGGCTGATTCTCTATGGGCCCATTCTTACACGTTTGCCACTCTCTTTGCGCAATTGGTCGGTCAAAAAAATAGCCCCGGATGCACTTGGGTCGGACTCGCCATGCCGGGAGTGGATCGCAGTTATTTTGGCTTCGCCGCACCAGCGACTGTGCGAATTGCCAGCATCGTTCCGCGAGTCAACGGAGAAGCCGCCCGCACCAAGATTGTTCAACAGTGGGTCTTTAAAATCAGCCCTGATACTTGCGTGGGCCTCCTCGGCAACCAGATTTGGTGCGGAACTCCCGGGCAATGGACAAGTCGTATGGGAATCATCTGCTTTCAGCGGGCCAATGTCAGCGTGCGAGCTTGTGAAGCAATCCACAACAAAATACCGCTGCGTGACCTTGAGACGATTCGGATGAAAATGCGGTTGGAGCCAGCCGCCGCGCCCCCTCAGTTCAAGCGATCTGTTTTCATGAATCCCCAGACTGCTGCCACTCATCAAGCAATTGTTAGACAGTTGTCTAATAAAGACAACAAGCCCCACATATGTGACATCCAAGCGTGTGGTATTTCCTTGCTGGCCCAGGACACGAGCATGGATGACGCCGTGCCCTCTCGCAGTTTGTTTAAATTGATCCGATAATTAAAATTCTTTTGTTTCCAGTGTTGCTTATTGCTGGGGTTTCCATTCGCCGATTTTCCAGGTATAAGTAGGGCATTCTGCGCACGTGTAATCAGTCGCAGGCATGGGGCCGGCAGCGTTGCACAAACTAGTGTCGGTGTAAATCGTTCCGTACTGATCCTGGCATTTCACATCGCGGTGATACTTTTTCCCGCAGTTGGCAACGTCGTTACATTCGGTCGGACACGTGGTGCCTTTGTCGTCACATTTCTTCGGAAATGCATGGAAAGAGGTTCGGGGAACATTTTGCGTGAGTTTTGTGGATAGTTGTTGGTGATTGGGTGCGAGCATAATTGTATGGGAGGGGGGAGGGAGGTTTTTTTTATTTGCAAAAAAAATATTTTTTTTCTCGGTTACCGTCGACGCGCGTTAATTTCATACTTTGGAAGCCACGATGTGAAGTTCACCTTCCCCACCTTCCCCCCCTTGAAAATCTTTGTACGTGAAGGTTTTCCCCCCGTCGGTCGACAGGTAATACCCGCGCTGGCGATCCACGAGCCTGATGCCGATGGCAACCAAAGTTGTCCCCGTTCCCGAAACCGCGAGCCCCCTTAGGTCAAAAGATGCCAAGGGAATTTTAAAATCTTGCCAAGTTTTCCCACCATCTTGTGACGTGTAAATTCCCTTGTCTCCACCCACGGCCAGGACCAGACCGTCACTCGACACATCACAATACATTACAGAAGAAGATGGAAAATCAATGGATTTACCCAAGCTCCAATCTGATCCAGTCGACGCGGTGAAGATTCCAATCGTGGTGACTTTTAGCTGCACCGGTGCGCTTTTTGCAATGGCTCCAGACAACACATTGGCTTCTGGAGTTTTGGTCAACCCGGTGACCGACGACCCGAGCCAAACTCCGTCCTCCTGAAACGCCATCGCAAATCCGCCCTCGGCGCTCACACACACCGCGTGTACTTTTGCCCCCGCTGACCCCTTGACTGTGGGGTAGCTCCGTCCGCCATCAGTTGAGTACATGATACCCTGTTCTACGTGTCCCAGGAGTTGAAATTTTCCAGTCTTGCTCAGGGCAATAGAGGTGATTTGCAGTCCCGGGCCGTGCAATCCACTCAGCCCCCACCGGAGCCCATCCGTCGAAAAGCGCAGTCCATTGGATGCCGCGCTCAAGAAATTTCTTTGGTTCCCAGCGACACCCAAGGCGGTGATGGAGTTTGACACGTCGCCGGGATTTGTGAACACGAGACCCGGGTCCGACATCGAGTCCAAGTACGCGTATAATTTCGTATTTTGGGAAACAAAAAAAGTGTTTTCGGCACACGCAGTGGGCCCCTCACAGCAGCGATTGTTAACACACGTCAACCCGGCACAGCAGTGGGAGTCGCATGGAGCCGTCTTTCCGCCGCAGGCGGGTCCCGAAATTTTGGACATGGTCACCGTGGCGGCAGATATTTTGCGACCAGGTCGAAATACCGTAAAGGTTCTCCCAAAATCACGGGAATACACCCCAATAGCCTGGGCACCGAGACTCATTCCCACGGCAACGATCATCTGCCCCGCGCCAGATACCGTTAAATCATGAGCCGAAATGAAAGCGCTGAGATTTTGTTCCCACGTGGTGCCAAAATCCCGGGAAATGTAGATGGGACCGGCGCTCGGACCCGGGGCCACGGCAATAACCCTCCCGTCACTGGACATGTCGACCACCGCGCTGCTGATCGGGGATGTGGTCGGGAACGCATGCACGGCTTTCTCCGGACTGCCCAGTGTAAACACAAAAATCCCTTTCTTACTAACGCGCACCATGTGGGGATTTTCATTCTGTGCACGAGCCATGCTCCCGGCCAAAGTCAGCGGCGTGTTCTGGGACACCCACGTTTTCCCTTGATCCTGACTGTAGTGAATATACGAATCAAAAAAGAACAGTTGCAACTTGGCGTCGAAGCTCATCACGCACGACGCGTGATCTGCGGCGTGGGCATAATCTGGGGTTGCGACTGGGTGAAACGTGGCACCAAAATCTTGACTAATCCAAGCCTTGTCCGTTTTCTTGAAAGCCGCCATTTGATATTTCGCACCATCGTAACCACTTACGTCGTAGCTCAAGGGAATCCATTGACTGCCTGCGAACTGATCATATGATGTGGATCCATCATACGTCCATTTCACCGTTGAACCAACAGATCCCATCAGCAACGCGTTAAAGTCGGCTGCCATCGCCGATACGGTAACCGGGGCATGTGGAACGAAATTGGGTAGGGCTCGTTGCTGCGTCATGTCCTTGGTCAGAATATAAACATCACTGTCCCAGCTAATAATTACACGACTCGAACAAGGAGGGCAACTGTACGATCGGCGTGGGACCGGAACCGGTGCGCAATGCTCACCGACCGAATCTCGATCCCCGTACTGGTCCGTGCACTCCACTGACCTCTCATAGCGGTGGTTACAATTCACAGGACGCGCGCACTGCGACGGACCATCGCCCGCCATCCCAAGCAGGGTCTTGTTGTTGTTTACTGGTATTATGGAACGGTCCGTCCACGCACCCACTTGCCACGAGTACTGCGTGTTATTTTTTTTAGAAGGAATAAATTGCCACTTTGTCAAGCCACCCCATAGCAAAACTGCCAAGACCACGACACCGATGACTGAGCTCGCGACGATTAAAATTGTCTTCCATTGAATTGGTGATGACTTGCGCGATTTGGGCATGAGGTTTGGTTTTATTTCTTTTGTTTTTTACTTACATACAATATGAAAAAAAAATTAACACTACGAGTCTACAGAGTACGAGAGCGTGGCCGGGTTAAAGAAGCGGGAGCCGCGCGCCAGGATCGCGGGGCCGGCGACTGTGATGATGATCGCAATCGTGGTTTTTTGTTGTTCGTCTTGCGGTTACTGTGCGAATAAAATGCGGCAACTGGCCGCAACTCCCGGACTTGTCTCCAATTGCAGTTATCGTCCGGTCCGGTTGGTGATAACAACAACTCTTGGGATTTGGCCTGAGGGCGATGATTTTTCACCAAGCTACGTCCAAGACTTTGGTGGGAAGAATCTTGCGCCATTTCTTGGTTTTTGTTTAATATTTTTTTTTGGAAGAGGTTTACACCAGATCAGATAGAAAAAAAGTCTTTGCTTCTTGTGAGAATGGAGATAGATTGTTATGGTAACGTCCGTTTATTTGAAAGCTACAAATTATAACAGCAACACCGAAGCGTTGACCATTATATTGCGTGCCTTTGTTCGATTATGAATGACGGTACATGTTTAAAATTCAACTGTTGTGAGCCTCTTGTTCGATCACGAGGAGGGCTCTGTGACGTTTTTCGCCTTAATTAATCAATTCATTGATATACATTCAATTTTTAATAATTTATGGTACAATGTTCAATGATATACATGTTTAAAATTTAACTGATGTGAGCCTCTTGTGTCAGCGATTGGATGGTAAGAAAAAGAAATTCGCAAAATCAATCAAATTTTATTTTTTTTTTCAAGTTCATGAAAGTCGTGATGGAATGATACAACTCACGGTCGCGCATGTTGAACTTCCGCCCGACACGCTCCCAGTTCACCCTAGCTTGTTCAAGACAATTTAAAGCTGAGGTTGGTGTGGATAGGTATGTTATTTTGTTAATAAGCCGTCGGGAACCTGCCTTACGATTTGTAAGCTTTTCCAGATCTCGGACTAGAAATTTGCGCGCGTTGCGCAATGACATGGGTTCAAAAAATTCATCCTGTCAATACAAGATGTATGAAGAAGAAGAAAGCAAACAAATAGAGAAAAAGAGATATGACCTCTGTAAGCGCTTTCGTGATGGCTGCAGCGTTCCCATGACGATGATGTGTCATTAAAGCCACCAGGTACAACATGTCGGATTTCGCCTTCTTATCGTTCCCGCACTGCACGAAATTGCGAAGATACTGGGACCATAATGCGTCAAGTGCTAGCAACTCGTCCACTTGCGGGTCAGACATGGATGTTTTCGAAAGCAGCAAATTGCGAATCGTGGATCTCTTGGTGATGAGAGAAAGGCTCTTGAATTCAGTTTCAAGATCCTGATAGCTGGATGCAAAAATATGCACATGGCCGTGCTCGGGCTCGGGCTTGGGTTTGCCCAGCTCCGCGAACAGCGCCACCTCCTCTTCATCAACGATGTTGATGGTATTCCTTCTCCTCTTCTTGGTGAGCGGATCATCAGAAGCATCCGAGTCTTCTGAAAAATTGACGTCATCAGGGTGAACGACATCCCCGAAACGCTCGGGGGGACGTCGTTGGCGCTTGCCGCGCTGCATGATAATCTGTATGTGTGTGTGTATTGAATACCTGTGGCAAAAAATTAACTTAATACACGCACATATTGCAAAAAAAAAATGGTGTTTTTGACTATGTAACTAAAGTGAGTGCCTAATCTGTATTATCTTGTATAACTTTATATGATGATCTTTAATATAAAAAATCATCAT
>Ga0180437_10003357_pt1 | contig 23929 bp, 24 predicted proteins | sample SS_ome_4_FD_132410 | JGI IMG/M metagenome (GOLD analysis project Ga0180437, IMG submission 132410) | Hypersaline lake sediment archaeal communities from the Salton Sea, California, USA - SS_3_D_1 metaG | ecosystem: Environmental > Aquatic > Non-marine Saline and Alkaline > Hypersaline >... | reverse complement strand
TATTCCTATTCCTATTCCTATTCACGATTCCACCTCAAACCTGGTAATGGTACCCTGGTCACAGCATGCCCATGCCATCTGCTGGGTATTATATGCGTATTCCACAGTTCCTTCGGCATCAATAGCAATGGCTCCTGTTTCGGGGGAGTGGCAGAGCGTTTTCTGCAATGCTTCAGCTAATGGAACCTGTGATAGAAGATCATGAACAGATTTTGAAAAGAGTGCTCTCATGATATTTTCTCCCATACCGGTGGCTGAAATTGCACCCCGTTCTCCTGCATAGGTTCCGCATCCTACCAGTGGTGAATCACCTACCCGTCCTTTTAATTTCAACCAGATACCTCCAGTAGAAGTAGCAGCTGCCAGTTCACCATCAAAGGCCACCGCACCCACCGTTCCATGGGACTGAATCAAAGAGACATTTCGCTTCCATCGAGTATCTCCCTGTAAGAATTTGGCTTTCAGTTCTTTAAATTTTTCCCTTCGTTCCTCCACAACCAAATCCCATTTTTGAAAGAAATTCCGTGCAAATTGATATGCACCGTCTCCTGCTATAAGGGCATGATCTGTTTTTTCCATAACCAGCCGGGCCACTTTTATGGGATTTTTTATATGCTGGAGGGCTGCAACAGCTCCTATCGACCCCTGATACATGACCATGGCGTCTGTTTCTACTTCCCCCTCAATATTGAGTACAGATCCTGTACCTGCATTAAAAATGGGATTATCTTCCAGGGAACACACCGCCGCAACCACAGCGTCCAGCGCACTTCCCGTCTTTAATGCATCATACCCCGCACGGACTGCGGTGACCACTCCCTGTTGATATTCTGAAATATCATGAAGGGACTTTGAAAAAGTCCCTGCACCTCCGTGAACGATAACTTTTCTCATACAAGATGTTTTCTATAGTATTTTAAAGGGTTTTGGAAAAGAGAGGAATGCACAGTCATTTCAACCTTCTCCTGCTGGCAGTTCATCCACCATCCTGATTCATCTTCTTCATCGTGAAATTTCCAATAATGAGTAACTCGATCACGATTCTCGCAAAAAACGAAAATGTAAGGAGAAAGGTTCTAAAGGTAGGAATCTATAAAAAAAAGAGGTGAAGAAAATGGATTCCATAGGGAAAGTTGGCGGAGGCCCTGGAACTCCAACCTTATCTGGAAAGGTAGGTGGAGGTCCTGGAACTCCAACAAGGAATTAGAAGAAATATACGTGATGAAAGGAAAACCAAAACAGAAATACCCTCAGTATCTATGTATTGAAGAGTGTAGAGTGAATTATGAGACGGTATTGACAGGTGTGGCTGCATATGTCTATATAAAACCCTCATTCACTTTAACTCGGCATATCCCTCCTCCACTCCGATGTAGTGGATTAATCCAATGGCCTGATGAAACCCGTCTATCATGCCACTGGTCCTCATTTTATGGAGAGTAGAGGAGAGATCGGTGAAGGTGATATCTGATTTGATGCTCAGCATAGCCATTAGCCCACATTCTACATGAATACACAGAACAGTTGTAGGTAAGTTGGAAAGAATATCAATCACTGATTGAGGAAACTCTGTTTTCAGAAGAAATCCAAAATGGGTGTAATTTCCATATCCATCGGGATAGAATTTGGTAAGAACAGTGGTGTATTGGGGGACAGTTTCCAGCCACTGATAAAATTTCTCAGAAGAAACCAGATGTTTCCGTAAAATGGGGGTGACCTTTTTTCTGAAATCATATTCATATTCATGAAATAATGTCCATTCTTCCTCATCCCAGGGAGGAGATTTTTCCTTGATCATATTGGTTTCCTTTTTCCCCTGTGAATCAAATTCAGATATGCGTGTCCTCATTCGATCGAAAGCAGATTTCCATCCGAAGAGCAGCGAATTTGGTGTCAAAATATTCCCTCTTCTTCCAAGAAAAAGCAAATTTTCGAATCCTTTGATGTGTGAAGGATTATATTTTTCATCGGCAATATACATGATGTTCCAGTCACCCAAAAACATACTACAATAATCTATCTGAGGTACTCGCTGCAATTCATCAAAAGCGGTGTATGGATCATCAAATTTTACAAGGTGTACAAATTTTTCCAAATCTGAATGATACTTGAGTCGTAATTCTGGACCAAAAAGAATTTCTGAGTTATACATATGGTCTAAATATCCTGAAACCGTATTTCGAGCAAACTTAAGGTTTTTGGATATCTCATGGACGTGAACTCGGGGATTAAGGTAAATTTGATTATATATAGCGTGATATCGTCGCACTTTTTCCTTTCTTGTAAGTTTGCTCATTTAACTCATCCCAAGCTTAATATACTACATATACCTAGCACTGTATGTCCATATCGTTTATGGACTGATGTATAGGCTATGTCCCTAAGCTATAAATACCTTTCGGCACGGATCTTTCACCCCCTTCGAGACCGGTTGTACAACAACCGGTCTCCTTAAACACGATATATTAGTTCTTAAACACGTTCCTTTCTTTCTTTTTTTACATATCTCTTCTTTCCTAGACCATTTTTTCCTTGAATTTCCCATTCGATTACCTCACACAGGTTATGGGAATTTAAACATTTTTTATAGCGAAAACCTTATAAATCCAAATCAATAAGATTTATAAACGTCAAGGGTGACTACTCTTCTAGATAGAAAGAACGGACTAAAATGAAAATAACGCCCAAAGGAGTGAGAAAATGGAAAAAAAAGAACCTATAGACATGAATGACCTCGATCCCTCCTTCAAATATGAGATTGCTTCACAGCCTGGAGGGGAACACATTATGAAATGTGTTCAATGCGCTACCTGTTCATCTGGATGTCCTGTTGCCTCTATCAGTGATAAATTCAATCCACGACGCATCATACGAATGGCGATTTTAGGGTTAAAGGAAAGGGTGATTACAGAAGATTTTGTATGGTATTGTGCTGCGTGCTATACCTGTTCTGAACGGTGTCCTCAGGATGTGAGAATCCCCGATTTAATGTCTGCTATTCGTAATATAGCCACCAAAGAAGGCCATATTCATCCTGCCTATAAAGAGCAGGGGCGGTTAATTGGTGAAATGGGACGGTTATACGAAGTGACTGATTTTGAAAACCAACGAAGAAAAAAACTGGGATTGCCTCAACTCAAGGAAAAGAATGACGAAATTGATTCTATTTATACAAAAACTGGTGTGAAAAAGGTGATCACATGAAATATGCCCTGTTCCTGGGGTGTACCGTTCCCGTGAGAACCATGGGATACGAATTGTCAACTCGAGCCGTGATGAAAAAATTGGGAATCGAACTCGTGGACCTGAAAGAATTCGGATGCTGTGGATTTCCTCTGGAATCCATTGATCATGATACCTACTTATCTGTGGCTACACGGAATCTAGCAATTGCCGAAGAACATGGGTTGCCTATAATGACCATGTGTTCTGCCTGTAATGGTTCTCTTTTAAAAGCACACATGGCAATGAATGATGAAAAAATTAAATCCCATATAAATGATACCCTCACCCCACTAAAAAGACACTATAATGGAAGCATTGAAGTAAAACATGCTGCCCGTGTCCTCTATGAAAATATTGAAACTATTAAAGAAATGGCAACTCCACTCCCTTTGAAAATTGCTGCTCATTATGGCTGCCACTATACCAAGCCATCAGAAATTTATGAAGGGTTTGAAGACCCGGAGGTTCCCTACTCTCTGGATGATGTCATACGTGCAGTAGGAGCAGAACCTGTCCAGTATGAGAACAAGAAGCAGTGCTGCGGAGGAGCTATCCTGGGAATCGATGAATCCGTTTCCCTGGAAATGACCAGAGAGAAACTCCAGCATGTGAAAAAAACAGGAGCAGATGCAATGACACTGGTGTGTCCATTCTGTGACATCATGTATGATGTCAATCAACGACGAATTGAGAGTCATTTTGATGAAAAATTTGGAATTCCTGTGCTCTTTCTTCCACAACTGGTGGGGCTGGCACTGGGTATTCCCTCCGATGAACTCGGATTGCGGCTGAACAGAGTTCCGGTTCGCTCCCTGTTGAAAACACTGGGTGACTGATATGGGGAAAACCAGCGAGGAACCACGGATCGGGGTATATGTCTGCCATTGTGGATTGAATATCGGGGCTGTGGTCAAGGTCAAAGACGTGGTTGACTATGTAAAAACACTGCCCCATGTGGTGGTAGCTCGGGAATCTACCTATACCTGCAGTGACAATGGTCAGAGAGTCATACAGGATGATATCTCCACAGAGAACCTGAACCGGGTGGTGGTGGCTTCCTGCAGTCCCCGCATGCACGGTGAAACATTCATGAAAACCTGTGAACAGGCAGGGTTGAATCCCTACCTCTTTGAAATGGTCAATATCAGAGAACAGTGCTCCTGGGTACATACCCAAAAGGAGAAAGCCACCCAGAAAGCACAGGATCTCATTCGCATGGCTGTGAAAAAAGCAGCCCTCCTGGAACCCCTTGAGCGACAGAAATCGCCAGTCCAGCAGGCTGCCCTGGTCATTGGAGGAGGCGTGGCTGGCATCTTTTCTGCACTGTATCTGGCAAACATTGGAATAAAAACATACCTGGTTGAGAAGAACCCCAGTATTGGGGGTCATATGGCTCAGCTGGATAAAACTTTTCCCACTCTGGACTGCAGTCTCTGTATTTTGTCTCCACGAATGGCAGATGCAGGAAACCATGAGAACATAGAATTGATTACCTATGCTCATATAGAAGATATTTCAGGGTACGTGGGTAACTTCCATATCACGGTAAAAAAAGAACCCCGGTATATTATAGGAGACCAGTGCAGAATATGTGGTGTCTGCACAGAAAAATGTCCAATTTCTCTTCCTGATGAATTCAATATGGGATTGAAAGAGCGGAAAGCAATCTACATTCCCTTTGCTCAGGCTGTCCCAAATTACTATCTCATCGATCCAGATAACTGCCTGCACCTCACCAAGGGAGGATGCATGCTGTGTCAGAAGAACTGCCCCAATGATGCTATTGATTTTGATCAACACGAAGAATATGTAGAATTTGATGTGGGTGCCATTATTGTGGCCACAGGATTCCAGCTCTATGATGCGACCCAGAAAAAAGAATATGGATATGGTGTCTATCCCAATGTGATCACCAGCCTCGACTTTGAACGCCTGGTCAGCGCAGACGGTCCCACTCATGGAAAAGTCCTCAAGCCCTCCGATGATACTCCGCCTCAAAAAATAGGGTTTATCCAATGCGTGGGTTCACGGGATGAAAAAGAAGGGGCAGTGTACTGTTCCAGAATCTGTTGCATGGCTACTGTCAAACAGGCCACCATGCTGCGGGAAAAATATCCTGATGCGGAAATTTATGTATATTATACTGATATGCGAACTCCAGGGAAAGGATTTGAAGAATTTTATCAGAGAGGTCGTGAACAGGGAATCGTATTCATCCGGGGTAAACCGGGAGAAATTGCAGAAAATCCCGATACAAATAATCTCATCATAATCTCAGAAGATACAGATTCAGGATTGCTGTTAAAAAATGAACTGGATCTGGTAGTACTGGCCTGTGGGCTGAGACCACCTGAAGGACTGGATGATCTCACCGGATTGTTGCATCTCTCCCGCAGTCCCGAAGGATTCATCATGGAGGCTCATCCCAAACTGCGGCCTGCCGAAACCTCAATTCCTGGAGTATTTCTAGCAGGGTGTGTCCAGTTCCCCAAGGATATTCCCGACACCGTTGCCCAGTCTGGTGGTGCAGCTGCCATGGCTGCACAATTGCTGACCAAGAGCGAAATCGAACTGGAACCTGTACGGGCCGAAGTAGATCCGGAACTGTGTGTGGGATGTGGATTGTGTGAATTTTTGTGTGACTACGGAGCCATTGAGGTACAGGAAACCGAAGATGGATTGAAAGCTCAGGTCATAGAAGTTGCATGTCAGGGATGCGGAGTGTGTGCTGCGAGCTGTCCAAAACAGGCCATTACGGTGCACCACTTCACCCAGAATCAGCTGCTTGCTCAGGTGGAGGGAGCCCTGGAATCTCTCCCACCCATCCAGGAGGTGACTCCATGACGGATTTCACCCCTAAAATCATTGGATTCATGTGCAACTGGTGCTCCTATGCAGGAGCAGACCTGGCTGGCATCTCCCGGATCAAATATGCACCCGATCTGAGAATCATCCGGGTACTGTGTTCAGGACGGGTAGACCCTTATATTATCATGACTGCTTTTGAAAGAGGTGCCGATGGTGTCCTGGTAACTGGATGCCACCCTGGCGACTGTCATTACATTTCAGGTAATTATCAGGCTGAAAAAAAGATCAAGGCCACAAAGAAGATCCTCACTGAAGCTGGGGTCGATGCTCAGCGCCTGGGATTGGAATGGGTGTCTGCTGCAGAGGGGCAGCGATTTGCAGATGTGGTCAATGCCTTCACTGAATTGATCTACTCGTTGGGTCCCCTGGAGGCAGATCCCCTCAGGATTGCAGCAGCTAAAGAAGAATGCGGAGATTTCAGGATTCGCTGGCTGGTGGGGAGAGAACGGGATCTTCTTGAAAAGGGAAATGCCTTCGGAGAACCAGTTTCTTCTGATGAACTGGAACCGCTCCTTAATGAGGTTATCTCAATCCAGTATATCAGGAACGCTATTCTCACCGCCCTGAAAAAATCCCCCTTATCTGCAAAAGAGCTGTCAGAAAAACTCAACCTCCCCCCCCATACCGTGGTGGAGAACATCATCCATTTGAGGCGAACCCAGCAGGTACAGCTGGTTGAAGGACATCCCCTACGATATGAGGTGAGCGCATGGTAGGCTCAGTCATGGTTATCGGAGGTGGTATTGCTGGAATGCAGGCTTCTCTGGATTTAGCAGATTCCGGATTCAAAGTATATCTGGTGGACAAATCACCCACCATTGGGGGAGTCATGGCCCAGCTGGATAAGACCTTTCCCACCCTAGACTGTTCCATGTGTATCATGGCCCCAAAACTGGTGTCCACAGGAAGACATCACAACATCCAGCTGCTCACCAATGCAGATATCATGGATGTGGATGGAGAACCTGGAAATCTCACTGTGGAAATGAGGATCCGTCCCCGATATGTCAATCATGAGAAATGTACTGGATGTGGTCTCTGTGCCCAGTACTGTCCTGTAGAGGCTGCTAACGAGTATGACAGCAGACTCACCATGAGGCGAGGAATTTTTGTGGATTACCCCCAGGCTGTTCCCCTCATATATGCTATTGATCGGGAGAAATGCATCGGCTGTGGTCTCTGTGAGAACATCTGCCAGGCCAATGCCATCGAATATGACCAGAAAGAGACACGAAAATCCATTAACGTGGGTTCCATCATCCTGGCTGCAGGATTCGATGAATTTGAACCCCAAGTGAAAAAAGAATATGGATATGGTCGATTCAAAAATGTGGTCACTGCTACCGAATTTGAACGAATTCTCAGTGCTTCCGGTCCCTTTGCAGGCCATGTGGCCCGACCCTCTGATGGGGAAGTACCTCGAACCATTGCCTTCCTCCAGTGTGTGGGATCCCGGGATGAAAAAAGCAACAAATACTGCTCTGCAGTGTGCTGTATGTATGCTACCAAAGAGGCTATCATCGCTAAAGAACATGATCCCGACCTGGAAGCTGCCATCTTTTTCATGGATATGCGAACCTATGGAAAGGGATTTGAATCGTTCTATAAGAGAGCCCAGGATGAATATGGATTACAGTATATCAGGAGCCGTGTCCCCTGTATCGAGGAAGATCCGGATACCGGAAATCTCATTGTTACCTATGAAACTGAAACAGGTGAAATACGGAAAGAATCCTTTGACATGGTGGTACTCTCTGTGGGTCTGGAACCCCCTCGATCCAATAAGGAACTGAGTGAGGTACTCCATGTTCCTCTCAATGAATTTGGATTTTTAGACTGGAAAATTTTCGAACCCCTGCAGGCACGATTGGGTGTCTACTCCTGTGGAGCCATCTCTGGCCCCAAGGATATCCCCGATACCGTGGCCCAGGCATCGGGTGCTGCAGCCATGGCTTCCAGTATAATCTCTAACGAAAGAAATTCACTGGTAGAGGAAAAAATCTATCCTGAAGAGATTGATGTTTCTGACCAGCCACCCCGCATCGGAGTCTTTGTCTGCTGGTGTGGTATCAATATCGGAGGAACAGTCAATGTCCCCCAGGTCATGGAATATGCTGCATCCCTGCCCAATGTAGTCTATGCTGATCAGAATCTGTATACCTGTTCCCAGGATACCCAGGAAAAGATCAAGCAAGCTGTGGAGGAACATAACCTCAATCGGGTGGTAGTGGCTTCCTGTACTCCCCGTACCCATGAACCCCTCTTCCAGAGCACTATTCGGGAAGCAGGATTAAACCCCTACCTCTTCGAAATGACCAATATCAGGGATCAATGTTCCTGGGTACACATGCACACTCCTCAGAAAGCCACTGAAAAAGCGAAAGACCTGGTGAGAATGGCAGTAGCCCGGGCAAATCTTCTGGAACCTCTCAGAGAATCCACGGTGGATGTCACTCAATCTGCCCTGGTCATTGGAGGAGGTATTGCAGGAATGACTGCTGCTCTTGGATTGGCCAATCAGGGATTCCCTGCTTATCTGGTAGAGAAAAAAGATACCCTCGGTGGCCTGGTCAGAGATATTCACAGCACACTCACCGGAGAGGATCCCGGTGCATACCTGGAAGATATTGAACAGCAACTGAGAGAACATCCACTGGTACACATATTCATGGAAACACAGGTGGAAAAAATCGAGGGGTATGTGGGAAACTTCACTACTACGCTCTCCAATGAAAAGGAAATCACCCATGGAGCAGTCATTGTAGCCACGGGAGGAAAAGAACATCAACCCACCGAATATCTATACGGGAAGGATAAGCGCGTGGTCACCCAGCTGGAACTGGAAAAGATGCTCTCGGAAGGGTTAGATACAGATACCGATACCAATACTAATACCATTGTCATGATCAACTGTGTGGAATCCCGGACAGAATCACGGGAATACTGTTCCCGAGTGTGCTGTTCAGAAGCTATCAAGAATGCCCTGGCCATCAAAGAACAGAATCCTGATGCCCGCATTTATATATTATATAGAGACATGCGAACCTATGCCTTCAGAGAGACATATTATGATCAGGCCCGTGAAAAGGGAATCGTGTTCATGAGATACGATCCTGATACGGCCCCCCAACTGGAAAAAGAAGGGGGGAATCTGGTACTCTATGCCCATGATTCGGCATTGAATGAAGATTTTAAAATTTCTCCAGATTTGGTGGTCCTCTCCACAGGCATATCACCCAGCGATAATCTCCCACTCTCTCAGATGTTGAAAGTTCCCCTGGATAAAGATGGGTTTTTCCTGGAGGCCCATATGAAGTTGAGGCCGGTGGAATTTGCCACAGATGGAGTTTTTATGGCAGGATTGGCCCATTCCCCCAAATTCATCGATGAAACCATTTCCCAGGCCTATGGAGCAGTATCTCGAGCCTGTACCATCATTTCGAAAAATACCATTGGAACAGAGCCTATCGTTGCCGAGGTCAATGAAGATTTGTGTTGTGGATGCGCTGTGTGCATCCCGTTATGCCCTTATAATGCGAGAGAACTGGATGAAGAAAAAAAGATTGCGAAGGTGAATGAGGTCCTCTGCAAAGGATGTGGCGCCTGTGTTGCAGCCTGTCCTTCAGGAGCGGCCCAGCAGAAACACTTTCGTGATACCCAACTCCTTTCCATGATAGAAACTTCAATGAGGCGATAATAATGTATGAACCAAAAATTATTGGATTCCTCTGCAATTGGTGCTCATATGCGGCCGCAGACTTAGCCGGAACCTCACGGATTCAGTATCCCTCCAACATGCGAGCCATCCGTGTCATGTGTTCCAGCCGTGTGGATCCCGAACATGTGCTGCGTGCGTTCATCAATGGAGCAGATGGAGTCTTAATAGCCGGATGCCATCCTGGAGACTGTCATTACATTTCTGGTAATTATAAGACCCAGAGAAAGGTGATGCTTTTGAAGAAAATGCTGGAACAGTTTGGAATCGATCCCCGACGATTGCGGTTGGAATGGTGTTCTTCAGCAGAAGGTGGTAAATTTGCTCAGGTGGTCACCGATATGACAGAAGAATTGAGAACCCTGGGCCCCATTCAGCTGGAGACAGGTGATTAGATGGATAAACTCAAATTTGCATTTTACTGGGCTGCCTCCTGCGGTGGTTGCGAAATTGCTGTACTGGATATTGATGAAAAAATACTGGATGTGGTAGAAAAAGCAGACATTGTATTCTGGCCTGTGGCCATCGATACAAAATATAAAGAGGTAGAGGCATTTGAAGACAAGTACATTGACGTGTGTTTCTTCAATGGAGCTATTCGAAACAATGAAAATGAAGAGATGGCCCATCTTCTGCGGAAAAAATCAAAAATACTCATTGCCTTTGGAGCCTGTTCCTGTTTTGGTGGAATTCCTGGACTTTCCAATGAATCAAACAGCGAAGAAACCTTTTCTACAGCGTATAAAGATGTCCCTTCCGTGGTCAATCCTGATGGTATCCTTCCTCAGCCCTCTTCCAGAGTTCCTGAAGGGGAATTAACACTTCCCACCCTCTATGATACGGTAAAGGCTCTCCATCAGGTGGTGGATGTGGACTACTTCATCCCTGGATGTCCTCCTCCCCCCGAATTGATTGCCGAAAATATCGATGCCATCTTCTCGGGAGATCTCCCTCCCAAGGGATCTGTACTGGCCCCTGATATTGCCCTGTGTGAAGAATGTCCACTGGAAATTGTGGAGAAGAAAATACCTACCATAAAACGACCTTATGAAGTTGTACCCGATGGTAAACGCTGTCTCCTGGAGCAGGGGATCCTCTGCATGGGCATCAATACCCGGGCTGGGTGTGGTGCACGCTGCATAAAAGCCAACATGCCCTGCCGGGGATGCATGGGACCAACCTCAGAAGTGGCTGATCAGGGAGCAAAACTGATTTCATCCATTGCATCTATCCTGGGTGTGGAAGGCGAAGAGGCGAAAACAGATGAAGAAGTCCAAAAATTGATAGATCAGATCAAGGACCCCATGGGTACCTTTTACCGATACAGCCTGCCTGTTTCTCTATTAAAACGAAAGGTGATGAAAAAATGAGCGCTGCAACGAAGGGAACTAAAGGAAAAGGAAAAGATAAAGGAAAAAGTGGAACAAAAGAAATGAAAGGAAAAAAAGTGACTATTGATCCTATCACCCGGCTGGAGGGACATGGAAAGATCGAGATATTTCTGGATGATGGCGGAAATGTGATGAATGCCTATATTCAAATACCCGAATTCAGGGGATTCGAGCGATTCTGCCAGGGAAGACCCGGTGAAGAACTTCCCCGTATCACCCCTCGAATCTGTGGTGTCTGTCCCACCGCTCACCACATGGCATCCACCAAGACGCTGGATGCAGCTTTTCATGTAGATCCCCCATCTGCTGCCAAAAAATTGCGGGAACTCATGTATGCAGGCTATATTGTCTATGACCACACCCTCCATTTCTACTATCTGGGTGGTCCCGATTTCATTGTGGGACCCCAGGCCCCGGCTGCAGAACGGAACATCCTGGGAGTCATAAACAAGGTGGGTCTGGAAATCGCCAAAGAGGTGATAAAACACCGAAGCTATGGACAGAAAGTCATCCAGATGCTGGGAGGGAAGGCTACTCATCCTGTATGTGGTCTCCCTGGAGGAATTTCCAAGGGGTTAAACGAAGAAGAACGTGCAGAAATTGAAGAAATGGCAAAATCTTCGGTGAAATTTGCCCAATTCTCCCTGGAAACCTTTGACAAACTGGTCCTCCAGAATAAAGAATACCTGGATCTCATTCTCTCTGATGCCTACACCATGAAGACCTACTATATGGGGCTGGTAGATGATAACAACAAGGTTAATTTCTATGATGGTAAGGTCAGAGTGGTGGATCCCACGGGAAAAGAATACATCAAATTTTCACCTTCCCAGTACCTTGACCATATAGAAGAACATGTCGAACCCTGGTCCTATATCAAGTTCCCCTATCTCAAGGGTATTGGATGGAAAGGATTTGTAGATGGTGTGGATTCCGGTGTGTTCCGAGTTGCCCCCCTGGCCCGTCTCAATGCAGCTGAAGGTATGGCCACCCCCCTGGCCCAGGATGCCTATGAAAAAATGATGGAAACACTGGGGTATCCAGCTCATCAGACCCTGGCCACACACTGGGCACGTCTCATCGAATTACAGTATGCTGCGGAACGATTGCTGGAACTGGCTCAGGATGAAGAAATCACCTCTTCAGATATCCGTGCAGAACCAGGTGAACCTGGTGAAGGTGTGGGTATTGTGGAAGCTGCCCGAGGTACGCTCATTCACCATTATCAACTGGATGAAGAGGGAATTGCCCGGAAAGTCAATCTCATTGTAGCCACGGTCAATAATGCCCCTGCGATATCCATGTCGGTGAGAGATGCAGCCAAAGGAGTCATTAAGGATGGAACCGTATCTGATGGATTACTGAACATGGTGGAAATGGCGTTCAGAGCATATGACCCCTGTTTTGCCTGTGCAACTCATTTTCTGCCAGGAGAAACCCCACTCCAGGTGAGGATTCACAGATCAGATGGAACTATCGAAACCGTAAAGAGAACCTAATTTCTCTTCTTCTTTTTTCACTCCTTTACTCAATTTTTTTTATCCCCCTTCATTCCTGGCATCAGAATGCGGTGATCATTGCCACATGATCACCTCTCCTGCAGTATATTGATAATGAGTAATCTTTATATGTTGAAAATGCATTCTATCTACAATGTTTCGATGGCACGAATTCAGACCAGATGAGAAAGGCATTGAAAAAGTTTTGGGACCTCTGGAATCAAGGATCATGGAAATTATGTGGAATGAAGAAATTTCTGTTGCCCGTGATATTTATGATATTATGAAAGAAAAAGATAAAAATACACGTAGGTCCACTATTTCTATCATGATGAATAGATTGTGTGAGAGGGGGCTTCTAGAACGGCATGCTGAAACAGGTAGGGGGGGAGAACGGTTTGTCTATACTGTGCGCATAAGCAAGGAAGAATTTTCTCAGGCCATCGTATCCAGAGTGATGAAAGGATTACTGGATTCTTTCGAAGATTCCACCTTAAAATACGTGCGGAACCATCTTTCTGGGAAAACATGAACCATCAATCCGGCCTTTTTGAAATCTTTCTTTTTTCTGTAGTTCAGCACCCATAAAAGGAAATCATAGTGTTATTGCACCAGGACTATTTTTAAGAGTAACAAAATAAAGAATATGAAAAATAAAAGTTAATTACTGGTAATTTTTTTAATCAATTATTTATTTTATTTTCAATTTACAGAAAAAAACAAAATTTTTCTGTATATCATTTTTGATTTACTTATTTCATTTTTCAGTTCCCCATAAAATAACCTTCTTGTTAAAATCAGCATTGATAAATATTATATTATTGTTATCTGTGTTTATTTTACATGGAAGGATTTTATCCGTAATTAAAATCCTTTTCCAGAAGAAATGAGGTGGCAATGAATGAATAAGAAGATATGGGCAACGCTGTTTGTAGCTTTGTTAGTACTCTGTCCTGTGGCTATGGCATGTGTGGGCAATGGTTGCGATTCCGCAGGACCAGGAGATGAACCTGTCTATGATCCAGGAGATGGTGATGACGGGACAACTCCTGACGGCGTGGGTGGGAATGATCCTGAACACCCACAATAATCAAATCAATACCTTTTTTCCTTTTTTTCTTTTTTTTAAAATGATCAATAACACCAAGTAGGATGCTCATTTCACCTGGAAAATGCTCCTGTAGAATACGACAATTCTCTCTGGAATTCCATGCGTGTTCAAATCACATGGTACATGGAATGTGGAATGTGGTAAAAAGTAATAAACCCTGCATTCCCATGGGGTATGTTCTACTGCATGGCAGGTAGAGGTGAAATAGTTCATGAATTGCATTCTCATCAGATATGGCGAGATAGGGATCAAATCCAAGCGAACCCGACGATGGTGGGAAAAAATATGCATCCATAACATCGATGCCGCCCTTCGGGAAACAGGAATATCTTTTGCTTCCATCAAAAAGGTACAGGGTAGGATCGTGGTATTTACCAGGGATCATCGGGCCCTGGACATCCTCAAAGATGTCTTCGGGATCACTTCACTATCGGGAGCAATCCAGATCAACAAAACTATGAGAGACATAAAAATCCATGCTCTCAGAACATACATTCAGTTGAAATCAGCACATGACACCTTCAGAGTTTCCACGCAACGGGTTGATAAACGCTTCCCTATTACCTCACAGCAGGTCAATGCACAGGTGGGAGCCTACATCCTGGAGCAGGAGGAAGGCAGAGTAAATCTGACAGCTCCTGATATTACCATCGGAATTGAAATCCTGCAGGATGCAGCCTATCTGTTTGACAGCCGCATCGCTGGTCCAGGAGGTATCCCCGTGGGTGTGCAGGGAAAGGTCCTGGTGTACCTCTCTGACATGAAATCGGTGGTAGCTGGCTGGATGATGCTCAAACGGGGATGTGAACTGGTCACCTGTGGAGATAATCGTCTAGCTGAATATCTCTTTCCCTTTTCCTTTGGTCATCCCATCCCTCACACAGATACCCCCTCTTATGAACAGTGCCGGGCCTTTGTGACCTCTTCTCTCGATTTTATAAAAAGAGACATTCCCACCTTCTATCCTCTCCTGGGATTGGATGAAGATACTATTGAAGAAATCATCTCCACTATCATGGAGAAGAAAGAAAGACTCTCTGATTGGTAATTATGAACCGGGGAAAATCACTCATTATAACAGTCGAATATCTTTGAGAGCAGGGAGGGTTTCTCGTGCCGTTGTAATACTTTCCAGTGTGCATTCGCACCTGAGTACACATTCCCGATCTGTGGCTTCTATTAATACTGTTCCCCAGGGATCAATAATAGCAGAATTGCCAAAGAAATCATACTTTTTAGATTTCCCCGTCCGATTGCAGGCAATGACAAAGAATTGATTTTCAATAGCCCGAGCTCGTAATAAAATCTTCCAGTGAGCTTCTCTGGGTCGAGGAAATTCAGCCGGTACAAAAAGCATCTGGGTGCCCTGAATGGCCAGTGCCCTGCTCAATTCGGGGAATCGAATATCATAACAGATGATTCCAGATACGGTGATTGCTGGTGTTGGAAAGATAGAATACTGGGTGCCCGGATGGATATACTGGTCTTCTTTCATCAATGAGAAGAGATGGATCTTGCGGTATGTTCCCAGGAGGCCTTCTGGGCCCACCACATGAAGGGTATTGTAAATATGAGAGGAATCCTTTTCCAGAATGCTGCCTATTATGTACATCCCGCATTTTGTAGCACACTCTTCCAACAGGGAAATGGTATATCCGGTGAGAGGTTCAGCAAGGGTGGATGCATCCTTTAATGCCATGCCCGTGGACCACAGTTCAGGTAACACCACAAAATCATCAGATTTGCATGTTTCAATAAATGACAGCGCTTTCTGGATATTTTCCTTCTTATTACCATCTTCTATTTCCATCTGTATGACTGAAATCCTCATGAGCTTCACATAGATTCCTCCGTTTATAACTCTACGGTTTCCATTATACTGATCCAGTAAACTAGTGAATATATTTATGCAGCCACTTCATACCACCTGTATGCTGCATATAGATGAGGATGACCTCCTGGAAAAAATTCGTGCCCACCGTCCTCTCCAGGAAATCACGCTCCAGGCACCGGAAGGATTGCGAATGCTGTCCCTCAGGATAGCCGATCTTCTGGAAAGAGAAGGGTTAACTGTTTTTTTAACCACAGATCCCTGTTACGGTGCCTGTGATCCTGCTGAAAGAGGTGATCTGCTGGTTCATCTCGGTCACACCCGGATGCTCTCCACTTCCATTCCTGCCCTCTATGTTGCTGTCCATGACGATTTTGATTTTATTCCCACCCTTTCCCGCCATCTCACGGAAATCCCCTCCACCGTGGGCCTGCTCACCACTGCACAGCACAGGAAGCAGATGCCTGCCATCCAGGCCTTTCTGCGTTCACAGGGAATTACCCCTATCACAGGTTCAGGGTCCAGGACTGCCTTTCCCGGTCAGATTCTGGGATGCGATCTCACTGCTGCCACACAGATCAAAGACAGCGTGCAGGCCTACTGTTATTTTGGAACAGGCACCTTCCATCCTCTGGGAGCTGCCCTTGCCACAGGTAAACCCGTATTTCGAATATATGACACAATTGAACCTGTAGATACTACCCTTTTTTTGAAACAGCGGCATGTGCTCATATTCAAGGCATCTCAGGGACATACATTTGGCATCGTCCTGAGCACCAAAAGAGGACAATTTCGAAAAGAAGAGGCTCTCTCCATTCACACCTATCTGAAAACACGGGGAAAATCAGCTTATATATTCACTGCAAACGAAATCAGGCCTGATATCCTGCATGGCTGCGATGCATATATCATCTGCGCCTGTCCCCGCATCGCACTGGATGATGCCCAACAATATGATAAACCGGTGTTGACTCCCCGGGAAGTTCCCCTCCTCTTTGCAGATTTTCCCTATGAAATGGACATGATTTCATGAAGAAAAAACACCTGGCAATCACTTTATCACAACTGAAAACGGCTCAATTCCATGTCGATCTGGAGCAGTACATGCTCACAGGGGATCTGGCAGCAGAAATCCTCATAACGGCTCATGATTTCGGAGATATTGCAGGAAAACAGGTGGCAGATCTGGGGTGCGGGTCAGGCCTTCTGGGTACCGGTGCCTTATTGCTGGGTGCAGAATCTGTGCATTTTGTAGACTGTGATTGTGACCTCATGGCCATGGCCCGGGAGAACGTTCACACTGCAACCAAAGGTTTAAAAACAGGCAAAGCAAGCTTTACTTGTTGTACTGTGGAATCTATTACATTCCATGTTGATACTGTAGTTCAGAACCCTCCCTTTGGAACAAAAAAAAGGGGTTCAGACCTGCAGTTCCTTAAAAAGGCAACTGCTATTTCCCCTACCGTGTATTCACTCCACAAAAAGGGGAATGCAGCATTTCTGCAGAAACAGACAGAACATATGCTGACTCATATAATAGAAATGAAGGTCCCTCTATACAGGAGTTATTCCTTCCATGAAAAAAAGGTAGTGAATATAGAAGTTGAATTATTACGATTTGAAAAGGTGAACCCATGAAAGATGGTGAATTTGTATTACCCGGTGCCTTTCTTGGAGTGGCAGAAGAGTTTCTTCCCGGAGATGGTGCCTATGAAGAAGATGGGAAAATCTATGCTGCCACCATAGGTACTGCTCGATTTGATATGAAAGGGCGAAAAACCCAGGTTACTCCCGCCGTCAGTCAGCCCCCCTCCCCTCAGGTGGGTGACACCGTGCTCTGTTTTGTGGTGGGTATGAGAGAAAAGATGGCCTTGGTAGAAATTTTAGCATTGAAAGGCCATGAAGACAGGGATGTTACCTGTTCCACAAAGGCTCGTATTTATATCTCCCAGTCTGCAAAACGATATGTAAAACAATTATCAAATGAATTTCGAGTCAACGATGTGGTGCGGGCTACCGTGCGCAAGGCACATAAGCCACCGCTGGAACTCTCCACGGTAGGAAAACACCTGGGAGTAATCCATGCCCTGTGTTCCAAATGCAGGACCCCCATGGAGAGAAAGAAGAATGTTCTGGAATGCCCCAATTGTGGGAATATTGAAATGAGAAAACTGGCTTCTGATTACGGCAAAGGCCAGATATAAGATAAGGTGATGCTGTGAAACTGGAAGTGATTCGAAAGGAAAAAAATCTACTGGAAGTCATGCTGATCGGTGAAAATCATACATTTACCAATTTCTTGCGGAAAACCCTGAAAAAAGATAGTCATGTCATCTATGCAGCCTACAAGATTGAACACCCCCTCATCGACAAGAACCGACCTGTCCTGAAAGTGGAAACCGATGGAAAGGAGACCCCTGTAGAGGCCCTGCAGAAAGCTGCTCAGGATATCAAAGGTCAAATGAATGAGTTCAAAAAACAATTTTAAGGGATTTGGAGATTCCCTCATTAATTTTTTATACTCTCTCGCTAAATCAAAGGCTCTCCATATGTGGACAGGAGAAAAAGTTTCTAATTATGTTCTCTCTCAGGCATTGATTTTTTCCTCGCTGAATCAGCCGGGAGGATTGGATAAACATGAAAAAGGAGATTTTGTGGAGGGTTACATAGCAAAAGCATGGATCGATAAGATTATCTCCCTGGATGAAGCCACAACCATTCTGGTGGCAACCCTTGAGAGATTTAATCTGGAGGAAGAAGAACAACATGCCATGATAGAAGCCTTCAAAAATCTTCTCGATGCTATTGAACTGCGATTATAAGAGTAATACAAACCTTCTTTACCATGTCCTCTCCTCTATACCCATGAGAATCAAATCCCAGATTCGCATCGTGGGCATCGATGATGGCTCTCTCCAGGGGACATCCATACTGCTGGTCGGTGTGGTGTTTCGAGGTGGGTTCTGGATCGATGGATTGTTGAGCTGCTGGATAGACCGGGATGGAATGGATGCTACAGATAAAATCATTCACATGATGAACACCACAAAACACGAAGATGTGCGGGTGATAATGACAGATGGGATTACCTTTGCAGGTTTCAATACCATAGATATTCAGAAAATAGCGAGGGAAACGTCTCTGGGAATCATTCCTGTCATGAGGCGGATGCCTGATTTTGAACACATACACACTGCATTGAAAAATCTGCCAGATCACCAGCAGCGCTGGAACTGCATGCAGAAGGCCGGACCCATTCATTCCACTGCTGTACATGGAGGCAGACTCTATTTCCAGTATGCCGGTCTTTCCCGGGAAGAAGCAGAAAAAATCATTTCTCTCACCTGCATGCATTCCCGGATTCCTGAACCAGTCAGGGTTGCCCACATCATTGCCACCGGAATCATACGGGGGGAAGCTTCCCGTACTCCCTGAATCATGCTCCCCTTCGTTCAATGAGTTCTTTCATTTGTTCTTCATATTTTGCATAGGGAAATGTCCACCGCTGGGTTTCGATATCAAAGTGTTCTGCATGGAAACTTTGTTTGGCCAGATATCGGGAGTTATGGGTTCGTAATGGAGCAACCCGCACTTCCAGGTCTCTGAATTCATCAAAATACTTCAACAGATTCAACATGAATTTGGGTGATGCCCACAGAAACATGAGCCCCGTATCTCCGGCCATAGAAAAGGATTTATGGATTCTGCCATTCTCCCCAAATTGATCCATGAGATGCAGGATAAGATCAGAATTTTCTGATTCCAATATCAGCAATAAGGTGGAGCATTCATCCACAGGATAGGGACGTAAATGATGGGATTTCGTTTCTATAATACCAGATTCTACTATTTTCTTATAACTATGTTTTAATTGATGATATTTCCAATAATTACTGAAATTTTGATATTCTTTTTTCTGTATCACCCGCAAGTTATCTGTGTAAATCTGCAGGTATTGCATGAGTCTCAAATCCACTTCTCTCCACTTTATGGAAAGATTCAGTTCCCGGTAAGAAAGTTCTGGAGCAGGGTTGTCCATGTCCGGGTTTTTCAACACCGGAATCTCTTCACCACAGAAATGCGGATTTCTGACAATCCATCGATTCCTGGAAGCAAAGAGTTCATATGATATAATATCTGCATTCTTGAGGATGGACAGTAATTTCCCAATTTGATTGAAATGATTGACCTGAAAGAGGACAAAGAATCTATTGGTATCCAGAGTGGGATAGATCCATCTCCAGCATTCTATAATTTTTATGGCATCCATCACAATATCTCTGTATTTTGAAGAAAATCTCATATCAGCATACGCAAAATAAAGCTGATTTTCTCCTACAGCACTTAAATTGATATCATAATAGGGTCCTCTTCTGAGGTATCCCAATTTTTCAAATTTATCCAATTTTTGGGAAATTGTACTGGGCCATTTATATCCTGTAGCAACTAAAAGTTCTTTTACAGCTACATTAGGATTTTTTCCTAAAATATTCAAAATTTTCTTTTCTTTATCATTGATTTTTCCGGCTCGACTCATTAATGTACTCCTTCTCCATATTTAAACTCATATTATCTCTTTTCAATATCTGGAGATTGTCCACACTTATCCTATATGAGTACCGAAAACTAAATAACATCTATCAATATAAATCTTGTCTAAGATGTGAAAGAGTTTGTTGAGTCGGGGATGGGTTGAGGCGTCATACTCCCTGTGGCAGAGAGGTGCTCGGCGCTCCTGGGTCCAATCCCAGGAGCGAACTCACAGAAGTATACTCTCTTCCATTTTGGGAAATTTTCTCTTCTGCTCTCCTTTTTCCTTTTCCCCTTTCTTTTTTTCTTTTTTTGTTTCTTTTTCTTTTTCTACTTTTGTTTCTAGTTTTGTTCCTACTTTTGTTTTTATTTTATTGTATCTAAGAAAAAGAAAGAGAAGATTATCTGATATAGCCAAAATCGCCCAGTTCTTTGAGTTGCTGCTGTAATCTCTGTTTCTTTTCCATGTCCTGCACTTTCTTGATGAACTGTTCAGTTTCATCTGCTCTTTTTTCCAGTTCAGACATGTCGACATCAATTTTCAGCATTTTGGTCAGCACATCCAGAACAGACTTGGCTGAACGGGCATCTATGACCAGGTATCCTGGAGATTCTCCCAGGAGACACACTCCCTCTATACCCCGTATCTTTCCCATGGCCAGCAGCAATCCTGAAGCTCCCACGATGGCAGACCCAGGATCCGATTTGAAGGTGATGCCATAGTCTTCGTATTGTTCTACCAGCTCTAGATGGGTAGTTGCCCCGAAGACTCTGGGAGTCTTTTTCACTTCCTGCCCCCCTGTGGAGGATCCACCCAGAGTGTAGATTGTTTTCAGATCGAATTTTTCGAGATAATCTAACACTGCACCCACGCTTTCATAATGACCATAACTATCTGTGGGCTGGGGTTGAGAATCTCCCACCAGGATGATCAGATCAATATCTTTTCCCTTCCAGAAATAGAATTCATTTCTCATGAGTCGAACTGTGGAATCTGGTTCCACCACAGCCTGATGAATAAAATGAGGAGAATACAATTCAGCAAACTTTTCTGCATTCAATTCCGAAATCAAATGATCTGCAGCCAGTTTTCCAATGAGGCCGATGCCTGGCAACCCTTCAATGAGAATGGGGGATTTCAAGGTAACTTTCTTAATTTCATTGATGATACTTTCTTTCATGTAACCACCTCTTTTTTCAATCTTCGTCTGTATTCACCATATTTATCTTCTGGTGAAAATCGGGGAGGCTTCACAGATTCTGCCTTCCCTCCACAGACACAGAAATCCTTCAATGTATATGTCCCGCAAACAGTACACTTTTTCAATTTCATTTTCTGTAGAACTTCACCTCACCATCTTGATTGACAATGGCTTCTTCTACTGTTTCATGGGTTGTTTTCAATATCTCTTCAGCTGTCTTATAATCTTCTGCCTCCACCTTGACCATATAGCGGGGAGTGCCTACCAGCTGTATTGTTACTCCATTTCCCTCTACATCCATGAGCGCATGTTTGATGATTTCTATCCCATTCCGTTTTGTACAGGTGATATCCAGGTATCCTGTGATCTCCACCGATGGGATTTCCACATTGGCTAAGAGAAGTTCATAAAAACCTTCCCTGTACTTTTCGGGAATAATTTCAATTAATTTCTTATTGCGAATAATTTCTTCCATTCCTTCCAGAATAGTATCATATTTCTGTTCTATAGGATTGGCAATGTTTTTTTCCAGTTCTTCAGTATTCAAATTATATTCCTGTGCATAATACTCCAAAAGCTTATCTGCTTTTTTCTTCCGTTTATACTGCTGAATCTTCCACTTACGTTGCTGGGCTGTGGTCCTGCGCAGAGAGAGGTCGATATGCCCCCTGTCCGGGACAACTTTCAACACCTTGGTAACGACTTTCTGTCCTTCCCGCACGTGGTTTCTGATATTCTTCACCCATGCCGATGAAATTTCCTTTATGTGGATCATGCCCACCTTATTGTATTCATCCAGCTTGACAAAGGCTCCATAGGGAAATACATCGGAAACGGTGCCAATTACCAGGTCTCCCACTTCGGGAAATTCGGGGGGTTTGGTCATTCTAATACCTCGAGGATACGGGTCTTCAATTCACCCTTACCTCCTGTGGGTTCGACAATTGTCTTTCCACACACCAGGCAGCGAACCTGTACAGCAGGTCTGTTGAAGACTATCTGTTCATTACCGCAATCATCACATTTGATTTTTATGAATTTACTCACAGAATCACCTACACAAACTCCAATTTTTTCGTTCTGAATCCCTTCTTGGTGGAAGATTTTCCGCACGTTTCACAGGTATATCGAAGGTCATGCTTGCGGGTGGGTTTTTCTCCATGGGGTTTGGGTCGGGGGTATCCACCATATCCCCGTTCGATACGACGAAATCGTCTCTGACCCTGTGTCAATTCGCCACGCTTTCTCTTTTTCACGACCTTAATTCTGTGCACGGTATGTTTCTTGCACCATTTACAGTATGTCCTGCGTTTCTTTGGCATCTTCATGAGATCACCTTTCTTCTACCAGTCCCTTTTCTTTCAAGAGAGTAGCTATTGTATTATCCAACAAAATGACTTCTCCTTTTTTAAATGGTCCCAGTACGTTCATTTCTGGTCCGTAAAACTGGGGAAGGTCTTCCAAAACCATCACCCTGCAGGTGCTGGTCTCTTTCTGAAGTAAAGATTTCAAGACATCCTTTTTAAACTTTTTGAATGTGATCCTGAATTCGGCCAGTGGCCGTTCTGCGGGAAGGAGATGGGTGCTCTCCCCCCTGAGGATCTTTTCGGCTCTCAATTCCACCAGTTCCTCTATCCCTTCCTCCAGTAACTGGAGTTTTTTCCGGGAAATGGGGTCATCCAGTACTTTTAATGCATTATATTGTTCCTGCAGTGCAAAGAGAAAAGGCTTTTCCAGAAGGGATAGCTCCCGGTACTCTCTCTCTTTCTTGAGTTTTTCTTCCAGGAGGGTGAGCATAATCCTGTTACTCCCGTTCTACTCGAGGAGCCAATATGAAAAGAATTTCTGCATTATCAAGGGAAAAAGCCAGTTTGAGGGGCATGTCATTTCCAAGATTGAGGGTAATTTCATTTTCTACAGATTTTGCTACGTCAGTGAGATAGCTCAAATTAAATGTGGACTGACTCTCCTGCGTGACATCATATTCTATCCATTCCTTGATCTCAGTCTCAATACTGCCTGTGTCTCCTTCTGCTTTCACCCTGAATACATCGGGGTGTGCCATGAATGTGACATTATCGGATATGATATATGCATCTTTTATCGCATCATCGAAGACATAGGATGGAAGCCTGATCATGGAGGTGGTGTCCAGATGGGGGACCTTATATTTTTCCCCGCCAATGACATCGATAAGGGGAACGCCAAATCTGCGTACATTCTCACCATCACGCTGCTGGAAGGTCAGGGTCATCTTGGATTCATCTGCTTCCATGGTGAGTATGTCGTCTGGTTTTGACCTGTTGATAATCTTCCTGTTCTCATCAATATCCAGTCCCAGTTTAGTTTCTTCGGTCAATTCATATTCTTCGAAGTGTTCCTTTCCCATGTGAAAATCCACCATGCTGATATGGGAAGGGTCCATGGCGGTGAATTTAATACCTTCCGGTGTGACTTCGATGGAAACTTCTTCAATGATGCTGGCGATTGCATTGACGATCTTTTTCCATGTTTTAGCTTCCAGTTTTGCGTGAAACATTCCATCACCATCTGTATG
>Ga0180437_10003356_pt1 | contig 23941 bp, 31 predicted proteins | sample SS_ome_4_FD_132410 | JGI IMG/M metagenome (GOLD analysis project Ga0180437, IMG submission 132410) | Hypersaline lake sediment archaeal communities from the Salton Sea, California, USA - SS_3_D_1 metaG | ecosystem: Environmental > Aquatic > Non-marine Saline and Alkaline > Hypersaline >... | reverse complement strand
GCTCCTTTTGCTCTTGTGTTTTAGTGTTTATGCTAGTTTCCACCTATGCGCGCTTCGGTATTGTAGATCAATCCTTCAATGTGTAATGCCTCCCTTCTGTTTTTCAAGCCCTCGATGATTGCCCGTGCGACCTCCAGTTTCTTCTTCGCGAGGGCGAGCATGCTCTGTTGATACTGAACTCGTTTGTCCTGTGCGACGACTCCCTTCACGATCGTCTCGGTGACCTTGCCACCCGGCACGGCGATCTGGCCGGCGCGTACTTGACCCGCGACCAATGCGGACACGGAGTCCAGCCGGTCCTTCGCCGCCTGTACCGCTCGGGTGAGTTCGGCGACCACCGCACACCAAAGAGTAACGCGCTGTACCTGTTGCTGCCGAGCGTTTTCGAGGTTGTTCGGATCCCACCTTACCTCCTCGAAAATGTCGAACGTGTACTCGGTGCCGTCGATGTTCAATGTGAGATTACGTACCCAGTCCTTCAACGCTTTGCGTTTGGACTTGGCGGCTCGTGCCGGGGTCATGCCGCCGTGCTCGATCAGCATCTCTTCGGGCGGGCGCATTGGATACCTCCGAGGTAAAAACTACGTGACGGTTCGGTGACGGCGGCGAGAAACGATCAGGCGAACGACGCGAGGAGCGATCCCATAGTGAGCTGCAATGCGGGCGGTCGGGACACCCTGCGCTGCGGCGTGGCGGATCCGACGTACGTCGATCCACGAGAGCTTCCCGCTCAGCCGTTGGTACGGCTTCCCACCATGCCGCCGGTCGCGAGCACGGTCGTTCTCGGGCGCCGGTAGCCAGCACAGGTTCTCCAATCGGTTGTCGTCGCGCACGCCGTTCTTGTGCTCTGCGGTGTGACCGGGAGGGCAGGGCCCAACGAATGCGAACAGGACGAGGCGGTGAACGAACTGCGTCAACCGCCGGCCGCGTTCGTCGATTACTTCGATCCGCATGTACCCGTGTTTGTCCTTTCGTGCGACTTTCGGGCGCATCGGGGCGTCGATACCTTTGCCGCGTCCGGTGCGTCGAGTAGAGAACACGCGGCCGTCGTTCGTTACGTGGTAGCCGGGGAACCCTGGGATCGGACGTTTCTCCTTACCCACCGTTCCTCCCTCCGCATGTCCTTCCATGCCCGCTTCCGCTGCGGCCATTCGGGATCCGGGTTGTACGACTCGAAGGCGAAGAATGCAGGCTCGGGTCCGTACGCCTTGCGTGTGTAGACATGCCAACTTTTCCGTACCGCGTTAGTCACACCAACGTTCACCGGCCTTCAACTCCACGGGAAAGGGGACGATCGCCCACGGGTAGTCGCGAACGTCCTCCATGATGTTAACCATGAGGCGCGCCACGTCGCGAGCTTCGTCGCGTGGAGTGTCGACGACGATCGAGTCGTGCACGGTGACGATCGGTACGGCGCGGTACCCGCCGGCCTTCAATGCGTCGTGGATCTTCACGAGCGATAGGATCGTCATCTCGCCCGCCGTGCCCTGGATCGGACTGTTGACGGCCTTGCGCTCGGCCTCGGATTTCAGGAACCAGTCATCGGCCCATATGTCGGGGAGCGGGCGGCGTCGACCGAATGCGGTCTCGATGTAACCCGTGCGAGAGACCCAGCGAACCACGCTGGCAATCCAGTCGACGAGCGTCGGCATATGGTTGAAGAATGCGGTGCGCATGGCCTCGGCCTGGTCGATAGGAATGTGCATCTGCTCGGCCAGCGCCCTCGCTCTTCGCCCGTACAGGACGCCGAACGAGATGGCGGACTTCGCGGTCTGCCGTTCCTCCTTGGTGACCGTGCCCCAGTCTTTGTTCGGCCCCGCCTTAATCGCGTTGCCCGGGTCGCGATCGAACATGATGGCGGCCGACATGATATGCAGATCCTTGCCCGTTTGGAAGATGTGGAGCAGCGTCGGGTCCTTACAGAAACACGCGCAGACACGGGCTTCCAACTGCGAGTAGTCCGCGCCGATAAGTAGCCCGTCGTCGAACCGCGTACGGTAGACGGGTCGCGTGTCGCGTGGTACATTCTGAAGGTTCGGGCGCGCGCATGATATGCGGCCGGTGCGTGTGCCGGCCACGCGGAAGGTACCGTGCACGAGACCATCGGTGCCGCGCCATGACGGGAGTGCCTTCAAATACGTCGAGTAGAACTTGTGGGCCTCCATGAACTCCTGTATGAACTCCAATGTGCGGCGGGCGTAATCGGGGGTGTCATTCGAATGCAGCAGGTGCTCAAGCGACTCCTTGTCCGTAGAACCCTGGCCAGAGTCGGTTCGCCGGAACGGCTTCAACTGCCAATGGTCGTACAACAGTACGGCCTTCTGCTTCGGCGAGGTCATGAGTACCTTCTTGCCCGTCTTCGTTTCGTAGTCGACCAGCTCGGGTACTTGGTCCATCTGCGCGCGGATGTCGAGTAGCTTCGTCGTGTAGTCCGCCGTGAGGTTGACCAATGTCGGCTCGTCGACTTTGAGGCCGTAGGACTCCATCTCCTGGAGAACCCTCGACGCGGGCATGAGGATATCGCGGAAGCACGGGAAGCCGTTGGTCTTGTGGATGTCTTCCAACAATGTGGGGAGCACATGCAGCGGGACCATGGTGTCATACCCGTTGTACATGCCGAGCAGCGTGAGCGGTACGCGGCTATAGTCGACGCGGCCTTCCTTCTCCTGGTTCTCCTCCTCCTTGGTCTTGCGCCGCTTCTCCTTCTTACGTGCGGCGGCGGCGTTGTCCTTCGCTACGCGCTCGACCTCCAGCCAGTACTCGCCGTACTTGGTGATGCCATAACGGCGAGTGAGGTCGTTCAGCTTGTGGGGCGACTCCGGGTGCGTCATGGTGTGAAGTAGCATGGTGTCGATAAACCCGGGCATGGCGCCGATCCGCTCCGGGCTGTAAGGCTCCCACCCACATGTCTCGCGGATCCACTTATTATCGAACTTTACATTGTGCCCGACCTTGATCAAGTGCGACGTGGTTAGTACCTCGCGCGCCTTCTCCATCAGGTTCTCGCGGCAATGCAGCGGTAGGGTGTTCTCGGAATGGTCGATCGGGATGACGACCGCGCTGTTCGAGTCGGACGACAGAGAGAGGCACAACAGCCGTGGCGGCTTCTTGAGCCACGGGTTCAAGCCGTTCGTCTCCACGTCGAACGAGACATAGCAACCCTCGGGTTGCGCGCACATGGCGTCCATCCGGGCCAGCGCTTCGGGGACCTGCCCCTCGTGGAGGACGAGCAGGACGTCGAGCGCCGGTAGGTCGGGGAGGGTCATCCCCGTCTTTTCCCGCTCATACACCTCCGCCAATTTAGCGCACGACGCGGTCAAGTAATGCGCGTGCGCCCGACGGTTGCGGAGTACCCACGCGGGGTGAACGGAAGCGACGACGGGGGGCAGTACGCGTTTCTTGATCTGGATGGCCGGTATCTCCAGGGCCGTGTACCGCATGATACTGAGGGCCGTACCAGCGAGGGCCTTCAGGGCCATCCGGCCGACAGCGAAGATCACGCGGGGCTGCAATGCAGCGATCTCGTCCCACAGGTAATGGTTCACGCACAGGTTGGTGATACGGGCGCCGGGCGTCTTGTTCCCGGGCGGACGACAGCGCACGGTGTTTGTGAACGTGACGTCGGATAGGTCGATGTCAGCAGCAGTCAATGCGGCGCGGAGTTCCTTGCCCGACGCGCCGACGAAGCACTCGCCCATCTGGTCCTCGGTGCCGCCGGGGGCCTCGCCGACAACCAGGATCCCGCCCGGGCGTTTGCTGCCACTAGCATCGATGCGCGGCGATATACAACCGAAGTCGATCGCGGGGCACGCACATGCGTTCGGTAGGATCTGGCCGTCCTCCCCCGACGCGGCCTGCCGTGACTCCAACGAGTAGGGGCAGTACCACACGGGCTTCGGTTTCGGTGGGGCCTTCTTCTTGGCGGGCTTCTTCTTCTTTGACATGATCCTCCCCGGAAGTGTACGGAAGCGGAAGGACTCGAACCTTCACGCCCCGAAGGACTCCGCATTAGCAGTGCGGTGCGTTACCATTACGCTACGCTTCCAAAGCCCCGGGCAGGGTTCGAACCTGCGTCTGCGGATTTGCAATCCGCCGTATGAACCAGCTCTACCACCGAGGCATGGTCGGGGAGGCACGAGTCGAACATGCGACCTCCAGCCTATGGGGCTGGCGCGCTACCACTGCGCCACTCCCCGCCACCCATAGAATAAAAAGGCCGGGGCCCTGGTCGGGGCCCCGGCTGGGGTGTAATTCGGGAGGGACTACTTCTTCTTATTTTTCTTCGGCTCGAACTTCGCGAGGATCCGATCGAAGTCTTCGACGAGCATGGCGGCGAACTCGCGGTGCGCCCGCAGGACGCGGAGGTCGGCCTGGCTGAGCGCGGCGAGGTTCGTGTCGATGTCGGCCCGGTGCGCTACCCACCCGCGCTTGATGGCCGCGAGCTGGTTCGCGAACGGCATGGGAAAGAACGGGTCGGGCGTCGTGCTCTCGGTGGTCGTGGGCTTCTTACCGGCCTTGCCCTTGTCGGCCTTGGCCTTCTGACGCTTCGCGGCCTCCTCGGCCAGCTTGGTCATGCGCGGCCGTCCCGCCTCCTGGTTCGCAATGGACTTCACGTGCTTACGGAACGTGGGCAGGGCGTACTCGGTGACGGACTTGGCCGCGCCATGCTTGTCCGGGGCCTTCGCGGTCAACACCTGGTCGATACCGTCGGGCGTGTCGAACGTGTTCAGGATGACGTCGAACTTGTCGGGGGTCATGCCGGGGGCCTCCAGGAGCTTCACGCGGACGGCCTCGTCGCCGAGCTTGTCGACCGCATTCGCGAGGCGCATCTGCTGCATGACCTTGTTCCGGTCGTAGCCCTTGCGGTTCAGCCAACCGGTGAACTCCACGCGCCGCATCTGCTTGAACACAATGCGGTACTCCTTGCCGAGGGCAACGTAGCCGTGGATCTTGTTGTCGAGCATGTTGCGCTCGATGTCGGCAATGCGGGCGTCAGCCATGGCCAGCTCTTCCTCGGTGATGGTCGTCTCGACAGCGGGTACCAGTTCGAACACGGCGGACGGAACGTCCTGGGTCGCGACGATCTCGCCCTCCAGCACGGGCGCCGCGACGGGCTGTTCCTTGCCATTACCGAACGCCTCGTACTTCTCCAGCACGCCCTCCGTGGCCCACCGGCTGACGTCGTAGTCGGCGGGAATGCGGTGGTCGTCCTTGCTGCGTACGCCGAGCTTCGCGCGCTCGGTGAGCAGCGCCATGCAGTCCTCGCGGTGGCGGCAGGGCTTACCCCTCTTGGCGCCGCCGTCGCACGGGGTGTCCTTGCCGGCCCGGTACCGTGCGCCGAAGCATGCCTTCGGTGCGCCGGGGAACAGGTGGACCTTGCCCGACTCTTTGAGCTTGGCCGACTTGTCGACCAATGCGGGCGCCTTCTTCTCCGGCTTCGGAGCCGGCTTTGCGGCCGGCTTCTTTTTCGTGGTCTTCTTCACGGGGGCCTTCTTTGTGACCTTCGCCTTCTTCGCGGGCGCCTTCTTCTTGGCCTTGGTGGCGGCGGTCTTCTTGGTCGTCGTGGTCTTCTTGGTGGTCTTCTTGGTCTTGGTAGCCATGTGGTTCCCTCCCTATTCGGTTACAGTCTTGAACCAGTCGACGAGAGCGGGTGTTACATTCGCCGGTGAGCCAGAGTACACGAGCCCTACGGCACTACGACGGAACAGCTTCTTGACCTTCTTCGGTACCTCCTTCGACTTCACTACCAATGTGATATGGAGATCAGAGCTATCTGCCAGGTTGGTCTGTACGGCCAGGGTGCGTCGTTTGTCGCCCGTGCCCACGCACCAGGAGAGGACGTCGGCGCCCGTGCGTAGGTGCGGGTACACGGCCGTCCCCTCGGGCAATGCGCTGCCCAGGGCGGCCTGCGTCTTGTTCAGGATCTTACCGACGCGGCGCCAGTCCAGGATCGACGGAGTGCGGCCACGCTCGGCCAGCTCCGCCACGCGGCCCTCCAGTACGGACAGGTGGTGATGCATCTCGGCGAGCGTGCCCTTCGTCTCGGCAACCACCGTGCCGAACGCCTGGGCGTACGTGGTGTACGTGCGCATGGCTTCCTCGACCCGCTCCCGCATGGTGTGCAGTTCCGCCGGGGGCGCCTCGTTGACGTCCGCGTACTTCGAGGTGAGGCCAGCGACTTCGGTTCCGAGCGTCTCGGAAATGCGCGCCATCTCCTCCTTGTAGGCTTCGACGAGCGCGCCGCGCATGTCGTCGAGAGCGGGCAGCGGCAGGGTCGAGACACAATACTCACGGCCCGTCTGTTCGGTCGCCCATTGCGTTACCGCCGCCATGGCCGCGATACGTTCCCGCTCCGCCACGAGGACGAACCGCCACAGGTGGTCGGGGTCGTAGGCCAGCGGGACGGCCGTGCGGATCTCGTTACGGAACACCGCCGACAGGGCGTTGCTCGTGAACGTGCGGCGAGCGAACTCGTACTGCTCCGCCAGTTCAGCGAGGAGCGTGTTCGCGATACCTCGGTCGGCCTCGTCGAGCCCCGGCTCCACGCCTGTGATGAGCGTGTCGCCCTCGACCCGTGCCTCGCCGAGGCGGGTGTAATGCGGCTTCCGGCCCGCGCCCTTGAACACCTCGCGCACGAGGTACATGGTGCGGCGGTGGCCACGTTCGCTGCGGAACATATAACTCGCGCCGCGCTCCTTCTCCTTTCTGGCCACGAGCTTACAGGCGCCGAGCAATGCGTCGGACGGGCGCCGTGGGCGGATGCTACGATACCGGGCGAGGACGTCGTCCGAGTACTCGCCGGCCATGCCTTCAAGCAGCTCGGTGAACTCGGTCCAGGGCAGTACGTCGTCGCACGGGCAATGCGGGGCTACCAGGTAGCCGAGGACGGGGACGTTACTCAGTTTCTTCGGAAGGATGCACGGCATCGCTCTCCTCCAATTCCTTATAGCTTACAGGCGTGTCGGCGATGTGCTCCCACAGTGTAGCGAATGCCTTCACCGCGTTGTCGCCACGTAGGTTTTTGACATGGGTCGTGTAGTCGGCGACGGGCTCCAACTGCTTCAAGCTCGCGCCGACGCCGACCCCGAAGACGCGGGCGCCAGTGCGCTTCTTCCAGCGAAGGAAGTCGGACAGGAACGGGTCCTTGATCGTGCCGAAGTCTTCGCCGTCGGTGAGGAACATGATGTCGGCCATGTCGGCGGACCACTGTTCATCGATGACCTCGCGAGCGGCCGCGAGGGCCTGCGCGAATGCGGTGCCGCCGTTGAGCCGGTTCGACATGAAGCTGCCGAGGCCCGGTACTCGGCGCAGGTCGTGTGTGACGTTGCCCATGCTGAAGCTGACCACCCACATGGGCCGGTTCTGCCGGCGAGCAATGCGGGCGGTGGCCACGGTCAGCGCCTTGACGATCCACAGCCGTTGATCCTTGTTCATACTCCACGACTCGTCGACGCAGGCGACGATGGGACCGCGCCCTGGCGGTGCCAGCTCCTCGCCCTGTTCCTGCGGGAGTTCGCCCGCGACGAGGTCGCAAAGGAATTGATCCTCCAGCTCGGGGATGGCAATGTCAATGAGCCGGTCGAGCGGTACCAGGTCGAGACGGTCGCCCTGCGATCGGCGAGTACCGCGCCCAGCGTAGCCACGGACGAGCCGCTTCGTCTTCGAGAAGCCGATCGCGGCGAAGCGCCCGACGTCGTTGAGCAGACGTCGCATGGTGTCCTCTTGAAAGAGCTTCACCAGCTCGATGTACTCGGCCGGGTCGATCTTGCCGCCACTGGGCGGCTCGCAGCCAGCGGCGGCGAGGGCTGACTGTGCTTCGTCTGCCGCATCCTTAGCGTCTTTGAGGGCGTCTCGTAGCTGCTGCTGGATCTCCTGATCCGGCATGCCTTGCGGCTGCGGCTGGTCGCCCTGGTCGGGATCCTGGCCCTGGTCACCGCTACCGTTCCCGCCATTCTGGTCGGGCTCGCCGTCCCCTTCCTGGTCGGGCTCGCCGTCCCCTTCCTGGTCGTGGTCATCGTCGTTACCGCCGCCGCCGTCTCCACTGCCGTCGTCGCCATCAGAGTCGCCGTCGCCCGTATCGTCCTGGTCATCGTCGTTACCGCCATCGTCATCATCGCTTTGTGGCCGCTGCTGGTCATCGGGCGGTGGCGGTGGCTCTTGGTCCTCCATGTCTTTGAGCAGCCGCAGGACGGGCTCGACCATGTTGGCGGCGACCACGGTCGCGTACAACTCGTTCGCCTCGGTGGTAGCGTGGACAGCGGTGTACTCGGGCAGCTCAATCAACTGCCGCATCATGCGGGCATGGCGCTCGGCGCATTCGGGTGCCGGCTGCGGGATGTCGCGGATCGCCGCGTCGCCCTGGTAGAGTGCGTTCCACACGTCGCGCATAGCCAGCTTCAACGGGCCGTACTCGGACTCGCCGTCCTTCAACGCGTCGGTGTAGTTCGGGTCGTGGTACTCGGCCCGTACGACGCGAGCCATGTCGAACATCGTAGTGCCCTCGACCGTGGACACCTCGGCCATGGCCTGCATGACGGACGGGTGCAACAGCGGGTCGTCCCACCGCAATGCGTCACGAAGCTCCTCGCGCGCGGCTGCCGGTGTGCCCGGCGACCACATCTGGTGCATTCGTTTCCGCTCGTCGTCGACCCGAGCGAGGAACTCCTCCAGTCGTGCGTCGTTACCCATTGATCGTCCCATCCGCCGCCACGTCGACCACGTCGAGCAGGCGGGATAGCTCTTCGGACTTGGCCTTGATCTCCTGCTTCGCGGCGACGATGGCGGCCGAGGCTACCGGGTCGCCGAGCGCCCTGGTCGAGTACTTGTTCAGGGCCGACATGGCTTGCGTGCACCTGGATCGGGTCTTGCCGATCATGCCGCCCAGTCGTTCGGCCGGGATCTCCTTGGCGGTCTTGAGTACGTGCAGACACGCGTCCACGGCCTTCTTGCGGATCCCTTCCACGTCGGACAGGTCGGCGGGGCGGTACTGGTCGAGGATCCCCTCGATGACGGGTATCTCGTCGGGGTGCGTCCAGAGCGCATGGCGTAGTGCGTGAAGGTCGCATGTCGAGACGGCCTCGCGGCCAGACATGTAGGCGCGCGCCTTCAGGATCTTCAAGCACTTCTTCTTGCGTCGGTCGGAGACGACGATCGGCGCGCGAGAGGTCTCGCCCTTCTTCTCGTCCCTGTGCGGGTACTGAAGCCGCATGAGCAAACCCATGAATACGGTGATCGCGGCGGGCTCGATGCGTATGTCGAGTACATCCTCCTGCGCTTCCTCCAGCTCGGTGAGCGTGAGCGCCGGCGCCGGGTTCGGATCGGGATCCGGCAGGAGCAGCATGGCTTCGATGTCCTTGCCCTCCTCCAGCGGGTTGACGGCGCGGCGGAAGAGGAACCGGTCCCACAATGCGATGAGGCTCGGATCCTCGGGGTAGAAGTTCGAGGCGGCGAACATCGACACGAGCGGGGTGTCGATCATTCGGTTCCCGTTCATGTACTGCCGCTCCTGCATCATGCGCAAAAAGCCGATGATGATGCCAGCGAGACCCTGCCAGATTTCATCGGCGAACACAATGTGTGCGTCGGCCGCATGGCCTTCGATGTTACGCTCATGCACGTCGTGCTTCTTGAGCTGCTTCAACGACACCTGCCCGAAGACGTCGGTCGCGGTCGTGCCGGCGAAGAGCTGGATCGGGAAGTACTTGACCCCGCCGATACGTTTCACCAGGCGCTCGATGACCATCGTCTTCGCGATGCCGGGGTCGCCCAACATGCACGAGTGCTCGCGGGTCAGTAAGGCCAGCGAGCACATCTCGATCTCGGGACCGCGACACACGAACTCCTCGGTCGTGTCCGCGATCATCTTTTGTACCTTGTCGACTATACTCATGTGCCCTCCCCAGAGCGAGTCTAGACGCCGTAATCTACGCGGCGTAGTTCGAAGTAAACAACCAGCTCGTCTACGATCCTTTCTACTTCCACGCATGTCTTGTGTAGGATCTCGTTCGCCAGGAACTGTACCTGACGTGTCGGTGACGCGAGCGTGCGGGTGACCGTGTCCGCCCCCAGCAGTTCGGCGGCCACGATCGCATGGTCGCCACCGACCACCTCTCGGACCTCGCGGATGATACTGTCGAGTACTTGGCGGGGCGGGCGCTCGTGTGTACGTGCTACGGGGTCGGGGGGCAGCGTGCATTCATGCTGCCGCCGACGACTCTCCCGCATGGCCCACGTGACGGCCGCATTCCGTGCTGACCTCAACTGGTACCCGGCGCGGCCCGTCTTCGTTTCGGGCAGCCCCTTTCGTGTGAACACTTGGTCGGCATACGCGGCGGCCATTGCGGCCTCCTGCAATGCGTCCTCCTGGTCCGCCTTATTGTAGCCGCTCCCCCGCGCGAGAATGATGCGCGAGCAAGCGACGCGGGCGGCGCTGTACGGGTCTGCCGTGTTTACTTTCATAGCCATACTCCTAACGTAAAAAGGAAAATGGAAACGGTGGCACGGCCCGACCGCCGGCGGGTGACGCCCCGGTTACCCGATCCCGCTACACCCTTTCGGGTGCCTCTGTTCATCGGCCCTCCTCCTTCCGGTAAACAAACGGTCTACCCATCCGGTCCACCCATAGAATAGATCCGAAGAACGAGGACGTCAAGAATTTTTTCGGAGGCCGCGAAGGTAATCGGTCAACTGCGGATCCTGTGCGGATTTCAAGGCGTCGGTGATCTCCTCGGCAGTAGCGTCGCCCGGGTCGCCCGACGTGAGGTGCACGACCTTCGTGCGGAGTCCGTTTCGGCCGAGGTGCGAGGCGACCGCATGGGCTGCGGTGTACTCGCTGGAGTCGAGTAGTATGGTGACCTCGTCTGCACCGTATAGAGCGAGTTCCCCGGCTATGTTGTCACCCGCCCCTTTGCCGCACAATGCAGCGGCGGGGTAGCCGTGCCGATCCAGGGCGGCGGCGTCGGCCGGGCCCTCGACCAGGATCGGCTTCCGCCACACCCGAGTTCGGGCGGCGGGCAATGCGCCGGGCGAGAGCATGAGCGCGGAGCCTACGGGGGCCACAAGCGGGCTGAGGTACTTCGGGCGAACGCCGCGTTCGATGGTCCGTGCCTGGAACCCACGCAGCAGGTAGGTCGAAGGATCCCAATTCGGGAAGACGACGCGCCCGTACATTGTGCGGCGTTGTAGCTCGGGGTCGCATACGACGTGGAGCCGCCACCGTGCGGCGTCGTCGGTAGTGAAGCCGCGATCGGCGAGGTACTGTGCGGCACGGGCGACCACATTCCACGGAGCTGGCGGGACGGCGCAGCCGCGTTGCCAGTAGTACGGGGCCAGCGAGCAGAGCGACAGGAGCCACGGTGCCCTGCCGAGGCCGCCGCGTGTGGTCGCCTTGTCCTCCAGCTCCAGCTCGACCGATGACAACGCGACGTAGTCGACCTTCTCCCGAGCGGGCACGACGGGCCCGAGTGGCTGACCGAATGCGGCGGCGAGTACCGCGTCGAGGGCGGTCTGGTCTCGCGGCGCCTGCCGCTCACATGGCCACGCAATACCAGTCATCCGTCGGAGCGAAAGCGTGCTGCCGCCCTGGCCACAATGGTAACAGTACCAGATCCCACGGTCCACGGAGATCTGGAGATGGCCGTGCGTGTCGGTGCACCCGGGCAACGGGCACACGTAGATCAGATCGTCGTTCGTCGGGTTGACGCCGACGGGCTCCGGCGGTGGCCGTAGCATGTTACGGCCCTGGTACAGGGTTCGGGCCAGCCTGTGCGGCGGCCTGCGCCTGCTTCTTTTTCTGCATGCATACGAGCGTCGGGATCTCCGCCGCCGGTACCTCGGTGATCGTCGAGGTTGCATGGTCCACGTACAGGTGAATGATCTTGCCCTTCTTACGGTTGCGCATTTTCGCCGCCCGTAGCCGGGCCTGCCCGGCAAAGAACTCGTCGTCGGTCTGGTCGTACGTGATAACGACGGTGGCCTCGGCGGCCTTGCCGAACGAGCCGGCGGTGTCGTCCAGGTCCATCTGCTTCTTCTTGAATGCGCTGATCTTCGCCTGGCTCCCAGTCCACAAGGACACCCGACGTTCGGCGCCAAACCCGAGCAGGGCCGTGTAAATTTCGGACAGCTCCAGCCACTGGTCCTTCCGCTTCCGTGGCGGCTTCAACCGGTCGGCGTAGTCGACGATGACTTGCTCGAACCGGATCCCGTCGGAGTGCTCGACCCGATCCAGGAGCGTGTGCAGGTCGCGGATCCCGGTACGCATGGGCGGGCGGTACACGAGGCGCAGGTCGCCGTGACAGAACGGGAGTAGCTTCTGCAATGTGCGTAGGGTGCCGCCCACGTCGTTCGACATGGTCGCTATGTCGCGCCGTGTGAGCCGGGCATACATACGGGGGCCGATACCCTGTATGCCGTCCTCCAGCGAGACGTAGAGAACATTGTGCCCACTCAACATTGCGCCCACGGCGAAGTTCAGCAGCGTCAAGCTCTTGCCTCTGTTCGGTGGGGCCATGACCACGCCGAGTTCGCCGGGGAGCAATCCGCCTCGTAGAGCGCGATCCAGCGACGGGATGAAAGTCGGGACCGTGTCTCGCCCGTACGATCCGATCCATGTGGGGAGTAGTGTGATGTCGCGGTTGATCGATACGATCGGGTTCTGGTCCCGATCCGTGAGCGACAGGGCGGCCTGCATGACCTCGGCGATCTCGTCGGTGTTGTCCTCATACTCCTCGGTGAGGTGCGCGATCCTGACGACGGCCGCCCGCATTGCGCGCTTACGCGCCATCTCCACGATGACTTGCCCGACGTACTGTGCGGCCTGCATAGGTTGGTTGTACACCGACTCGACATGCATCAGAAGCTCCTGCCGCTTCGCGTCGGGTACCAGAGGGCTTCGCCGGGCGAGGTCGCGGGCGGTGACCACGTCGGGCGGTGCCGCCCGTTCGGCGTAGGCGTGGACGACGCGCATGAAGAGCGAGGCCATAGGGCTCGCAAAGAACTCGGGCTGAAGTAGATCCGAATACGCCAGCCAGAACTGCTGGTCGCGCACGGACATGGCTTGGATGCGAAGTTCCATGCCGACGTCGCAGTCGTATGCCAACGTGTCGGACAGCTCACGATCGGTGAGGCCGATCTTCTCCCAGACGTCGCGTCCTCTGCTCATGCGCCCTCCTCCATACGTTCGCGCCTCCACCGGTAAAGCTCCCGGTGCATGGCGTTGTCATTCTCGATCCCGCTCCACGTGGCCTCCAGCTCGGGGAACGCCCCGGCGCGGGTGCCCTCCTCCACCGCCCTGAAGGATAGAAGGAATGCCGCCGGTAGAATGCCGGGGCACGTGGCAGCCACCTCGACCGGGTTCGGTTTGCCGATGGCCTCCCACATCTGCTCGCCCAGCTCCAACGTCTTCCACAATGCCGTAGCGGGCGCTCGCATGGCGTTGGCCCTGGCGGCCTCGGCGGGGTCGCCGGCGTAGCGTTGCCCGTGGTCCACCAGCCACCGGTGGTACCGTTCGATGGAAGCAGGCGAGCTTAGCATGGGGGCGTAGGGGCGTCCGGTGCGCCACGAGTCGAACTGCGCACGTACGTACATTCCTGGACTCGCGCCAACTTCGCGCGCGACGGTGACGACGTCCACCATGTACTGCCAGATCGAAAGCTGGCGAAGAATGCTGGTCGCCACATTGCTCGTCCGCCCAAGCTGCCGGCAGTATTCCTCGTATGCCTCCAGTACTTCGGCGTCGGTTATTTCCGGCATTACTCCTCCTCGACTTTCGGGGAGTACTGATCCGGTATTACCGGCGAGGACCCCTCGTCCTTTATGCCGAGCACCGCCCGGGCGTACTCGTCCAGTGTCTGGCCCTCCTCGGCCACTCGGAACCCTGGCTCGGACGCGAGGTACGTGCGGAGCAAGGTCACATGTTTTCGGAAGTACTTATGGTGGTGGTCGTCCAGGAAGACGATGATACATTCCCCCGGGTTCTCCACGTCACCCTTCGGACGGGTGGCGCGGCCTATGTTCTGGAAGAGCTGAACGAACGCCTTGCCCCCACGAGCCACGACGACCGCATTCAAGTCGGGGACATCGGTGCCCTCGCCCAGAACCCGAGTCGAGACCATGACGCGTGGCCCTGGCTCGCGCAGCCACCGTAGGCGCTCCTCCTGCCGCAACTGGTCTTGCCCGCCGTGAATGTAGGCGCAGGCGATCTTCCACGAGCGGAGCATGCCGCGCAGCGTCTCGCCGTGCTCGCGCCGCTCGACGATGAGGAGAACCTTCAGGCCGAGGTTGTAGAGGTCGGCGGCCGCCCTGGCCACCGCCACATTCCGTTCGTAGGACTCGACGATCCCGAGCGTGTAGGCGCCTTTGCGGATCACCTTACGGTCGACCCGACGAACCTTCTTCCCAGGCGGCACCGGTTCGAGCTGGTCGCCGTACTTCGAGCGGGCGGGCACCCGCCTCGCATTGTGCTTCAAAAAGTAGATATGCGGTCGGGCCCCGTAACCCGCTTGTATAAGCTCCGTACTGCTCACCGTGTTCTGGAACACGGGGCCAGTAGCGCCGATCAAGCGACAGTTCTGTACGGGGTCGCCGACCTTCAACGGGGTCGCGCTCACGCCGTACCGGTTCGGTGCCGGGCACAGCATGGCGACCTCGTACCACATGCCTGACGCGACGCGGCCTTGCTTGTTCTTTCGGCCCGACCGGGCGACGTGGTGACATTCGTCGAGGATGATCGCGCGGCGTTCGGCGAGGAACGTCTTCATCCAATCCTCGCCCGCATGTGCGGCTACTTGGTGAATGAGGCCGACGACGACGGGCGGGCTCAGGACTCGACGGCCCTGCGCTATCTCGCCGACGGGTGCTTCGATCCACCGGGCGATCTCGTCGCGTACCTGTGCGACGAGCGTCTTCGCATTCACGAGCACCAGCGATGGGGGCGTGCCGAGACACTTCAGGATCATCGCCAGCATGCCCGTCTTCCCCGATCCCGTTGAAGCCCGCATGACGCCACGGCCGACGCGGGTGGCCTCGCGTACGATCTCCAACTGGTAGTCACGCGCCGGGAATGCCGCAGGCCAGACGTCAGCCGGGTCGTGCATGGTGGGAAGGATGGCCGCGCCCGGCTCCCATGTGATGCCGAGGCGCACGCCGTCCTTGGCGGCGGCCTGGACGACGAAGGATAGCAGGCCGGTCGGGAACTGCCGGTCGAGGTAGCGATAGAAGCCCCACTCAGTCAGGGGCTTCCGGCCGCGCCGGTATTGGTTGCGAACGTCGATCTTCGGTAGCGCCACGGTGAGCGTGCGGCTCAGCCACATGGAGGCGTCACGCCCGCTGGGGGCCACATTCACGGTCGTGGGACCGATGATAAGGCCGAGGTACATCCGATCCTCCTTGTCCCGGTATCCCACTCCCCGTGCGGGATATCGAGGCGGGGAGGCCCCGGATCCGCTCCTGGAGCGGGTTCTAGAGCCATGTACATGAAAGTGGCCCGGCGTGCTGGGGAGGGTTTAGGGCACGCCGGGCCTTGGTCGCTCTCTACCCTAAGACTATGCGCCAATAAAAAAGGCCCGGGCCGTCGCCCGGGCCGAAGTATGGGAGGTTCAGAGCGTGTAGGACGTCTCCTCGTCGCTCTCGTTCTCGTAGGCGGCCTTGATCTCGGCCAGAGCAGCGGCCAATGCGGGGCTCGGGTTGCGGCGGCGGCGCTCGGCGGTGGTCAGCTCCTCGGTAGCCTCGACCGTAAGGAACCCGTACGTGCAGCGGGCAATGCGCGCGCCGTTGAAGTAGAGCACCAGCGTCGTCGAGCGTGCTCCCGGCGTACCGCATGCACGCGCGGCCTGATCCTCATACGCCTCCATCAGGCGGCGGCACATGGCTTCGCGGATGGTACCGCCGTCGCCCACCCAGTAAAAGCCGTCGAAGGGGACCGGGCCCTCGGTGATGGGGGCCGCGTCCTCGGTGCCGATAGCCCAACCAATGCGCATGTACTCGTCCACGGTCGGCGTGGTGAGGTGCGGCATCTGGTACATGGGCCGCTCGACGCACTTAGCGTCGATCCACTTGGTGCCCTTCACGTAACCGTCGATCAGCTCGGTAGTGGTCGGGACGATGGCGCGGCCGAGTTCGTACGTGTGGCCGTTCCACTGCTCGGTGAGCCCTTCGACGACGGCCTGCTCGTCCATCGGAAGGTCGGCGGCCACATGCTTGGTCGTGGCCGTGAGGATGAAAGGGGATCCGATGTAGCGCTTCACGCGAAGCGCCAGGCGACCGGTCGCAGGGTAAAGCGTCGCCTCAAACACGCTGCGGACGCCCTTCAGGAGCGACGAGTCGACTTCCACATTCTTACCGGTCCACCGGTCCTCGGCGGTGATGGCGGGGCTGTCGAGGACGGCGCGGAGGAAACGCATGTTGCGGCGGAGGTGAACGTTGCCGTTCTCGTCGGGCCGTCTCGTGACGGGCACGCCACCGAAGACGTACGTTCGCTCGATGCGAACCGTCTTGATCCTACCCATGTTAGATCACCTCCTTCGCGATGACTTTGTCGCCGTGCAGCAGGTACATGGTTCCGTTCAGGCCGAGGCGGGCGGCGTGAGCGGCGGCGGCGGAGAGGGCTGCATTCTTATCCCCGACCATGTACTTGGCGTAGGGGACCGCGCTTCGCGTGCCCTTGCGGCGGAGGGGGCGCAGGTAGGTGATCGCCCAGCCGAAGCCGCGACAGTAGGACGTGATCGACGGGGCCCAGGAGCCTTCGACGGGGGGCAGCGGTTTCGTGGTCGTGGTGGTCATGCGGCGTTTGGCGGGCTTCGGGGGCTCGGTGCCATCGGCCAACTTGTAGAAGCCGTCGCCTTCGGCCACGAACAGCACGCTGTTCGAGAGGACCACGCGCATGGTCTGCGCCGGCGTCTTGCCCGACGTCTTGATCCACCCGCGAGCAATGCACGTGCTTGTGATGTCGCGGTAGTGAAGGGAAGGTCGGCCAGCCTTGCTCTCCTCGGTGAGGAGCAGCAGAGCGGCCTCGGCCATCGTCATTGCACTCGTCGTCATGGTGGTCCTCCTACTCGGACGCCGCGAGCACGAACACGCGGCGCCAGTTCACGGGCAGATAGCCCTCGGCCTCGGGGCGAGCATCCTGCGCATCGCCGGCCGTGCTGAATACCAGTGCGGCGCCCCGTGCGCCCCACGTCGTGCCGTTCCAGAAAAGTGAGCGGCCCGAGCGGCGAGCGACGAGCACACGGCCGCTCGTGAGGTCGAGAGGCCGCATGCCGCTCGTGAGGTCGAGCCCCTCGACGCTTTCCTCGTCCCGCCATTCGTTCATGTTACTTGGCCTTTCGTCGTTCTCCTACACAATAGCGTCGTGGTCGTCGTGCGCCTTGGCGTATGCCTTGGCAGCTCGGGCGCTTCGGAAGGTCATGCTCGTCAGCTCGTCGTCGCTGGTCTCGTTGTCGTTGAGCATCTCGGCCGCATCCTCGAAGTCGACGATAGTATACTCGAACCATCGGTTCTTGAGGGTGACGTACTTGGCCTTCGGGTCGATCTGGCGGGCCAGCTTCTCGACCTCGGCGGCGGTCTGGCTCATCCTGGGCTCCCGTCCGGTTCTGGTTTCGACTCGCCTTTATGCCTACAATTTTTTTACCGTTCTTCGCGGTTTTGTCGGTATGATCCGCTCTGGGAGCGGGTTTCAGCGTTTTTGAAAAAAAGTTAACTTTTTTCTGCGGTGGGTATGACGCGGATTTCCAAGCGCATGTTTTAGCAAACCCGCTCTAGGAGCGCGATACCAGCCTGGGTAGGCTAAAAAGGGCACACTTTTTGGCGGCCGCATGAAAATGGGTTATCCACACCGCCGCTCCTGGACCGGGTTTGAGGGCACTTTTTTTGTGGATAACTTTTTTTCGTGCCGCTAATTCGCGCCCACAACGGGGTTGATTTTCGCCTGTCGGGCTAACCGTGGATTGATGCGGGTTTCAAGGTAGGATGTTTTTATGCATACCCGACCGATTTCCGGCAAACCTGGAGACCCGCGTCAACACCGGAACACCCGTACAAAATTGCAATTTGCACTCGGATCTTTTTACCCTAGCTGTATGGGTGTTTCGCGCCCAGTACGTCCGCCAACTTTTTACGACTTCGGGAACCGCCTTGGAAGCGGATCCCAGATTAATGTGCGCAACGCCGCACTAGGGGCGGGATAGCGCCGATTTCGTAATTTTGCGTCCCTGGAGACCGCGCCCAGGCGTCGATACAGCGAATTTCAATTCTGAGCCCCGTGAAGGGGTTAAATTCGCACGCACCTCGAAATAGCGGCAAAGGTACGGCTTACCCCGTCATGCTGCGTAGAGCACTGGTGAAGCGGATTTTCAGCCCGTTTTTGGGGCCCTTTTTGCCCCCGTTTGGGGCTCGTCACATTCTTTCGTGATTTTCCCGATGGCCGACCCGCATCAATAGCGGCTTACAGCGACAAAATAGCCATGCATGGCGCCCATTTGTCGAGCTATGCCGCACTGGGAGCGGGGATCGGGGGCTCCCCCGCCGAAACCCGCTTTAGGACAGGATTTGCGCGTTTTTCGGTAAATCGCGTGTCCCGCTATTCCGCCTCCCAACCGGGGTGCGCAATTTTTCGACTAGCCATGTTGCACTGTTCGCCCAGTTCTCCAGACCACTGTATGGGTATGACCGTCCCCGTGCGGGTTTCATTTCCCCGAATAATTCGACCCGCTCCTGGAGCGGATCGGCGTAGAAAGATGAAGAACGGTAAAAAAATTGTAGCATAAGAAGCGGTGGCCGCCCAGGACGGGGGGCCGGGGACGGAAGGGGCCGGGATGACCTACCAGGGAGCTACCTGGAGCGAGGAGAGCTTCCTCGTAGGTCTGTACGGCTCCGACGAAGAGTTGACACGGTTCGACGCGGCAGTAGCCGCCGAAGACTGGGCGACGATGGGCCTCATCGGGGACGCCATCCGGGCCCGTGTGAAAGGGAACTAGCATGAAGTGGAATGCAGGCGGCGAGATGAGCGACCTCGTGGGCAGGGCCTACGACTACGTGACCTACGTCAGCGAGAACAGCGTGCTCGGCACCTGGATCGCCGACACGTACGACGACGAGGGCGAAATGGTAGACGAATGCAGCTTCGAGATGACGAGCCTGCCCGCACTCCTCAAGGCCGTCGAAGACGCGATCGAGCAGAGGGAGGCGAACTAACATGGCCATACGACGAACCCTGGCCGCGTGGATCGAGCTGGCGGCCCGCTACTACAGCCACGCGATGGGCGACGAGGACAGCCAGCGCGAGAGCTGCGCAATCTGCCCCGAGACGACGGACGAGGACCTGTGCGTGATGGCGGCCGGCGACGTCGAGGCCGCCGACGGCGCCCTGACCTACTACGGGGCACTCGGGCACCTGCGCCACCTTCGGGACACGGCTCCCCGGCGACGGTGCATCCTGGCGCCCCTCTGGGGCGACGACGAGTGCGACGGCTGCGGCCGCTGCAAAGATCTCCGCTCCTAGTGCGGAACACACCAACAATGGTAACTTTCTTGTAAGCATAGAAGCAGAACGAAAACCAGACCAGGAAGGGGCCCAGGATGACCAGCCACCAGAAGAGCCTAATCGACCGGATCCACGACCTCATGTCCGAGGCGCTTCGGGCGCGCAACTACCTCGACCGTGCGGCCGAGTTCGTGTCCAGCGAGGACGCGGACGCCTTGGCCGAAGCGGCGGCCGAGGCGAAGCGGGTGGCCGACATGCTGAGCGCCACCGTCGAGGGCATGCGCGAGGACCTCGACAACGGCCTCTACCGCATAACCCACGACCCCAGCGACGGCATGGCACCCCTCACCGTCATCCGCCGCGAGGACGAGGCCAAGGCGATCTGCCCGAACGTGAGCCACGCGGTCGACCTGCTCAAGAGCGACGACGCCATGCACAGCGTGGACCTGTACGGTGGGATCACCGTCGAGCGGATCCGATAGTACGTGCCGGTAGCGGCGCGGTAGAAAGCCGTTACCACCAGGCCCGCGAGTAAACGCGGAGATGGGCCCCGCAAGGACGGAAGGACGAGAGAGATGACGGAAGCACTCAGAAGGCTCCTGGCCCTGGCCCTGGACGCGGCCCACGACTTCAACCTGCCGAGCCCGAGCCGCCGCCTCGTGGTCGGCTGCTTCCCGGCGCCCTGGCGGACGACGGACACGGACATGCAGCAGCTCGTAGAACGCGGACTCCTCTCCGTCGAGAGCGGCCCCGTGGCCATCGAGCGGGCGGGTGCCGCGTACCGCGTGATCGATACGACGAACGAACTCCACGACCATGTGTCGGCCCTGTACCGGCTGACACCCGAAGGCCGCAAGGCCGCGAGGAGCTAGGAGGTGCAGTAGCATGCAGCGCACCGGGTTCGCTCAATGCGAGGACTGCGGAACACTGTTCGAGGACCGCCATTCGCGCGAGGTCCGGTGCGCTGCCTGCCAACGGGATTACGACGAGTACTGCGACTGGGAAGCCCAGAGCGAGGCCGAGGCCGAGCAGGCGAATGCGCGCTTCTGGGAAGAGGGATCCGACAACGAGCAGATGCAGCGGTACGCCGAAGACATGTACCGCTGGAAAGGATTGATCTAATGGAAAACATGTATTCGGTAACGACGAAGGACGAGCTACGCCGGGAGTGGCATGAGACGACGAACCGCTGGTACTCTGAAATCTCCCGCCATGACGGCGTAGGGATCTTCGCCGAGGAAGACAACCGGGGGCGCCGCACGGGCCGCTTCATCGTGGCGTCGGTGTGCACGGCAACGCGGCAGTACACCATGCCGGCCGACGGCGGCGGGACACGGGTTGCCCGCTTCGGGGCCGAGGGGCTGCTCTACGTGGGCAGGGTGTTTCTCTCCCGGTCGGGCGCTTACGCATGGCGGAAGAGGTACAACACGATGTAGCCGAAACGCCCTTCGGGGCGTCTGTCCGGGGATAGTCTCCCGGCGCTGAATGAGGCAGACAGAAAGGAGATAACATGTGTATAATCCAGATCTTCATCGGGCTGACAAGCACCACGGCAGCGGCCATGGCGTTCGCCGCCAACATGGGGGCCGCGTTGAAGGCCGCATGGGCTGCGTGCACGTGCGCAAGGCCGGGGGTCATGTCGGTGGTAGTCCGCGACGAGCGCAACCGCGTGTTCGGCGTCTGGCTTCGCAGCGACGGTAACGAGCCCTTCGTGTGGGACGGCGTTGGCGGTAGACACCCCAGCGAGCCGGAGCACGGGGCCGAGCTGAAACCATGCGGCGTCGTGACCGACGTCAAAGTCGAGGAGACGGAAGACGAGATCCGAGTCGTAGCCACGGCGGAGGTCGAACCGTTCTGGTACCAGGACGCGAGAGAGCGCATGGCCGGGATGGAAGAGGAAGAGGACGAGGAGTAGAGCATGCGGGCGACAGACATGCGACTACTGCTGGCGGTTGGCGACTACGTGTACGGGTTCTGCAACGGTTGGTTCGGGCGCGACTTCTTCGACAAGGGCCGCGTCGAGGCCGTAGGCCGCGACTGGGTTGTCGTGCGCGAGGACGACGGCGGGCCCGTGTTCGCCTCCTGCTACGACAGCATGCCCGACGTGGCCGACGTGCTCAGGTGGAAAGATCCAGACAGTCTCGAAGAGGAGGACGAGTAACATGGCAACGAGAACGACGAGGGTACAGGCGAAGCGGCGGCGCGTTGCCCGAGCGCGACTGTACGAGGCGCTCGGCCTCCTGCTCAATGAGCCGGTCGGCGCCGCTATCGACATGGTCGACGACAGGACGCGTAGGCCCGGGGCGGTGGCGAGGCGGCGTAAGAACGAGTTCACGATCTGGCTCGGCGAGGTGCCGGTCGACTTCCTGGCGAAGCCGACACACATGTGCGAGATGGTACCGCACGTGTACGCCGTGCGGACGACGAGCCGCAGCGGCCGCTCCCGATGGTACGCCGTGACCGTCGAGGGCCGGGAGTATGCGACCGTCGAGATCCGCAACCCGACGTTGCTCAATGCGCTGGCGGGTCGCCGCGCTGCCGCAAGGCGGATACGGTGAGTAAACCGAAGCGACGGGAAATGTGGGGCCGCCTGTGCGAGGTCAAGAACGTACCGTTCGAGGTACGCAAGAGCAAGCGAGCCCACTCCCTCGTCCAGTTCATTCGAAACCTGCACTTGATCCCGCCGTGCCCATGCGCCGTCGTCATGCGGCAGGTCGACGGGGTGTGGTATCGTATCACAGTAGAAAGGGCCGACTATGAAAAAACTCAGTAAGGTAATGCAGAGGCTGCTCGTGCGCATGCTCGCCGGCGAACGTGCGTACAGCTGCGGTACGCCCTGGATCGCCCGGAAGCCAACGGAGCAACGGACGCTCCAAGCGTTGTGCCGCCGGGGCCTCGTGAAGTGCCTCGGGGGCGCGTGGTGGGTACTCACCACCAAAGGCGATCGCATGGCGCGGGACATCATCGCGCTCATCGTGCCCGTCGACCTGGTCCACCATGGGCTCGGGCTCGTGCAGCACCCGCTCTTCCCGCATTCCTGGATCCGGTTCAAAGCGTGGCCGACGTTGGCCAAGGACGACCGCGTGCAGTTGGTCGCGGTCGGCAATGGAGAGTTCAAGGTGGTACCGTGGACGGATTAGTCATCGGATTGATCGCGGTGGGTTTGTTATTGTGGGGAATGGTAGAGCGCGCCGAGCGTAAACATGCAGAGGCCGTGCTCGACGACGAGCACCAGCGGTTGCGAACGGTGTTGATCTTGTACGACGATGCGGTGACGGCGGTCCAGCTCATCCGCGCGCTGGACGACTTACCGGCCAATGATCCATGCGCCGTGCGGATCGACCCGAAAGCGCGCGAGCAATTGAACGACGTCGTGCACGCGTGGAGGCGGTCATGGTGAGCAAGCCGGCCGAGTGGTACCAGGAGCGAGCCCGCATGAACGGGTGCCGCGAATTGATCCGCGAGGGCCGGTTGACGGACGAAGAGATCGCGCTCCTGCTCGGCCTGGACCTCATTGTCGTCAAGGTGTTTCGTAACGTGGTAGAGAGGATGGTTCCCCGTGAGCGTTAAGAAGAATGTGTACCTGCGCTGCCCGACGTGTCGAGGACGCCTGACGCCTGCGCCGAGGAAAAGCGGCGTGTACCTGCGAAGCTGCCGAGCATGCAACGTGCGCTTCTCGGTGGTCCTGCTGCCGAAGACGGGCGGGACGACGAAGGCGACCTTCAAGGTCTCCGAGCGCGGTACCTGCCGCCCGCTTCTGTAGGCAAAGGAAAAGCCCCGCCAATGCGGCGGGGCTTGTTCCGTGCCGGCGCTACGTCATGCGTTTCTTCAAGGCGGTCAGCCGTTCGTTGACCTTCGCGAGTTCGTTATGTGTGAACACCTTCGGGCCTGCGGCCTGGACCATGTACTCGATCAGGTCGATCAGGTCGGTGAGTATGCCGACGATCGACGCAGCCGGCTCGGGAGCGGGGCTGCCACCGGCGTCCTCGTACGCGGCCGCGTGTGCGCGCATGGCCTTTTCGAGAAGCGCCCGCACATGCTGCGCGCCCTTCTCGGTAAGGACGTAAACTTCCTCACCGGACTCCTCGTCCATGCCGCCGACCATGTAGTTCGCCTCGACCCATTCCGCAACGCAGTACTCGTGGCAGTACCCCTCGATGACATCGCGGCCATCTGCCACGGTGATCGTTACGTACGACGCCGAGACGTCGCAACACGTTTGCCCGCAGTGCAGTACGCACGGGTAGTGTTCTACGCCCACCTCTAGCCTCCAATCCCAAAGTACGTGATCGCCCAGTCCAGGGCGGCCATGCCTAGCAGCGGCAGGACGGTGGTGGTCACGAAGATATCGAATGCCTGTGCCACGCTGTAGTGCCTGCCGTACCCGTCTTCTACACTACCACAGCTCATCCGAACAACCCCCGTACCGCGTCGAACATGCGCCCGAGGAGCCCGCGATCCGGGTTC
>Ga0180437_10003354_pt1 | contig 23955 bp, 10 predicted proteins | sample SS_ome_4_FD_132410 | JGI IMG/M metagenome (GOLD analysis project Ga0180437, IMG submission 132410) | Hypersaline lake sediment archaeal communities from the Salton Sea, California, USA - SS_3_D_1 metaG | ecosystem: Environmental > Aquatic > Non-marine Saline and Alkaline > Hypersaline >... | reverse complement strand
ATCAACGGCAAGGCCGTCGTCATCAATCTCGACGGGACGCTGGCCGCGGACATGATCGTCCGCCGGGATGCCGCCTTGATCTTCAACATGGGAGCGCGGTCGGACGACAAATACCCCAAAACGCTTCCCGGTGTCTTGGCCCTGATCAGGGAAAAATTCAATCAGGCCAAGCGCTACATGGAGAGAAAAGCAAGAATGGAAACCGTGCCGCCCACTGGAACTTCGGGGGATCGAAACGATCCGTTCCGGCGCGACCTTGAGCTGGAAGCCTTGATCCCGGTTCTGAACCGGGAGGTTCCGGCGCTGTTCTACACCCGGGATGAGGTGACGATCAACAACGCCCTCACCCTGACTGAAGAATACAACCTGCGGGGAATCATTTTCGCCCGGGCGGGAATCCTCAAGCATGCAGATCGATTGGCGCAGCATAATATCCCTGTCATCTGGGCGGGAGCGACGACGGGAACCGGACCCGAACATCCCTATGATATGAACTTTCGCACGGCGGCCGTTCTTGCCGATAAAGGCATCCTGTTCGCTTTCGAGAAAATCGTAGGACGCCCCGACGGCCGCAATTCCCCGCGCAACCTCCCGGTCCCGGCGGCGCTATCCGTGGCTCACGGGCTCTCCGAAGAAGCGGCGATCCGAGCGCTGACCATAAACCCGGCCAAGATTTTGGGCGTCGATGATCAGATGGGATCCCTGGAAGAAGGGAAGGCGGCCAACATCGTCATATGGAGCGGCAGCCCCATCCAGCTGAAATCGCGTATCCTGACCGTCCTGATCAATGGGAAGGTCATCCCTCTCGAGAACATCCAGACCCGCCTCCGCGATAAATTCGCGCGCATCGTCCGGGAGCGAATGGCAAAAACAAGGAAAGAAGAGGAATAAGTGCAAATTGGGCGGGCATCCGTCATAGGAAAGTGCTGACAGAATGCCGGTTTCCGAAACGCTTGAAATATAACAGCTTGATGGGAATTATTTAGGCAGTTAAGCTAGAAGGATGGATCTTTATTTATGTAATAATCAATATACCTTGACAGAGCTATCACTCATGCTTATATTGCTATCGTGAACGTTACCGGGAGTTTGAAGGGGAGATGTGCAAAAATCTTCCATGATTTAGGAAGATAATAGCTTCTTTTTCTAAGATGAATCTTTAATCAGCAAATCCACAAACAGGAGGTGATACATAAAAAAATAACTCAATAGATAGATGACCTGAAAATAGGGGTGTTAGAAAATAATGAAGGAGGCAAGTATGCAGAGGAAGTACATCATACTAATTTCATTTTTATTGATTTTCCTGGCGGGCACACTCAGTGCCCAGGTTGCGCGGCAGACCGGAGTTATCCGAGGGACCGTGGCCGACAACGAAGGAGCCCCGCTTCCCGGAGCGACGGTCACCGCCTCTGGACCCAAGCTCATGGGAATCCGCACCGACACTACGGACGCTGACGGATCATTCCGGCTGGTCGACATCCCCCCCGGGGTTTTCACGGTGACCGCCGAACTCACAGGATTCAGAACAAGCACCGCCCAGGACATAACCGTTCGGGTAGGCATGGTCGTCACCGTAAACTTCACGGTTCGGCCGGAGACGCTGACGGAGGAAGTGGAGGTTACGGCCACTTCTCCAACGGTCGATGTGCAATCATCCAAGATCAGTAACATCGTGACCACCGAGGTCATGGAGAGGCTCCCCTTAAACCGGAATTTTATCGACATTTTCAAGACCGTTCCGGGAGCATCCGGGTCCATCGACACCTACAGCGGCAGCATACACGGCGCCACCGACACCACCGTCACCTATGAGATGGATGGGGCGAACGCCAACAGCCCCACTCACGGCGGCCCGCTGGTTTATCCCCATTTTGACGCCATGGAGGAGGTCGAAATTGTGACCGGAGGGCTGCCGGCCCAGGTCGGCAACACGGGGGGCGCCTATGTCAATGTCGTCACGAGGTCCGGAGGAAATGAGTTCCACGGAAGCGCCCAGTTCTATTACACCAACGAAGACCTGTCACTGTCACTGTTCCCGAATGAACAGCTAACAGCGCTGGGCATGGGCAAGGTCTCTTCGCCAATCTTTGATTGGGATGCCTCCGCCACCATCGGCGGTCCGATCATCAAGGACAAAATCTGGTTTTTTACCGATCTCGGCCTGCTCAAGAAAGAGAGCAATGGCAACTTCATCCCCACCACCATATTGGGGAAACAATATGACCAGTTTCCTCTGCCGGAGCAAACCTGGCGCGGTATGGCCAAGGTCACGACTCAGTTTTCAAAATCCCTCAAGTTTTTTGCCATGTTCCATGGTGAGTACCTGGACCGGGATGTGTACAACTACTGGCATGACAAACGAACCTACGATTCCCGGTTCACATTAATCGGGAACACGCGCGTGGCCACCACCGGTAATCTGACTTGGCTGGTCGGAAGCGACACCTTCGTGGATGTCCGGGCCGGATATGTCAACCGCTGGTATCCCATCACCTCCGATCCGGATTTCGATGCCAACGGAGCGTTCAGCGACAGTTATACCGGCTATACCTGGAACGGCATTCCCACCTGGCAGAGTAAGATCAAGCGCCAGACCCGTCAGGTCTCCGCCAAGATCACGCATTTCATGGACAATACCCTGGGCGGAGACCATGAATTAGCGGCCGGCGTGGAGTATGTCTGGGGGATGGATGGCTACGGCTATGAGCGGACCAACCCCCTGACCTGGTACTATTACAACGGAAACCCCTATTATTACCGGGAGTATTACGGCCTTGACGGCCCGCATCCCGCCAATGGGGACGGCCGTCTGCGGTTTGTCAACTGCGGTTCCGAACCAGGGGACAGCGCGAAGGACCTGATCGTAAAGCGCTGGGGATTCTATGTCCAGGATGCTTTAACCCTCCAGAACCGGTTGACCATAAACGTCGGACTCAGGCTAGACGCATATAACGGCTATATGGGGAACGCCGAATCGACCGGGACCACGGGTTTGGCCTTCGAGATCGGACAGAGTTTTGAATCGCAGCTCGGCTTCAATCCCTTCGGCCCGCTGCAGATGAGTCCGATCAAGGATGTCATGGTATTCAGTATATTGTCTCCCCGTATCGGCCTCTCATACGACCTCTTCGGCAACGGCAAGACCGCCCTGAAGGTGGCCTACTCCCGCTATGCCGAGCAGGTTCCGGTATGGAGATTTTCCGAAGTGTCACCGGCGGTTCTGGCCAACTACTACATCAACTGGTGGGATGATAACAACAACGGCCAGCCCGACTCGCCCGGAATCGACAGCTATGCGCCGCGGTACGGTTTCGGCCAGTTTACGGTCCCGGATCCTGATTATCTGGTTGCTCGAGTAGATCCTGACAAGACCGCTCCGGTCTATGATGAATTTGTGGCCTCCATCGACCATGAGCTTTTCACGAATTTCTCGGTCAAGATGCAGTACCTCTACAAATATGGAACCGGCGCTCACAGCACGCTTCGCTATGACCGCGCTACAGGTCGATATTGGCATTCCCTGGATACGGCGGCGGCCGGCTGGTATGTTCCTTTCTCCACAACCGTCCCCGCCTACGGAGAATATCCGGCCCAAAACGTCACCGTCTATTTTCGGAGTAATGATTCACCTCAAGCCAGTTACTTCACCCGGTCGACCAATAACCCGGACGCCAAGCAGAAGTACCACGGGGTGGAGCTGTCTTTTGATAAGCGGCAGAGCAGCGGCTGGTCCTTGGGTGGATCGGTGGTCCTTTCGCAGCATAAAAGGATAACGCCCAGCGATCCCAACGATTTTGTGTTCGGTTTCGGACGAGACGGATATGATCGCCCGCTGCAGATAAAGCTCTATGGGGCTTTCGAACTCCCCTATGGGATTATCACTTCCTTCTTCTATATCCACTCCAGTGGAACGCCCTTTGCGAGAAGCGTTACCATTTCTCCACCTACTTCCTGGGTTGCCGCCAATAATGTCTACCCGGGGTTGAGCGAAGGAGTCCTCCTGGAGGAGAGCGGAACCCGGCGGAATCAGAGCACGGATAATATCGACTTCAGGCTGGAAAAGGAATTCCGCTTCGATTTCGGACGCGTGGGCGCGTTTGTGGATATTTACAACCTTCTGGGCAACCGTTATCTTTATTCCGGCCAAAACCCGGGTGGCACCTGGAGACCCGTTGATGAAGGCTCGAGCGACGGGACGTACACTCCCGACTACAATTACGGACGAATCACAGGAACCCAAGGGGTGCGCATCATAAAATTCTCTCTGCGCGTCACGTTCTAAGAGCTGACGAATTTTGCAACGGAAGGGGAGGGACGTGTCCCTCCCTTGCCGGTTTTATCTTTATTTTCCTCTGCAAGCATTTTCATAAAGATCCGCTCTTGCAAAATAAGACCTGAGCGATGCCTCCAAATCATTTTCTGGCTAAATAAGAAAATTTCTAAACTTTTTATTCTGAATTTCCGTATAATAATATATACTGAATATCAGAGTATGAAGAATAGGAGATGCCATGGAAGAGCTGACAAAGATCGAGGAGACAGTTTTGATCGCGATCTGGCAGCTGGATGACCATGCCTACGGATACAATATCCGTAAGCACATCCGAAAGGTCTTCAAGAAGGAATTCACCATCGGAAATCTCTACAGCGTCTTGAATCAACTGGACAGAAAAAGCTACGTCTCCAAATCCATCGACGAGTCAGGGGAGCGGAGGAGGGGAAAGCCCAAAATCTATTACAAGGTCACAGATGACGGCATGCAGGCCTTGAACGCATCCCGTAAGGCCTATAATCTCATTTGGAAGAAAATACCGTCTCAGGCGTTTGAGGTCATTGAACCGTGACCGAACCATCCCAAACCAAACCGTCTCAGACCAAACCACCGCAATCCAAGTCCAAGATATCAAAACTCTCTAAATCCACCCCCAGAGAACCCAGCCCCCCGGCCATACTCTACACTATCCTCAAAATCTTCATCCGCCGGGACATGAAACTCTTTGTGCTGGGTGATTTCGATGAAGAGTATCTAGAGATAGCCCAAACCAAGGGCCGGGGCGCGGCAGACAGGTGGTATTGGAGGCATTGCTTGCGTTCTCTTCCCAGAATCATCAAAGATTCCGCGGCCAGGAATACCATGATGTTAAGAAACTATCTGACGATCACCGTCAGGAGTATGAAGAGACAAAAGGTATTTTCGCTTATCAACATCCTGGGATTATCCCTGGCGCTCATGGTTTGCCTGTGGATTTTCCTGTTTATCAAGGATGAAGTCTCATTCGATCGTTTCCATAAAAACCGCGATTCGATCTATTCTGTCATAAAGGCCGACCATCACTTCGACAATCAAAGGCGGCGCATCGAGCCGAACCTGGGGCCCGCCCTCAAAGACCGGTTCCCCGGAATAGAATATTCCGTGCGCATCACCCGCCGCGACGTCGTTACCCGGTATAAGGACAGGCTGTTTTCGGAACAGTGCGATTTTGTCGATCCGGATTTTTTCCGTATGTTCTCGTTCGGCATGATTCAGGGGGAAGCTTTCACGGCCCTGGAATCGGAGAGTGCCGTCGTCCTCACCGAAAGCCTGGCCGGGAAATATTTCGGTCGCGAGCACCCCATCGGAAAGACCATGACCATCACCATCGGCCAGGTGCAGAAGGATTTCGTCGTATCCGGAGTGGCCGCAGACGCTCCCTCGAATTCTTTTATACAATTCAAGATGCTGATGAATTTCAACGAGCTGATCAAGATCTACGGCCCCCCGGAATGGGACAACCGGAATGCCTGGACCCTGGCCTATACATTCATTCAACTGAAACAGGGGATCTCGCCCCGAATTATCGAGGCCGGGCTGCCGGATTTTTTCGAGCAACAGCTCGGTCCGCTCATCGAAGATCGAAAAAGCCGCGGCTCATGGAATGAAGATGGCCCCACCATCACGTTTTGGCTCCAAAGCCTCAAGGACATCCATTTGCACTCGCAGGGGATCGAGGGGCCGAGAGAAAGCCAGGTATCCAAGTCCTATATTCTGGGAGGAATCGGGTTCCTGATCCTGTTCATCGCCTGCGTCAACTTTACCAACCTTTCCATCGGCCGCGCCTCGACGAGGACGGTCGAAATCGGCATGCGGAAGATACTGGGCGCAAATAGGAAAAACCTGATCCGGCAGTTTTGGAGCGAATCCGCTCTAGTCGTGGTGTCCGCCATGGGTTTGGGGCTGATTGCCGCCATCCTACTGCTGCCGCTTTTCAACCGCCTCGCCGGCAAAAACATCCAGGAGTCGGATGTCCTGACCTTCTCCAACCTGGTCCTCTTCGCCGCCTTTGCGCTGGCGCTCGGGATACTGGCCGGTATTTATCCCGGAACGGTTCTTTCCCGGATTCAACCCGCGACATTCTTCCGCGGAAGCCTCAGTCTGGGAGGGAATACATTCATGACCCGATTGCTGGTCATGGTTCAATTTTCCGTGACCGTATTCCTGATCATGGCGACATTTGTTCTTTCCAGGCAACTGAAATACATCCTCACCAAGGACCTGGGATACAATCGGGAAGGGGTGGTGGTCATCAATACGTTCGAACGGGACTACGAACTCAACCACCAGATCTTTACGATTTTCCGCACCGAAGCCGAAAGTCTCCCCCACATCAAGGAGATATCCGGCTGTGTTTTCCCCTTGAGCTCCGAAATCGGATCCGGAAAGATCACCTACAACGATAAACGCCTCGATTTCAATTTCACCTCCGTCCATTTCAACTTCTTCGATACCATGGGAATAAAATTTATCGCAGGAAGCGATTTTCCCCTTCAAAATCGGCCGAATCCCGAACCCATCATCGTCACCGAGTCTTTTGTCAAGGCCTTTGAGATCGAAAATCCCGTCGGAACCCTCCTCGACGTCGGATCCAAGATCGTGGGCGTCGTGGAGGACATCCATTTCTGGAACTTGAAACAAGAAATAAAGCCGACCCTCATCTTGATGGACCGAAGGAACGGGCCACGCCACCTGTTGGTGCGGGTCGACACCTCCGATATGGGCCGGGCGATCGGCAGCCTGGAAAAAATATGGAAGACGGCCCAGCCCAATAAGCCCTTCGACTATTCGTTCGAAGATGACATATTTCTATCCAAATATGAGGAAGAAAAGAGATGGAACGGGATCGTCCTTTTCGCCTCTTTCTTCGCGATACTGATAAGCTGCATGGGTCTTATCGGGATCACGGCCTTGACCATGAGCCGGAGGATTAAAGAGATCGGTATCCGTAGGATCCTGGGGGCGCCTGTCTTGAGAATCTGCCGGCTTTTAACCACCGAGTACCTGATTTTGGTGGCCGCCAGCAACCTGATAGCCTGGCCGCTGGGATATTATGTCATGCTCAGATGGCTCAACGGCTATGCCTATCGGACCCACTTCGATGCCGGCATTTTTGCGTTGACCGGAGCCTTGACCATGATTGTCTCCATGGGCACCATCGGGTTTTGGGTCTTCAAGGCCGCCTCCTCCGATCCGGCGGAGAGCCTGCGCTATGAGTGACATTCGACATTCACTCGGAGCCTAAATCTTTTGACCCCAACTTTAAATTGACATACAATCTCGCGCAGGAAGGAGGAAAGGATGCGCGAGCGACTGTGTCCCTTAAAAAACCACGGTCATAATACCTGTTCCCGGCGGGAGTTCATCCGCGATTCGGCCGGATTACTGGCCGGATCGGTTATTTTGAGAGGATGTTCACAACACGAAGCAGATCCTTTGTCTCAACTGGGCCCGGTGCGCGCTTCCGGGCCGGGATCGACATACACACCGCGCCTGCGGGCTGCATTCGTGAGGAGAAAGGAAGAGTACGGCATGTGGTGGCCTGGGGCCGTCTATGACGGGGAAGCGGCGCTCCGGATGTACACGGAAAAGATGTCCCGGACGGCACGCCGCCTGGAGGCCGATTTTAAGCTGCGGTCGGAACCCATTTACAGCCTGGAGGAGGCGCAGTCCTGGATTCTCGAGGCCGAAGAGGACGGTGTCGACGGGCTGGTGCTGGTCACGCTGGACCGGCAGCAGCACTCCTGGCCGACTGCATACCGCGTTGCAGAGAGTGACGTCGCATCGGTTATTTTCTCTCCCTTGGGCACATCTTTTACCACCAACACTATTCGATTGGCCGAGGCACCGGGCTGTTTGGTCTATTCCACCGACGATTTCGAGCAGGCGGCCTTCGGTATGAAGGCCCTCTGCGCATCCGCCAGATTGAGGCGATCCCGATGTGCGGTCATCAAAGGTGAAGAGAACTATGACATGGCCCTGGCCGATTTGGGAATTACGCTGCGCCACGTCCCGGCAAGGACCTTTATCGAGGAATACAACCGCCTCCCGGAAAACGAAGAGATCCTTGCTCTGGCGGATGACTTCATCCGCCGGGCCCGGAAGATGAAGGGAGCCACGCGACAGGATGTCCTTAACGGCGTAAAAAGTTTCTTTGTGGCAAGACACATATTGGAACAGACCGGGGCCGATGCCATAACCATGGATTGTCTGGGCGCCTTAGCCGATGAGCCCGTGAGCCTTCCCTGTATCTCCTGGTCCCGGATGAATGATGAAGGCATTCCTGCAGCCTGTGAGGCGGACTACGGAGCCGTTGCCGCGCAAATCATGGTGCATTATCTGTTCGACCGGCCGGGATTCCAGCAGGATCCCGTAGCCGACACCTCGGACGACTCCATAATCGGGGCGCACTGTTCGTGTCCCACCCGGCTTAACGGTTTTCAGGAGCCCCCTGAGCCCTTCGATCTCATGCATCACCACGGCAACCGGGATGCGGTACCGCGGACCCTGTGGCGGCAGGGGCAGCGGATCACATGCCTCGATCTTTTGCCCGGCTCGAGCGAGAATGCCGATGGAGTTTCAGCGGAAAGCCGATCGGAGGCGCTGATTTCTGTGGGTTCGGTTTTGGGAAACATGGAGGTTCCTCCCAGCGGTGGATGTGTCGTATCGGTCAAGGTGAAGTTCGACAGCCATCAGGATGTTCTGAGCTTCCCTGGATTTCACCAGCTTTTTTTCTATGGAGACTACGGCGAACAGTTGAAGGATTTCTGCCTCCTGAACGGTCTAAAGGCAAGGGTCGTTTAGCCTAGAATGCTTCAGATCCTGGGATTTATTCCATCAACTCCATCCTGCGTTCCCGGATGGGCTCAACGTCCAAGATGAAGCAGCTCCTCCCGTGAGTCCCGATGACCAGCTCGTCGTCCCGTGGATGGACGGCTAAGTCGTGGACCGGAGCCGTAGGAAGGCGACTGGACAAGGAGTGCCACGTCTTCCCCCGATCCAGCGTGACGTAGATCCCCAGGTCAGTCCCCAGATAGAGGATGCCCTCGACCTTCGGGTCTTCCTGGATGACATTGGCGGACTCCGCCGGGAGGTTGGAGGCGATCGAGACCCAGGTTTTCCCGAAATCGGTCGAAAGATAGACATAGGAGGAAAAGTCGTCTTCCCGGTAGCCGGTCAAGGTGGCGTACACGGTCCCCGGCTCGAAGTGCGAAGCGGTCACCCGGCTCACCCATTTGGCGGGAAGGCCGGAGTTGACCAGCGTCCAGTTAGCGCCGCCGTCTCTGGTAACCTGGATGTTTCCGTCATCGGAGCCGGCATACATCAGGCCCGCCTCAAGCGGGGATTCGGAAAGGGTCGTCAAGGTTCCATAGGGGACGTTTCCCTGCCGGTCCGGTCCGGGGTCGGTTGTCAGGTCGGGGCTGATGCACGTCCAGGTTTCCCCCTTATCGTCCGATCTGAAGACCTTGTTGGCCCCATAGTAAAGCCTCGAGGAATCATGGGGCGAGATGAAAAAAGGCACCATCCAGTTGAATCGTAATCCCTCCAGGTCCTCCCGGGCCTGAGGCGCGATGTTGTCTCCCTGTTCGCCGGTCTTCATATTCTTGCGAAACACCGAGCGGCCCGAAAAGTAATAGACCATATCGGGTTCGGTGGGATCGGCCAGGGTCACGAATCCGTCGCCGCCGCCCCAGCGGTCCAGGTAGATGTATCTCCAGGGATCGTCTTCCCCGTCTGCTGGTGTGTGCGTGCTCGGCCCCATAACGGCCGCATTATCCTGGTTCCCGCCGTAGATGTTGTAGGGACGGGCCGTGTCCACCGAAATGGCGTAAAATTCCGTAATCGGGAGGTTGTTGACGTGAAGCCACGTCCTGGTCCGGTCATAGGATATGTAGAGGCCGTGGTCGTTTCCCAGGATGATGCGGTCGGAATTCTTGGGATCGATCCAGAGGGCGTGCTGATCGAGAGAGAATTCCCTTTTGGGCTTGGACAGGAGGTGGACCACCGTGCCCCCGATCTGGGTGTAGGACTTCCCGCCGTCTTTGGAAAGCAGGAAGCGGTTGCCTCCCACATAGATCTCGTTTTCGTCGTCCGGGGAGACCCGGAGCAGATTCCAGTCATAGCCGATGGATGTCCCCAGATAATCCCTATTGACCTTTTCCCAAGTCTCCCCCCTGTCATCCGACCGATAGACCTCACCGCCTACGGTCATCGGCCTGCGGCGCCTTTCGGTCCTTTCCTCCGTCTCGGGCCGGGGGGTCCGGTTCTCGAGGAGGACATACACGGTTTCAGGGTGGGAGGGCGCAATCTCGACGCCGATACGGCCCACATGGGCTCCATCCGGGAGTCCATTCACCAGTTTGGCCCAAGTGCGGCCGGCATCCTTCGACCGATAGAGGGCGCTTCCCTCGCCGGCGGCGACATGGCCCCACGGTTTTCGGTCCCTCTCCCAGGCCGCGGCATAGAGTATGCTGTCGTCCTCCGGATCCATTTCCACATCGATTACGCCGACCTTTTCCGAGATGTACAAGATTCTGTCCCAGGTCTTCCCTCCATCCGTGGTTTTGAACAGCCCCCTCTCCTGATTGTAGGAGAAATTGTGCCCGATGGCCGCAATGTAGACGATATTCGGATTCTCGGGATGGATAAGAACCCGTCCGATGTGATGGGAGTCATGCAGGCCTACGTTTTCCCAGGTCCGCCCCGCATCGGTGGATTTGAATACCCCGGTCCCGGCGTAGGAGCTTCGCGCCATCAAAACCTCACCCGTACCCACATAGAGGATGTTGGGATCGGAGGGGGCGATGGCGACCTCCCCGATGGTAAAAGTGGATTCGTGTTCGAAGATGGGTTCCCAGGTCACACCGTTGTTGCTCGATTTCCAGATGTTGCCGGCGCCGACCCCCACGTAGATGGTAAAGGGATCATCCGGATGGACCGCAACACTCTCGATCCTTCCTCCGCAGAAGCGGGGCCCGACGGCGCGCCATTCCAAGTCGCGAAAAGGAGACTCTCTTTCCAGCCGCTGATGAATCTGCCAGGATTTCATGCGCGCTTCCGGCGCAGTCGCCTGGGGACGGGCCGGCACTCCGGTCGAGATCAATAACAACCACAGGATTATTGGAATTTGTTTATTCACGACTCACTCCTTATAGATGGGATCCCCAGATAGATGGGATCCCCAGTCTATCGCTGCGCCATTAGTCACTCACGCGAAGGCGCGCTCCGGCCAGCGGCCTTATATTCCTCCAATTTCTGTTTGAGCTCCGTAACGATCTCCGGGTGCTGCAGATAAAGATTTACGGTTTCGCCGGGATCGGAATCGAGGTTGTACAGTTGGCCCGGTGCCTCCGGAGCCGTGTCTGGAATGATGTAGGCTTGAAGCCGAGAGTTGCCCTCATACCGGTTTCCACCTGAGCCTTGGTGATCCAAAAGCTTCCACGGCCCGCGGCGGATGGAAAGGTTGCGGACATTGTTGGATTGTTGGATAAGGTACTTGCGGACGGGCTCCTCACCCGGTTCTCCCAGCAGCACGGGGAGGATGTTGTAGCTGTCTTCGGCCGAATTCTGAGGGAGGTCGGCCCCGACCACCGCCGCCAGGGTCGCCATCACATCGGTAAGGCTCGTCATCTGATCCGAGCTGCTGCCTGCCTGGATCATTCCCGGCCAACGCACGATAAACGGCACGCGATGGCCCCCTTCCCATTGATCTCTTTTCATGCCCCGCCAGGGTCGGGCCGGGTCATGATCGTGATCGGTACGCATATGAACGGTGGTTAGAGTCTCCGGCCCGTTATCGCTTGCGAACATGAACAGCGTGTCTTCAGCGACTCCCAATCGATCCAGCGTCTTCATCAATTCCCCGATAATGTAATCCAGTTCGAAGATGAAGTCTCCATGCGGCCCGGAATCGGTTTTCCCCTTGAATCGATCGGCGGGGAAAGAGGGGAGATGGACGGCCTGGGTCGAGTGGAAGAGAAAAAACGGCCGGTCAGGATTATCCTCGACGTGTTGTTCGAGGAACTTTATACTTTTTTCCAGAAAGACCAGATCCACTTCCTCCAGATCGAAATCAGGAGCTATCATGCCGGGCCGATTGTCCCGGGAGTAGGGGTGCTTGGGCAGCGGTCCTCGGTCCAGGATGCCCGTGGGGGGGACAGGGATGCGGTCACCGTCGATGTAGGCATAGAGCCAGTCGGTGGTGGGGCAACATGCGGTCCCGAAGAATTGATCGAAGCCGCGCTGGATGGGAGCGCCCTCAATCGGGCGTGAATAGTCTATTCTCTTTACGGCATCCAGTCCGTTTTCGTTGATAGGCTGGCCGTCCCGGTCGAAAAACGTCATACCCACATGCCATTTACCGAAACAGGCGGTGGCGTATCCCTGCTCACGCAGCATCTGGGGGAGTGTCAGGCGTTCATCTTCTATCAAGCTGGGCCCGCCGGCGCCGGTAAAAACGCCTCCCATGCCGGCTCGGAAGGCCATGCGCCCGGTGAGCAGACTGTAACGGGTGGGCGTACACACCGTCGCCGGGCTGTGGGCATCGGCAAAGCGCATCCCTTCCCCGGCGAGCTGGTCCATATGGGGCGTGGGGATTCGCGATTCCGGATTGTAGCATCCGACATCTCCGTAGCCGAGGTCATCGGCTAGGATAAAAACGATGTTAGGCAGTCTTGGAGCCCTTCCGCAGGAAGTTAGAAAGAGAGAGGATGAGAGAGATGCGGCCGCCCCCCCGGCCAAACAGAGCTTAAGAAATTTCCGGCGATCCAAGTTCGGCATGATGCCCTCCTTCAGGCATGTTTCGATTGAGTATATCACAAGCGCCTGGCCAAAATAAGAGTTCTCTCGTTTTCTGATCGATCAGTATAACACAGCCCCCGAGGGCAGGCGCAGTCTGGATTGGGAATGATCAGACGATGTCCCTGAGCGTCATCGCTCAAAGGGACTCTAATTGTCCGTCATATATGGTTGACACCGACAATTTGAGGCTGATAAAATGCAGTTACGTTGCACCAATCACAGCCAATCAGGGCATTTGAGGCCATATGTTCGATCTAAACACTACGCGTTCATATTCGCCTGCATGGCAAGGGCTCGTTTTCTGTTATGCAATAAAAACAGTCAGATTCCGAAGATTGGCAGCCGAGGACCCTTGATGCATCACTGAAGTGATCTCCGATGTCAACAGTTGAACAGGAAAGGATCTTTCGTCAGCTGGTTCGAGGCCTGCAGGCATTAACCGGCCATCGATTCGATTATGTTCTCCGGTACATTCATGTTCATCTGCTGGAAGTGGAAGACGTCCTCTTTCATCTGGACAGCGCGGTGATGATGCCGGCCCGCCCGGAAGGCGAGTCCTCCGAAGACGGCACCGAGGACGACGCCACCGATACCGAAGATGTGGCCATTCAAGATCGACAGGATGTCGTGACGGGAATCGATGTCCTGGGCATCGCCATGCGCCAGTTTGAATTCGACCCGCATAAACGCATACTGATCGCCGGCCATACCGACACTTCAGGCGGCATCCAAATGAATTTCGAGCTGTCCGATCAGAGAGCCGAAAATGTGCTGTTCCTGCTGTTAGGAGACCGGGAACAGTGGGCCCGGGTGTCGGCCGCGCGGCATAAGGTCGAGGATTACCAGCAGATTATGACCTGGATCAGCGAAAATCCGCGCTGGCTCTGGCCCTGCGATCCTCTCGGTATAGACGATGACTGGGGCCCGGATACGAGAGAGGCGACGCGTCAGTTTGTCGATCACTACAACAGCAACTACGCATCCCCGCCGGAAGACGCGCCGGCTCCGGGCGAGGATCCGCCCGAAGGCTATCGTGCGCCCCTCCCGCCCAACATGCACCTTCAGGTCAATGCGAACGTCTACGGTCCGAGACACAAGTGGCCGGAAAACGCCTGGGCCGCGGTCTATGATCTCTATCAGGAGGAACTGGAGCACAGAATCCGCAACTGCGGGGAATCACTGGATTCACTGCGGGCAAACAGGCTTCGCTTCGTGGATGAAGTGAATGTTTATGTAGGGTGCGGCGAATCGTTTCCGGTCGACGATGCCGAGCGCAGCAACTACCGTTCACAGCTCAACCGGAGGGTGGAGATCCTTTTTTTCGATGAGCATGAAGTCCCCAATCTCGACGAACCGGTGCTGGCCTGCCCCACGGAAAGGAACAGGACGCACACCCGGGAGGAATGTCCCCTGTTCAACGGATGCCACTATCGGCCCGTCTACATCCATCCCGATGACCTGACCTGCATAGCGTATCATGTGAAGTTCGCCTACTACAACAAGATCCTCGGACGGCGGGAATTCGTTCCCGAGGGACTGGAGTTCCAGGCTTATGAGCAGGGGGATAATCCGGTCCCGACCAGGGCGCAGTTTTCCCGAGGTGTCTACTGCATAAAGGTGAATGACAATCCCAGCCGGACCAGCCTGTACTTCGAGTTCGAGACCGAGAACCGATGGATCCATACTCCCGATGCTTCCTCCGAGCCACGTATCGTCACCATGACCCCGGCCCAAATCGATGCGCTGCCGCCTCAGGACCGGCACAAATACTACGATCTGCCGGCCAAATGGTCGTCGCGCAACTACTGGACCCGGGGAGACGGGGCGGCGTTCACCCCCGGGAACTGGTTCGAATCAGTCATGGGGACGGATCGCCGGCTCAAGCCTTACGGCCCGAACAACACGACTTATGAGACGCCTCTGGTCTTTTCGCTGGACGATATAGTACTTCTGGACACGGCCACCGGGACCCAAGATATTAGAGACGCCGACCACCATAATAGACCGACTGCTAATGAACAGAACTTAAGCAACCGGTCGCGGGTAAAACTGTTACTGGCCGAAACTGCCAACGGTTTTCTGGAGCTTCACCAGACCGGAGCTGCACGCAACACGGCCCGGATTCCGTTTCCCGAAGACCGACGTCCCGGCTTTACAAGATCGCACGCGAATCTAATTATCGTAGACGCACCCGATGTAAAAATCGTATTTTTCCGCGACGGCTTCTATACCGTCGGCACCAAGCGCACGGGGGAACTGGCCAACTGGGCCGCACAAGGTTTTGTCGTCGGGGCCCGGGCGGCGGTGCGTGATGATGCGGACCATCATGTCAGATGGCCGATGAAGCGCAGCCACCATGAATTCGGCGCGACCGGAGACTTTGACCTTCACTACTTTCACAATCTACATTTTGACGACCAGCACCCGGTATCTTACACCATCGCCTACGCCTCCATGAACTTCATGGCCGACACACGGGATCCAACCAAGTGGAATCCGATTCCCTCGGCGGCTGACGTCCAAAATTTCATAGACGAGGGATGCTACCGTGCCATGACCGTATGGAACCGCAAGCAATACTACATGGAAGAACGCAATCCGACCGATCAGACGTTCATAATCCGCCCTTTTGTTTTTTTTGATGAGAGGGAGCATTTTTCCCCCACCACGCCTGCGGGAGGCTGGGTCAACTGCAATTTCGACAACTGGCCGTCAAAGAATGCCACGGATAACTTCGAAGTCCTTATGGCACACGCGGAGGTGCGGGCGGCTGAACGAAACGCCCTGGGAGGCAGGCCGAAATTCCTGGCGATGATATGTCGCAACAAGCCGGGCAAACCAGATTGGGGGCCGGCTTGGCACAGAGCATGTCGCGGAGGAGCCGACCGACCCTATTCTTTGCTCAAGCTGAACAGGTCGGCCTATCGACAATGCAACACGTATGGGGGATGGGCCGTAAATGAACACGGAGTCAATTGGAGGCCCCACACCATGGCCCATGAGTTGGGACACGGCACCGGCTATCCAGACGAGTATATCAGGCGGAAATACAAGCCTCATTCCGCCAATACCGCCAGGGGCCGCGCCAATTTCAGACAGCATCATATTCCCTACGAAATTCCAGGAACACGTGGATCGCGGGGCTCGATGATGCAGCAGAATCGCATCCCGAGGCTGCGGAACCTATGGTATACCTTGCATATGATAAACAGCGAGAGCAATAGTGCGGGATCCCCTTTGAATGGGCTGCTTACAAACCGCGATTTCGTTGGACGGCTCCGCCGCGGTACATGGAATCTGACGTACACACGAAGGATTACGGGAGGAACTCCCTCGGTGCCTGCCAACTGGGAAAACGCCCTATTTTCATCCCCGCTACAGCAACTGACCGCGAGCCCGCTCCGGAGGGTCAGCCTGGCGCTTTATGACGTCGGACAGGACGAGTCATCGACGCGCTTCTTCCATTCCGGCCAGGGTGCGATTCAGTACCATGCGGTGTTGGTTGTTCGGGTGCTTATGAATATAACTTGGAGCGGCACTTGGACCAACGCCAACAGACAAACGCGAATCAATGGAATCGAACAAGCCTACCTGGATTGGAACGGACACTTCCGGCTGTCCGGCGGCACCGGCGACATACGGAACATCTTTGTCAACTTTGTCCATGGGTTCTACTCCTCCGAAGATCGCGATACCGAAGGGGACAAGCATTATGATGTCGAGTTGACACGCGGCACGGGGACGACGATAGAGACCGGCAGCCCGACCGGCAGCCCGAGTTCGGAGTTGAGAGTCAGCCGGATGATTAGCGCACCGGATCTCGTGAATTACTTTTTTAATCGCAGCACAGGTCAGACCAGTGCGCAGGCGCTAAGTTTTTTAAAACCGTGGGTCGACAGCCGGCTGCCCGGCACCTTTACGCTCCAAAGCTTCGGAAGTCCTCCTTAGCGCATGGGAATCGATTTTGTATAGGGATGTAACATGAATAGATGTGTCAATCATTATTGATGTGGGTTTCATGATTCAGATACGATGATCAATTGGCAGATTGCAGCAGCCATAATGGCGGCTCTGTTGGCCTTTGGTCTACCGCTCGAGAAGGAGCAAACCATGGCGGAAGTGAAAATTTTAAATGCTCGGCAGTGGGGCGACCAACAGAGCCGCTCCTACCTCCCGGTTGCGGGCAGCCTGGGCGACCGGATTATCTGGAAAAAACCAACGCCGTTGGTTGAGGAACCGGTACCGGCTGTACACATCAGCCTCGTCGATACATACCTGGCCGTATGGTACGGAACCCACATCGTGCTCCTCCAACGTAAAAGTGGGGAGATGATCTGGACGCAAGAATACTTGATGAACTGTTCTTTCGAAACCAAAGCCGATGGATTTGTCAATGTTAACCCTGCGGGATATCTGCGTATGCTGGGCTTCGATCAGGAATTGGGTCCACGACAATCGCTCCCGTTATTAGACGACACCGGACACCTGTTTCTGTTGCGCCGCCTTAAAGATGAATTTCTCTACAGCTACCAACTCCCTCCGGACCCCGCCACCGACCCGGGTGAAGAAGAGTTCGGACCGCAATTCGAGTTCGTAAGCCTCAGCCGGTACAGCAACGAGATCGCCTGGATCGTTCAGCGGGAAGGCATCATGCTCACCGCATTATTCAGCCCGGACAACAGGCGCGCCTGCATGGCAGGATCCGACCGCCTGGTCCTTTTCGATCTGCCGGCGTTCAGGGAATCCGACGAGGGCGAGGAACGGGAAATCCCGGTCCGGGAAGTCGAATTGAATGAAGTGCTCGCCTGCTCCTATGACCACCAGGGCAATCTTCTCGTCATTGACTTGATACCGGAAACGGAGGAGCAGCCGGAGCACATGCTCCTGCTCTGCCTGAGTCCCGGACAGGAACAAAAGTGGACGTTTGACTTGGGAAAGCCGGCCGAGCTGTCTCAGCCGCCGGCCAGCTTCCCCAACGGCGATGTCTGTATCACGATCGGGCGGGAGATTTGGCGCATCAAGGACGGTGAACGGAAGTGGTCGTTCCCTCTGCCGGTTGATCCGGGAAAGCAATTGATCACCCTACTCGAGGATGGTTCCCTCTTGGCAGCGGCAGGGCACATGCTCGTACAGATATCGGAGGAAGGGGAAGAGCTGAGCAAGGTCTTCATGGAGGAGCCCATTACCTGCCGCCCGGTTATGGATAGCGGAGGCCGAGTTTATGAAGCCGGGACCAAGGGCATATATTGCATAAAGTGACCCTTATTTCCTCTCATAAGCTCTGATGATGGTGGGAAGCGAGAAAAATAGCCCTTATATTCCTTGCTTTATTCGCCCAATAACTAGAAAATCAGCATGTGTGCAAGCTCCTCGGCATCGATATCGGATCCGTAAACGCGAGAGCGGTTCTTCTCGATGAAGCGGAGAGGATTAAGGGGAGTTGGGAGACCAGGAGCCGAGGATGTGCAGCGGAAGCCCTGTACCTCTTGCTGGAAAAGGCCCTGGGGGGCGGGAATCATCCGAGAATCAAAATCGGGCTGACAGGCAGCGGTCGTGAGCAAATCGCCTGCGCCGATGAAATATTCACCTGCAACGAAATATTGGCCCTGGCCGTCGGGGTCTCGATGACGGAAAACCGGGCTCAGTCGATCATCGAGGTGGGAGGTCAATCCACCCGCTGGCTCCACCTCGAGCATGACACAGAGGAGATCGGCAATATCCGAATCCTGGATTTTGTCCTCAATGAGCGCTGTGCTGCCGGTTCCGGAGCCTTCATCGAGCAGCAGGCCGCCCGGCTGAAGCTCGACGTCGAAGAATTCTCGAGATTGGCGGCATGTGCCATATCGGGCGCTCCGGTGGCCGGCCGCTGCAGCGTGTTCGCCAAGTCGGACATGATCCATCTTCAGCAGAAGGGAACCCCGGTGGAAGAGATCGCCTACGGTCTGTGTTTGGCCGTAGCCCGTAATTTTGTCGGCACCATCCTTAAAGGGAAGCGGGTTGTTCCGCCCGTTCTGTTTGCGGGCGGGGGAGCCAAGAACGGAGGTCTGGTCCGTGCCTTCCGAGAGGTCTTGAAACTGAAAGGGAAAGACTTTCGCCTTGCCCAGGATCCTGCCGGTATTTGTGCCCTGGGAGCCGCCTTGGGGGCGAAAAGACACGGCCGGGAGATCCGATTTACGGAAAAAGATGATGCCCGGTCGCTCTTCACGAGCGTCCCTCATACGGCACAAATGCGGCTTAAGCCTTTGGGAAGTATGGAAGCAGCCTCCGAGCGAGAACCCTCTCCTGAACCCGATGAGCAGGTGACGGGTTTCGTGGGAGTGGATGTCGGCTCTGTCAGCACCAACCTGGTGGTGTTGGATGAAAAAGGGGAGGTCAGAGCAGGTGTATACCTGCCCACACGAGGCCGGCCCCTAGAGGTCCTGCACGAGGGCTTCGAGCGGCTTTTCGAAATGTGCCGCGGCGGACTGGTAATCCTAGGTATCGGAACGACCGGCAGCGGTCGTTATCTGGCCGGTAGGTTCTTAAAGGCCGATGTCATTCACAACGAGATCACCACTCAAATGATGAGTGCGTACAAGTACTTCCCGGAGGCGGACACCGTCTTTGAAATCGGGGGGCAGGATTCCAAGTATATCCATATGCAGGAAGGCCGGATTCATGATTTCACCATGAATAAGATCTGCTCGGCGGGAACCGGTTCGTTTCTGGAAGAACAAGCAGAACAGATGAACATCAGGATTGAGGATGAATTCTCCAGGCTGGCCGCGAGCTCTTCATGTCCGCACGATCTTGGATGCCGATGTACGGTCTTCATGGACAGTGAGCTGGTAAGTGCAGTGAGCCGGGGGGTTCCCGTGTCAGATATCGCCTCGGGCTTGGCCTATTCCATCGCCCGTAATTACCTGGAAAAAGTGGTGGGCAACCGACCGGTGGGAGAAAGCATCGTCTTCCAGGGCGGTGTGGCCTCAAATCCGGCCGCAGTTCGTGCTTTTAGCCTGATATTGGGGAAGGAGGTCCGCGTTCATCCTTATAACCGTATCTCCGGAGCCATCGGAGCCGCCTTGATGGCAGCAGAAAAAGTTGACCAATCCGGGAAAATATCGCCTCCCACCGAGCTACTTAAAGAGAGGATACGCAGTACCTACAAAATTTCCAGTTTTGAATGCCGGGAATGTTCCAATCACTGCCAGGTCAACCGGATCGCCATCGGAGAGGAAACCATCTATTTCGGAGACACATGCGAGAGATACACGACGCGTAGACAAGCAAAGGAACAAGATGAAGTCTCCTCCCCCCCAGATTTGTTTAAAATCAGGCAGCAGGCGCTCTTCGAGGTTTTCCGCAACCCGGAAAATCCGGAACGGCTGGTGGGGCTTCCGGTGGTATCTTTTATGGTCGAGTATCTTCCTTTTTGGGCCGGCTTTTTTAATCACCTCGGCTTCGGCGTTCTGCCCTCTCCCTCCTCTGGATCTGCGATACTGGAGGAAGGATTGAAAAGGCTGCCGGCGGAAACCTGCCTGCCCATCAAACTCGCCTTCGGCCATACCCAGTGGTTTTCGAATACCGATGTCGAGTGGGTCTTTTTCCCTTCCCTCATCGAGCCCAAACCGCGCGATTCGGTTCCGCTCTGTCCCTATGCCGAAAATATTCCATTTATGGTCAAATCCGCCCTCGAGATGGATATCCTCACGCCCAGCGTGGACCTTAGCTCCGGTCCCGACACGTTCGTTCGCGGCCTGTCTCCTGTCAAAAGGAGGCTGCAGAGGAGCACGGCCCAATTGAAAGAAGCCTTTCATGCCGCGGTTAAGGTGCAACAGGAATATTACAGACAGATCTTCAGTAGGGGCAAGGACCTCATCGAAAACGCCCTGTCCGCTTCCCAGGATATCTGGATTGTCCTCGGCAAGCCTTACAACGTCCATGATGGCTTTGCGAACCTGAACCTTGCCCGGCATGTGAGAAATCTCGGTGTGCTGGGCGTGCCTATGGATTTTCTGGACTTGGAAGGGAAGATCGACAGCTGGCCCGATACTCCCGCCTGGCGCTTCAATCAGAGGATGATGGAGGCCGCGCTATGGACCTGTAAACAGCGAAACGTTTATCCGGTGATCATCTCAAATTTCGGATGCGGCCCCGATGCCTTCATGCTCAAACACCTTTCCCGGATCCTGCAGGGCAAACCTCATCTATTTCTAGAGTTTGATGAACACCGAGCCGAGGCGGGCTTGATCACCAGACTCGAGGCCTTCTTTGACGAGGTTAACGCCAAGGCTCAGATCGATAACGAAGCGGCATTACCCCTGCAACGAAGGCACATGAATCGACCCGACCTGGCAAGCTTGAAGGAGCGCCGCTTTGTCCTGCCCCATTTTGCCGACCACGCTTACGCTTTTGCCGGGGCACTCCGGGCCGTATCCATCGAAGCCGAGTGCCTGCCCCCTCCGGATGAAAAGACCGTGGCCTTGGGGGAACAGCACAGCTCAGGGAAGGAATGCCATCCCTATTCCATTCTGGCGGGAGATCTGCTGAAGCTGGCCCTATCCGTGCGTCAGGGAGATGAGGTGTTCTTTTTTCCTGGCTCCAGAAACAATTGTCTGCTGCATCAGTACGGAGCGGGCATGAGTCTTCTCCTTGAGGAAATGGGAATCTCGGACATCGAAGTTTTGGCCCCGCCGACATCTTTGATGGTCTCTCTGTTAGGGATGGAAGGAATAACATTGCTCTGGCGGGGCCTGGTGGCGATCGACCTGCTGGTCAAGGCCGCTTGTGAAAAACGGCCCTATGAGGTTCAAAAAGGGACTACGGACAGAATCCACCTAAAAAATCTTAAAGATGTTGAGATCGGGCTGGCAGAGCAAGACTTTGACAGCGCTATTAACCGCTGTGTCGAGCGATTGAACGAGATCGAGGTTCGAAGGGAGTCGAGACCCTTGGTCGGTATCGCCGGTGACATCTACACCCGTCAAAATCCGGTGGGTAATCATGACCTCTTCCTCAAACTGGAGGAATTGGGTTGTGAGGTGTGGCCGTCTCCTTTTCTTGTGGATGGGGTAGACTTCCGGATGCGGAGAGACATGTCCCAGGCGATGCTGAGGCGGAGGTTCCATGAGTCGGCTGCCATCGGCCTTCTCTATCTAAAGAAAGAACTGGAGACTTGGAAAGTCAAGAAAGATTTAAGGGGTTCGGTGCTTAGAATCTCCGAGCCGACCTTCAAACAGATCAAGGAATTCACGTCTCCTTATATCGGCATGGAGAACAATGATATTCTTCTCCTGAATATCGCCAAAATGGTCGACTTCGCGCGAAGGGGAGCGGATGGAGTCATAAACGCGATCTGTTTCAACTGCATGCTGGGAACCATATCCGAGGCTATCGCATCCCGTATCAGGCGTGATTGCCGCAATATCCCTATTCCCACCTTGATCTTCAGCGGGAAACAAACACCGACGGAGAAAACCAAGATCGAAGCCTTCGTCTTCCAGGTCCAACAATATGCGGAGCGGAAGATGTCTGCCGAGGAAACGACGCGTTCCGAAGCCGGCCGCCGCTTCCCGCGCCTGCCGCGGTTCTAGAGAATGAGCCTTCCGGCGGAGAAATGTTATTTTCATCAGATGTCAGACAACTTTGTGATTTATTCAGATATTCAAATTTTTTGCTATAGCGGCTTGTATTCTTGATTGAGTGTCTTTGCGGCGTCGATGTACTCGGATTTAAATGGTAGGGACAAGGGAAGCAACCTTTTTACTAATATTTCGTAATAATAAGCAGGAGACATGCAGTGGAAGTTCTGTCGCGGGCGGATGAGATACTGCTTTTGGCTGTTCTCAGGCTGAAAGACAACGCCTACGGAGTCAGTATCGTTCGAGAGGTCCGCCAGCTCACCGGGAAAGAACTCAAGCTGGGAGGACTCTGGGTCTCGCTGGACATACTGGCAAAAAAAGGCTTGTTATCCAAACGCTTGGGGGATCCGACTCCCAAACGGGGAGGACGCAGCAAAATCTACTATTCCCTGACGCCGGATGGACTCAGGGCCCTGGAGCGGGTGAACCAATTCAATCGATCGCTGTGGAAGGGGATTACGGAGGTCATCAGGGAGTATCAGGTCTGATGAGGAGACTCCGAGGCCCAAAGCCGCCCCGCTTGCTTGCCCGCCTCTTTGACATAACCGCCCGGTCGGAAGAGCAGAGGACGCTCACCGGCGATCTGGATGAGTTGTATTCCGAAATCGCCCGCGAAAAAGGGCGCATGAGGGCCTTTTTCTGGTACGGCGGCCAAATCCTTAACGCCTGTCCGTTGTTCCTGGTCAATTCTTTTTTCTGGAGATGGTCAATGTTCCAAAATTATCTTAAGATCTCGCTCCGCAACATCCAGCGGAATAAAGGATATTCGTTAATCAACATAGCCGGATTGGCCATCGGCATAGCTTGCTGCACCCTGATCATGCTCTGGGTTCAAGATGAGCTGAGCTACGACCGCTTTCATGAAAACGCATCTGATCTGTACGCCGCCACGTTCAGCAACGGCAGCACGGTCACGCCGACGGCTCTCGCCAATTTTCTTAAATCGACCTACCCGGAGATTATCCACGCATCGCGTTTTGTCAATATGGGCAGAAACCTGCTTAAATACCAGGAGACAGAGATCAATGAGAACGACGGCATCATGGTGGACCCGGGCTTTCTCGATATGTTCACCATCAAGTTTCTGAAAGGGGATCCGGAGACGGCGCTCAACGATCCCAATTCCATCGTGATTTCCGATCGGCTGGCGGATAAATATTTCGGAAAGCAGGATCCCATCGATCGCACCATGACCTTCGAAGCCAGGATCGATGTCAGGGT
>Ga0180437_10003353_pt1 | contig 23965 bp, 42 predicted proteins | sample SS_ome_4_FD_132410 | JGI IMG/M metagenome (GOLD analysis project Ga0180437, IMG submission 132410) | Hypersaline lake sediment archaeal communities from the Salton Sea, California, USA - SS_3_D_1 metaG | ecosystem: Environmental > Aquatic > Non-marine Saline and Alkaline > Hypersaline >... | reverse complement strand
GCAGACGTTATAAAACCCTTCATAATGCCCCTAATATTGATAGTTATTATGGGGTTGATACTGGGTCCCTTCTTCTATCAGAAGATGGGGGACATGGATGAGGGCAAGAAATGGAGGAGCCAGTACGAGAACTGCAGGGTCGAGATGCTGGACGCTGGCGTAACCCCTAAAGACTTAGAGAAGGCGGAGGAGGAGGCCGTGGACGAAAGCAAGGTTGAGGCCGCCTCAACAGGCATGGAGGTCAAATAAGTGGAACAGGAGATATTACCTACTAGGAGCCAGAAGCCTGAGGACAAGGTTAATGAGGTCTTTGGTGAGTTGGTTGATACCGTGGGGCAAGTCATTAGTGAGGTCACTAACCCCAGGGTAGGGCAATGTAAACCAGAGGTTAGTATCCGTATGCGGGAGCTATACCATCAAATGCGTATACTAACGGGGAGTATGGGCGAAATGGATATAAACCTTCGGTTGCCTATTGAGGATATGAGGGCGGCTTTATTGATTGAGAGGTACATAACCGCATTAAGGGAAAACGGCTTCTATACGGTAGGTAGAAGAAAAGATAAATTACTCCCTGTTACACACCCTAAATAAGGTTAGGGTATAGAGTTAACTTAGAGGCTTGAACAATGGGACGGACAGAAAAAGATTATCAAACACTAATCATCGAGACAATGGATAATATAAGAGATATAAGTAGTAAACACGATACATTAAATGATATAGAAGCCCATAACAAGGTAGTTAATGCAGTAGACTTTCTAGAAACAATACTATTACCCTATGATAACCCCCTAAAACCCTATAACCCCACTATAACAGGAGATGATAAACAGGACATCCACAATAAATTAAGAGAATTAATACGCATAGCTAAAGGGGCAGGAGTCATAACCTCCGCCAAAGAAAAACAGGACGAGGAAGATGAAGAGTTTTCTATCGACGATACAGACGAGATTATTGAAGCTGGATAAGAATTTCCTAGCTATCTGTGTTGGAGGCACGGGGACAGGTAAAAGCTGGGCCATGATGAGGATAGCAGAACTGCTCGATCCAGAGTTTAACATTGATAGGGTAGTATTTAGTAGTGACCAGTTTAAGGAACTTCTCAATAGTGGAAAACTAAAGACGGGCAGTTTCATAGTCTGGGATGAGGCAGGAGCGGGAGTAGGAAGTCGAGAAGCCCTCACAAAAGAAAATCGACATACAACTAAGATAGCGCAAACCTTTAGACATGAAAACTATGGCCTACTTTTCACCGTCCCAGACATGAGTTTTATAGACGTTCAGATACGAACATTATCCCATATCATGTTCAAACCAATAACCATCGATAGATGGAATAAAAAGACATTACTAGACATATACCGAATGACAAATAATGAGAAACTTAATAAAACCTATATAAAACCCTTTTATATCCGTAAAAACGGGGAAAGAGTCATGGTAAGTGGTTACTGGGTTAAAGCACCCTCTCTAAAGCTTAGAAAAGACTATGAAATTAGAAAAAAGGAATTTACAGATAATTTAAATAGAACAGAGTTAAATCCTCAAAAAATTGTAGAGGCTAAAAAAGGCCCGAACATAAAGAAGATTGTTAAGAAGGTTTTGGCGAAAAAGGATGAGTATCTTAGAGAGTGGCATGGACGGCTTGTAGTGCCTGAGGAGGCTATAAGCTTTGACTATAACATTGGGGGTAAATTCGCTAAACAGGTTAAGTTCGCGGTTGAGCGTGAGGTGAACAATGGATAAGTGGGTACTGCTAGCGTATATTATCCTAGTATTCGGGTTATTCGTTAACGGCGTAATATTCGCGACCCTACCGCCTTGCAAACAAACATGCGTAACCTACAAGACGGGCGAGAAACTATGCGGAAACATAACCGCCATGCGAAAACTATTGAACCCTGATTATATGGAGGTGTGGACGACAAACTATAGCATCATATCCTACCTAGAAGGGGACAGATCCCCTAAACTAATCCCCATGAACGCGACCTACCCCCTCCCCACCACATCCTCAACCACCACCTCCTCAACGACATCAACTACCTGCCCTATAAAAACCTGTCCCACAATCCCAGACTGCGTATGCACCTGCCCCGTGTGTACAAAATGTAGAGAATGCGAGGAGTGGTTGCTGACAGAAAAACAGAATAAGTGGTTACTGAATATGCACCCCGAAGGCGGGATGACAGGGTATCAAGCGGGTTACATGGACTGCAAGGATGAGGTCCTAGCTTACCTTGAGGTCCCAGGGCGGCCCAAGTTCAAGAGTCGTCCTAGGATGGATTATAGCATACTGGATCGGGCGGGGGTAGAGCGTCCCCAGGAAAAGTATTGTTTCATCAACCAGGGCGGGTACTTCATACTTAATAGGACGGCTAACGCGGACTATAACCGCTCGACTTGGGGGTGGAACGATGACGCATGCAGAAGCAGTTGGTTAAGGGTGAACAACCTATGGAACGAATAAAAAAAATAATAATGCACCCCGTCTATGTAATCCTGTTCTTTTTCCTCTACGCCATATTCATGGTGACTATGGTACTGGGGGGGGATGCTGTAGACGCGGGAATCACCGTCAAAGACAGATACGAGGAGATCGGAAACAGTATGCTAGAGACCGCCGACGGACAATTTACTTTCGCCTTATCCGCATTACTAATCTATGTAGGAGTCTACACGGGAGCCATCCTCTTTCACATGGTCGGACAAACATTTTATGCAGTTATGGATGGCCTGTATTACGTCCACATCCTAGTAGGACTCTGGGGGGTAATCACTTTAATAAACTGGATATATAGGAAAACCAGGAATTACTTAGGGTATATAAAGAATATCATGGTGGGATAATGGGTAAAAAGAGCATACTTAAGCGGGCTGAAAAAAAGCAGAGACAATTAGACGAGCGACGCAAACGCAAGGAAATGACTTGCCCCCACTGCAAACGCCAAAACCCCAAGATCAAGAAGATTCGGGGGCAGTGGGTGTATGTTTGCCGCAGTTGCCATAGGAATTTTGAGGAGAAAGTAGACGAGGAGATATCGGAGATCAGGGATGAGAAGCATGAACTTAATAAGCAGAGTAAGCGGGAGCGCAAGAAGTGGTTAGGTTTTATCTAACCGCCTCAGGGTTTTAATTAGTATGTGTCTGAGGATTAGGGCGGCGAATATTAGTAGGGGGCCATACAGTAGATAACTCAAAAACTCCATCTTTAATGTTTTTTTAAGGCAATTAATATTTGGAGTTTATCTCCAACATCTTTAAAAAGACATGAAAAGCAGAGCATGTCCTCATCAGGTAATAGAACCTCATCACAATTCTTACACCTAACCAAATCACTCATCTTAATTCCTCTAGGAGGTATATTAGTCCCATCCCAACACATATTCCAACACAAATAACCTTAAACTCTGGGATAAAGATGCCTAGAACTCCTGTCCCAAACAAAATCAATCCAACTATCAACCCATTCATCTTATCCTCTTGATTAGCCTTTTGACCTCCCAAATAACACGTTTAACAAAGAATATCGGAAGCTCTATAAGCATCTGCATAAAACATACTGGACAGCATAAGCTAGTCGCCAGTAATCCAAAACACGGCTTATCACCCTCACCTATCACATCATCCATCTTTTATTCTCCTGCTATTAGTCGCCTCAACTCTTTCTCCGCGTCCTCCTTCTTACGCAACGCCTCAGCCTTACGAGCCGCCCTCTCATGAATCATCAAATACCTATCTTCTAGGATTCGGTCAAAAACCCTGCAACCAGGCTGGATATTATATTCCCTGCACACCTCAAGCAATTGTTTTTCCCGTTTACTGTCTGGCCTCACCCTATAATTAATCTCAAAACTATAACCCCTCACCTAACCACCCCATTGTATAGCCATCGCATCGCCCCCACCTCCGTTAATCTTTTGTTTGCTATTACTACAGCATGTTACCTTGTTCAAGTATTTCTCACGCCAACTCATTTTATTTCGTCTATTAGGTTTTCTAGATAGCTCCAACTTATCACAATGTCATCGCACCACGGACAATAATAGGCGTACTCCTTGTATTCCAACAGCTTATCCCCTACTTTCATCGTTGTTTTAAGCCTTTGTATAGTGTGAGGGGCCAAAAAAGGTCGCGTAAAAGGATGGCGTTAATGATGTACGCCAACAAAGCAAGCGGCAAAAACCCCAACACAAAAAAACCACTAGTCATTTTGTGACAAGTGCCTCCCTAAGTATATCACGGTAGGGCACTTCTTTATAAACTACCTTGTAACGCCCACGAAGATTTAACCTGTTTCCGCGCAAATCAAAGACGAAATTGTGACAAGCATCCACCAGTTTGTCACAAAAACCCCGTAAATTATTTACCTTTATCATTTTCCCTCCCCTCCTTTTAAACGTTTCAACTACTTTTGCCTTTTCCTCCATTTGCTCTTTAGATGTTGCATAAAAACTTTGACTTCCACACTTCCAACACACCTCTATAAGTATTTTAGGTTTAGGGCGATAGATTTCACCACATACCGCACACACCATACGATTAAGTCCCTCATCCCTCATTCCATCACCTCATTTTTTATTGATGCCTATGTCTTTTTTAGTTAGTTTCATCAGGTACACCTTACACAACAGCTATTGGCGTGGCCTAAGACATACCCGACTATCAACACTATCAACCAGGTAAAGACAAGCAACACCGCAAATAGCAGATCCGTATCCATACCCAAAACCTCATCACTCATTCCCGTCCCTCCTTGTTTTTATACCAGGGTCTACCATCAAAAAACCACATCTTTAAGGTAGATAGAAAAGAGGGATAACCATGGCATACCCTACAATCAGCTCTATACATTGTATTTTCTGTTTTACACTTGGGACAAACCCAGGTAACATCCATCAAATTCATTCTCGTCCCTCTTTTTTATTGACTTTCTTAATCTTCTCACGTAGGTAGAGGCACTCATACAGTACCACGCCGCAACAATTACATATTGGTGGTCTTGGAGTCGTTTTCACCATCTTGCAATCCTTCCCTTAGTGTTTTGATAGATTCACCCAGCATCTTAGTGAGTTTCGGCAACTGACTAGGGCCGAAAACCAGCAACGCAATCAACGCCACCACCGCCAACTCAAACGAACCAATCATTTTTTGTTTTGGTATTGTGCTAGTTTTTCGCGTATGGCTTCTCTGCAAAAGTCGCCTGTTGAGGTGTATATGCCTTGGTTTACTAGTTTGTGTATCCTCGTTTTCATTTCCTTTGGGATCCTGAATCCTACCTGCTCTGTACTCATTGTATAAAGATATTATACATTAGTATATAAATAGTTATTGCTTTCAAAAAGTAACTAAATAATAGTGTTTCCAAGGATGTTGGTGTTTCCAAAGATCTTGACCAAGTCGTACTCATCCATCCCCAACAGCAGATAAGGGACATATTGAGACAAGCTTGACTCGCTACTAACCACATCAAACCAGTCGCTCTCATCGATATACCCGAAGGGGATAGTATGCGCGTTACCTGTACTCTTTAAATCACTACCGTCATAGTCCCCACTATAACCATGATAAACCGATACAGTCGTATAAGTATTTGACTGGGCAATATCCCACTCAACCCCCCCATTAAATTCGCTACCATCTCCCAAAACATCCCAGATATACTCTGTCCCAAAAGGATCCGCACTACCAACTGTCTCATTATCCAATACGCCCATGTTATTCTGGATATACAGGCCAAGCTCATAATACAGGCTATACGCGCTTGTGCCCTCAGTCCAAGTCTGATAGAGTGTATCGGTATAGTAACCACGGGCCGCAGATAAATTATAACTTGAACCTAGATTATTACTCCACATAAAAAGGTGAAACTCGGCCTTATTGACTGTTGCACCCCCATAACTACTTATGTCAAACTTGAAATGCCCGTTATCAAGGTAATCATCTGTCCCCTTATACTCCTCCCTCCCACACGATATATCCTGACCCGCTACATTCAGTTTAACCATAGTCTTTATACCATACGTCGGGGGCATGCTCGATATAGTTAAAAAGGTTTATGTAATGGAGGTACTCGTTGCGTTGACTGGGGTCTATCTGGTAGTTAAGGTTTATAACCACCGTCGCCCCTAACGCCTTCGCCTCCTCCTCGATGTCCGCACCCATAGCCAGGGTCGCCTCCTCCCTGTCTTGCCCCTCCGCAATCTCAAACAACATAAGGAATTTCCCCGTTAACCCTGTTACGCTTGTGTGATCTATCCAACTCCAATAACCAATTATTTCGCTCATGGTTCAATCACTGCCGCATCACTCTTTACAGCGACAAATACTTCATGCCGTAGCTTATCTATGAACACGGTCTTGAACAAGTCACCATCCAATCGGCTTAAGTCGTCCAGGTCCTCATGCCGAATCATCTGGTGCGGCTGAGTCTTATATATCTCCGCGCATCGTTCAAGGTCTGCCTCCCTAATTGGTCTGACAGTTATAGCCATCCTTCACCATCCAATGCGTTAGCGTAATCGAGTGCCTGTTCTTCTTTCATGCCTCCCATAGTGAGCTTGACAAAAAAGATCCCCGCCTCAATGTTTTTGAACTTAACCATCGTTACTTAGCTGATATAGTCCGACTACCTACCGTATCCTTTTCGAAATGGAAATCCACCTCAAGCAAGAACGCGTCACTCGCGTAGGTGTCGTTAGCGTCGCTAACATCACGGAACAGCCGACAAACCAACATGCTAGACAGGGTTTTCCCCGTCCCCGTTATGGCGCTAAAATTCGCCATATGGTGTTTATGGCTTGTGGTGTCTGTGCTGTCGTCGGCGGTTATTATTGTCGTATTCCCGTAGGTCCCGTCAATGTTGGCCCAAGTGTATTCCAGCCCCCACGTTACCCCACCCGCGTTAGCATCACTTGGGGCCCAATGCACATGTGGGGTTATGTCGCTCCCCTCCTTGTAGCTATGGGGTAGCTGACAGCTAAAATAGACTTCCTCATCCGTTGACGGATCAAATGCCAGGGCATAAACGCCTACCGATCCTGCGCCGTCGGTCTTGAACTGCACCCACCCAGGATCGCTAAACCCCAGACGCTTGATAGCGGATATGGGAACCCTGAGGTCCTCCCACACGGTTGCGTCGCCGATGAACTCTAGGGTTCCGTCACTTTCGAATTCGCTGTAGTTTGACGCGCCCCCGATCCTTGTGGTCCCCGTGGATCCGATGTTCACTGCCCCAGAGGTCGTCCCCACATTAAGGGTGGTTACTGTGGTCCCCAGGTTGAGGGTTGTTACCGTCGTCCCCAGGTTGAGGGTGGTTAAGCTGTTAAAGACGTTGGCGGTAGTGTCACTCACCAGATCCAGTACACCGTTTGCTGAGGAGTAAATGTATAGGCCTGTGTCCCTGAAATAGAGTTTTTCGTCGCTGTTAAGATAGACTTGGTTCATAAAGCGGGTGGTCGCCGCAGACGCGATAGTGGGTAGTAGTGCGACGGTTCCTGCGACGGCCCCTAGTTTCCCCAGGTCTTGTAGGAACTGTCGGCGGGTTCGCTCCTCCACTAAAGCCGTTTTTATTGTTCCTTCTTCGTCCATCCTTCCCCCATCTTTATTTTGCTAGTGTACCACTCTAGTTTATACGTTAGGTCGCTCATGTTTTTTTCAAGGTAAGTTAGTTTGATCTCTAGGTTCTTGACCCTAGTTTCCAGGTCCTGCTTTTCTTCTCCTAACATCCTGGAACCCCTGATATGTCGCCAATAATCTGTTCACTACCGTTATAGCATACTCCTATGGTCGCGTCGGTTTCCGCCGTCACTATGTCGGTTAGTATGCGGTCTGACACGGTTAGGTTTCCTAGTATTATCTCGCCCCGTCCATAGTATCCCAGGGTGTAGTTGTTAGGCCAACTGTAGGTTGTTACTCCGTCGGTGGTTGACGTATTTAAGCCGACGCTATAGTTTACTGGCATGTTATAGGTGCTGGATCCGACATCCACGATTATGGTCCTGAACGTGGATGTGGTCTCGCTAAAATATACTTGATCGTGTATCTTGTCCCCGCTCACGTTTTCGACAAGGAGCCATACACTCCCGAATGCTGTTGAACTGCTTAACCGTATGGGCTGGATATTATTTTCCGCCCTAGTTTCGGGGATGGTTACTAAAAGTAATATGAAAACGAATACTAGTATGAGGGTGGTTCCCGTAAGGAATAGCCATGGATCCTTTGGCTTGTTCATCTTGGTGTCTCCCTAAGGTATTGCATGTAGTTGTTTCTTACCGCGATTCTTTGTAGGAGTAGTTCTTCGCAGTAGGTACAGAGGAGGGGTTGCTTGGATTCTTGGAGTAGGTTGTATCTAATCGGGCTCACGTTTTTTTTGCAGTTTTGACATCTCTTCATTTTAAGGGGTTTTGTGGGAGGCCGCCAGGTTGACATATCCTAAGATAAACCTCTGTATAGGGGGGTGAGGCGGGCGGCCTCCCGTGGTTAGGTTAGGAAGTAGTTGGAGGGTGGGATGTGGTTCGGTAACATACGGGGCGACCCCGCCAAAGACTGTTTTATGTAGATAGCGTATGGTGTACACTATGGCCTTGGTTCCTCTGGAGAGGAGATAGAAAAAAGTCTTTGGTCGTCGCCGTGGTTTATGTGAACGCGCATCCCCACCCATGGTAAGTTATAACCTCCTTTATTTAAAAGCTTTTCTATTCTGTAGTGGGTTCGTTTGTTATTTCTTCTACCTCTAGCAACTCTTTCACGCGGCTAGTCTTATATCTGTCCCTGCCCTCGGACTCTACCGTTATGGTCTCGGTCAGTATGCGGCAATAGCACCCGATTAGGTCGTCGGTCTCTAATTGTTTTCCCGCCTCTAGGGTTAACCCCATTGCGGAGGTCCAGTCCCATAGTTTCGTGCCAGGGTTGAGTTTCTTGTTGGCGAAACCTGATACTATTTTTCCTTTTTCTTTGCCCTCGGTTATTTCGAAGTCGAAGATTAGGGTTTCTCCGTACTTTAGTTCTTTTTCTTTTATTGCTTTTACTTTCACGTTGTATACGTTGTTTGGAACCACTACGGGTTCGAATGTTTCCTCGTTCTCTATCGGTATTTTCATCTTATGTTTTCACCTTTTCTTCCTAGTAGGTAGTCTATATCTTTTTTGGTGCATGTATTCCAGATACGGACTCCCGCAACTACTATCGAATCATTCATTGCAGTTAAGTATAGCATAAGAGGTATATAAATATAGCAGTAGCATAAAGATACTATAATCTTTATTAATTTAGATTGTGATAAGTGAATTATGGATCAAGAGTTTAGACCACTGGAATACAAAACAAAATTCTTTTGGAACGGAGGAAGCCTATTTCTACACATACCCCCAGACCTAAAAGAACACCTCCAAATAAAACCAAAAGAAAAAGCACAAGCAAGAGTAAGAACAGAACTAAACACCAGAGGACAGCCATACATAAGCGCATGGGTAGAAGGCACATAAGGGGGTAAACAATGTATGAGGAGAACCGTAAACTCCTAGAAGCCCTCAAAGAACGGTTTAACCGATGGCTTCATATCGACGACTACGGTACATTGTACACACTAGCGGCCTCTAAAATAAGCCATAAACTGCCAGGACCGACAATATGGGCCATGCTCATAGGAGCCTCAGCAGGCGGTAAAACCGCATACCTCAAGGCACTCACTACAATAGGGGAAATATCAATAGACGACCTGACAAAAAACAGCATGCTAAGCGGATATAAAAGCCATGACACCGACGAAAACAGCCAATTTGCAGACAAGATAAAAAACAATATCTGGTACATCTACGACCTCAGTATGCTAATGAGCAAACACCATGAAGAAAGAAGCGCGATATTAAGCCAACTACGGATGATCTACGACGGCAAACTTACAAAACCCTACGGAACCAAAAAGGTGCTAGAAGCCGATACAAGCCATAATACCCTGATATGCGCTAGCACCCCCGCCATCGATAGAACACTACTAGAGGATCAGATCCTAGGGACAAGGTTCATACAATATAGGATGCCGCCAGGAAACCGCAAACTCATTATGGATATAATAGACCAGACCAGGCAAGACATAGTAGCAATGGATGGAAGCCTAAAACGGGGCGTTGCCGATTGGTGGGAGGAAATCAGGATAGACGAATACGAGCCTAACGAGGCCGAAACCGAAGCCCTCCATAGACTAAGTGAGATAGCGACAATATTAAGAACTAGCGTCGACGTAGATAAAAGCGGGGAACCCGCGAATATAGCAACCAGTGAGGAGCCAGGACGGTTTTACAATCAGATAAGGAAAATGTACAGTAGCTATAGAATCCTCGGACTAACAGAGGAGGAAAGCATCCCATTAATCAGGAAGCTCTGTATCGACAATATAAACCCGATACGGCTTAAACTGTTAAAGTACCTAGATGAGGTTTTTAAGCGGGATAAGTTCGGAGAAGGTTTAACCACATCCCAGATCCATAGCAATACGGGGGTGGGGAAAAAGGCTATAAAGACTCATTTACATAGTTTGAACATGATTGGGATAGTCGATTTCAAGTGTAAGGAGTTAGGGTTCGGTAGGGTTGAGGATCGCTGGCGGTTACTCGATACAAACTTGCACCTAGTTTTTGCTGACGGGTATAAGGATTATGCGGGTAAATCTCTGGCGCGGATATACAATAAATTCAGGACCCAAGAAATGAGGAAGTTAACCTAAACTCTCACAAATTATGTTACTGTCCCTATTCTACCCCCCCTATATATATGTAAAAAAAAGTACAATTTTATATCACTGTTTGTTTAAAATATTATATATGGAAGGGGGGTTAGCACTGGCTGACGGGTACATATTTTATTGTAATTTAAAATACTTTCTACCTATTTTTCTATGTATAAAATATTAGAAACGATAAGTATTTATATATGTTCACCCTAATATCTAATATGAAAAACACGGTGCAGATAACCATACACAAAGAAATAAGAGAACAACTGAAACAACTAGGATATAAAAGCGACTCCTATTCTAGCCTATTGGGTAGGATGATAAAAGTCTATAAGGAGGTTATAAAAAATGAACGTGGCGATATATGAGAAAAGGATTAAAATATTTGCAGAGGCAAATATCGAAGCTTTGGAAAAAGAAGTGAATGAGTTTATCCGTAATGATTCTCTCAAGGATGTTGAGATCCAGTTTAGGGTAGATGATGAATATGTTTATGCTATGGTTTATTACCTAGCTCCATTGGAGGTGTAAAAAATGGATTATCAGAAAGAAGCTTATAACATCATTATTGAGGAGTTGAGGAAACAGAATGAGGTTGAGATATCAAACAATGAGCATCTTAAGAAGATGGCGCATGTGCTTGAATGTATTAATGAGAATTTGGCTGTCATAGCTGGCGGTAAAAACACAATAGTATTGAAAAGCAAGAAAAGGGCAGTACCCCAAGACCCTAACAATAACCTTTAGTCCTGATGTCGCAGGAGAGAGAAAGAAGGGGGGCGGTGGATTAAAGAGAGAGTCCAACTTTCTCTCTCCTGTTTTCTTCTTTTTAGCTAACTGGCACTTTATCTTTGCGTCTTTGGCTGTCCTCGAATAGTAGGTAAACCAGGGCGAACACGAAGGGAACGAACAGCATCAAGTCCCATACGGGCATTGCCTGACTGTATCGGTATACCGTGAACGTGATACGCTCCTCACTGCTTACTCCCCTGTCATCTATCACCTTGACGGTTAACGCGTTGTTGCCTTGGTGGAATGTGCGGCCTGCCCCGCATATCGGGTTGACGCAGTTGCCGCAGTTATTCCAGGCGTTGTCGTCTATCTTGTAGTAACACACTAAACCACCCACCCCAGTAACACTAACATTCACATCCAAATGTGCGGTATAGTAGACTGTATCGTTTTCGGGCGAAAGGAACGAGATAGTCGGCGGGAGTCCCCCCGTGTCAAAGAATGGGTTACGCCATATCTCTAGGCCCCCGTCATCTGATACGCCGTCAAACAGGATCAGGTCTCCCACTACCAGGAACACTAGCAGGAGATGGAGGCTAGAGTATTTCATAGTAACTGTATTTTTTGCTTTTTTTCCTGTGGTTTCGGGTTATCCTCTTTGTGGGAGTGATTAAAAAGACTTGATTATATTTTAGGCAGGTGATGTCGAGGGCCTTGGTCTCTCGCTTTTTCCTTTCGGCGAGCATCCAGCGGTTGAATGCGGTGGGGTATCGCCTGTCCTTTTTGAAATCTATTTTACTGGATCCTACCCCCGTGTCGCAACAAATGTTGTCGTAGTCTCTCGCATACACTTGGGGGACCCTAAACTGGTTTGTCCTCAAATTATGTCACCTCTAGCGGGTTCTTTACCTTGCGTTGTTTTATCTTGGGTTTCGCGACTTCCCCGATGGTTAGGAAACTTGTTCCCCCGTTTTTTAGTCCTGCGACCCGATCTAGTATGTCGTTTCTTACCTTTAGTCTGCGGAGGCGTTTCTTGATTTTCTTTTCTTTCTTGGTTACTTTCTTCATCCGTTTTCGTTCTTCGGCTTCTAGTTCTTGCTTTGCTTCTCGCAATAGTTTTTCTTGTCGCTCGCTTAGTTTCCCTATCCGCTTTTTCTTTGTCAAGTATTTTACCCGCGTCGTTAATGGATTATATCCCCTCAACATACTCACCTCCTTTTTTATAGGTTTAAAAATTCTGGCATCTCCCTCCTCGGTCTTTCCAGTCTTGTATCATCTTGGGTTACCACCTTTACCTTGGGCGTTGGTCGGTTGCTTTGTTTTGCCTCCCTAATCTCTGCCTTGATCTGTTCTTTCTCTAGCTTCTCCATTAGTTTTTCCTTGGGGGGATCCCACCACTCCCTTATTGTTTTCCATAAATCCATTTTTAGTTTGTGAATTTCGGGCTTAGTAGCTGGATTAGGACGCTCATCACCCAAGCCGCCGCCATCAAATAAAAGGCGAATGTTGGAACCGCTCCACCCAGTAAGTACCCGTAGGTCGCAAGTACCGTAGTAAGCCAGAGCGTCGAGAGCTTAATCGTCCTCTGGTGTAACGTGATCGCAATATATGGCCCTGCCGCTAGTATCAGCCAGAACCAGTCACCCCAGGCGGCGGTATTCGCGTCATGGATGGCATGGACTGGGTCATTGTGTACGAGTTTCTGGTAAGGCCCCGTCATACTATCGTTGCTGTAAGCGTAAGCGCAAGATGCTAGAAACAGGAGGAATATTATTTTTTTCACTTTACAGCCCCTCCTTAAGGTTTACTTTACCCAGTATCTGTCCTATCGCTATCAAATGATTTATGCAGACCCCGATTGTGAGGATGTCCGCTATGTAGTCTGGGATTACTTTTAATCCGTCATGCCCTAGATTCTGGATGTATGATCCAAAGTTTATGGTGCTGTTTATCAAGACGTTTACAAAGAATAGGACAAGTTGCCACACGAAAGTGAAACCCGCCCATACAAAATCGAGGACCCCCACGGGGTTCTCGGTGGGGGTCGTCATAGCCCCCAGGCTTTCATTGAATGAGCCTACGTCCTCAACCATCCCCAGATTACTTTTATCGAGGAATGGGGTGCTTTGGAATCCTCCGTATAGTGTCCTGTTTGTGTCTGTGAAGAACTGGTCGCTTACCTCGTTAACGACTCCCACACTGAGGCAAAACATTATTATCGTTATCGACATCATTACGGATCTCATTCTGACTTCCTCCTATTTGATACGAAGGCGTATGCTATCGCCATTGCCGCCATGAATAGCCATAGCTCCCAGGTCATCGACCTAAACCATTGGATGTATTTTAGTCCCCCCACCATTGCGACAAAGATTAGTCCGCCTGTCCCTACTGATCCTGCCGCGAATACGCATGCGACTGCGGTTGCTAGGAATATGCTTGCGCCGTCGTACCACTCGTCCTTATCCAGTCCCATAAAGTTAGTGGGTAAGTTGAATGCGTCGTACATTGGGAATCGTTCCTCGGTGACTGCGGGCGTTAGTATGTCGCTGAGTTTGACCTCTCCGTATTCGCTTGTCTGCATACTGCATGTCACATAGTAGCTTGCGTTCTGGTTGCCGACGACGTAGGTTATCGATCCCTCCTCGCTCCCGCTTATGGTTGTAGTGTATTCCTCCTGATAATTGTCCTCGCTTGTGTAGTTGTAGACCGTGAACGTGAGGTTATAGATTTCTCCCACGGTAGCGTTATAGCTTACTCCCACGCTTGATCCGCTGTAGCTACTTGTCAACCCTACCGCTAAACCCTCTAGGTAACTTTTCTGGTCTGTGAACTTCGGGTCCTTAATAACTATCGTCTTGGTTCCTGAGGATGTGATCTCATCCCATGCGATTATCCGTGTGTCGTCGTTTTCTATGTCGTAGATGACGTACTGATAGAATGTATTGTTTTCGACGGTGACGTTAAAGATTTGTAGGTGATACCATTGCTGTTGCCAGATTGTTTCCAGCGACGCGGTAGCGTTTATCTTCCTTACTACCCTTAGGAAACTATCTTGGTATCCACCAAGGTAATCCTCTAATTCGAAGTCTAGGGTTTCGGTGGTATGGCTATCATTGAGGATGAACAATGTCACGGTCTCGTTATCGACGTAGGGTTCGTACTTCCTGTTATAGAGTCCGTCGACTTCACTAAAAAACAAGGGCTGTTCCTTGGTTACTAAAAGAAACCTACTCTGGTTGATTGTGTTTTTTAGGTCTATCCTATCGGGTGCATAGTTATCGCAGTATACGTCGAGTATGTGGGTCCCCGTTAATTCATAGTTGAAGTAGCTTGCGTTACTCTCGAATTTTATATCCATCCAGTAAGCCTTATTCTGTCTTGTGAAATTTGCCAGCTCCAGCTCCACCGTCGCATCCGCTGTCTCGCCGCTATGGGTGTGGTTATAGTCTAAGTGCTGGCTCCCAATCCATACAGTAAATGCTTTCTCGGTACGGCTGTCGACTATCAACTTGTAGCTGTCGCTATAGTATTCAACCGCGTCCTCAACCCACACGTTGCTCATGTTCGCGCCATCATCCCAGACCCCCGCGTAACTATTGTTTCTCAGGTACTCGCCTAAGTCCGTGAGATCGAATAGCGTCCAGTCATCGGTTATGCCTGCGGCGTACTCGAAACTATATCCTTTCTCCGTTAGGCAGTCCCCGTCGGTGTCTACTGGCGAGGGACTTCGCCCCACTATCGTAAACGTATTGTTCAGGTCCTCCTCAGTCTGCGTACTTATTGTCGCGTCGCAGGTCCAGTTGTATTCTCCCGCATCCAAGGTTACGGCGGCGGAGGTATAGTCGTTATTACATGTTGAGGCCCCAAGGGCTTCGGTAAAATATACCGCCGTATCATTATGGAGGTAGAAGTTTACACTAGTCGCGGTTCCATCACACCTCACATCACATACGAGGTTGATGGGGCTTTCCAAGTTTGTCGCGTTCTGCGGGTCCTGTGCTATGGCATCAATTTTGTCCCAGTCTGTGTTTGCGCCTTGGTCTGTGTTTCCTCCTAACTGGCAGTAGGCTAGCGCGTTACCTGCTAGAAAGAGTAACGCCGTTAACGCTATCGCTGTGCGCTCATTCATTGTATCGTAAACACTGGAATGCTTGTGGTAGTCGTTGTCTGTATCGTCGTCGTAGTAACCCACTTTTTAGCGATTATTTTGTCTACGTCTTTGGTACAGAATTGGCTTGCGGGTTTTAGACTGCATATCTCGTCCGCCATCAACTGCATAACGGTCAGGATCTCGTCAATCTTCAGGGCGTTATCGACTACCCCCTCTCCGACTGATACCCCATAGTTGCCGTTGCCTGAGTCGAAGTAGACGTTAGGGTTTGCGTCGATGATATCTAGTCTGCCGTCGTTTGTCGGCTTTAGCCTGTTCTCTAGGATTCCCTTATTATTGTCTTGGTAGTATTTTTCGGCGGTGTCCGCTACCATGTCGTTAAAGTCTGACGCGTTCAGTGCGTCCCAGTCGCTCCCGTCCCAAAACAGTAGCTCACTTTTTCCCTTGACTCCTATTGCGGGGGTTCCATCGTAGACGCTGTACTCTAGGTAGTTGCTGTCGTCGTCGTCTGCATGTAGCCAGATGTTCCCGCCATTGTTGGAAATTAATAGTGCTCCGCTGTTTTCTGTCGCATTATATTTGAGGAATAACATACGCTTTATGTCGTCGGAGTAGCCATAGAGTCCTAGTCCTGCGGTTGAGAAATCCATCCGAATGTTTCCTGCCGCCGCGCCGCTGTCCTCATCCCTGAACCTTATTTGTTCTGCGCTTGTCGCTGTTAGGTAGGGGATGTTTGCGCTTGTCTCGAACTCGATATACTCTCCTCTGTCGCCGTTGGCGCGTAGGGTGATTCCCCCGCCTGGCGCATATATTTCTACGGCTCCGCTGTCTACCGTGTACTGGTTGTTTTCCACTGCCAGTACGAGCGTCGCCATCGTTAGGGTCGCAAGCAACCCCACTAATATAGTTTTTTTCATAACATCTTTACCTCCTTTTTAGATTGATACTTTCTTGGTTGTTTCACCTCCCGCACTTAGGGCGAGAATGAATATGCTGAGTAGGAATGGGGCGACCCACCAGTGCCACTGGTTCAGGTATTTGTCTAGGGTTGCGTCTGCTTTGCTTCCTTCCGTTACCATGTCTTTTCCTTGGGCGTATAGGTCGTCCTCGATTACGGGGTCTAGTAGCGTGAATAATAGGGTTAGGACGAAGAAACTGGTTAGCGCTATAACCATGCGCCCTGTACTGATTCCTTTATTCCGCATAGGTTACCCTCGTGCTTCGGCCTGCGTTTATCATTGCCCATAGTATCGCGAGTACTACGGGTATGGGCCACATGTCCCATGCTATGTCTATCAGGTTTAGGTTGGTTGCGTCTGCCCCGTTTTCTACGGCTTCGGGGTATAGGTTGTATTCGTATACTTGCTGTAGGATGATGTACATTACTGTCATCCCTGCGAGTAGGAATATTCCCGTCATTATTTCGCCGTATAATGATCCTTTCCGTCCTATCATTTTTTCTTTGGTTTTTTCTTTAAGTGTGAGGGTACATGGATTCTTTTCCCATTTTTTTTGTAATAATATCCATCGACTTTATGTTTTTTGCATCCCATTGTTTTCACCTCCTATTTTTGTTTTGTTTAGCTTGATACTCTACCCACCCCTTATGGAGTAAGGCCCCCATTATTGTGCATAATATTTTATCGATCATTTTCGTTTTCGCCTCCTCGGTTTTATATTGAGTAGTCCTGCTTTCCTGAGTCGCAGGCTCTCATAGGGTATGCCCTGTTTCTCTTCGAAACTGTCTATCGCGTGTTTTGTCTTTTCGACGTAAATGTTTTTGTTTCCTTTTTTGCGCCTGAATTTTTGTCGATAGAAGTTGTAGACTTGGGGATTTACTGCGTCGGCTTTCGCTGGCTTGTCTGCCTTCATTACCGTGAAACTCCTGTTTGTGTATTTGTCTACTACCGTCGCCCCCTTTAGGAAAGCGGATTCCTTGGTTAGGGGCTTGATGTTCGCCTTCTTATATCCCCTGGTTAAATAGTTTCCTTTCCCCTTCTTTGCCTGTTTGCGTTTAACAAAAACATTATACCCCTGTTTTTTCTCTGCCTCTGGTTTCGGAAGCTTGGGCCTGGGTTTAAGTTTTGGAGGAGGAGGGAAAGGCGGCCTAAATGTTGTAGTAACCGATATGCTTGGACTTATCGATGACGATACTGATACACTCGGACTAACCGATATAGACGGACTAACACTTAAACTCTTTGATGGACTTACGCTTTTGCTAATGCTTATACTTTTGCTTATGCTTGGACTTACTGACTTGCTGATTGAGGGAGAGACAGACCTAGCATAACTCTTTGATGGACTGACTCCCATACTCCTTGATATACTGCTTTTACTCGGTGCATAACTAACCACCCTGCTTTTACTAACACTAGGAGCTTTTGAAACTGATACGCTAAAGCTTTTCTTTAAGGCTTTACTTAAGCTAGTGCTTGATGCGGCTAATGTCCCTGCGACTCCTCCAAATCCTACGCTTTTGCTTATGATGCTTGGTAATGTGATATATCTAGTCCTTCCATAGCTAGAGGCATATTTTCCTAAATCAACTGGTGGTTTAGTCTTAGTTTTTGGTTTTATCTCTTTAAGTTTCTTCTCCTCAATCTTTGACTTTTTTATGTATGATTTAAGATTTTTTAACCAGTTTGAGGGCGGGACAAAATCCTCTTTTATTGGTGTCACCTCAACCTCCTGCAAATAGGTTTTAAGTTGCTGTCCCCTCACAAGTTTATCAAGGCGTTCACCCCCTGGTATCTTCTTTAACCAGTCTGGGGTCTTGGGCATTAATTGTTCATAAGTAAACCCTAGATCCTTAACCGCCTTTATCTCCATACCCCTGTATTTTCCTGTGACTGCGGGCGGGCTTGTTGTTTGCCGCTCTATACTCATTTCCAAAATATTTTCTCCTGGCAGGTGAGTCATCTGTTTTCTGAAAATCCTTTGGTTATACTCTAGCAGTGTCTCCCCCTTTCGCGGCTTAAAGTGTTTAACTTTTGCTTGACGGATATAGATTTGTCTTTTCGGACCGAATAAACTAAATCTTGTCTCTAGCATACTAGACGGATAATCGAGGGGGGTGGTCTCGCTTAAGTATGCTGTGTATGCTTGCGGGGTTTTTTGGACTATCCGCTTGTACTCTATCCCTTTTCCTAATATTGTCTCGATGTCTTTATAGACCTTGGGTTTAACTTTTATTCCTGCAACATCCTTAACAGCTAGCTCGTATAGTTTGCTCTTTAATAGATGTTCTGGCTTAACTATCTTAACTCCTTTAACTACTGCTATGTCTGTTAATTTTAATTCGTGGTATAGTCCTGGCGGTACAATATCCCCTAGGAATCTTTGTCTGCTAACATCGTATAGCCTATAGGCGTGGGCGGATTTTATAACACTAAATTTTGTTCCCCTAAGTTTTGTTAGGTGTGCTTTTGCCGCGTAAGCGAAAGCTCGCGGATCCTCTGCTATAATGTCTAGGTCCTTGACATTGCGGACTAATTTTTTATAGAATGTCTTTAGTGCATACCCGCCCCCCACCGTCGCTTTTTCCTTTTTTACAAAAGCTAATAACTGGCTTTGTATCAGGTTTGTTTTTGGTAGTGTCGGTATGGGTGCTTGATGTCTTGCTCTCCCTAGCAGTTGCCTAATGTATGCCTTATTGATGTCGAAAGCTGGCAGGCTCTCATAATATCCTAATGCCTCTGCCCTTGTCCGCCATCCCTTCGCCATTTCTGGGAAAGCGAGTAGTGGACTTTTTTCGCCAACCTTAAGTTGTAGTCCCTCAGTTGTATGCGCTAGTATCGACTTTTTTTCTCCGAACTCTTTTATTAATCGTCCCTTAGTTATTGGGTCGGTGTGTATTGGTTTTAGCTTAAGGCCGTATGGCATCTTTTCAGGCGGAATATATTTCTTGCTTATTCTTTTTGTTATTGGGGGTAGCACCTTGGTTTTTATCATTTTGCCTATTGCGGGGGCAGACGCTATCCCCGTGAAGGTTGCTATTGATCCTATGGTCGCGACTAATGGGCTTCCCGTCCTTTTTAGGAGAAACCTGTATGCTGGCTCTGACGCGACATATCCTGCGACCCCTAACCCCGCCCCCTTTATTGTTGGTAATAGTAACCCTGCTCCTGCCCCTGCCGCCCCAATAACTCCTAAACTTAAAAATATTCCTTTTGCTCCTACGCGCCCAATATGCCCTAACCTAACGTCGGCTCCAGGGACTATATCCATCCTATTCAGTCGTTCTTGCCACTCCTTGATAGGTTCCATCCCCTTGTAGCTTCTTTCCTCTTTGACTAATTCTCCAATATCTCCTCGTCCCCACCTTTTTTGCTGTTCTTTCTCTATTCTGGCGACGATTTTCTCTTTTTCTGTCTTTGCCTGTAGCATCTTTAGTCTATACCCTAGCTCTATCTGTCTTTCCTCTTGGTAGGTTGCCTCGACTGATTCTCCTACTATCGGGAATGTCGGATCGAAACCCGCGCCCTTTATACTATGAGGATAGGTTTCTGGCAGGTCAACTACAAAACCGCCTGGGGATAAGGGTATTAATTTTAGCCCTGCTTTCTGGTATTCTGTAGGGGCATATCTTCCGACTATGTCAAATCCTTCTATCCCTAAGTCTTTCTCTTTTTTTGGTTTTTTCAGGGTTACGCCGTCTATTATTAGGTCTTGAAAGATGGCGGGCCGTGTTTGTTGCATTACTGGGTCGTATATATAGGGTATGCCCTCTTTCGTCATTGGTTGCATGAATTTTTGCTGGAATTCTAGCTCTAACCTTTTGCCTTCGTAGTATTCCTTTACTTTCTCTTTTTTTACTGGCATACCATAGAAAAAGCTCTGTTTTTCTCTGACTTCGCCTATTATGGGGCGTTCAATAGCGGGGACAAACTTTTCCCCTGGCCTCTGCCCCTCAACAATAAACTGCCTGACCCCCTCAACCTCTGAGGGGACATACTCCCGCTCTCTAGCACTTACCACATACCTTTTTTTGTCTGCTATTAACTCGGTTTGTGCTAGAGGCGCGCCCGCCCGTTTCTCGAAAATCTTAGCATAACCCCTTGCCCTGGATGCCTCAACATCTGGGTATTCCTTGGGTTTCTTGCGTTCTCTCGCTAGCTTTGCCTGTTGCTCGGCGTAAAGTGTTTTTCCACGTCGCTCGGCCTCTACCCCCCCATACTTTAGCCTGTATTTCGCCAACTCACTCCCTTTTTTCGCCAACTCTATATCGGCTTTCTCCCTGCTTTTCTCAACCGCTTTCTCGAAACTGGTTTTCTCTTTTTTGTCTGGCGCGGGCTTTACCCCTAGCCTCTTAGTGCTTGGATCCCGCCTCTGCTCTCTCTCATGCCGTTTTTCTTCGGCCCTGGCTTCCGCCTCTAGTTTTTCCCTGCGTTTCCTGCTTGCCTCTTCTTTCCCCCGTTGCGCCGCTAACTCCCGCTCCCGCTCCCGTTGCTCAAGGACCCTAAGGTAGTGCGCGATCTGCTGGCTACTCCAGTTTTTCCTCATCTGATAGGGTATATCCCGCCAACTAACCATTTAAACCTCCTGCCACGGTTTTGTTTTTTCCTCCAGCATCATCGACCCATAGTCAACCACTGGTTTATACGTCAACTCGAAAGCCCTTAATATGCCGATAATAAGCATTATCAAGCCGATTGAGCCGAATAGATATATGAAGCCTGATTCGGTTGAGGGTATGTATGTGTAGCTTACAACCGAAGTTGATCCGCCCCACTTGAACGTTATCTTCAGTAAGCTAACTGCGAAACCGAACCAAGCCGCCGCACCCACGAACATGAAAAAGACTTGACCGATTTTCTCGATATTCTTGTGAAAACATAGTATAGTCGTCAAGGAGGCGACTATAAACAGTATCTCAGTGTATTGCCATAACATTTTTTTTTCCCTTTGTCTGACAAGGTTTTTTTGGGGGTATTATTGTGGCTCCCCCAGGGGCCAGCTTAAATCTATTCCTTGTTTGTTTTACGCTCTTACATACAAGGCAAAGCCGACGATTACTGCAAGCAGTAATCCAGCCGCTAAGACAATAGGCACATTAGAGACTAAATCCTCGCCGTCGTAGAAGTTCTCGGTATAGTTCTGGACGGTGTAATAGCTATCTGCCGTGGTGGTCGAGATACTGGCTAACATGCTTGTCTCTACGCTGTCATAGATTACTAGGGAGATTATCCCCAGGAAGCCGACTATTATTATCAGGATCATGCCCCCGATAATATTGTTGCCTGCTTGTCCTTTAACCCACCGTGTTTCCATCGTTTGTGGGTGTATGTCTCAGCCTCGTACATACAAAGCAAACCCGATTATTACAGTTAGAAGCAATCCTGCCGCTAGTACAATGGGTATGTTGCTCGCTAAATCGTAACCATCATATACATTTTCGGTAAAATTATCTTTGGTCGTGAGCGCGTCCCCTGTTAGGTCCGCTCCCAGACTGTTTTCGATGGAATCATAGACTGTCACGCCAACAATACCAACCACACCAACAATAAGTAGGATTACCATACTGTTAACAATGGCGTTGCTTGCTTGTCCTTTGCGTCCTAGTTCAGACATATTGATACACCTCCATTTTGTTGTAGAAAACTAGACGCTTTATAAGTGCTATCACTATAATAAAGTTTATTTATATCATAAGTAATATATAAATGATATCATGGAATAAGCATGGTGTTAGTATCGTGTTATCATGGAGAAAAATGCTGAAAATGACAGGACTTCTTTAACAACTTATGTATCAAAAGAGACAAAAGATCGCTGGACTAAACACTTCGAGGAAATGCGCCCCCAATACACTAGCTTGTCACACATGATCGAGGTTAACGTTGACTATGGCTTAAAAGGAGATAGAGATAGGTTAAATATTATGTTCGGGAAAGTAGGTGAAAAAAAGTGAGTAACGATGATATACCCCGTAATAGGGAGGGATTCCCCACAAAGGAGTGGTTTCACTCCCAAGGCATCCCCGCAGGCGTAGGACAGCCAGACGGCCCCTCACCTGAGGAAATAGCCGAAATAGAGCGGGAGGAGGCTGAAGAGGAGGCTTTAGGTGAGAACCTCATGTATAGGGGCTTGGATGATGGCCCCACCGAATACACCCAAAGGTACGCGCCAGGCGATAAAGCCCGTATAGTCCAGTTCATCAATACAAACCTGCCCCATAAGACGAAACACGTTAGAAACCCGCAGACAGGCCAATTAGAGGAGAAAATCGTTGATGGTGAGATTCCTGAAAAATTGTTCCATAGGTTCTTCGGCTGGCTATCTCATAACGCGTCGATGAGCAACTTTGATGAGGACCAGTTAAGGGTTGAGGAGGCTGATTTAAAGATTCAGGAGTTGGAGGTTATGATGGCGACCCCCCGAAGCAAATACGACCCCCAATTTAATAGCGACCTGCATTGCGCCGTCCACATGGCTAAACTGCGGCTTTTCCAGAATAAGGAGGGGAATGAGCGGTATTTAAGCGCGGCTGAGGTTAACGAGGATTTAAGGGCTTATAAGGTTATGAAGAGTAAGGAGCCTGGACGGGTCGCTAATGCGTTAAATAGAGTAAGAGGTAGAGGATGATAAATTTGGATGATGCGGTGACGGAGGCGGAAAAGCGGGTGCTGGCAGAGAAAAAGGCGATAGACAGGTATTTGCTTGCGAGAAGCGATCTTGCCCGTAGCAAGGGCCGACTAGGTAAACTAGGGTTTATAACAAAATTCCCCTACCCCAATCAGTTGTTTTCGGCTGTTTTAGCCCTTTTCGGGGTGTTGGCGTTTGTTCATTTCCTGCCTGTTATATGGGATTGGGTGATGTTTAACTGGCTTAAGGACGGGGTCACTGGGAAGGATCTGTTTCTGGTTAGCCTAGCATTCAATGCAGTCCTGATTATGCTATTAAGCATAATCATGTTGTTTGCCCGTGGACCTGTTAAAACCTTCATAAAAAGCGGAATCCTGAAAAGGCCTATATTGCAGTTATACACTAAAAACAGGACTAGTGAGTTTATCATCCCTAAGGAAGTGGATATGGATATTTGGACTATCACCGATACAACCGCTATAATCCCTGACCCTGAGGCTATCGTGATCGGCCCCCATAACCGCCCCATGATGCTTGGGGTCCCAGAACTGGGGGTGGGATTTAATCCGCGCCTATTGATAGCAGGGAAAGACAGTAACATCGACATGACGATCATAAAACAGTACGGGCACAAGCATGAGCAGAAAATGTATCAAGCAATGAAAACAGGCGCAGACGTTATAAAACCCTTCATAATGCCCCTAATATTGATAGTTATTATGGGGTTGATACTGGGTCCCTTCTTCTATCAGAAGATGGGGGACATGGATGAGGGCAAGAAATGGAGGAGCCAG
>Ga0180437_10003352_pt1 | contig 23965 bp, 18 predicted proteins | sample SS_ome_4_FD_132410 | JGI IMG/M metagenome (GOLD analysis project Ga0180437, IMG submission 132410) | Hypersaline lake sediment archaeal communities from the Salton Sea, California, USA - SS_3_D_1 metaG | ecosystem: Environmental > Aquatic > Non-marine Saline and Alkaline > Hypersaline >... | reverse complement strand
CTACACCGAGCATCCCATCTACCCCCTGGAAAAAACGGCGGTGTACATGAATATGGATATGATCGGCTGCGGAGACACGGACTTGTACGTTGGCGGGATGTGGTGGTTCTCAGATTTCTACGACGCTATCAAGGGACAGATGGAAGAGGACATGAAAAAGAGACTCCGTTACCGATTTAACTACAGAGGCTCCGACCACTCGGCTTTCCTGCCTAAAGACGTCACGTGCATCAGTCTGAGGACGGGTAATATCCTAACACAAGAACTGGATGATGAGCACCCGGAGTACCACTGCCCTGGGGATATGCTCAACACCATCGAACCGGAACTTTTAGAATTGTCAGCCCAGTATCACTTAGACATTGTCACGTATCTCGCAAACACAAAGAAAAACCTCCTGGATCCCGAACATCACGTCCAGTTCGTGCACAAGGACGCCACCGTGATCGACCTCCACTGCGACACCATCGGACGGCTTGTGGACGGCGAAGACCTGAGCAAGGATTGTGAAAGGGGGCATATCGATATACCCAAACTCAAACAAGGTGCCGTGGACCTGCAGGTGTTTGCCTGTTTCGTCGGCCCGCCGGGCAATGAGCACGAGAAAAAACAGGCCGCAGAAAACGCCTTTAAGCAGATCGACGGCGTTCACCGGTTGGCCGAAGAGAACCCGGAAGACCTGGCTGTCGTTACCTCGTACGAAGACTTCCGGGAACTCCGGGACACGAACAAGACGGGCATTCTCATCGGTATCGAAGGGGGTTACGCCATCGAAAGCGACCTGAGCCTGCTCCGCTCGTTCTACCGTTCCGGTGTGCGCATAATGACCCTGACCCACTGGACCCACACCGACTGGGCCGATGCTTCCGGTGATGAACAGACCAATTATTGCGGACTCACAGAATTCGGGGAAGATGTCGTTAGAGAAATGAATAAACTGGGCATGATCATCGACCTGTCCCACGCCCACGATGAGACGTTCTGGGATGTTCTTCGTATCACGGATTCGCCCGTGGTGGCCTCCCACTCTTGCTGCAGGGCTCTGACAGAACATCATCGGAATGTCACCGATACCATGCTCAAAGCCCTGGCCGAGAACGGCGGGATGATCGGCATCAACTACGCACCCGGATTCTTGAACGAGGCATACGAAGCCAAGTCGAATGCGTTAATGCTGGATATCGCCCAGAAATACGGGCTGCCCACGGATTTCGGAGAACTGATGAAGGCCGATCCCGAAAAGCGGGAGAAGGCCATTGCCGAATACTACGCCAGGCTTGACGAGCTGAAAACAACCAAGGCGGCCGTCACCGTCAAGACGGTGGTCGATCATATCGAGCATGTGATCGAAGTGACGGGAAGTTACGATCATGTCGGTCTGGGGTCGGATTTCGATGGCATCGAAAACACCCCCGTCGGTCTGGAGCATGTTGGCAAACTATCCAACATCACCAGAGAACTCATGGATAGGGGCCATAAAGTGGAGGACATTAAAAAAATTCTCGGGGAAAATTTTATCCGGATCCTGAAGGACGTGTGTGGTTCACAAAGGAATGGTGAAGATTAATCCCTCAGAAACAGCACGCTTTTTCGGGAACACGGTATTATATGATATCAACGTACGATAGAGTCGAGATTATCAATTCGATCCACGATTTAAAGACATTCTTTGACCGGGGTCTGCAGCATAGAATCTGCAAACCCCGGTGTCGATCCCGAACTTTTTCATCCTCAGCCACTACCTCCGCCGTGGAGGCCGTTTTTTCGGTCCGGGACGATGGCTGTCGAAAACCACCCGCTGCTCGTCGGTTAATAGCTTTCGTATTTCCTGGCGATGCGCTGCTCCCGCCTTCATCATCTGCATCTTTAGGGCACCCATCTCTTCGATGAGCCCGTTGATCTGACTCATGTCTACGTTATCGGCAGTGGATAACGTCTGTAGCCGGGCGTTCATCTCAGCCAGTTCATTCCGCATAGGCAGAATGGCCTTGAGATGATCCGTGCGCAAGGTTTGTATCTGTTCCTCCTGATCTTCCGTCAGGTCGGGAATCTTCGGGCCCGGCTTTCTGTGCTCGACGCGAGAAGGCATCGGACGATCCATCTCCTCAAGCTCGAAATCGTCCTCCTGGGCCATCGCACCACCGATAAAACACAGCACAGCTAGCAACACTCCGATGATGTATATTCGCACTTGCATGGCGTCTCCTTTATATATCTATCTGCGCGTTGTCCATGATCCTTACTTTTTTAGTGACACTAAGTATGACGTTATTTTAACGAAAAAATTGTGCATAGAAATAAAAAAAGGGCGCAGATCGTGCACCCTTCACTGTCATGGTAGTATGCTGTATGATTATGTAGATTACGGATCCATGGATTCAGTGGCTAGCGTTTTTCTCCTCTTTGATAGTGAACTCCTGGGGGACAGATAAAATCGTGTCCAACCCTGGATCGTACGACGAAAAGTTCAATGCCAATGATAATAATCCGGTGAACACCGATGGCCCGGTTGATGACTTTGAATGGCTTCCATGAGCTCCCCTTTCCTGATGTCTATATGTCCTAAAATTCTTACTAAGTATCCGATAATTTTAAATTCATAGAAACATTACAGGATGAAAATATTTCTCGCCGTCTTTGTCCAGAAGGCAACTCCCTGTCACAGATAAAATTTACAGAGGACGGCCTCTCAGATCATGGTACATCCTCATCATTCTCACTAGTCTTCTCCTTCACATAGAGGATACCCCATGCTTTAAAGATAGGAAGCGTTAAACATCCCATCAGAACGACCCATGCCAGCCAGAGCAGATAAAACCAGCGACGCACGAAACCGGCGATGAAGAAATTCAATATCGTGCCTACAACCAACGCCGAAGCCGTTCCTAGAACAAACACCATCGAAACCGCAGCGATCACAAGCAACATTCTTGAGACCTCGGAGCGCTGGATGCTCCTGAGTACGACAAACCCCATCAGTATAAAAGGGAGAGCCATCGCGATAAAATAGATGAAAGTAAAAATGTTTTTACCGATGAATACAAGACCCGACGCCGTCAGAAGAACGGCTATGATAAACGCGATGAGAGCCACGTATTTTGCCCTTCCGGGTAGCGTATCAGTCATGGGTTCGATTTCTCCACTACTTTTTTCATCGTGTCTCTGAAGGACTATTCTTCAAGCCGATGTTCCCAGAATGTTGTCGAGTTGAGGAACATTCCAGTAACGAATGATAAAGGGATTCGATTTATATTTTCTACAATGCAGCCTCTCCCCGTCTTCGTAGAGACAGATGGTTTCCAGAGCGGACACTTTCCTCGTTATAAAGGCAGACAGAGAATCATCCGGAACATCACAACTCTCCGGCCCTGCGCAAGTGCCAAAGTGTGAAAACAGGCCCCACCAACTCGAATACCACTGCACTGGCAATGACGATGGGCAGGATATAGGCGCCCACCTCCGGCAGGCGTTCACGAACCACAAGAGCCAGTCCGAGAGTAATACCCGCCTGGGGGAACAGGCACCATCCCACACGGGAACGAACCACTCTCGGTGCAAATGCGAGCCACGCACCCAGGGTTCCCCCTATGACCAATCCAACGGATCGAGCCAGAATATAGATGCCTCCTACAACTCCCAAAGTGGCAAGCATCTTTACTTCACACTCGAATCCAGCGAGCAAGAAAAAGATAGCCAGGAATGGTTCGCTCACCGCACCGATATCCCGGAATGGACGCGTCCGGTGGCTGGCCCGACTGGCCACGACAACACCCATAACCAAACTGGCCAACAGATACGACACATGGAAGGCAACGGCAAATCCGGCACAGAGGAACACGAATCCCGCTGCCATCAGGAGGACGGGTTCCTCTGATTTCAATTTAGACGTTATATGGGCCATGGGAAAACCCAGAAGACCGCCTACGACCACAGCTCCCGCGATCTCCCGGAATGCAGCCATGAATCCCATAGAGGGCTGTCCTTGTCCCGTCATCATTTCAACGGCGACGATCACAACGCTGAACAGGACAACGCTCCACACGTCGTCTATGGCCACCACTCCCAAAACGGTATCCGTGAGGGGGCCCTTCGCCTTTCCCTCGTACACCACATCGATGGTGGATACGGGTGCCGAAGCCGGCGCCATGCTGGCCAGCAGGAGTGCGAGCATCCATCCCCATCCCGATGCGCGTAGCGCCAGGAAGACCAGTGTTGCCGCCATCAAGGTCTCTACCAAAGACACCCACAGAATCACCCGACCCCTCTTCCGAAAGTGTTTCCCCCCCAAACGCTGTCCCAGCAGGAATCCCACCATGGCCAGCGCGATGTGAGTGGCTATGCCGAACTTCTCGGCAACTTCATGGGGGATCACATCCAGAACCGACGGACCGGCCACCAAACCCAGGAGAAGCAGGATCGTCCCCCGGGGAATATTGGTCCGCGCGCCGATCTTATGGGCTACATACCCGACCAGGAACAGAAAGCCGAGTATGATCAGGACAAACGATTGACTGCTTTCCAACATCGTGGATACTTCACCTTTCATCCGATGATCGTGTAAGCGATCTACACGCTGAGGATGTCGTCTTCGGGAATTGTCATGACGTCCTCAGAAAATACCGTGATATCGGCCAGCTTGCCCGGCGTCAGGCTGCTCTTGATAGTCTCCTCAAAGCACGCACAGGCTGCGTTGACAGTATACGATTCCAGAGCCTGCTGCCGAGTCATCCGCTGCTCGGGAAAGAAGACGGAGCCGTCATCCATCCACAGGGACACCGAACGATAAAAATTTGTGATGGGATTGATGTCTTCCACCGGTGGATCGGTTCCATTGACCACCACAGCACCAGATTCCTCGTGTAACAAATTCCTTCAAAGCGCGTTCGACACAAATCGTACGAGCAAGCGTGCCCGAATAGTAACAAATAATCGAATGATTATCAAGGGAAAAGTCGCGGATAGTTTTTATGGTCGGTTTGACGGTGACACGTGTAGAGATTTCTAAAACGTTCTCGGAGACGAAGTCAGCGAATCCATGCCGCATAGTTCCCGTAGTTGCGCGTCACCTGGATCACTTCGCTGCCGTCTGAATTCATGATGTGTATGTTTCCGTTGATGCGTCCACGGGTGAATGCGATGCGATTTCCATCGGGAGACCATGCCGGGTTGGAATCGAAGTGCCCCCAGGTTAATCGAGTCAGGTCCGATCCGTCTGTATTCATGACCCAGATATGTCTCTCGTCAATCAATGAAACGTACCCTGTGAACGCGATCCTCGTTCCATCGGGGGAGACATTCGGCGCCTTGATCGATCCTATAGAAGCGCTCGTACTTTCCTGCAGGAGGGGAACAGCGATGGTGTCACTCAGGCTGACTCTGTGCAGGGCCTTGCCTTCCGTAGGCACATTGCCGGTTACGATAAAAAGGGATTCGCCGTCGGGCGACCATGCGGGACGGGACCGAATGCAGCCCGCGCCTCCAAAGAACGGCGCATTGTCGATGAAAACCTCATGGGCGTGCCATTCATCCCCGTACTGGCCGTGAAACCAGTACGCCAGGCGCCCATCGTTGGACCAGGCGGGATACTTGTTGGCGGACCGGACGGAGTATATTTGCGCAATCTCTCCACTGACAGGATCGATGTTGTAGAGCTGGTAGTAATCATTTTCGTCTACTGAGACATACGTGATGTTCGATCCATCGGGTTTCCATGCCAAATCCCAGAAGGGAATATCCGGGTCCTGTTTGACGAGTCGAACGACTCTGCTGTCGCTATCGATGACGAACAGATACCCCCGGTTGCCCGCCGCGCTGTACACATACCGGGAGTAGGCCATCTTTCCCGTCATCTGAGCCCAGGGGATCAGCTCCGCCTCTTCTTCGAGATCGACGGCCGGTGCGGTCGGCGTCTTCTGGCATGCAAGGAATTGGATTAGTACAAGGATGGGGATGAATCGCCACATAGAGACATTCACCCACGATAGTTCTCTATTGATCTGGGGGCTGGGAAACATTTTTCTGGGATGAAGATCAATACCCTTCGGCATGTCCTGTGAAATCACGAGATACGGCACCCTTCAGAAGTCCCGTATTCGGATCGATTTGAATGCCGGACCAGAGTCCGATCATGCGTCCCCGTATTTGGGCTGGAATGATTCTTATCCGAAGCCCCTTGGCCACCAAATCGTCCAGCAGGCGCTGTTCAAAGTCTCCCTCGCCGATGGGCTGTACACTCAGGCTCTCGGAGGTGAGGTCGGGCGCGAACAAGTAGGGTGCATCTACGGCCGATTTTGGGTTCATCCCAAAATCGAGGATGTTCACAACGGTCAGGATCGTTTTCTCAAAATGGCCCCGCCCCGTAGCACTGCAAGCCAGCACGGGCCGATCCGCCTGGAAAACGATCAGGGGATTGATGGCATTGGGCAACCGTTTCCCTGGCCCGGCTTCCTGGATAGTCTTCTGCTGGAAAGCGGCCGAATTGGGGATGGAGACACCGCCCACGAATATGCCGTTCGTACCCCAGACAAACGCATTGCTGGTGTGCACCATGGCAGCCACATTGCCCCATGAGTCGACGACGACGATACCGTCGGAATGGTGTGTTCGGCTTCCTTGTCTCTGCGATTCTGTGTTGGCAAAAGGCCAATCTGGACGCTGCATCTTCTGCCACATCCACCGGGCCGTGTCTTTCCGGATTCGACCTTCGGGGGACAAATCTTTTTCAGGAAAGTGCCAGATGATCTGCTCTTGAGGGAGCAATTCTAGGAGGTAACCCAGACGATTGATCTGGGAGAACCCGTACAGGGCCTCGGAAGAGGTCGTGTAATGCCCGTATTCCCAGAGACCGGCGGCCTCCATCAGGTTGAAAGCCTCGATGGTTCGGACACCGCCCCTGGAAGAAATGCCGGGAGCAAGGATTCGGTAGTCTCCGTACGTCGTCTGAACCGGTTCTTCCCAAGACACTTTGTATGATTTCATGTCTTTTAAGGTGATCCGGCCTCCTTCCGACTGGACTTCCTCGACGAAACGTTTTGCCCACGCACCCCGGTACATGACCGATGCCCCTCGCTCCGCTACCTTCCGAAGGGTTTCGGCCAGCTCGGACTGGCGAAACAAGTCCCCAGTTTCGTAAAGCGATCCGTCTTGTTTCGTAAAAAGACGCCTCGTCTCGGGCCGGCGTGTCAACACGTCCCTTCGCATCTGGATGGCCCCGGCCAGAGGCGGATCGATTTCAATGCCTTGCTCTGCGAAGTAGATGGCCGGGTCGAACAGGGATGAGAACGGAAGCCGCCCAAACCGGTCATGAGCAGCCTGAAGGCCGGCCATGAACCCGGGAACGAGAACGGATCGTCCGCTGGGTATATTTTCTCCGGGAATGGAAAGGGGCTCATCTTCCTTCAGCGGCGTATTGTAACCCGCGTTCATCGAAACCACCTGTCGGTTTCTGGCATCGTAGACCATCAACGCCATGATACCGGCATAACTATCCCACGAACCGGCGACCAGAACCACCTGTGTCAGCGCCGCGACCATGGCCGCATCCACAGCATGACCCCCCTGCCGGAGTGCTTCCAGCCCGGCTCGGGCCGCCAAGAGCCCCGAGGTGACGGCTATCATGCCGTTCCGGCCGTGGACCATCGGTCGCTCATGCCCGGCTTTTCTATGGAGCTCGGCGTATTCGTGCAGCACATCGTCGCCCCAATCCCTGGGAGAAAGGTGTACGGGGGTTGATGACTCTTCGGCAGGTCTTTTCTGATTGCATCCGGGCCCAAGAACCCACAGACCAAGGAGTAGGAAAGCAGATGCGCAGATGCTCTGAAAATGTTGATTCCTGAATAAATACAATTATGTTTTATTCCTTAATAATTCTCTCAGTCGCTTGGTCATGAATTCGGTGCGGGAATGCCCGTTGACGGGCATTCTGAATGAATTACACCAGCCCAATAATTCCTCGGTGTCCACATCCACCTTCTGAACGGTAAATCCCTGCTTTTCCAGGTCTTTTATTTTTTGGAGCGCGTGGGATTTCCATTCTTCGTACGTATCCTCCAGCTCGTGGGCATCTTCGGAAATGTCGCGCAGCCGATCCCACTGTTCCGGGTCGTACCAAGCTACACCAACGGCTCGACCTTTCATGGTATTCATAAAAAATCCCCTCAACGAAAATGAAGCATACGACAGATCATCGTTCTTGAACAACGCTACCGAAAACGTTGTAGAATGACGAGCGTTGCTCCCGAGAACACACGATGAACTAAAAGAAAAATAATGAATTCATCGCAGCTGAGCAAGGACTAATTTTAAGATTGCAATACATCATTCGGTGAGCATATAAACACCGGAAGAGGAACGGCTATAAAAATAGTCATGCTGCCGTATTCGGGATTAATTCGATTAGATTAGATAGAATAGGAAGACAATCCCGATTACAAATGTGCCTCATAACGTAAAAGGGCAACGTGATGGGATCATCTCACCAGAATGGCCTTCCGCTTCATGGAAAGACCCTCCAGGGACAGTTCGATGATGTACACGCCCGATGAGACAGGCTGGCCTCTGTCGTCTTTGCCATCCCATGTCGTCTCATAACTGCCCGGTCTTTCCCGTCCCTCGAAAAGCGTTCGAACCTTCCTCCCCAGAAGGTCGTACACATCAATCGTTATATCCCACTCGACACCTTCAATATTTGCGATGTTGTATTGTATGGTCGTCGACGAATTAAACGGGTTCGGAAAATTCTGGAAGAGGGCAAATCGGTCGGGCAACGCATCGGAACGCCGGATGCCCCCGGACAGATACTCCGTATCGATGAGCACCCATCCGTCGGGATCGATGAGTACGTTCGCCGGATCAAACTGCACTGTCAGAGTAAACGAATCGACATCGTTCTCCATCCACACCGTCGTATCCTTCGTGACAGACGATCTCTCCAGGCGTACATCCAGCGGCATGCGGAACACGGGCCCCTGGGCATGGTACTGGCGCAGTGATAGCGTGACTTCGTATACACCACCGGACAGGGGTCTGCTGCTCCAGGAATACTGGACTTTGGGATACCCCCTCTCGTAAATCCATTCCTGAAAAAACCATCCCAGACTCATACCGGAGACCGTTTCACAGACGTTTTGGAAATCCGCGATTGAGGCATTCCCGTATTTGTACGTGTCGTAATACGTGGGTAGGATTATCCAGAAGTTTGCATCCCCGACGACATGCCTCAGCATGTGGAGAATCCATCCACCCTTCTTGTACGTGATTCCGTAATGAAAAAGCGGATCAGGATCGTAGATCGGAAAATCGACATCTTGTGTTCGTGAGATATACACATTCTTGCTGTACTCCATGTATCCCCGGAACTCATTCCAACCGTAATGATGCTCAGCGAATAAAGCCTCGGAATAGACGGCGAATCCTTCGTTCAGCCAGATGGCCGGCCACTCGTTCAGGGTCACGGCATCGCCCCACCACATATGGGACAGCTCGTGCACAAATCCGTACTCACGGCTCCTGTCCCCCTGGATCCATGTACTGCTGATGGTCGTCATCGTCTGATGTTCCATGCCCCCAAACGGCGAAGGCTCGATCTCGGCCATGCCGTATTTCTCGAATGGATATGGCCCATAACGCTCCGAGTAAAACGCCATAGCCGTCACCATGTTGACGAAGTCCTCCCTGGCATCGGCGGAATCGCGCCTGAAAATGTAATACGCCATTTCGATGGAATCGCCTTCGGGCGTCACGTACCAATCCGACCATCTCGCATACCGGTCCGACATCGTCACGCAAAACAGATACGTAGCTACCGGATCATTCGAACGCCAATGGAACGTCTCCCAGGAACCATCCCCACTCAGCTCTCGTCCCTCCAGAAGACCGATGGAGGCGACCTCTACACCCTTAGGTACTGTGATATGAAGCTCGGCCGTAGCCTTATCCCAGGGGACGTCGTAGCACGGAAACCAACGCCGGGCATCGATGGGTTCGGCAAATGTATAGGCGCACATTTCATAGAAGTAGAATCCTCGCTGCTGGGGTGCACCGTGGTAAGCGATAGAGACGATGAACGTGTCACCCTCGGCCACCGCCTGGGGCAGGAGGAGGATAATTTCCTCATCCATGTGGCGGGACTCGATCCTTACTCCCTGAGCAAACACGGAGTCGGCCACAAGATCCACCATATGAAAAGCCACATCATCCAGGTTATTCTCGTTGGAGAGGCAAGTCGCTGTCATGGTTCCAGAGAATTCGCTACTGGCAAACGGAAACATCAGGTCCAGTCTGTAGTGGAGGACATCGAAGGAATGCGAAGAATCGAAAGCGGCTTTGGTAAGACCGCGGTATCCGGCCGGAAGATTGAACAGGGCCGGATCCTTCTCTTGAATGCTTTCCCTCTGGGCTGAAACAGTCGTACTGGATGCCAGCACCATCAGGAAAACGACGCATCGAATCTTCCAGTGCATTGTCATCACTCCATCGTATTGTTGGTCATAGAACGAACATCCATAAATAGCGTTGTATTTGACTCTTTATCATACGACATCGTTACGTTCAGGTTTATTTATAGCGATACCATCACGACGCTTCATTCACCAGTATAAAATCAATCTTCCGCATGTCCCGCATCACACGAACGACTTGCACGCGCACTCCATCCCCCAAGCGAAACACTTTCCCTTTGGTCTGTCCGACGAGACAGTATCGAAGCTCATCGTGCACATAGTAATCATCGTCCAGATCATTGATGTGAACCAGCCCCTCAACCAGGTATTCCGGAATCTCCACGAAGATGCCGAAGGAGACCACGCCCGATATGATGCCGTCGAACTCCTCCCCCAGGTGGTCTTCCATGAATTCCACCTGCTTGGCCCGTATGGACTCGCGTTCGGCCTCCTGGGCTACGATCTCCCTCTGGGTGGCGATCTCACATATGCTGGACAGTTTGGCCACCAGGGGTACGCTGGAAGTTCCATCCTGGGAGTAGGCCTTCAAGAGGCGATGCACCGTAAGGTCTGGGTATCGTCTTATGGGCGAAGTAAAATGTGTGTATTGTTTAAAAGCAAGGCCGAAGTGCCCTACATTCTGCGTAGCGTACACGGCCTTCATCATCGTCCTCAATGCCACCTCTTCAACGAGGATTTCATACCGGGTGCCCTTTACCTGATTCAACAGGGACTGAAATTTTTTCGGCGTCGCCCTCTTGCCGATATCGAAGGAATAACCCAAGGCCTTGACAAAGCGGACGAATTCGTCCAGCTTCTCCCCCTGGGGACGCTCATGAATGCGGTAAACGAAAGGATGCTTGCTTCCCTTCTCACGGCTGAGCCACTGGATGTGTTCTGCCACTGTCCGGTTGGCCAGCAGCATGAAGGACTCGATAATCCGGTGGCTTTGCAGCCGTTCTCTGATACCCAGCCGTACGGGCCGTCCTCGATCATCCAGGATCACCTCGGCTTCGGGTGCATCAAAATCGATACTGCCGTATTGTTCCCACCCCCTAAATAATATACGGCTCACATCGGCCATTTCCCTAAGCGTTTCTCCCAGGAGGCGTTTATCCTTTTGGGTGATGGACTTTCGTTCTGACGGTTTGCTATTTCCATCTCCCTTATTGACGGTCCCTTTGGAGTCATCCAGAATCTCCTGGGCCTGATGATACGTCAGGCGATACGCACTGCGGATGATCGATTCCCGTATCTGATAGTCCACGACGGTGCCTTCGGCATTCAGTTCCATCATCACCGAATAGGCGAGACGGTCCTGACCCGGTCGCAGAGAACAGAGCTCATTGGACAGCCGCTCCGGGAGCATGGGTATCACTCGATCCACCAGGTAAACGCTGGTTCCCCGGCGAAGGGCTTCCCGGTCCACAGCCGACTTGGCGGTCACAAAATGCGTCACATCGGCGATATGGACGCCCAACAGTCGATTCCCATTGGGCAGGCGCCCCAGGGACACGGCATCGTCAAAGTCCTTGGCATCCTCAGGATCGACGGTAAACACGAGCTTGTCGCGCAAGTCCAGACGATGTTCCAGAGCCATGAACTGATTCTCTCCTGGGAGATGCTCCACTTCCTCCAGCACGGCCTTGGGAAAATCCGTGGGTAACTGGAAGGCATGGATGACGGAGAGTATATCCACCCCTTTTTCATCGGGATAGCCCAGCACATCGACGACACGTCCTTCCGGCATCCGTCGGCCGTCGCTCCACTTGGTGATTTCCACCACGACTTTCTGACCGGCCTGAGCTTTGCCTCGATCCTTCTCACTCACGTAAATATCTCGGCTGATCTTGAGCTCGTCGGGGATGACGTAGTTGTACGTCCTGGCTTCCTGGATCATCCCCACGATGCGCTCATGACCCCGCTTCAGGATTTCCTGGACTTTGCCCTCGGGCAGCCTTCCCTTGGGCCGAGCCCAGAGCAGAACTTTCACGCGGTCCCGGTGAAGCGCCGTGCCCATGTTCCTCTGGCTGACAAACACATCCTCGCCGCCGTCGTCTCGGAGAACGAATCCGTACCCTTGAGTCTTCACGTGGAGCACGCCCGTCACTTCCACGGGTTCACGGGGCAAGCCATACCGGGCTCCCTTGTGCCGTGAAATCTTTCCTTCCTGGGCCAGTTGGCGCACAATCTTCTTGAACGGCTGGTAATCCCGGTTGGACACCTTCAAAAGCTTGGCCAGTTCCCGGCTCTTGTACACCTGATCCGGACGGGATTCCAGGAGACGAAGAACGCGTTCCTTCATTTTAGTGGTCCTGTCTTTCATCGAACAACAGTGTAATCAATCCTTGCACAAAAAGCAACGCCTATATCGGATGATGCGGTGGTCGTCGTTTTCACCAATCGTGCATGGGGATAGAATGCACCGCCCGTGAAAATTATGATCCATTGATCGGACAGCAGGACACCAAAGATTCGGACGGACTTTTGAAACTTTGGCTTACCGAGTGTCATGGTCAGTTCCAGATGAAATCGTACCGAGGACATTCGATCTCCTTAGGATCGAGAGGTTTCCGTTCGGTTTTGCTTGTTATTATCATCACAACTTTTTATATTGGCAGCAAGAAATTATAATCTTACACAATCCGTGATGCAAATCGTTTACGAAACGATCTTCGTATTAGCGTCGTTCCTTTATCTTCTCCTTGCGTTCTTCCTTTTTACTCATAAAAAAGGAAATCGAAGGAGCAACCGTATATTCGCCGGCTTCCTCACCGTTAAAGCGTTTATTCTCATCGACTATCTGTGTTATTTTCATCACGGCGTTGTCTATACTTTCTCAGCCGGGATATATCTTGTCGTAAATTCTTTCTTTTTCCTTGTAGGCCCCTTCCTTTATTGTTATACCAAATCGATGACAGCGTCGACGTTCACATTTAAAAGAATCCATGCTCTTCACCTCCTGCCATCGATTCTTGATTTGACACTTCGAAGTCATCGATTTTTCACAACGCCAGGCATAAAAGACGACCTGATCAACACAGGAACTTTTCTCACAAGATCGGAACTCTATGTGGGCTCATTGCTGATCGATATCCATGTTTTCAGTTATATCCTGGCCTCCATAATCGTGTTGAGCAGCTATCAATCCGGGCTTAAAAAAGTTTTTTCGCACGTCCATAGCAACAACCTATCCTGGCTGAGATTGATCTTATACGGATTCCTATTCTTTCAGCTGTTCGATTTTTCAAAAGATATTTCTTTAATTATCACGGGATCCTATTCTGGATTTATCGGAATCGGCAAGCATCTCGGTCCTATCATTCTGGCAACGGTGATCGTTATCAAGAGCCTCCGACAACCCGACATTTTTTCGAGTAACCATCTCAAACCGAAATACGAAAAATCATCCTTAAAAAAACAGGATCAAAAAAAATACGTGAAGACCTTGCTTGCCTGTATGAAATCCGAAAAACCCTATCTCAATCCAACGTTGACTCTGTACGAGCTCGCCGAAAGAATATCGCTACAACCAAGGCATCTGTCCCAAGTTTTGAACGAATCGCTGCATCAAAACTTCCACGACTTTGTCAATACATATCGCGTTAAGACGGCAAAGCGCCTCTTGATGGACAACACGGCGACCAAAAAGACAGTGCTGGAAATTCTTTACGAATCAGGATTTAATTCCAAGTCATCCTTCAACAACGTCTTTAAGAAACACACGGGCATAACCCCTGTTGAGTATAAAAAAGGGCACCCTTCACTTACGGTACGATAAGAATGGCCGTCTGAGGCCATGCCGTGTCTCCGAATCCTCAGTTTGCGTGTATTCATTCCAGGATGAATCCAATTCCACACAAAGCGTAGAAATCGTCTAAACCGATCCGCTTGGACGATTTTTTCTGATTTTTTTCGTATCATAACATATCCGGTTGCTCGTGATGTAACAGCAAGATTTGATCATCGCGAGTAAATAGAGAAACCCGATACGAGTATAAAAAAACGGTTTCTTATAGCCTCATTTGCACGACACGTGGGGCACATTGCAGTCGGAAGGCATAGAAGTATCCGCACCATCGATTCTCTCATCCTAGGAGGAATGAAAAATGAAACAGGTTTCTATTGTGGCCATACTGTTCTTGATTAGCATCGGCCAGGCTCAATCCCAAATCACGATTATCGACACATCCTTTACATACGTGTACATGGAATTTCATGGATCGCTCTATCAAATACCACAGAATGTAAGTGTTCTATTAGAGGAGGCTCAAAAACAAAATATGATGGGTCACATGCTCAGTTCCGTATTTGTGATTCAATTTTATTCCAACCTGCAAAATGAGCCCACGGAAGACTTGTGGGGATTAGGCTTCCAAATTCCGGATGATGTGGATGTCCATCCACCCCTTAAAAAGACAGTGTACACGTATGAAAAAGTAGCCCGAATGATCTATGTAGGTCCTTACGAGACAACTTCGCAGGCCTATAACACGATGATTCCCTTCATCGACGAAGAAAATATGGAAATAATCGGTCCTCCGATACAGATGTACCTGGACGACCGGAGCCAAGTCGCTCCCGAATCTTGTCGAACGGAGATTTTAATTCCTGTGAAAAAATTAGAATAGCGGAAAAATGGCCCTTGTACTGCATTCGATAATGATGGATGGAGGTTCTTCATGTCGCATCAACCTAAAAATAACATCAGCAGGCGCACATTCATCACCCAAAGTGTCTCTGGAGTAACCGCTGCCGGATTTCTCAGTCGATCTATGAAAAAATCGGCTCTGTCCGATATGTTCGCTCGACCGGATACAAAAGAAAATCCAATCATGCATCGCACCCTGGGCCGTACGAACATCCGGCTACCCATCGTCAGCATGGGCATCATGAATTGTTTCGACGCGGCCTTGATAAAAAAATCGTACGAAATCGGAGTCCGGCATTTTGATACATCGTCTGTGTATCAATTCGGAAGAAACGAGGAGATGCTGGGCGATGCCATCCAAGAGCTGGGTGTTAGAGACCAGGTGATCATCGGAACAAAAATTCGTATTCCCGAGCAACAACGCCATGGGAACCCAGACAAAACCAAGGAAACATTCCTGAGAACAGCGGATGAAAGTCTAAAGCGATTAAAAACCAATTACATCGACATTTTATATTCGCACGATGTTCGTACCCTTGCGTGGTTGAACGATCCAGGAGTATTAGAAGCGTTGCAGTATCTAAAGGATCAGAAAATAGCACGCTTCATCGGATTTTCCACACACAATCTGACGGAATATATCCTGAATGCCGTACAAACCGGTTTTTATGATGTCATCCTGACATCGTATAATTACGCCATGGGGGACGACACCACATACATCGATGCGTTGAAAAAAGCAGCCTCCAAGGGAATCGGACTCATTGCTATGAAAACACAATGCCCCCAGTACCATTACCGTCACCAGCACGCTGCCGGCGATAAGTTATCCTTCTACAAAGGAAAAATCATGCACACGGCCGTACTAAAATGGGCTTTACGTAACGACTATTTTACCACAGCGGTTCCCGGATACAACAACTTCCAACAGATGGAAGAGGATTTTTCTGTGGCCTATGATCTTGAGTACACTTCGGAAGAGAAAGCGTATCTTCAGGATCGAAATACAAAGCTGTCCATGGGATACTGTCGCCAATGCCAACAATGTATCCCATCATGTCCTTACGGTGTGGACATACCCACGCTCATGCGCACACACATGTATGCAACCTGTTACACGAATTTCTATCAGGCACGCGACACCATCAATGAAATTCCAGAGGCTCAGGGATTAAACGTATGCGCATCGTGTGCATCATGCGTAGCCACGTGTGCTCATCGTATCGACATACGTAAAAGGATTGAAGAATTGACGCTTATTTACGTTTAGGTCTCGTTAAACCCCCTGTTTTACGACGACATGATCCATAGATTGAAGTCCGTTAAAGGAGGTTAAAGAACGCGCGTCTCATATAAACGTGCCGATTAAATAGAATGAGTTGGAGGAAATTGATAAAAACTTCCTAGCTATTTAAGATATATAGAATGCTCGTATTCAAATGGATACCATCTCTCCATTCCGAATATCCCTACTTTACGCCTCTTTATACCAGATTATGGGATGTCGTCACACATCGATTCCTATTCTGATAAATTTTATGTATAATAGGATGACCACCATTCTATCTGGTCTTTACAGCGATGCCTGTCGTTAAAACGGGCCATCATTTACTCAAGACGGCGAAGATTTCAGACGATGGCACACAACTGAATTCACCATGCGTTTAATTTTATAGGATCGATCGATTGCGCTATCTTTATCCTTGACTTTTCATGATATAATACAGGATTCGTCCCATTTAAACTGGAGAATAACAATGAACTACTCAATCTCTATCTATTGGATACTACTTGTGACCTCCTCATATCTCCACGCCCAAAATATTTCTCAATGGCGTGGCCCTGACCGCAGTGGCGTCTACGATGAAACCCATCTATCGAGAGAATGGCGGCTTGAGGGCCCCGACCTTCTCTGGACTGCCGATGGCATCGGAGAGGGGTATTCATCGGCATCGGTTACAGAGAATGCCATATACACCACAGGCCGCAAGGACACCACCGAATATCTCACCGCTCTCGATCCTGGGGGACATATCCGGTGGCAAATCCCCATGGGATCGGCGTGGACACGCACGTATCCAGACTCCCGCAGCACGCCCACCGTGGAGGAGGGCCGCGTCTATGTCATGAGCGGCCGTGCGGAGATCAGCTGTATAGATGCGAGCAACGGCCGTATGAGATGGTCGATCAATGCAGCCGAGACATTCGAAGCAAAGCACCATGTCTTCGGCGTATCCGAATCCCTGCTTCTGGTAGACGATAAAGTGATTTATACGCCCTGTGGAGACAAGACAACCATCGTGGCCCTGGATAAACATACTGGCGATACGGTCTGGATGAGCGAGAGTCTTCACGATTCTGCCGCCTATGCTTCACCCATCATCATCCAATACGCAGGGAAAAAAATTATCGTCACCGTGACGTGCCGGTACATTCTGGGTGTCGACGCTGTAGACGGAACCATGCTGTGGGCTTACCGGTACTTCGATCTCGATACGCCTTTATGGCACCCCTGGGCACCCGTGGAGAATATGGTGACGCCCATTTATCACGATGGGCATTTCTATGTCACCAGCGGTTGCAACCATGTGGGGGCTCTATTCAAACTCTCCGACGATGGGTCCACAATCCAACTGGTGTGGAAGGACTCTACCCTGGATTGCCACTTCGGAGGTGTCGTCCTGGTGGACGGTCATATATACGGCTCAAACTGGATCAACAATCGGCAGGGTAATTGGGTATGCCTGGACTGGAACACCGGGAACGTCATGTACGAAAAGGAATGGGAAACGAAGGGATCCATCATAGCGGCAGACGGGATGCTGTACTGTTATGAAGAGAAACGAGGTCATGTTGCTCTGGTAGAGGCGACACCCGAGGATTTTAAAATTGTCGATATGTTTCGTGTAAAGGGCGGTTCCGGTCCTCACTGGGCTCATCCGACCATACACAACGGCGTACTGTACATTCGTCATGGCGATGCGCTGTTGGCGTATGATATTAAGAAATAATGCGATGCACGCTTGCATGTGGACATGGTTTTTTGCGGTTCGAACGATGCACAGAAATGTACCACTTCGTGTATTAGGACGACTTTCATAAAATAAATTAGTATCATAAGTCACTCGAACTTCTCGTACAAGTTGATAGATAGCCAGATTCATCGCGTGCACTGTTCATCTGAATAACATATCAGGAGGTCGGCCCATGTCTGTTAAAAGGACATCCGTTCTATTTTTATGCATACTACTCTTATCGATTATGATCATCGTCCTCGCATGCTCACCCGTGCGTACAACCCCCTCGTTCGATGGCAATCCCATTCGCTATACCCAACAGGGATCTGGCAAGCCAGCCCTCGTCTTTGTCCACTGCTGGTGTGGAGATAAAAGTTACTGGGACAACCAGGTGCCCATCTTCTCTCAGAACTACCGGGTTGTTACCCTGGACCTTGCTGGACACGGCGAATCAGGCGCCAACCGCCAGGATTGGACGATGGAAGCATTCGGCAAGGATGTCGTCGCGGTCGTCGAGAAGCTCGATCTCCAGCAGGTCATTCTCATCGGACACTCCATGGGCGATGCCGTCATTTTCGAGGCTGCCCAGAGAATACCCGACCGCGTTATCGGGTTGGTTGGCGTCGATAACATGCGAAACTTTGAAAGAGAAATCCCCGCCGAACAGATCGACCAGTTCGTCGCCCAACTGGGTGAGAATTTCATCGAAAACGCCTCCGAATTCGTGCGTTCCTTCTTCCCTGCGGATGCGGATTCTGCCCTGGTCGAGCACATCGCCACAGACATGGCTTCGGCTCCTCCGGAAATCGGATTGAGTGCCATGACCCACCTGTTAAATTATATGTATAAGGAAGCGCTAAAAGAAATTCACGTTCCCATACGCTGTATCAATTCAGACCGGTATCCAACGAATGTGGAGGCGAATCAGAAGCATGCTGTCTCTTTCGAAGCCCGTATCATGCCGGGCATCGGCCACTTCGGTCAGTTGGAAGATCCGGAAACGTTTAATCGTTTGTTAGCAGAAACCATCATTGAGCTTTCGGGTATGACAACCCAGAAATAACGTGATGAAAAAAGTGCTTAACGGATGATGAATGCCAAATACGTTGAAAGGATGATCTGTTTTATCACCATGCTCATGATGGTTCATCAAACCATGTCCGCTCAAGACCGGCCTATTCAGGACGTGTTTCGTTTGTACGATTATAGACAAGATGTACCTCTGGAACTGGAGAAAACGCTTATCCGTGAAGACTGCGACATCCGATTATACAGCCTATCTTTTCTCAGTCCCGTGGAAGGATGCGTCACGGGATATCTTATAATGCCACAGACAGAAGGCCTTTTTCCTGGACTGATATTCGGGCATTGGGGATTGGGTACGAGCACCGAATTCCTTCCTGAAGCACTTATTCACGGCAAAGCAGGAACGGTTTGTCTGTTAATCGACTACCCCTGGGTGCGTCCGGCTCGATGGCGAAGGCCCATCGATCAGTATTCTGAACCGGAAAAAGACCGCGAGATCTTCATCCAGGCGGTCGTCGATCTTCGCCGGAGTGTGGATGTACTCGATTCACTGTCGTCCGTGGACATGGGGCGCATCGGCTATGTGGGGCACAGCTATGGCGCGCAATGGGGCGCCATTCTGTCGGCCGTCGAAAAACGCATCAAGGCCGTAGTGCTCGTCGGGGGCGCACCGAGTCAGCGCTCCATATTGATGGACAATCCCGACCCCGACTTTGTTGCTTTACGGGATGGATTAAAGCCGGGCGTTCTTGAGAAATACATAAACATCATCGGAGTTTTGGACGGCATCCGGTATGTGCCCCATGCGGCGCCTACTCCTTTGTTTTTTCAATTTGCCAAGTATGAGCGCTACTTTGACGAATCAGACATGGTGTCTTATGCAGAAGCGGCGAGTCAGCCAAAAACCATCGCATGGTACGATGCGGGCCATGAATTGAACGGCGTCGAAACCCTGATGGACAGGGCCTCCTGGCTCCAGAATACCCTAGGATTACCCATCATTATGGATAAAGGAAAGGAGATATATGACGCGAAATAGACTTATCATTTTAATTCTTTTCGGGATTTCTATCTTCTTGTATGCACAGCCAGATTCTCAGTGGCGAGGCCCAAATCGCAACGGTGTTTATCCTGAAACAGGTTTATTGCGAGAATGGCCGTCAGAGGGACCAGAGCTCTTGTGGACAACAGAAGGCATAGGGGCTGGCTTTTCATCGGCAGCCGTGACAAAGCGCATGATTTACACGGCGGGTAAGAAAGACACCGTGGAATACATCACAGCCATCGATCACCAGGGCGCGATTCAATGGCAACTTCCGTATGGGCTTGCCGGGAGACAAGCGTATCCTGAGACACGCTGTATTCCCACGGTCGAAGGCGACCGAATCTACCTCATCAGCGGACGAGGAGAAGTCACCTGTATCGACGCTGCCCGGAGAAAAAAAATGTGGTCGGTCGCTGCCTATGAAAAATTCGAGGGTAAGCACGAAACTTGGGAAATCGCCGAATCCCCGCTCTTGGTGGATGATAAGGTCATCTATACACCGGGTGGGTACAAAACGACGATGGTGGCTTTGGACAAATACACAGGCAAGATCGTCTGGATGAGCGAAAGTCTGCACGATTCCACGGCATACGTTTCTCCTCTGCTCATCCAGCTTGACCATAGAAAAATCATTACCAATGTCACGGCCAACCATATCTTCGGCGTCGATGCCGCGGATGGCAGGATGTTGTGGAAATACAAATACGGTGATATCGATAGACCCACATGGCACCCCAGGGCTCCCATCATCAACTGCAACACCCCCGTTTATGACAATGACTGCATTTTCGTGACCAGTGGCTATGATCATGTGGGTGCCATGTTCAAGCTATCTGACAACGGGTCACGCATCGAATTCGTCTGGAAAGCACCAGCCCTGGACACTCACCACGGCGGTGTTGTGCACGTGGGAGGATACATCTATGGATCCAACTGGCTCAGCAACAGCAAGGGAAACTGGGTCTGTCTCGACTGGCAAACAGGCAATGTAATGTATGAAAAAGAATGGCAAACCAAAGGATCCATCATCGCGGCCGACGGCATGCTGTACTGTTACGATGAGAGAAGGGGAAACATCGCTCTGGTAAAAGCCACGCCGGAGGACTTTGAAATCGTGAGTATCCTTCGGGTGACGCACGGCTCTGGGCCCCATTGGGCGCATCCGGTTATCCAAGATGGGGTGCTGTACGTTCGACACGGAGATGTATTGATGGCGTATGATATCCGTCGTGATACGTCCTGACACCAGCATTATCGATGTAAATAGAAATTCCCTGCCCTCAACAAGACGAATGGTCCGGACAGTTATTCCCGGACCATTCGTCTTTGGGTAACCGTATGTAAAAGGATGCCATCCTACATATAACGTGGATTCATTCCATCATCGCATCCCGTCTTGCCTTAAACTCGGTGCCCTCATACCAGTTTGGGAAATTATCATGCATGGCCAAAGCATATCCGACTCTGAAAAAAAGGCGTACGTCCTGGACCATGCCATCGAATTCCCATACTTCAGGATCGTAATTATCCGAAGGCTTATGGTAATGCTCCCGAGTCCATCGATCTCTCTGCTCCAGAGTCCATTCTCTGCCTCTCTCCACATGATCGGAACCGCGGGCGATGTACACGGCCGGTATTCCAGCCTTTGCAAAACTGAAATGATCCGACCGGTAATAACTGCCCCTCTCCGGAGTCGGATCGGGATTGACAATGCGACCCTGGGCCTTGGCTGCATCGACGACAAATCCGTCCAGTTCTGAATATCTGTAACCGATGACGGTGATGTCTTTCATTTTCCCCAGTATGTTCAGCGCATCCATATTGATAACCGCCACCGTCTTTTCGGGTGGGTAAATGGGATGGTTCGCGTAGTACGCACTGCCCAGAAGTCCCTGCTCTTCCGCCGTAACGGGCAGGAAGACGACAGACCGCTTGGGACGCTCTGGCAGTAGAGCAAAGGCCTCTGCCAGCTCCAGGAGGGCAGCCGTGCCCGTGGCATTGTCAACAGCGCCATTAAAGATGTTATCCCCTTCCAGGTCCGGATTCATACCGAAATGATCCCAATGCGCCGTGTAGATGACAACCTCGTCGGCCTTCTCTGACCCCGGCCAGACGGCGATCACATTGTTTGTCTTGGCAAACCGTATAGTATTTTTCAATGACAACGAGGCTTTCAGCGGCATTTCATACGCTTTAAAGCCTCTCTCTGCAGCCAACTTTTTTTGTTCATCGTAATGTAATCCCGCCATTCGAAAAAGCTCCTCGGCTTTCTCATGCGTAATCCAGGCATGTATTTTACACGGAGAGACACCCTGATCCTGCGTATCCAGGTAGAGTTGAGGACCTATATGGCCATTTTCCAGAACACTCCATGGGTAGGCGGCCGGCGCCGTTTCATGAACGATAATCGCGCACTCGGCTCCCTGACGGGCCGCTTCCTCGTACTTGTACGTCCAGCGTCCGAAGTAGGTCATGGCCCTGCCGTTAAAGAGCGTTTCGTCCTGGGTGGCAAATCCGGGATCGTTGACCAGCATCACCACCGTCTTTCCCCGGACATCCACGCCTTGATAATCGTTCCAGTCATACTCCGGAGCGACGATCCCGTACCCCACAAAAACGATCTCTGAATTCCTGATGGAAACCTTTTCCCGGGATAAGGGCGTGGTCGCCACGTATTCCTCGGGAAAACGGAGCCGAACCTGCTGATACCTGCCGACGATCTTCAAGCGTGCCTTTGGATCGATGGTGGTCTCAACCACAGGAACTTCCTGGAAAAAGCTCTTGCCATTCCCAGGTATGCATCCGATCTTCTCGAATTCTTCCTTTAAGTAGTGAATGGTTTTATCTTCCCCCTGGGTAAGAGGGGCTCGTCCCTGGAATTCATCGGAAGCCAGAATGGCGATATGTTGCTTCATACCCTCTTCATCGATGCTGTTCAGGGAAGGATCGATATCCATCCGTCGTGAACATCCCGAGATGATGAGTAATACCGAAAGCAAAATGACCTTATACAGGACGTGCATCCGAATCATGGTTACCTCCCCTTTATATGTGTGTATTCTATGCCGTAGCCTTTTTATGGATATTTTAGTGGATAACACCTTAACACTATCAGCAAATCCATACCCTCTATCATCATGGGTATGAAAGGTTTGACTTGTAAGAATTTATAAAAGATACTCGATTCGTGAATGAATGTCAATGGCTTCTTGATTGGACCGACGATAAAAGGAAGCCGAACGTACGTTCATTCCTGCAATTTGGACGCCCCCATGAAAAAACCATCGTGAAAAAATTTTTTGAAAAAAGAAAATTTTTATGTATTATATAACCGGGTTCTGATGGTAGACTCTCCTACCGATTGTGCAAAATTCATGACGGGATAGACATCCTGATATCCGGATCAGCAGAAACAAGGAGATGAACATGGCAGGATTTGAAGGCACAAAATGGGCATCTAAGCAAATGTGCTACCAGTTAAAAGACGGATCTTTCGATATACTTGAGGGGGATGCAAAAGTTTTTGCTGTCTCGCGCTCTATTCATTACGGACTTTTCCTGGCGTTCGAGGGCATCCGTTTTTTCTGTAAAAAAAACGCGGCGGGCAAAACTCAAATCAACTTTCTCAATCTGCAAAAAAATCTAGAACGTTTGCAGAGAAGCATGTCGTTTAATCTCAGCTCCCAACAGCAGGACATCGTACCCTCCCCCAAGCAGATAGAAGACGTATTCCTGCGCTTCTTCCATGATCCCGACATGCAGTCCTTTTTCTCCGACATGGCAGATG
>Ga0180437_10003351_pt1 | contig 23968 bp, 41 predicted proteins | sample SS_ome_4_FD_132410 | JGI IMG/M metagenome (GOLD analysis project Ga0180437, IMG submission 132410) | Hypersaline lake sediment archaeal communities from the Salton Sea, California, USA - SS_3_D_1 metaG | ecosystem: Environmental > Aquatic > Non-marine Saline and Alkaline > Hypersaline >... | reverse complement strand
TTAATGCCAAGACAAACAGGCATTCGAGGCATTCCAACTTTTATGGGAATTGATCTTGGGTTAACTGGTAATGGTACTGCAATTACTATTTCAGCTGTTAACCAGGAGCGGCAGATCGAACTTTGGTATGCCAAGGTAATTTATCCGAGTACTGCTACAGTTGATCCTATTTATGAGGATTGTGTAGAAAATGTTGATATGCTTGACTTCGATGCAATGTCTGATTGGATCGAAGAGCTTGTCCATAAATTTAATGTACAGCAAGGAATTTTTGATCAGTGGAATGGGGGCCCGTTATTGCAAGCTCTCAAAAAGAAAAGAATAACCAATTTAGAGTGTCTTAGTATAACACGTGATTTAAAAGCAAAGATGTTTCAGAATTTCAAACTAATGATGTTAGATAAGCGTCTTAGGTTATTTGATCTTCATAAAAAAGATGACGGTGAAGATGGCGTACTATTTAAAGAGCTTATGCGTCTTCAAAAGCGAGCATACTCAAATTATCTTGTAGTTGTTAATAAACCAGATATCACAGGATTTCAGGATGACCTTTCAGATGCTTTAGTGCGAAGTGTTTGGGCAGCTACTCAGAATTTAGATCGGGCTAGTAAGATCGCAAAATCAATTGAGAATCGATCAACTCGCCCGCCTAATTATGCTCATATGCAAAGACGATATGAGCTGCGAAAAAGGCATTCAGGTTTGAATAGAGGAGGTGGCCGCAAAAGAGGTGCAAGATAGGCAGGTGAATTTGCCTTTTGTTTTAGTATTTAATTCACCTTTTGTAACATAATTAAAATTAAAATTTATATATTAGAGTGTTTGAGGAATAACTCTTGAGCGAAGTCAAAAAGATTATTGATCGCATTGAAGGTGAGCGCTCTAAAATAAAAGTTGATTTAATAAATCTTACAAAACATTTTGAGCGTCTTGGCGACATAATGCAGAAACTTGAAAAAAGACCATCATACTTACGTTGCAAAGCAAATATGCGAACATTAAATGCGATGATTCGAGGTTTATCTACTCTTAGTTTTGGAATGATCTTGCAGGATGAACAAGATGCCTTAGCTAAGAGAGAAGAGATTGAAGCACAAACGCGCGCAAAAGCCTCAAAAGAGCAGAGAGAAAAAAGAGTCGCTAAAAGAGAAGAGAAAGCTAAGAGTACATTGGCCGATTCTAAAGAAGCCAATAGTTCTCCTGAAGCCTAATAAGGTTTAGCATATGGCAAAGAAGAAGAAAAAGGCCGCAGCGAAGAAGGTTTCAAAGAAGGCTGCAGCAGACGCTCCTATAGATACTAAGCCTGTTGCTGAATTCAGACCGAGAATTACTCGAGGTAAGAATGGCAACAAGGCTGAAGTAGAAAAGCTACATAAAATTGCCGGCCGCATCAGTAAAAGAGCCGCAGCTGATATTTCTACGAGCGGAAATTTTTCATTTTATTCTCCTCAGCTCTCAACTGATTACCTTGAACTGCCAAGATCTCTACAAGAGAAACGAGAGTTCTTTCGGCATTTTTATCATAGTGATGAAATTGTTGGTCGTGCAATAGATCTTCATACTGAATTGCCCCTTTCTAAAGTTCGGCTGACTTTGCCCAAAGGCACGAATGACCATAAAAAAGCCGAAAAAGTTTTGGCTTTCTTTCAGCAAATGGTCGACCGTAATAAGCTATTTCAAATTTTATTAAGTGCTGCCCATGAATATTGGCTTCAAGGGAATTGTTTTATCTTTGCTGAAGACGGTGAAGGGCTTGAAACTAATTTTGATCCAAACTCTCTTGAGATAGATGACTTTTTACAAGATGAAGATACTCTTAAAGAGAAAAGAGAAAGAGCAAATAAAGCTTTTGGTCAAGCAAACCCGCATTATCGCGGCTGGGAAAGGTTAACTATCTTACCGCCCGATAATATTATGATTCGTTCTTATTCTTTTACTGATATCAAGTCGATTGAATTAGTTCCGAGTGGTAATGAAAAGGCAATTTATTCTAGAGCCTTACAGGGAGATCCTGGAGCCGAGCAAATTGTAAACCAATTTCCAGATGAAGTTATAAATGCTCTGAATTCCGGCTCTAACATTTTTCTTGATTCCAATCCTTATTCGGGTTCATTTTGTTATCATTTAGCTAGAAGGCGTTCATGGTATGAAGATTTAGGGTCTTCAATTTTAGAAAGATGTTTAAGAACGTTAGTTTATCGTGATAAATTGAGGCAAGCTCAATCATTGATCACCGATCGTCATATGACTCCTATTCATCTAGTTTGGGCTGAAAATTTAAGTGAGGATGATGTTGAGAATTTGCGAGAACAGGTTGACATGTCCTTGCTTGATCCTGATTACAGTATTGTCACGAACTTTGAAGTGCATTGGACCGATATTGGTGCTCAAGAACGCATTCTAGAACTTTCTACCGAATATGAGCATAATGAGAACTTATTATTTGCAGGTTTAGGAGTTACGCGAGAACTTTTAACAGGAGAAGGTACTTATGGTGGTAATCGTATCACCTTAGAAATTATGAATACGCAGTACCTCTTATTTAGAGAAATCTTGCAAGAGTATGTTGAGCAATACCTTTTCAAGCCAGTAGCTCTTAAAAAGCATTTTATAGAAATTGACGCTTATGGTAATGAGATCCTTCTTTATCCAAAATTAAGCTTTACACGTCTCGCCATTTACGGCAACACCGAGTATTTCGAGCAGATCTTTTCACTCTACCAAAAAGGTTCAGTATCTATTGATTATGTACTTGAGTTGCTCAATATCGATGCTGAAGATTCTAATGAGAAGGTTAAGAGAGACTTATTTACTATTGCTGATTCTAAATTTAATCAAGTAATTGATGGAATTTATACAACTGTAGCGACGCGATTGGCAGATGAGACGAATGTCGGTGGTAAGTTGATGAAATATCTGAATCTTAAGCCAGCTCCTGCTGGGGGTATTGAAGAAGGCGCTGAGGGAACTGAAGAGGCTGAAGCAGGAGCCGGGGCTGTAGAAGAGATGATTGAAGAGTCGAGGTTCTAATGCCTAAAGGTGAAGGTCAAGAAGGCAAGAAGCGAGGTCCTTATAAAAAAGATAAGGATGATGTTGAAATTCGGAGGCATAAGGCCCCTCATGGTAGAAAACCGCCTCGTGTAGATATGCATAAACTTATTGTTCCGGAAGAAGATCCTGATTTAATCAGCGATACTTATAAGCCTAAAAAGAAGTCCGAGGATCAGGTAGATCGTGTAATTTCACAATTTAAAGATCAAGAACTCGAAAAGATGGCTCAAGATATTTATGCACATGCTTTAGAAAACCATGAAACTATTTGGACAGATGCATATAAACGTTATCCAGATTCTAATGGCAGCCAAGCATTGCCCGCATCTGAGTTCATTCTTGGTCTTCTTGGTGAACTTTACTCACAAGAGCATAGTTTTGATGTTTGGGCTCAAATTCGTTCAAAACTTTTCAGTAAAGTACATGCCGGGTTGACCTAAAGCTCTTCGATCTTCCTGCCTTGTTATAATAATCCACTAATAGATTATCAAATGATGATAATATCATTTCCATTTTTGGATTTTGAGAAAAGTGGCAAATACGAAACTAGAACTACGAGAAGAAGATGAGGTTTCTTCTTGGTCATATGATGCTAGATTTGAACCGACCGAGAATGTAGATCTTCCTTCGATTGATGATTATGAAGATTTTGATCTGATTTCGGCTTATGATTTTGAATATTGGCGTAGAAATCCATGGGGTTATATCGATAAGGCTTATCTTTGTGAGACAGATTTCAAGCGAATTGTTTCGAAAGCTTTAGATTTAAGAGATGAAGAGACTTATTCTTGTAACCCAGATGCTGCTAACTCATCTGCACTTGAATTAGCAATCTGGAGTATGGATGATGCCGCTTATCAATCAAAGATCCATCCAAATGTTTTCAAAGAGATGCTTGTAGCAATGGAAGATCCAAAATTTAAGAAAGTTTCAAAAGAGCTACAAGCACGTGATCTTAATAAACTTTATGCAGTTGAGAAACTGCTTAAATTAGCTCAAGAATTAAAAGACCTTTCTTTTGAGGAGATCTCGTAAGATGAATAAGGCTACAGCTGAGAGGATGATGACACGGCTGATGCGGATTGCCGGTGAGGTACACAAAGAGAATCCAGACCTCGCGAAGCGTATCAAGAGAGTTGCCGAATGGTTAGAAGGGGATGCTGACGAATCGCGCTTCATGAAGAACTTTGACTTCGATGGCACCTATGAAGGTGATGCTGATGAAAGTCGTTACATGAAGATGTACGATGATGTCAAAGATCTTCCTGCTCGGGATTCTGAGGTGCAGAAGAGAGTTGAGCCTCCCGTCAAGGATTTGAACACTGACAAAAAGTGGAAGAATCCACATGAGGGGCAGGGTCCAGTTGATTATCACTGGGCTAAGGCACTTAAAGTCGCCTCGGCGCGCCTTGACAATCTTGCTGAGCAGGTCGAACCGCATGATGCAGATCTTGCTCTCCGCATTGATCAGATTTCAGATGCGATTGATGTCGAGCGTGAGCGTGTAGCAGCCGCCTTAAAAGAAAAAGAAGAAAAGTAAGCGTTGCTTGCCTTTACAAGTAACGTTGGCGGTGGAGACTAAGTATATGCCCTATCCTAACGAACACGCAGCTCGGCTAAAAGAACCAGATCAATACGAAGACTGGGCGCGACAAAACGATCGCTTCGGCAAAGGTGTTGACGCAATCTGGGGAATCAAGCGAGGCAAACCTCAATTACAAGCTCTGAGATTCGATAAAGAGACTTTTACCGCAGCCGAAGCAAAGAAATGGCTCAAATCGCACAATTACGATCCGATCTTGTTCGAAGCTGCTGAAGGTGAAGAGAAATCGAAGAAGAAAAAGAAGACCAAGAAAAAGAAGTCTGCAGGCGCACTCTACCCATCTCTTGTCGCTCCTGAAGACTTCAGGCCTGGAGATGTTGTTCGAAAGATCTTTGGTGATTTCAGAGTAACTGAATACACCGGAATCATTCTTGCAGTACATCCAACTACGCAGACGGTTGATGTTAGATGGCCGTATGGGATAGGGTTCGAAAATCCGCAAGATCTTGTTCGAGTAAATCCATTCTTTGAGCCCCCGACAGTTGTGATTGACGGTGAGGGCTATTACACGACTTGGGATGCTGAAAGGTGGAACAGCAAGACAGATGTTCCGTCAAAGGGAGTGTCAGGAAGATCTCCTCTTTATCATGATACCCGAGATATAATTGATGATATAATTAAGAACGCAGCCACCACGACTAATGCTCTGCCCTCATACACCTTTACATCTAATGTGGATAACAACACAATTTATGTAAACAGTGCAGGCAGTGTAACATTAACTGAAGGGTCTTATACTTCCGCGGATAATGCAATTGAAGTAACTTTAGATAATGAAATACCGGATGAACTTAAAGCTGCTCGAATTGCTGATCGTTATGTTCGAAGAGCATTTAACGTTTTGTTAAGAGCCGCTTCACATCCATATAATGCTGGCTTAAATGACTTACAGACATATAGTTTACTTTACAGGAAGTTCGGCCAGTACTATTCAGAACCCTCAATCCGCAAAGTAGTCTCTTATCTGTATGGTGAACCTCATACATATGCAGTTGAAGATTTTGATCGCGTAATTCAAGCAGCAGTCGTCGCGGCTCAAGAAAAGGATAAGAAATTATTAAAAGAAATGTTCTTGGCCGTTGTAGGCGCAACGCAAGGGGATACAGGTAAAAGCCTAAATGATCTACTTGACTTTTCAATCGAAACTCCGCATGCTAAAGAGATTTACAATAATTTTAGGCATGCCGTGCGTAGAGGCGGGGGCAGGTTAGATCTTTTACCAACACCTAGTGCAAGATTTGCTTCTCAAGAGAAGCAAAGTGATGAGGTAACAAATCTCGACAATATGCAATGGACCGTAATTACTTTACCAGCTTTGAGTGAACAAGCCTTCCAGCAGCTCTTTGATGTTGAAGAGGATTTAGTTAATATCGCTGAGATGTCCGAAACACCTTTCACTGAAGCTGCGCAAAAGTTGAGTCCTGAAATTGCAAAGCTTTGGGCGGATCTTACATATCTAGAAGATAAGACAGCTGTCGAGTTTAATCAACCTCTAAAAGATCTGGCGGGTAGCGGTAAAATTCGCGAAGCTTTTAATCAACTTAAAGCTCTCAAGAGTTAGATATGAGCTGCATTCTAGGAAGAGAATTTAATTTTAAATCAACAGTTGAGGGTGAAGTCTATACTTTCGTAGTTGTATGGCAAGAAGTCGAAGACAAAGTGTATGTAAAGAGTATTGAGACACCTCGAGGCCATGCTGGATTTGCTATACCTATTCCAGAGCAAGTCGTGAAAGATATGTATATCGCCACTCAAATGGTTAGAGCAGATACTTTTGCTGATCACTACACTGGAGTACCTCAGATAACAGGGCATGGTGGATCAGGATTTATCTGTATGAGTTAAAAGGTACGTTATGGGCAATTTGCATATTAGTTTAGGTGAAAATGTTCAAGATCTTATAGAGCTTTATTGGGAAGCCGGTGATAGCACTATAGATCACTTTAAAGTATACCATTCTGTCGCTGTTGGTGGTCCTTTTACTTTATGGGATCCGCATATACCTAATTATCCTTCTCGTTGGGTTCAGCGGATGGCCGTCGCATTTAATGTGTCGCGAGTAGCCCTTGGTATTAATCAGAATGTGCCCCATCACTTTAGAATTACTGAAGTTGATAAGGCAGGAGTCGAAAGCCTTTTAGCTAACTCACCAACGCGTGCTGTGCCGGCTCCTGGGTCTCCTCGATTTCAGTTTGATGCTAATATTACCGTAGCTGCCTATCCGACTAATCCTCAGTTTAATTTTGGTTTTTCAGCCACCTCTTTCTTGATTGTCAATAAAGGGGGTGGGGGCGAAATCGAATATAGCTTTGACGGTGTAGCAACTCATGGTAAACTTGGAACTGCGGGTGCACCAGATAATGGTAAGGTATTTGACTTTAGAAGAGCGCGAAAAATTTGGTGTAAGCATACAGGATCGGCGCAAATGGTAAGAGTTGAGGCTTGGGTAAATCGTTAAATAAAGCTTTTAAGCTAAATTAGATCTGCGCGGTTATATCCGCGCTTTTTTAGTGTAAGAATTAGATGATCAAATCTATTATCTTTTTAAAGAAAGGTATTAATGCTTGCACACATTACCGTGTTGATATACCTGCTAAATTTTTAACTCAGCTTAACTTTAATGTAAGAATAAAAGAAACTATTCAAGCAGAGGATTTAAATGATATAGATAAGACTATATTTGTTTTTGGGCGCGCTGCTTCATATGATGAGTTAAATCTTTTCAGAGAAATCAAACATAGGGGAGCTACTGTAGTTTATGAATTAGATGATAATCTCTTAGACTTGCCTTCAGGTAACCCTGCAACTATTTTCTATCTAAGCAAACAAGGATATATTAGATCTTTTATCCGTGAAGCTAATCATGTTATTGTCACAAATGAAGCGCTTAAGAAAGTCTTGCAGAACTATAATCGGCAGATCTCGTGTGTCGATAATTATCTAGATCTTGACTATGCGCGTATTGAATGCTCACCTAATCTTTTTGATAAACATTCAAAAAGATTAGATGCTTCTATCTTTGACGGGCGTTTTGTTATACTTTGGGCTGGAAGTATAACGCATAGAGATGACTTAAGAGTTTTGAGTAAACCGCTTTTAGCCTTTTTGCATAAATATCCAGAAGCTTTGCTAGTCGCTGTTCACTCATTAAACAAAGAGTTGCTTGTGCATATCTCGAATGAGCAGCTTTGTTTAGTCTCTGCTGTGCCCCCTACGCAATACCTTAATTTACTTTCGAAGTTGTCTGCAGATGTCGGATTAGCTCCTTTATGCAGGCATCCTTTTAATGAGTGTAAGAGTAGACTTCGAGTTATTGAGTATATGGCTTCAAGCATCATCCCCCTTGCAAGCAATTTAGGACCGTATAGAGAAATTCTAGAAGGGACACCTTTTGCTGACTTGCTTTGTTCGGTGGGCTGGTACGAAAAGTTAGAGTGGTTAAAGAATGAAGTAAACCTAGAAGTTCTAAAAGAGCATTTGTCTCAGTTTTGCCGAGAACGTTTTATTATTCAGAACTCTAACTGGGCAGATGTCTTTATAAATCTCACCTAAAGACAATAATCCATTAATATTTTCTAAGTTTAAATTGATTCTACTGTGTCCATTGAATTTGTTCAAGAGGATGAGATGGCATTTTTAAAAGTCGCAAACGCGGTTGTTGTACGTAACTTAAAAGACTGGGAAGAATGGGGTGGTGAGTCTTTATTTCATACAAAGACTGCTCAAAAAGAGATTGTCTCAAAATATGAACCAGACAAATATCTTTTAACACATTGCACAATTATCGCTAGTGTAGATGTTGAAAAGGATAACCCTCATTTTATCACTCCCGAAACTACACGTTTTGTGAACAACAATTATGACGCTTGGGAAAGAGATCTGCTCTTAGGTTGCTATAAAACATTCATTGGTGCAAACAATTATGTAGAGCATGTGCAGGTTGAAGATTTAGCAAAAGGCAAAGTGATTGATGCTGTTGCGCGAGAAGTTATCTTTCCTTCAAAGACTGCAAACGAGCGTGAGGCAAAATCGATCTATGTTGACATTTTAGTCGCCACTGATCGAAAACATAAAAAACTTGTTAAAGATATCGAAGAAGAAAGAACAAATAAACTTTCAATGGGTTGTGCTGTTGCCTTTACGATTTGTTCTAAATGTGGTAATAAGGCAGAAGATACAGTACAGCTGTGCCGGCATATTAAATATGAAAAGGGAAATAAGTTTTTAGATGATAGCGGGGTTGAGCGCATTGTTGCTGAACTTTGTGGTCATAAAGATGATCCTGAAAGTGTAAAGTTTATTGATGCAAGTTGGGTGGAGAATCCAGCTTTTACAGGCGCCGTTCTAAATAAGATCTTAATACCTGAAGGTGATAGTTCTGTACAAGCAAAATTAAAGTCTGCTTTTGAGGTGGGCGCAATTACAGGTATTGAGTCATTACATCTCAAGAAAGTTGCCGGTACTAACTTTTATAAGGTCGCACAACCTGAAGATGAACCAGAGCCTGAGCTTGAAGAGGCGGCACCTGAAGAAGAGGTCGCACCTGAAGAAGAGGTCGCACCTGAAGAGCTTGCACCTGAAGAAGAAGCAATAGAAGAAGTTGAAACACCTGATGAGCTAACTGAGATTTCGGATGAGATGACCTTTGGTGAAGTCAAAGATATTATCAAAAAGAAGTTAAAAGAAAAAGCCAAGCATGAAATTAAAGAAGAGCTTCTTAGAGAGCTTGAAGAAGAGTTTTCAGAAAGTGAACGCTCCGAAGAATATTTTGAAGAAGAAGGGCACACACGAGATACATTAGTTTCTTCTTCAGAGCTAAATACTGTTAAACAAGGCATTCATTATGATGAGAAAATGCCTTTCGATCAATTAGGCTACATTACTGCCAAGACACGTGAAGAAGCGATCAGTAAATTGTCTACAGTACCCCGCAAAAAGTTTGCTGATTTGTTTTCTAAGTATTTTAGAAGCAGAGAAGGTGCTGAAGATATACACACTGCTATAAAGATTTTAGCACTTGCTTCACCGAATTCCTGGGAACGTTTAGCAAAGTCGAAAATTTCGGGTAAAGGTGCTGTTCTTCTATCTGCTTTCCTTGATTCTCTAATTAAAGCGAATTACGATCAGCGAATTTATATGGCTGCTTTAAATTCTAGTAAGTTTAAGCATAGAGATACATTTAAAGCATATTTAAAACGTCTTTTCGGTCGCGAGCTCGAAGCAACTGAACTAAAGAAGGTTGTTCAAGAAGTGGAACGATTCAATCTTTTTAGTTAATAATCCATTAATAGTCGAGAACATGATGATTGGTAACGAAATATTATTTCAAAAGTAATATTTCACTAATTTCGAAAAGTTCATTAATTAAGAGATCATCTTATAGAGGAGTTTAACTATGCGCAAGCGACTTACTCAAAGGAAAAAAGAAGCAGATCAGAAAAAGACTGCTGAACTAACTGATCCGAATCAGTTAGGGAGAGAGGATCGCGTGAATCCGCCCTTGTCCAAGTATGAAACTCACAAGTTTGTTGAGAATCATCCTCTTCCAGATCTGAAACATGATTGGCAGAAGGACAAGAGGAATGAAGTGGGCCTTCCAGCACCTATGAAAGAGGCTGCTGTGCGCCAAGCTCGTCAAGAGCGTGATAGGCTAGAAAAAGAAACTAAGAAGAAGGCTGAAGCTTGCCTCAAGATTGCTGAGATGATCCTGCCAGAAGGTGATGTGAATGTTCAAGAAGATCAGGCAGTTGATCTTATGGATCTTCCGACTGATGCTATTGTCAACACATTGCGCAGAAAGTATGAACTCCTCGAAAATATAGAAGCAGCCGCCAAGGAAGCAACCGAAGACAAGGAAGCAACCGAGGAGCAGACAGAAGAGACAAAAGAAGCTTTCGGTGAAGAAGCTACAGATGCTGAGCTGAAAGAAGAAGAGACGAAGGAAGTCGAAGCAGAAGAGAAGTGTGCAGAAGAAGATGAGATTGAGATGTCGGCTGCAGAAGAAGATGAGATCTTAGATCGTATCTTCACAAAAGAGACTTCCGAGAAGAAAGAAGTAAAGAAGGAAGGCGCAAAGAAGCTTGGAAATGTGAAGAAAGCGAGCGTCGATAATGATCTTTCAAAGCTTTGGAAGTCAGATCCTGACGTATCCAACGCTTTCGGAATTTAGTTAGATACTTGTAGTTCTTTGGTAGAAGCATTCGGGAGGTGATCATGACGGTCAGTATTCAGGGTGCTGATTACGGGCTTAGAATCCTGTACATCGGCCACCGGAACACCCTCGGCTTCTTGGACGCGAATGGCTTTTCTAAAGTCAATTTCGTGGCTGGGACTACAATCAACTCCACTCTTTCGACCTCAACTCCCAAGGGCGTGCTCGCGGGTAGTGTTGCGGTTGTGAAGGGTTCGGATTTGATTGGAAATCCCACTCCGGCAGCTTCACCGGAGCCAGCTGAGCAGCCGCTGGGATTGTTCATCAACGACGCAGCTGGATACGCATTCCAGTCCACATCAGCTGCGGCATCAGGCAGGGCGCCTTACGTGGACAGCATGGGTACACATGAGGTAAGGTACTACGAGACCAACGAGCGGGATCAGTACGGTGTGCACACGGCTACGTTGCTCACTTACACCGCAGGCGATCCGCTGTATTGTGACAGCAGATCGGGTCTTTTGACAAACGTAGCACCAGATGATCTTTCAACGGCGCCTCCTACGGTGACCAATGGGATCATTGCAGTGGCTTGGAATTGTCCGATCGCGATTCTGACTCGGCCGCCAACCACAGCTGACACCTCGATGAGAATCGCTTTAAGAGTCTAAGGAGGACTAAAATGAGTAATCAAGGCCATGGTGAAGTCCTCAGCAATGAGGCTAAAAGCCAGATCATCGGGGACCTGATCAAGACCGCCGCAGGGCGGCAGAAGTTGGCAGCCTCGATGATTCAGCCGCTGAGAGCTCGTCGTGACTACACGAGCATCGGCAGAAAGACCTTCCTGGTTGAGCAGTTGCCTGATGGCGCACTGCCCATCTATGACAGAGACCCGGATGCGGTCGCTTATGTCATTGGTGAGGAAGGTGAAAACGTGCTGGCTATTCAGAAGCCGCGCAGAGTCATCTTTCCGCTCTTCGAGATCGCGTCGAATCCTGAGATTCCGCTCACACAGGTGAAGGAAAGACGGTACGACCTGATCGAAAGAGCACAGGACCTGGCGAAGAGTGAAGTCCAGGCGGAAGAAGACACGAGAGTCTTCGCAGTAATGGACGCCATCCAGGCGGTCGGCTTTGGCGGTCTTCCGCCCAATCCTGACATCCCGGTGGCAGCTCCTATCACAGGTGATGTACTCGCCGACGCATTTGCGACGATTGAGCGTCATGACCTGAGAGTTGCGAGACTGTTCTTCAACGCCAAGGACTACACCGACGTGAGGAAGTTTGGCCGTGATATCCTTGATATCGAGAGCCAGGCAACCTTACTGAAGACAGGCCTGATGGCGAACCTTTGGGGCGCACAGCTGATGGTCAGCAGAATCGTGCCCGTGGGTAAGGTATATGTTTGTGCCGAACCTGAGTTCTTCGGCCGCATTCCGGTGCGTACGGAACTCACAGTGCTCAGTGCAGACGATCCGAAGGCCCGCACGATTGGGTTCAGCATCTTTGAGAACCTGGGCATTGGTGCTTACAACCCGTTCGCTCTCACAAGGCTCGACGTCAGCAGGTAGTCAAGCCTAAAGCAGGCAAACTAAGAAGACCGCTTTAATCGGCGGTCTTCTTTTTTGGTTATATATTCAGGTAGCAATTCATTCGAGTATTGTAAAATATGTAGGCTTTCCGAACAGATGAATGAACCTGCATTCAAGATTTAGAGTACGCAAGCAACCTAATCTTCGCGATTGGCGTAAGTTTTTAAATAAGCAAAAGTACTCTGAGTGCCAACTTGTTACCGCTATTAATGCTCGTTATTGGTTAACCGGAAAAATTCTTGGTCAAGATACTCAACACTATGAAAAGTTAGTTGATCTAGTAGGTGCTCGTCATGGTGCTGCAATAAGTGTTCACCGAGCTTGGAAGCGTTTTGGTATTGATGTTGCTCAAGAATATAATTACGTTTTTGGCATTGAAGCAGATATGCTTCCTCTTGAGTTAACTGTTTGGCATAAAGCTTATGGCTATCATTCTGTGCTTATAATTGATCGAGAAGCTAGATCTGGAGCTGTTCGTATTGCAAATTTTAGTAAAGCAACAAGTATGTATGGTTGGATCTTTTGGGAAGATCTTCAGCATTTCTTGCAAAAATCTCTAGGCCGCCGAAGTTGGCGTGCCCGAAAGTTCAAATTAGTAAAAGGATAAGCTATGCAGGAAAACATATGCCCTTATCCGCATGGTGGATTTTTGGAAGGTCCACACCCATGCAGAAAGTGTGGCAAAGAGTTCATTCCAAATTGTTTTCCGCATTATGGTCTTTGTGAAGAATGTTTACCTTCAACTGAGCCTTCACCTTGTCCAAGATGCAAAAGCACTAATATTGAAAATTACATAGATGTTAGTACCTGTTTTTGTCGATGTCTTGACTGTGGCGTGAGTACTCTTAAGTTCTATTATACCCATACAAGTCAGGGAGTATATGCGTGGAACAGAGGAGAAGTTTATAAAAAACCAACGTAAGTTAGTAGAAAGTGAAAAAAGAGAGAGAATGGCAGCTCCTTATAAAACAGTTGATAAGATCATTGCAATCATAAAGAACCATGTTCCGAAAGAAAACATTCCGCACCTTTTAGCAGATCTTGCACAAACTCTCACCGAATCTAAAAATCAATCGTATAATGAGACAATATCTCGTATAATAAGACGCTTTAGTGAGTAAGCATAATGGTTAGAATCCATTGGCCCGAACCTGGTTGGCCTCCTGAGAAACATGAGTGTATGTGTGATGAGCGCGATTACCAAATCATTGAGAATGGGAAGCAATATTACCTCCCTCAAGGTTTCCCATGTCAAAATACAGCAACCCACTGCTTAATTAGCAAGAATACCTATACCTTTTACTGTGAAAGGCATGCGGCGCAAATCTCAGAAGATGCGGGAGAACTTGTAGAATTACCCGATTCAACTTTTAGAGTGGAGAAGGATGATCAAAAAGAACATTAATCCAGATGCTTATATGTCACGACCAATTGAGAATCTTGTCTTTTGGTGTGCGAAGCTTGTTGAGAGAATTACTAAAGCGTCTGAGATGTTAGAAGAGCAACCTGAATTAGAAGAGAATCCTGAATTCCAGAAACTTTCAGATACTGATAGTCAGATGATTCCAGCATATCTTGCAGCTCTTAAACTTCGTGCACAAGAGGTAGTCGAATACGCTGCTAAATTTGGAGTTCTATGCACTGAAGAAGATGTGCGCGAAAATCCATTTTTAATTGCTGCTGGTCTAATGCATCACATTGGGGCTTTAAACTTTGAGGAAGATGAAGATGACGACTGAGACGCAATGGCTTAGTTGTTTCGTTAAGAGATTTGTCCGTAAGAAAGACGCTGATGAAGTTGGGTGCTTTATCTGTCATGTTGAAATTCCAGTCGGCTCCGAATACACTTTTGCTGGTAAAGACTACTCCGATTTTAAAACATTCTGCCTAGAGTGCACTGAGCATATTTCAAGAGACTTTGTAATGCGGCTTTTTGAAGAATCTAGGAGCTGAAGATGGATCTTCAAGAACTTAAAGACTTTGAGCGAATCACCCGCAAACTCGACTGTAAAGAAACATATAAACCTAACACCTATATTTGTCTACGTTGTGGTTATTCATATGACAGTGGTTGTTCTGGTACTTATTCTTTTACAGCAAACTTTTGTGGGATTTGCTTGATTGAGGCACAAAATGAAAAGCAATAAATGCCCAACAGTTCTCACATTAGATGAGCAAATATCTGCAAGTTATCTTTTAGATCGCAAATTATTAAAAGACTTCAGGGAGGCAGTTAATAAATTTAGAAAGATCTATGATGAGCAAAAAAGAAAGCGTTCTTCGAGATCCGTATAAAGTTATTCGTAAAAGAGCTGACGGTTTGCATCCAGTAGGGAAACCTGGTGGGCATAATCTAGCGTTTTGCCCGACTCTTGAAAAAGCCCGTTTTGTCGCTGCAGCTTTAAATGCTTATTATCATTTCGGTTTTGATTTTGATACAGGGAGTTCTAGCTCTCAATGTAAATATGATAGGGGTGATTGTTCTCACCCAGAACGCCCCCATGTTATGAATTGTCATCAACAGAATTGCCCTTGGGAAGAACGCCGTAAAGATGAAGATTGGTGGTTTGGGCATCCTGGACGTTTTAACCAATTGTAAAATACATGTTTAGTTTTGAACGCCAAATAGAAAGGGACATGCATTATGACAAAGAAAAAAGCAAAAAAAGCTTCACCGAAGAAAGCAAACGATTCTAACTTTTATGGCATTTACTTAGGAGTTCCAGAAGGCACTGTTCGTGAGATTCATGTCGCTATTAATGATATTCTAAAGAGTGGCGCTGATCAAGCAACAATGCAAGAAGCTCTTAATGTTCTCCGCGATGCCGCGAAGATCGAAGAATGCACAATCTCAAATTGTTCAATAAATCTTTCGAACAAATAAGAGGGAAAGATGTGGACTTTAAAATCTCTGTTGCGTTCGGCCGAGCAAACTCAAGCAGAAATCAACGGTAAATGGGTACCTGCTCGTCCGTTAAATTGGAAATGCCGTAGCTTTCGTGAACGTCTTTGTGAAGCTTGGGCAGTATTTAAGGGCCGAGCAGAAGCATTTACTTGGCCAGAAGGACAATAGTTATGAAAGAGGATTTAACACTTATTCTATTAACTATTGCGATGTTTATTTTCGCTCTATGCCAAGCAGGTGAAAGATTTGTCCGCGGAGAAAGATTATATCCTACTAATGAAGACGAATTTATTTAACATTAAACCACGCAGGCGCCTTATTAATTATCTGCGTGAGAAGTATCCTGAATACATTTGGCAGTACGATTTTCATGGTCATGCATGGCGTGCATCTAAAGACGGGAAAGAAGTGGGGCATGTACGCCACGTTGCTGCTCTTGCACCTCGCTATGACGGAGATGATGATACATTTATAAGACAAACCTATTTCTACCGTGATGGTCAAACTCCGCTAAGGATTTGGTCATATGACTTATAATAAGATTTTAGCAACGATCGCAGTTATTGGTCTCTATGCCTTCCTCATATTTATCACTGTATTTCTAATCGTAGATCTAAACAGGAAGTTTGATAAGCTAGAAGAATCCCTTGGAGAGCTCAAGGTTTCTCTTGAGAAATTGTGTGTTACCATGGAAGAGGTGAATGAAAACACAAAGAAATTGGTCAAGCAGATGGAGAAGATGAATAAGAAACTAGAGAAGATCGATAAGCAATTAGAAGAAATGAATAAGAAGTTAGATGAAACAAATAAAGAACTTAGAAAGCGAGAAGGCCCATGAAACAGTTAAGATCTTTAGAAGAAATCGAAACTATGCTTTCTTGGTTAGAAGATAAAATAGCAAAGTGGGAAGAGCGCCAGAGTTTAGCAGGCATTGGCACTCGGATGGGTACCAGTCAGTGTAACCATAGCCGTATAGAGTATGCGAGCTGGTTAGCTCAGCGAGATTTTTTACTAAAATTAAAGCAGCGTGTTAGTGCTGTTACCTGCTCAGGAGTCCCTGATGAACAATGAATATCCCCCAAAACATACAACTCGAGAAGACGTTGAAAAATTAGCTCGAGACAATCCAATTATCTTTTCAGCTCTAAATGCTATGTATTCTGGGCATATCTCTTTTGAACAAGCAATGCTCGAGGCAGTTAAGTTGCTCGCAAAGCATAATGCTTATCTTGAGCAGACTGTTTTAAAACATGCTCTGGTGCTTGAACCTGTAAGTGTTCCATTGCAGGAGTCCTCGGATGAAAACAAAGGAAATTAAAGAAGGCGGCCCATACGAAGCCGTTCATGTAAAAGACCGCAATGAGCATCAAGTTGAAGTAACAATGCGGAACGAATCAGGCCATGAAATCATCTATCTTATCTATAAGAAACCTCTTTTCGAGAGGATGAAAGATCTAGAGAAAGAAGAAAAGAAAAAGCGTTGGATCGCTTCAAGCCGAGACTGTGAAATGTATCCGATAAAACGAGTAAAATCAAAAGATGAAGAGATGCTCGTAAAGATGCCTTTCCAGGAAGCTTTCCATTTGCGCAAAGCTCTGATAAAGGTAGTAGAACATATTGATAGCCCGCATATTCGAGTTCTTATTAAGTCTCTTGAATTAAAAGCAAGTGATTATGGTAGCGAGCCTTGTCTTGAGTGTGGGCAGAAGATGAAGGTAATAAATACAAGTCGTGCAAAGTATGCAACTTTTATTCTTTGGTCGTGCAATAATTGCGGTAATCAGCATTTGGAAAAGAAACATACTCCAAGTATGTATTAGAGGAAAGTGATGGCATCTTTTACATTTAAGAAGCTGAAAGAGAAATTCAAATCACTTCTACGGACTAATATCGTTGAGCATCGTGTTACTATAATAAATGATCAGGTGATCGAAGGCAATCTTACTCCAGATGAAGCAAAACAGCTTGTAAAAGAATCAGATGAGTTATTTGATGCTGCTTGCAAACGTATGGATGCCCTATTTGAAGACGTTAATCAGCGTTTAAATAGTATTCATTCTAAGTTCAGAAAATAACTTGTTTGTTTCCTTGTCGTTAACTTCCCTTGCTTTTTCTTGTATAATGTCATGTACTTACATTCTTTTGTTAGGAGAAAGTCATGAAAAAGGATGATCATATTAGTCGTGCCGCAGCACTCGAGAAGATCATCAATGATCGCGAAAAGCCTGAATCCGAACGTATGGAAGCAATGATCGAACATGCAAAGATTTGGTGTCCTAATGATGTAGAGAGGCACAAGCTCAGACTTACTTTGATGATTACTCTCGAAAAGCTCGATGTTCCTCAGAAGACAATCGAGCGCATTTTGACTGATGATGTGAACTAATGATTTTAGATCAATTAGTTGAGAAGAAAGATCTCTACATTTATCTCAAGTATCGTATACTTGAGCTACAGAAAGCTGAAGCAGACCTATTTGTAGCGATCAAAGAAGATGAATCATTAAATAAGACCAAAAAGCTACAACACGCTGTTTTGCGTCTTAAAGGAAGCATCCGCGAATTAAGAAGGCTTAAGGCTTCTCTAGAAACAGGACGGCTTAAAGAAGAATGTAAAAGGATGTGGAGACCAGACGATGAAATGGGTGAGGAAGGAAGGCATCAAGATTCCGATTAAATCTTGGTGTGAATCTATTGATATTGAAGCTGAAAAGCAAGCTGTAAATCTTGCTAATCTGCCATTTGCTTTTAAACACATTGCTCTTATGCCTGACTGTCATGGTGGGTATGGCATGCCTATTGGTGGCGTTCTCGCTACAAATGGGGTAGTTGTCCCCAATGCTGTAGGTGTTGATATTGGTTGTGGTATGGGTTTCTTTGAAACTAATATCGACGCAGATGAAGTTGTTACAGCGCCAGATGATTTTCTTCGTAAGTTCGTTCAGGAACTTAAAAGAAGCATTCCTGTTGGTTTTCATCATCATAAAATAGCCCAGAAGTGGGAAGGTTTTAACCGCGCCCCTCAAACTCCTCCAGTCAAGCAAGAGCTCGAATCAGCAAGATTTCAGTTAGGCACTCTTGGTGGAGGTAACCACTTTATTGAGTTACAGAGATCAGATACAGGCAAACTTTGCTTAATGGTGCATTCAGGGTCTCGTAACTTTGGTTATAAGATCGCTAAATATTATAATGCTCTTGCTCAGAAGCTTTGTAAACGCTGGTATTCTAACATCCCTGAATTTAAAGGTGAAGATGGTTTAGCCTTTCTTCCCATTGAAACACTTGAAGCCAAAGCCTATTTAGACTCGATGAATTATGCCTTAGACTTTGCTAAAGAGAGTCGTGCGCATATGATGAATACCTCTATAAACATCCTTAGTAAATTGCTGAAATCGGAGCTTTCTTTAGATCTTAGTTTGGGGCGCGAAGTTAACATTCATCATAACTTTGCAGCTTGGGAAAATCATTATGGTAAGAATGTCATTGTGCACCGTAAAGGAGCTACTCAGGCACGGAAAGATCAGTTTGGTATCATACCCGGTTCTATGGGAACATCCTCTTACATTGTGCGTGGGCTTGGCAATTCAGAATCGTTTGAATCATGCTCGCATGGAGCTGGAAGAAAATTAGCTCGCGGGAAAGCCAATAGAACTCTTACAATGACTGATGTTGAAAAGGCTATGGGTGATATCGTTTTTGAGATTGGAGTTGACCGTAAAGGTAACCCCGATCTTAGCGAAGCGCCGCAAGCGTATAAAGATATTGATGAGGTAATCGACGCTGAGAAAGATCTTGTCGAGGTAGTTACGAAATTGCAACCACTGGCTGTAATTAAAGGATAATTTGTATAATCAAGTTATCCTTTAGGAGCTAACATATGGATAATCCTTATGATTGGGGTTTAAAGCAGGAAGCGGCATTTCTTGATCGCAAACATCGTAATGAAAAACGAGAAGAGTTAAAGAGCTCTACCTTAGAGCTAGACTTGATTTCATTTGATAAGTTAACCCATTTGGCCGAAAATCCTGAGAAAGAACCAGATCCTGATAAACCTCTAACTAGGTTATCTCAAGCTCAAATAGATCGAGTTTTAACTGAGTTAAATGTTGCTTGTCATATGAATGATTCTATGGTCAGCTTACCTTTAGCTGAGTTGAGCCATCTTTTAAGAGCTTGGTTTCTTTGCCGTCTTATTAAACAAAGCACAGATTGGGATAACCTTTGTGAAGAAGACAAAGAGGTCAGCCCACTTAACAGTTTAAAAGCCATTTATAATCTTGTTAAGGATCGTGTTTGATGAAGGAGTTAGATATAACAATGAATGATTTCGACAAAGCTCAGGTGAAAGCTCTTGGGCGCGATATAGGTTATGGTAACATAATGAATCTTGCGAGCGAATGCTGGCGTGAATTTCTCGAAGCTTCAGGGCACCCTTCTGGGGGAGAATTTGTTCCAGGCCCTTGTAAGGCATCAACAGTACCCTGTGATTGTGGAGGTTCCTGTGACTGGTGCTGTGGTTCTGGATGGCTTACACTTAAAGTAAAAGAAGCAAAAGAAGCTTTAGGTGATAAAGAGCTACCTAAAAAGAAACAGCATGACATTACTGAGTTTGGTAATTATGATCCTCAAGTGTTTCAGCAGTTTTTAGATTCTAGTAGATCGTTTCATCTGTGCCATACTCAAGCCTCTTCTTGGGGTATAGCGCATGTGCGTAAAGCTTTAGTTAATTGGATTAAAGCATTTGAGAAATTAGAAGAAAGCAGAAAATGAATCGACGCGATTTGCAGCGGCTTGTTGTTAAACTTAATGTGCGTCTTAACAATCTTTTTACTGAACTACAAGAGAAGCATAGTTCTGAAAATATTCCTCTGCTTAAAGGCCAAATTTACGACACCCTTTGGAATTTACGAAGATTAAGTGGTCTTGAAGCAGGTAGCCCTTTTCTAGAGCATTTAATCACTCAAGAAGAGCATGAGCTTAGAAAAGAATTGTTGGAAGCAAAACCAAAGATCGGGGCTAGAAAGATTCGGTTCAAATGAAACTAGGGCATTTTCTTGAAATAATTACGTTAAACGATTTTCAGAAAGCTTACGGACGGCATCTGAACGCACTTCGATTTAATTTCGGTTTCCCTTTCTGTCCTAAATGCGATAGAAGAATAGCTGGCTGGCGAAGATTTCTTTTTTGGCGAAGAATCCATAATCGGAGGTGCCGGGAGAAATTTGGGCACCTTTTAAACGATTTTAGAAAGAAGAGCTAATGTCAGAAGAACTAAAGAAGAGAACTTGGTGTTGGATTATGCTTCCCGCTGATTATGAGATTCGTTGTGATCTTTGTAAAGGCGCTAACATTACTTGGTCTGAATATGAGAATCTGATTTGGTGTTATGACTGTGAAAAAGATACACCTGGAACTTCCGGTATTTTTGATGGGCCGATTATGGTTAATACGGTCCAACTAATGGGCATTTCTCTTGACCGTTTTGATTGTGTTAATGAACGAAGGCTTTATCTTCATCAGACTGATTCTGGTATTGATTGGAAACCAGAACCTCCAGAATAAGGATCTAACAACCTTGCGGGTCGTGGGAACCTCGACTCACGTTAAGAACGAGAGGAATGACTAGGTGGCTTTGACCGTTTGTCTCCTATCAGAGAAACGGTTGTGGGCAGATGAGCTCCCCACTCGTGTTAGCTTTGACACGACAAAACTTAGCTTGCTGAGCGCCGATCTCAGCACAATGATTCGGCCGGGGTGCTTGTTAATTCCTGATCGAATAGCTGGAATTGACTAGGTGTGCATTCCGAATAATGTACTACACTCGTAGATGGGTTGTTAGATCTTTTAAGAGAAAAGAGGTAAAGATGAAAGAAGAAGACATTTACAAACCTCAAAATATAAAAAGAACCGAAGAAGTTTTTTCACCCTCAAAGAAGTTCAAACTTGAGATCCTTTACTATTTCACAAAAGAAGGTTGTTGGGAATACTCTCGAGGTAAGATATACCGTGTCTTAGACAATAAAATTATTGCCGATATCAAAAGAAATTATTCTACCTTCCACCATAGCTTCCAAACTAAAAACTCTCAAGAGTATCTAATCACCGGGCGCAGCTATATGGGGCAAACGATTGTCAATTTAGACGAGGAATGGGAAGTTTCTACTCCTGGGCCTTATGGGGGGCAAGAATTTTGTTGGGCCGATCATTTTCTTTCTCCAGATGGTCAAACATTGGCTGTGGCTGGCTGTCATTGGGCTGGCCCATATGAAATCGCATTTTTCGATTTTTCGAATCCCAAAGTTTTACCTTTACCTGTGCTCATGCAAGATGATGACACTTGGTATGATAAGACCTATGGTTGGACGGATAAGGGGTTTAAGTGGGCTAGAGGTCATGAATTATTTGTGCCTTGGAGTAAACGTGATCGTGATTTAACACTTGAAGAATTAGAGCAGATCAGTAAAGAGTTTGGTGATGAAGATGATGATAAGCTTTGGAAGTGGGTAGATGATGAAGTCTGGCTTTGTCATCGCGAAGGCGATACAGTGCTTGTCAGAAAGATCGAATCTTGAGATATAATTGTATAATAGATCGTTTTTGTGAGTAACTAAAATGGCAACGTTTCGTGTTAAGCTTGAAGTAGTTCTTGACCTCGAATGCGCAGGAGACGAAGTTCCTCTTATTAGCTCAGTTATTAATGAGTTAGATTATAACTTCGTTTCAAATACTCCTGAAGTTCAAATTAAGCACACAGAGATTCGAGATAGTAACTTTAGTGAAAGCTTTTCCTTATGAAGATTCCTTCAGTAGAATCAACATACAAAGTGCTAATGGATAAATCAAACAGGATTCTGGAGAAAATTGCCATGGAGCAAGAATCTAAAACTGTATTTCCTCCACTGTCTCAAGAACCTATTTTGCATGTTGATTCTACTCCTGATGCTAATTATCCTTTGCGCATCTTAAGAGCATATCGGCTTAATGCTGATTGTTGTTATGAAGTAACCGGGGTAGATGAGAAATCTAGAGTTATCTGGGATATGATGAATTCCTTTCAAGAGAAGCGCGCTAAGCTTCTTGATAAGGCTTTAGAGATCTTAGAACGCCATTCGGCAGAACTTCTTGAGGTAGCAAAAGATGAAACTTAATCATATGATCTGCCCCAATTGTGGGCATGATTTTTATGTTGATTGTGCCTACGCAACTTGTGATGCCTGTTATACTTTCTTTTATGCTACGCAATCAGCAACGCGAGATCGTAACGCAGATGTTTGCCCTCCGCAGATTGTAAGAAAAAGCCCCTATCAATTTGAATCCACGGGAGATATTTACCCTACATTTACTTATGAGCAAAGTTCTGGCTATATTCATTAAATTTATCTGGATCTTTCTCTCAAATAGGTATACCTTTAGAAGAGAATAGAGATGATAAAAGTCGATAAAAATGGCAAATTACACTTAGTTTGCCATCATTGCTCTCAAGAATTCCATTATCCTCATTTTGATTCAGCAAACCCTTTTGAGACTCTACCGAAAGGTTGGTTGGGGCTTTATTTTCCAGAGCGCGGTATAGAGCTCTATTGTGGTAAAAAATCATGTTCGAATGTAGCTCATGCTTATCTAGGTTTACCTATAAATGTTTAGAGGTTGAAAGATGTACCAATACAAAGCAAGACATCTAAGAGTAGTTGATGGGGACACTTTAGATGTTGAGATAGACCTTGGCTTTGGCATTATTACTCGCCAAAGAGTTCGCCTTAAAGGTATTGATACTCCTGAAACTTATGGAGTAAAGAAAAGCTCTGAAGAATATCAGGCAGGGTTAAAGGCAAAGGAAAGAGTAAAGAACGTATTAGATACTTGTGTCATTCATCATGGCCATTTTCTCATCGAGACTTCTAAGAAGGGTAAGTTTGGCCGTTGGTTGGCTGAGATCACTTTACCTCATTTTGTAACAGCCTCAGGTGAAACAATCTCTTGGTCTTTGAATGCTCTTTTGCTTGAAGAAGGGTTAGCGAAACCATATAATTAAATTGGCGTAATGAGTGAGGATAGTTAAAGGGCAGGAGGATGAAGAAAGAAAAGTATACTCTCTTCTTTACAGGCTTTCCTGAGCCTGTGCAGCATGCTTTGCTTCAGATGAGAGCTTATGGGCAATACAATGAAGAGCTCGAATGGACTGAAGCTAACCTGGAAGATGTTGCTAAGGCACTTAGAGCTTTAGCTAAGTTCTTAGCAGAGCATGGAGTTGATTGTTCAGAAGTTAAAGCTGAAGCTACCCGAGTTTATGTTCATGGTAAGACCACAAAGCGCATTCCTCAATCACTCTTAGATGAAGCTCGCAGAGGTAGTCGCGTTGAAAAAGACCGTCTAGCTGAGTAAATTCTTCTGCTCATGCCTCAGTATATAATAAAAAACTAATTGCTTGGAATAAGGATGAAGGAAGAACTCAGAAAGTTAGCAAACGAACTTGAATCAATCTTTACGATTGTTCATGAGGTTAATACTTTTAATACTTTTGGTCCTTGGTCAAAAGCTTCGGCGGATAACCCTCTTAGAAAAGCTTTTGAAGACTTTTTAGAAGAGTTCGGCGATAAAGATTTTGCTTTGATGGGCGGCTTGGCGCTTAATACATATTTGAAAAGCCCTCGAGCAACGCAAGATGTAG
>Ga0180437_10003349_pt1 | contig 23980 bp, 25 predicted proteins | sample SS_ome_4_FD_132410 | JGI IMG/M metagenome (GOLD analysis project Ga0180437, IMG submission 132410) | Hypersaline lake sediment archaeal communities from the Salton Sea, California, USA - SS_3_D_1 metaG | ecosystem: Environmental > Aquatic > Non-marine Saline and Alkaline > Hypersaline >... | reverse complement strand
AATTTGATTTTAATATAATTTAATTAATTTACATGTAATTTTAAATTATTCGGATTCTTTAGTCGACCAAAAGATCGGTGTAATTACATATTTATTTAATTCTTTTAATTAAAAATTACTTTTACACCATTATTTAATTATTTAAATTTTAATTTTTAAATAATTTTAAAATTACACCATTATTTCTTTAAGCACTTTCAACCCATGACCAGTTTCTCAACGGCCTTTTTCGACTTGAGTTCCGCCTTGGATCTCATCACTTTCATACGAAGTGAAGCGGATTGTTTCTTATCCAATCCCTTCTCTTGTACTACTTTCCGTACCCAGTCCTTCTCTTTTTCTGAGAGCTTTCGCATCCCTCCTTTCTTGCTGGCCTCTTGATAAGGCTTCACTACCCCACCCCCACTTTCTGGAGTCTGTTCACGATGACCGCCTCTATCAAAGTCCTTGTCTCCTTTGTGTGTGACGAAGTCCAATTCTCCAGGTCTGGTTTTCGAAGCTTGTCCTTTCTTGGGAGCCATTTTATTAAATAGATAAAAAAGAAAATGGCGACAAAACAAGGTCAACAAATTTATTTTTATGATTCCGATGCTGGAAAATATAAACCGGTCCGTTCTGGAAACCAAACAACCAGCGATAGTATGGCCGTAACTCTGGCTACTGATGAGACTCTTTTGACTAGTCTTGATTCAATAGGAACTAGTATATGGGATCTAAATGAATCCAATGATGATAATTTTGTTCTTATTCAAGATGAATTATCATCAATAGGTACTTCTATAAATGCTATAAGATATAACACTGAATTTGATTTTAGGAGTAGGTGTGCAGCGGGACAAACGGATGATGTTTTTTATTTTACTAAGTGGGGTCAGAATGAAGACATTGATTCGGCAGCAGAAGAAGGAATGTGGCCCTGGGGAACTTATGATCCAGCGAGTAGTTTTCAAACAACAGATGAAACTTATACCATAACATATAATAATGCAACGGATGGTGATGGGACAAGTGGGGCTACTTCATTATTGGTTAGTTATTTAGATAGTAATTATGAATATGCACAAGGAGTTCATACCTTAGGAAATACAGGGAGCGACGTCACGAGCTTCAGTGGTTATGGGATTAATAGAGCTGTTGTTTTAAGCAATGGAGGAGATAGAATGAATAATAATGATATTGATTTCTTCGAAAACGGGACATCCACCCAGCAAGCTCAAATACCTGCTGGTGATAGTGTAACCCAGCAAGTTATTTATCACACGGGGATCGATAGGACAATATGTTGGAATGGATATGAAATTAGTTGTTTGAAATTATCCGGATCTAATCCTACCGTCACCTTCCGGGTTTATAGTTATAGTCGTGTGACAGACACAGTTTATCAAATTTTTAAAGTTAGATTAGATGCGGCAGTTGAAAATAATTTAACTCATGCTTTTGTAAGTCCTACTACCTTTGGGGGTCGTGAAATTATATACATGACCGCAGAAACAGATACGGATAATACTGTCGCTTCAGGTAGAATGGAATTTAAAGATATTAGTAACACAGGAATTACTGCTCCGTATTAATCTGATCTACCACTTCTTCTGTATTATTTTCACCTTTTTCACACTCTGAAACACAACACCCGCTGCTACATTTACATTTTTTACAAGTGAAACAAGCTATAATTTCTTTTAATACCAGGAGTATTTCTTTAAACATATCTCTATTTTTTAATAAAGATAATTATTCTGGGGGGATAATTGAAAAATTAATTGAGGAATGATAAAGATCGCGGGCTTGAGTATCATCCTTGAGATGAGTTATTTCAACGTCGAATCTATTGATAGTCATTTCCTGATTTTTAAGATCGATAACATGAGGATAGTTTGGTTCGTATGAAGATCCGATGTATGGACTAGTATCGGTTGTTACAACCGTATCAACAGAAGTGTCCGAAAACGGCGTTGGGACTGTAGCCAGGATTGCCTGTTTATAACCCCTTTGATCTCGTTGAGAATTAGTCTTGAAGTTTCCAATTGGAAGATTATTGATTCTGATGACATAACTTTCAAATTTATAAGAGGATGAGAAACTGAGAGGATAAAGAGGACGAACCGATGTAGAAGTTTCATCGAAATCTTGAGGAAGAGCCAGTGGATATATGTTACCGGTTGTATAAGAACTATTTTCATCTGTATACACACCAAGTGCCTGAGCTATTCTGGGTCCCATTGTAAACTTATACTCAAGAATATTGGATGCCGACGGAGGAAGAGCCTGGGTTTCTAAACTAGCTCCTGTATTTTGAAGATTAGTTGATACGAAAGCCTGGAGGAGTTGACTATTTTTAAATGCATCTGTACCATATCCAAGGCCAGTTAGGAATTCTTGGGTGAAATATACATCTGCATCCTTTCCAAAGAAAACAGTTTCCTTATCTCCCTGATTATTGAGAACTCTAATGTACGGATAAAATCTAGTTTTATAATCATCGTTAGGTTGTGAAAAATCTCTGACCAAACCCATGTCAAAAATCAGAGGGGTTAAGAGATTAACCTTAAAGGCCCCTGTGTTGAGATCAACTGTACTGGCTAAATTCATTTCATCGATCGAATATTTCATCTGATCCCAATTGATAATATCTCCCTGAGTGGTGTTATATGCTGTGTATGTATCCATAAAAATGGTATCACTTCCTGATGCATCTTCTCCCTTTCTAAGAAGGAAACAGAAGAAAGATGAAGGAAGAGTTAATGAATAATCAGTAGGGGGGTTTTTAACATCTTTATAAACAATACCTGTAGGGTTGGTTCTTGTACCAGTGCCAACTGTGTCATCCTCAGCGTATATTTGAGAATAGAATCCTCCGCCAACCTGAGCCGAAGTTCCAGCTCCTCCCAGATTTATCAGATCAATTGGTGTTAAAGTAGAACCTGTTGTTTGTTCTTTAAATTCATAATTAGTTCCTGGGATATCTACATCATCTTCAAAAATATTAGTGACTGGATGATTATGTTCGTGGATATAAAATCCTGTTTGCCATGATGAAGTCCCAGAAGTAGCATAAGCCATATCATAGGTAGCATCAAAAGCGAAACCGACGGAAGTACCAGCTTGTGCAAAATCAGACGATGTGATCGGATACGAATCATAATTTTCTGGAACATATCCCAGTCTAATTTGATTGTCAAATGTTCCTGAATAAACCGAAAGACCCCCCAAACTATTAGAGCCATCAATTCCGGATTGAAGAAGTCCTTCAAATTCATCAACAATTTGGCTATTAGTATAGGTACCTGAAGCGATAGTTCTTGAATATGATGAAGATGGAGCTCCACCCAGGGTGTCACTGTTATCTATCACCAATTGAAGAGTCTCTGAATCATCAACGTAGGCTCCCTCGAATCTTTCAAACGTGGCCGAATTCAAATTTATTTTACTATTAGCTGGAATTGTTATCTCATCATCAAAAAACTTCGTATATCTACAGGCGATATCTTCGGGATCAGTTGAAAGTCTTTCTTTCGACACGAGCTGGATTTCCATTATTTTTAATAGAAATTTATTTCCTTTTTAGGAAATACTTAACGATCACTTCCTACTTGACTCACTGGAACGACGTTATTTTGAGATGATGGAGGAGGGGGTTGTTGTGCCGCTTGTTGTCTGGCTTCTCCCACCAGAGAAGATTGTTCATTAACAATATCTTTTTGGATCGCTTGTTCTCTTTCAGCTTGTTCACTTTCTCTTTTGGCTAAATCTTGCTTGTCCTTATATGTCTTAACAGCCTCTCCAATTATGGCCCCGATTCCAGCTAGATCTAAAACTTCTCCAATTCCCGGGATAGCTTCTCCGATGGCGAGCCCTGTTCCTTCCTCAGCTCCTTCTTCTCCACCCGCCGTTAAGTCAGCATCTGGAACTGAAGATCCAGCTCCCGCCTTAACTTCACTGGCGATATCTGCCTGGAGTCCATCTGCGGTTTGTTGTTGAGAGGTGATTCTGTCAATATCAGCAGCTTCAGAAGTCCCAGCGTTAGCCACATCGTCAGGTCCTGTTCCTTTTACCGATTGACCCAGTTGACTAGTTGCTCTTTGAGCATCAAGCTGATCTCCGCTTCCCGCAAATTCTACTCCACGACTTTTAAGTTCTGAAATGGTATCATCTATATTTCCTTTCAAAGTACTAGCCCGTTGTTGCAGAGCGGCTAAACGAGCTCCTCGATCTGTGGTAGATTCAATACCCTCCCCTAGAGATTGGGGTTCCTTCCATTCAACTCCGCCATCTGCTCCTTTTCCGAAAGCCCAATCAGATTTGAAAGCGTCAGAATCGATTAATCGAGCTTGTCGAGCAAGGCTACGTTGTGTGGCTGAGTCCACTTTTCCTGTCTGATCAATGGCGTCCAACATTTCATCTGCCCCATCAGTTTGTGCCGGGTCTCGGTAACTTTCATCAAGCTGGCGTTGGAGGTCTTCGTCATCATCGGCAGTCTGGGTAGGTCCTGGAGTCGAATCTTGATAACTTTCATCCAATTGTCTTTGAAGATCAGCATTTTCTGGATCCTCTTCTGGAGGAGCTGATGATCCTAAAATACTTTCCTGAATTCCCTGACCAACCTTCTGGGATACATTTGAGACTCCCTGATTTACGGCATCTAAAAGCTTGGCCTTCACATCTCCAGCCAGAGAATTAAGAGTCCCTTCGGGGTCTTTGAGAAATTGTTGAACTCTCTCATCTCCCAAAAGATTGCTCACTTTTCCCCTGAATTCTTTAGACTTTTCCCATGCGTCATTAATATCTTTAACGACTGGCAATGCTTTAACTCCGCGTCTCAGAAGATCTGCTCCTCCGATGGCTGTAATTGGAGCTGTTGCATCCTCCGCTAATTTATCATTCATAAGATTGATCTTATCACTGAAGATATTCTTGGTCTCATCTGGTGGAAGTTGGGAGAGAGGATTAACAGGATCTAACATTGGTCTGTTAGCATCTATCCTTTCTTTGTATTTTTGGAGTCTATCAAAGTAGGACATTTTTCTTTTATTATCTCTATTTTATTAATAGAGATAATTATGAATAAACTGATACAAGCATTCCTTTTCCCTTGTCCTGAATAACTGCACGCCTACTATTCGCCACAAAGAAATCAATATTATAATTTCCATCTTGTTTAGTAACAATTTCATTTCCTTCATCCCCTGTTGAATATCCACTCAAGGTGGCAGCTGGAGTACATTTATATTTACAAACAACGGGGTATCTTCCAACCACAGTTCCAGATCCCAGAACTCCGAAATCTCGTGTTCGACAATCATAAGCGTGAGGAGCAAATGTTCCTTGGAGCCCACTAGTTGACGCTGTCAAACCAGCTACCAAACTGTTAGGATCCCCGAAAAACAAGGGTCTTTCAATTTCAAGATCCCTGTAACGGAGGGCCAAATAGTTAGAATCATACTGACTGGCTCTGGAAACTTGAGGTTCCGGATAAACATCAACTCCGTTGATTTTCCATTGAAGAGATTCAGAGGCGATAGAATCGCATCGCTGACCCAACAGAACCTTAGCCTCAGCAGTAGCGTCCCTATTTTGTGCCTTTTTCCACATGAGAAGAGTATGAATTTCACGTCCTTCCTGACCAATTCTGAATTCTTGCTCAGTAGACCTGTCCTGAAGAACTCCATCGGCGATGTACTCAGCAGCTGTGGTCACTGAGGTATCGCTCCCGGCAGTAACAGTAAGCTGACGTTCCACCTTCACAATTTCAAGGAAATCCAGAACCAGTCCTCCAGATTCCAGAGTTTGACTTCGTGTTTTTTCGAGGAGAGTAGAAGGATAAATGATGTAATCACACAGGAGCTGAACCTCGCTGGGAGCGTCCAAATCGGAATCGGCTGCCCTTAGAGTAGTAGCTGTGTCAGCGTTAGCGTATTCTGAGGCGCCATAGAATTCTACTTCGATGTAAATCTTGTATTCTGAAAACAAGAAAAGAGGAATTTCTTTTCCTTTCAGAGCTGGGATCAGAAGACCCAGTGGGATTCCATACTTGAAATTATCAGTAGAGGTGGTTGTGATTTGGAGAGAATTAGCGACTGGAGTTTCATAATCAAAACCACATAAGTCACTATCCGGAATCAATTGTCCATATTGATCACCAGTGGTGGCGTCAACTTCTGAAATGAACTGATTTCCAAGATACCATGCATGGTATCTATTCTGAACAACCCGTCTTTGATGGATGAGGTTAGCCCAAGTTGACCACTGATTCACACCATCTGTATCGTTGAGAACAAAATCCCCAACTCGGAACACAACTCTTTTAATGGCACCTAGAGCTCCATTCCAACAATTAACCCGGCATTCGTCACCGACAGCTGCCGAAGCTCGATTGAGTTTGAATTGGAGAAGAGTGTTGGAATCAAGAAATCCATTAGGCTCAAGCCTGAAAATATATCTAAGATCGGTTGTGGAACTCTGGATTGGATCAACACGTTCGGTTCTAACCTCCATGTTTGAAAACATTCCCTCGACTCCATAATCGGTCAGTTGTTTCAATGCCTCACTCATTTCTTTTTATCTTTGTTCTTTTTATCTTTTTTGACAAATATCTTCTCCACGTTCTTTTTTTTAGTTTTAATACCTAACAACTTTTTCATTTCTGGAACTGTTTTTCCTTGGTTCTTAGCAAGAGCTTTGATCTGTTTGGGAGTTAAATTTTTATACATTTTCTCCGCGTCCATCCTTCTTTTTAGGTATGATATAAATCATCTAAGTATGATATAAATCATCTAAGTATGATATAAATCATCTAAGTATGATATAAATCATCTTCCGACCACAGAAGATCATCAAAATTGCGATAGGCGGCAAGTTGTGGCATACTGAGATATAAAAAATCATGTGGTTCCCTTCTAGATTTCCTATATAATTCATGAAATCCCTTTTCTCCATTTCCTCCGAAAACTGAAAGACATTCACCCATCGATTTGAGTTCCTGATTTGAAAAGTGACCCATCAGGAGATAAGCGGTCGCTTGATTTCTAAGAACTGGAGTCAAATTCTTAAAATATTGAGTAGCCAAGAAAATAGAAAGTTTTCCCTCATCACCGTTAGCATTCGATATGTGACGATATTTAGTGGAGAGTGATGAAAGAAGATCGGGTTTCCCTGATTTCTTCTGAGTAATTGAACCAATTGGATCATCGAAGACAAAACAATATCTAGAATCACTGTCATCTTTTTTAATATCATCTAGAAGCTCTTCAAGAACATCCTCAGTGATTTCTGTGATTATATAATCAAATTCATCGAGAACTTCTTTATACTGAGCATCGGAATAAGCAGACGGGGATAAGAGAACTTTAACATCAAATTTCTTTCCATAAAATCTTTCTGAGGCGTATAAATTTACAGCCATTACTGACTTTCCACTTTTTACTTTTCCTACACAAAGGATAAGATGGGGGATTGGGGGTAAGTTTCCACATTCTTCTTCACCTAACTTTTTCCTATCAACCTTAATTGGATAAACTGAATGGTCCATTTTATTATAAACGAGCATATTTTTCAGCTCGGGGAACATCATACGTTTGTCCCATTAGATTAGCAATCTTCTTTTTATCATTAATAGATGGATTTTGAGACAGAAAATGAGAGAGATACGAATGTCTCAATGGATTGAGAGTAATTCCCACGGGAAGATACTTTTTGGTTGTTCTCTTCAAAGCATTGGATAGGTCGGTTGATTTCCATCCTGGGAAAAGAATCCCATCCGGAGATTCTTTCTCTGCCAATTGTTCTAAATAGTCGGTCAGGATATCGGCCAGAAGATTACTATGAATTTTCATCTCCGTTCTCCCTAGGTACTTAGCTGTTTTGTACTTGTTAAAAACAAATCGATCTGGAGCTCCATCTTCAAGAACTAAATAATTATCCTTTCCATCATCTTCTCCGTCATTTACAATTTCCATATCTAAATAATTTCCTAAACGAGCTGGAGGTTGAAGTGTAAAAAGAGCTAAAGCTGTAAGATCCCTGAGAGATTCCCCTCGGGCATCCTTGGAGTTTTCACGTAAATATTCCTTGGTTGCCTGTTCTAATTTTGGCCACCGAAAATAATCACCCAGTTTTTCTTCAGTGGGAGTCTTTTTCTGTTCATAGACAATCTCTTCTTTTTCTTTAATTAATTTTGATAACTCAGTTTCATATTTATCTAATAATTTGGCTGGAGCATCTTTAGAAGTTAACCACATTTTGAGCGCTGAGATAGTGACTATAACAGTGTTCAATTTATAGAGATCAGATAATTCTTCAAGTACCTTCTCTGGATTTGAGTAATCGCTCACTTTCCATTTCTCGAAAGGGGTAGAAAAAACTTTCTCAATTCTTTTTAAATTTCTGAGAAGCGTATTCTCAGTATGAGAAGATGAATGACCTTTGTCTCCCATATACTTCTTAACATACTCTTCCATTTTAAACTCTGTTAATTAATTATTTAACGGAGTTAAAATGGGTGAAGAGGTATTTCAGAAACCGAAAAAGCGAGCCCTTTCTCAGAAACAATTGGACGCCTTGGCTCAGGGGAGAGCTCGGGCCAAGGAAAAAAGAATGCAGAAAGCCGAAATGGATAAGATGGAAAAAGAAGCCGTTGTAAAACGTAAAGAACAAAGATCTTTCGCCAGGGATGTTCGAAAGGAACAGGCTATTCTAGAGAAAATTAAGATCCGAGAAAGAGAAGAAAAAAAGAGATCTGATATTCAGAAACGTCAGAAAAAATGGGAAGAGGCTAGATTAGCTGCCCTTGATAAATGTCGAAATGTTAAAGAATATGAGACGGTGAGCAAAATTTTAGACCAAGTAGATTTTGATGATATTTTAAAAGACAATGGAGTTGAACAGAAACTCTCGAAATATCTGGCATTACCTATCGGAGACGGTGGAGATCAATAGAGAAGTTCTTGAAGATTTGTTGAATATGAAACGTAAATTGTTATATTTAATCAAGAACAATCTTATTATAGATGAATAAAAGATGATAGAAGGGGTTAAAATTGGTAGATACATTTATAAAAAAAGTGACCGAAAGGGTAAGAAACTTATGACGATTGTGAAGGGTGAGGAGGTACATTTTGGCGATTCTAAAATGCAGCATTTCTTCGACAAAACCGGGTTGTTGTCTAAAAGTCTTAATCATCTCGATAAGAAGAGACGGGAGAGTTACCTTAAGAGAGCTAAGGGAATTAAGGATGGTAATGGTAAGTTAACCTGGAAAGACCCCAGTTCTCCAAATTATCATTCGATAAAAATTCTCTGGTAAGTAAAATGGGATTGGCTGAGGATTTAAGAAGTCTAACCGTGGCCAGATTGAAAAAGGAAGTCGCAGCTGCTAATATCAAGGGTTACAGTAAGATGAAAAAAGATGAGTTAATCAAGTTGATGGTGAAGAACGCTGAGAAATTCCAACATCTGATATCTTCCGCTGATAAGAAAACGAAAAAGAAGACCACCAAGAAAGAAAAACCAGTGAAGAGTGAGGAGAAAATGTGGTGGGAGGAAAAGAAAAGTAAAAAAGATATCGACGCTCAGTTTGATAAACTTTTTGGTTAATCCTCTATCTCGTGAAAACATCTACAACAATACGATACGGTGACACAACATAATCCTATCATGGCCCAGAGTAAAACATTTACACATGTCCAGACTAATGCCGTCTTCATTTTCTTTTAAGGAAAATGAAGTTATTCCTGTTTATTAAAAGAAGATGCCTCCAAAGAAAAATCCAGCCGGAGGAGGAAGAGGAAGAGGTGCCCCAGGTAGGGGTGGAGGTAGAGGAGCTGCAGCACCTCCTCATGTCGTTAGACGTGGAAATGCAAGAGATCAAAACGCTCAGGCGGTCAGAGGAGCCGGACGAGGTAGAGGAAGAGGACCTCCTTTACGTAGAGATGGCGGTGCAGGAGGAGGGGATCGAGGAAGAGCCATTGAACAAGTAGAAGGACAGAGGGCTCAACTTCAAAGGGATCTTGATGAAGCGAGAGCAGCAAGAGCTAGGGCAGCGAGAGCGAGAGCTGCACTAGGTAAAAGACCACATGTGAAAGCCTCAAGAGATCCTCCATCTAAAAGAGGACCCAAAAAGAAATAAATTTCTTCATATCTAAAAAGAATGCCCTTCAAGGTTATCGTAGATCCCGAGGAAAAAGGTAAGTGGAGATTGATGAAACTTAAGCGTCCCCAGGGTGGAGACAGCGATTTGATCAGAACTAAATATCTGAGCAAGGAGTCAGCTATTGAGGCGGCTAAGAACTTCATGAGATACCGGGGCGAGAAACCAGTCGTTAAGGGAAACAAAATTCTCAGTCTGAGTCCGGGTCCTGGTTCTCGGACGAAGAAGAGTCGGAAGCCGAAGACGAGTAAGGCGAATTAGACGGAGACTTCTTTCGTCTACAACAGATACAAAAATCTTCACCCTCTTCACATGAGAAATAACAATTTTTACATTGATGATGAGGAATAAAATCCTCCTTCTCTTGCTTTCTAATTTTGAACAGACTATCTGTTCCAAATGTTGAACTTGGAACCTGAACTGGTTTCTGAATCCTAGCATATATACAGCTAGGGGTGACATCGTAATGATTGGCCATGTCTTTAACTGTACTGAATTCTACCATGGTTAGGCGTTGGTCTTGGTCTTCGATGATTGAAACGTACTTGGTCATTTTTATTTTAATTATTTATTTATTTAAATTATTTTAAATAATTATTTCTTTAAACTTTTTTTTTTATTTTTTGAGAACCATATAATTCTTCACATTTAATTTTGATTTTTTCATCTGAGATAGTATCATCAATTAGGTGAAGATGCTCTTGTTTTATCCGAGGATCAATATTGGAAATGTATGCTAACTTCTTAGAAGACTCCGAGAACATTTTATTTTACATTCTTACTTCTTTAAACTTTATATAAAATTTATTATCCAATAAATACCACTAAGATATGCATGAAAACGAGAAAATGAATCTCGTGATGTTTACCTACTTACCCACTTTTTACCTACTACACTTTTTTTTTCATTTTCAATACCTATTTACTATATATTTATTATAATAAGTAAGTAAAGTAAGTAAAGTAAGTATATATAGAAGTCGGAGATAAATATAAAATATAAAAAATATCTGTAGGGAATTGGAAGTAGGTAATGGCTTACTTTACCTATTCCTTGAACAGTGAAAAGTTAATACTAGTAACTAGGTGATTCCAGGACTTTATTCTAATGACCCCACCTCTACTCCTTGTGGCATTCTTGAGCTGCGCATCTGGTATTAACTTTCTGACCTTTCTCCAGAAGTGAACATTATTTACTGTATGATTATATTTTCCATTTGCATTCTCAAGATAGAGCTCATATATCGATGATTTATCCAATGTTATTTTCTTATCCGGATCATCCGGAAGAAGGGGAATTATAATATCTCCCTTGATGATAGCATACCAAAAAAGTTCAACGCTATCCATGTTGAGAGTCAATTGATCTTTGAACAAATCAGTTTTCCGGATTTTCAGATTCGCATTTGTGATATCTCGGGAATAAAAGAAATTTGCCAGATCCTGGATCGGAACTGCTAACAGTTTTTCATAATATTTTGAAGGTTTCTGGTCTCTGCTACATTCCAACAGATAGAATCTTCTGGAATGACCTTTGATTGGAACGATCCAATCTTCATTAGTTGTAATGATAACGTTGGCGTAGTTATCAATATCATATGCATCTATTCCCTTCTTTTCTATTTCGACGGTCGCATCGGTGATCAATGCTTTAAATTTTCCTTCTAAATCTTTCTGACCACCCCAGGTTGTTTCGTTCAAATTAATCAAAATTTTTCGTTCGATCGATTTGTTAAATCTCCCCAACACACTCTCAATCTTGCTGGAACTAAGATAATATTTTTTACCTATAATTTGAGAAATGAGATCAAGAATTATTCCTTTTCCAACTCCCTCTTCGGATTGCATGGCTAGACATGTTTGAGTTTTCACCCATGGAATCTGTATGATATGAGCGAACCAATTCAAAATATATTCATAATCATCTTGTCTTCCATTTGCCCAAATATTGAAGATATGATCTAAGAAAGGCTGAACTGCTTCCTCATCATAATCTCCCGTATTCTCATAATCATATCCCTTCCAGAGATTGAATTCAGTGGGTTTACATTTTTCGTCGTTGGGTCTAAAAACGAGATCAGTTATTATTCTTCTATTTTTCGATTCTATCCATTCATCGAAAGGATTAATTTTCTTTTTCTTCTTATCACTGATGCTCACAATAAACGTAAATTCAGCATAAAATAATCTGGCCGTACTCTGTTTCTTGATGAGAAAATCATCTCCAACCAAGAAAATGAAAGAATCTCCAGCTGGGTAGAACATAACTTCTTTGTTCATTTCCTTCACAAAAACATCTCTTCCCTCCTCAAACCACTCCTTATATTTGTTTTCTCCGCCTCCGAAAAGTTGAGCAAATTTTTCAGGATTATCTATCTTCAACCAATGGTAAACACTCGAAATTGTTAAAACATCTTTTCGCGAATTTCCAAATGAATACCATTTTTTCATCAATTCGCTGGCACCGGGATATGATTCACTTTGCTTGCTAAAATTATCCCAAATATCGAAAGTTTTATCGTCGCAATTCTCACCTCCATTGTAAAGAGCCATACCTAATTCTAACCACAGCTGGTATTCGGTAGCCCTCTTTACATCCAGAAATTTTACAGCCTTCTTCAACTTCTTCAATTCTGAGTCATCGATTTGTTTAAAAAATTTTTCATTATCAAAAGAGGGTTCTTCACGAGGAGTTATTTTCCTCTCGGGCTTATCCTCTTTCTCTCCTTTTCTCATTTTCTTCTCATCGAACCATTCTTTAATATCGTTCCATTGGTATGTCTTAATATCTTCGACATTTCCATTAATTTTTCTCGTCTTAGTCTCCCAAATATTATTTTTCTTGATGAGATCAATATCAAAATCCTCGACCCCCACTTTTTGTTGATTTGTGTATGGAATCATATTCTTGATGAAGATGTAGTAATGATAACCTTTCTTGGTTTCAGTGAAAAGATTTTCTTCTTCATCTAAAAACTCCTTCAGTTCACATCCATCTAGATCTTTCGTATCAAAATCGATGACATATAAATTTTTGATGTATTTGAGATAACCAGATACGGTGTTGCCAGTTCCGCGATCTGATTTTATCTCTTCCAGACTCATGTTATTCTTCTCTCCTGTGGGAATCTTTTTCCCATTCACAACTTTCACATCAATCATTCTGTAAACGGGCGTGCCTTCCCTAGTAGACAGTTGTTTGTAGAATTTTGTGATGCTAGTCTCCATTTTCATTATCGTCTCTTTTTCGGAAAATTGCATTTTACTTTTTTATTTTTTTAAACAAAAAATAAAAAAATAAAAAAATAAAAATAAATAAAACATGACAATCTTCGTTGTCCAGGAAGGTAAGAGAAGCCACGAAATTCATTTTACCATGAAGACAATAGCTAAGAAATTCGGCTGTTCTTGTCAATCGGTTTACACCAGAATCCGAGAAGAAGACGGGGATGGTCCTCCTAAAAAGTCTCGTATTTTCGGAAATGCTAGGATATTCAAACTTCACACAATTCCAGAAATCGACAGCTCGACAAAATTTTACATCTGTGAAAATTGTCCTTATGCAGTTGAGGAGGGTAACCATCTGTGCCATAAATGTGAAGCTGAGGAAGAATTAAAATTTTTAAATAAAAAGGATGAGTCAGACGAAAATCAAGATGAGGATGCCCAAGGGGAAGATAGTTCCTCAGAAGGCGGAGACAGTTCCGACTCCTGAGGAGGAGCTGATTAAGAAATACGAAAGAGAGGTAGCGGAGTTGGAACAAATCCATCACGAATTAGAAAAAATAAAGAAAGAACTCCCACCTCCGACTCCTTCTGAGGAACCTTCCACCCCTACCCCTCCACCTCCGTCTCCACCTCCACCGCCTCCTTCGAAGGAAACACCCTCTCCCATTCCCGTTCCTGTTAGAAAAGTAACAAAAATAAAGTATGAAAAGAAGGCGATCAAACCTCCTGAGTTTTATAAACCTTCCGATCCAGTCGGAGAGCCCAAGGTTAAGCCCGAGAGGAAAATGAGAAAGAGAGAAAAAGAAGGAGAGGTGGAGGAGACCGTCCCAGACTCCCCAGATGAATCAGGAAATAAATGGACAGTCATTTTCTATGAGGATCAACGTAAAAAGAAGGAGACCAAGAAAATGTCCTTCAGGACAGCCAGAGAAGCTGCTGATGTTCTTGGAGTTAGTACGCCCACAATTGGGAATTGGAGCAAAAAAGGAAAAGATCTCAGAAAGCCATACCTGATAATCAAAAAATAATTCTATATTTTCTTCTTCTTAAAAGAAGAAAAAACGATGTCTGATCTTAAACTTCAGGATGTCTCACTTTTGCCAATAAATGGAACTACGTTTTCACCAGGGGGACGTGTAGTATTTGAGATCCCAGGAGATATGGGAATGATTAAGGCTTCTCGAGGGGAGACATATTTGGCCTTCACTATCCGAAATACTTCCTCAGCCCCTCTTAGGTGGATGTTGGCAACCTCAGGGTCAGCTCTTATCCAAGACGTCACAGTTTTCTCAATGGAAACTGGACAGCAATTGGAACATCTTGACAATTACAACCAAGCAATGTGGATTATCGATCAATATTCTCGTGCCTCTCATGGCATTGAACAAACGACCCAAGGGATGGTTGCAGAACCATTTTCTCTTGAAATGGATGGTTTTGGTAGTGTTCAACGAAGAGTAAAAACATCTGATGGTAATTCCGATCATGTTTATAATTCCGTTTTCTCTCCACTTGATAAAGATGGAAATCCAGCCACAACAACGGCAGGGGTTTTTCCACAGTGGCAAATTTGCGTTCCTCTGAAGTTGGGAATTTTCTCTTCTTTTCAGGAAGAAAGATTGACACCAGTTATTGCTCTTGGGGGTCTTAGAATTGAAATGACTCTCAGCAACGCTAAGCCAGCCTGCGTTCCACTGTGCCCCATCTTGGATGGAAGTCCATTCCGGGCCCCTATTGCTACCCCATCCATTGCATCGGCTACTGGTGTTCCATGTGTTCAGGGAGCCTCTACCTCAATTCTGGCTATTGAAGATACTGACATTGAGAGCTCCTCCTTTGTGGTTGGGCAAGAAGTAGCTTTTGATGGAGATACACCAGTGGCATCCACGACCATTGCTAGCATGGCCGAAATTGGTACATCAATGCACATGACTATGGCTGACGTTGTCGATTGTGCAGGTACAAGTGCCCGGGTTTCAACAACAGCCACCATGTTCGATGCTAATCTCAACTATGCATTGGAAGCTTGTGAATTGAGAACTCTCCAAGTTATTCCAAGGGACATGGCTCCATACACCAAGAATATGGATTATCAATTCCGAACCTACGAGCTCTTTTTCGACTCTGTTCCAGCCTCAGAACGACGCCACCAGGTTGAAATTAATTCTGTTTCTTCGATGGCTAAATCTATTTGGTGTCTACTTTATGATTCTACTGAAGAATTGGATGAGGAAGCTCCCTCGTATTTCCTGGGTACCGACCCAGACACCCTTAATCTTAACTCAGTTCAATTCTTCATTAACAATAGACTCTATCCTCTCCAATCATATGATCCTCGAAGAACTCGGGATAGGCCTCAGTTGTTCAATGAACTCCAGAAAGCTTTTTCAGCCATGGGTACTCCTGTCGAATCTTTTGGTGATGGTAGTGGGTACAACTTGGACTCATATTCTAACACATTCCTGATCACCCGAGAATTGGCTCGTGGTAATTTTGTATACAATCTTTCCCAGGCAGAACCTTCGCTTCGTCTTGGATTTTCAGCCACCCGATCTAACATCACCCGTGTGAATACTTTTGTATGGTCAGACCGAATCATCACAATTGATTCAACTGGGATGACTGTCAAGATATAAAAGAAAAACAAGTTTTTTCTTCTTAAAAGAAGAAAAATACCATGTCTTCCAGAAAAGTTAATTTCTCTCTTGTTCCAATTAATGAAACTTCTAGCGGTTTTAGTCCACGTGCTGGGTATCCCATTGTTAAATTTACCATTCCCTCCCAACAGGCACTCCTGGAGACTGTCTCTCTTCGTCTTCGGGGAAAATTTCAAGTGAGGAGCGATGCATCCACTGTCATTTCTCCACAGCAATTGGGTCTTGATGATATCTCAGGTACACCAGATGCTGGAACACTTACTTCAGCTACAGCTGTTACGATCCCCTCTTTTGGAGGTGTTCAATGCGCCATTGATAAGGTTGTGATTCAATCAAAGAAGACATCTCAGGAACTCGCATCGGTAAATAATTATTCACAATATCGATCTCTCCGGGAATCGAGATTTGGAACTAAGGAGGATTTCAGAAATTCTCTTTTCTGCCGATCTCTTTCACTTGGACAAAATGCGGTTGAAGTTCAGAGAAGGTTGATGATTAGTGATGATAATAACACCACCCAGGATAAGGATGAGGGTCAGGAATTTACAATTAAGCTTGATGTTAATCTTCTCCAGAATAAGCTTCTTCACCTTGGGGAAGATTATTTGGGAGGTCTTATGATTTCTATTTATCTCAGCCCAGAATCTTCATTCTTTTCAACTTTCCAGAATGGAGTTAATACAGCTCAAACCACCAGTATCTCAGCTTATCGATACGTATTTCAGGATCTTCGTCTGGAAGGAAGATATATTCTTCCGGATGTCGCTACCCTCAAATCCTATCAAACCGAAATTCAAATGGACGATCAAGTTAATCTTCTCCAAGACGTTCATTCTTCACGATCAGTTACCACGGTCAGTCCTCAGGTTCAGTTTGTTAAGGGTATCGTATCAGTATTTCTTCTCCAGGACCAGACGAATAATTTCGCACAGTCTCAATATTCTTTTGTCATGCCTCCTGGGGTTAGGGAAGTTAATCAAGCTCTTAATAACACCAGATTCCCAATCAAGTTCCCAATGAAATCAGTTCCTAGTTATGCAACCAGAGGTGCCGAAGATGTTGTTAATTACGTCTATCCAGCTCTGGCTAATCCAGCCATTGAAGTGAGACTTCAATTTGAAAGAGCTCTGAATGATGGTCGTCTCCCGGCTTTCACTTCAGCCACTTTGGAACTTACCGATGAAGTTATGGAACAAATGGAGCTCGCTATTTCAGCTCCAACATCATCTACTAATTTGCTTCAAGACTCGATCGGAATTGGAATTGATTACACTTTGGGAATGGGAATTGTTCAAAATTATCGGGGTCAGGATTACTCCCTGTCTCTGGATTCTGGAGTCAATACTCAGAATGGTAATCTCCTTGATGATTATGCTGATCAATCACTTCTCCAGCAGATTTTTGTTAGAAACAATGCTATGTTCAACACTCAGACTCTGGTGAAAGTGCAGTAAACTTACGTAACTTTCGTAAACCCTTAAAGGAATAATTTAATAAAAAAATAAAATGAGAATAACTAAATCCAAGAACGATAAATCTATCAAAACAAGGAAAAAGGAATTGATTAAAATTTTAAGATATCATGAAGAAATAGATTGGGTAAGGACTCAGAGAGTTCATGATATCGCTTACTCTATCGTCCAAAAAATGATAGATGAAAAGTTTGAAGCTCCAATGTATGAAGTTCACCATGACGTACCAGTATCAGAATCATCACCAGATGATGCACCCTCCGAAGGTGAAAAATTGATTAGATCTATTGGATGGAATTTACTTCATAACGAGGTTTTGAGTTGGAGACCCAATAAACCACGGAAAGATTGGACGGATATCGAAAAAGAAATTGTTCATGTATTACTTGTCAAGGACAAAATAGTATGCGCATGGTTACTAGAAAATATCAATACCTGTAAAAGGGGTATTATCATAGAACAAGAATGACAGCCTATCATTTCCTATTCTATATAAAATAGAATAGTATGTCATTGTACATAGATGCTTCAAGAACTAATAGCATTAGTAATAATGACGTTAACAATAACGAATGGACATATAAACTCAACCAGGGGGTTGAATTACCCCAGGGATCCACGGTTCAAGTAATTTCATCATTTATTAATAAACAAGGAATTTCTGATAATTCAATAGAACTTGTTAATGATATCAATGAGACTTTTTCAATAGGGTATACAGTCCCCCAAACTGCAATGTGGCAACAAAAACCAGAAAGAACTGCCGCTGATGATAGGCTTCAAACAGCATCCACGGAGAATAACGCAGAGTGTTTGGCACTCCAAACTCCAGAAATTTCTGTTCCTCTCACCAATTATTATGATTGTATGGTTCAACACAACCCGGTTTATTCTTCAGGGATGGACCTATTTCCATCGTCCATTCCTGGAAATGCCATCGAATATATTGATAAAGATTTAGGAGGAGATGGCCTGAATGTGGTATGTATAACTGATTTTACTTCTACTGTCAAGATAGGAATGACATGTTGTTTTAGGGATATAATTCACAGGGATTCATCAGGAGTTAAAGACGAGACCCATAGACAGGCTCTATTCAATCGGGTTTATTTTAAGATCATAGATGTCCAATATTTCCCAGGAGCAGACACAACTATAATTACTACAGATCAGGGAGCATCTCTTTATGATTCTGACGGAGGGGATTATTTGAATGTAACTGCATACTCCTTTACAGGGGCTTTTTATCACCAAGACGTGACCAGTAACACCTATAAAACTTGTACCGGCGTTGCTTATATTAATAGTTTTGTAGGAACTTCTGCCGACGGTGGGACATATTATAAACAAACCAGAGTCGGGAAACCAGATAGTATGTGGGAAAATGCAGACGATGTTCCAGCTCTAGATGGACAACCAGATGATATCCAGTATCAGGCCGGTATTAGATCTGATTTTTGTGGAGAAGAGTTTAGATCTCATTTTGCTGATCCTACCAGAGATGTCGTTTGGAACGCTTCAGGAACATCCGTTCAATCGTATGATTTTGATCGATGTTCTTATAGTTTTTATTTCGCTCCATCTTACCAGACTTACGATGCCGGTACTTCCGCGGTTCAATCAGCCCCTGCTTATCAAACTGATCATTTCGATTTTGAAGATGGAATTTATGGACCCAAGGGTCATTCTATCAGGATGGATCTCACATATGGCCAGGTTGGATTTACGGGTCAAACTGAGACTAGGGATACCTTTTCATCATCAGCTGGTACTTCAACAATCTCAGATGACCCCTGGTATCCATATCAAAACGCTCTTCCTCTTACGGAGTATCCTTATCGTAGGGATTTATGTATTCCCAAACCGGGACAACCAGCTAAATATAAAGACAGGTATTGTCCACAGGTTGATTTTCTCAAGAATGGGGATTCATGGGATTCACATCCGATGAGATGCGAAATTTTTACAGCTAATGGGACAAGTATGGTTCAGTATGGAGGAGCACAAAATCCATTTCAACCTTATGTTTATCAAAATCGGGAGGGACAAGAGGTTACCGAAGAAACGCTTAAAACTTTAGAACCTGTGACTTTTCTGGATAGAGTTACACTTTCTCAATCTCAGATCCGAGGTCTTCTCAACCGAAATGATTCACATCCATATGTGAAAAGAACCATTACTATTGATGTCCAAAACATAACAAGCTCAGAGGCGGAACTCTTGGTCCAAGGAGATGTGATGTATGGAGAAATTAGAAAAGACGAACAATCCGCCTCTGTCCAATCTCGATTATTCCCAGCCAGAAAATTTAGATCCACTCTAGACTCCTCTTTCGAATCAGATCAAACAATTTTTAACACAGAAACAATTGACATACCAGTGATGTTAACCAAGATTACAGATGAAGGAACCACCTCAGCCACAATTTCTGAAGTAACTCCTCTTTCAAATCTTAATCTCACGGGGGCTAGCATCTCATTTTTTACATATCCAGTATCACAAAAATCGTCAGTAAATCCAGCTAATAGTATCGTTGAAACGTGGAAAAGTTTTGAACCATATCCTGTTATTGATTTTAGTGATTTGGAATTCAAGATATCAATAGATTCGGAAGATTGGGAAGATCATCAACCCCAATATATACCATGTTTTGCAGCAAAAGGAATGCAGTCTGATTTACCTGGTGATTCCCCACTTGATTCTAAAGCCTCAGATAATGATACTTCAGAACCGAGCAGATTTAATTATTTTATCGATTCTATGCATAATCAAACCCAAATAGACTATCAAAAAGTAGTAGGGGAAGACTACGCCATCAATCCAAATCATACTCAGAATTTGAAAAACTTTAATGGAGCCGATCAATATCGAGTAGCCTCTCATCCATACTTTAATTGGGTTGGAACAGCTTCAGGTCTCAGGGATGATGAATCCAGAAAGAAAAGAATTTATATTACCCAGAGAGGAAATTCTCAATACGGTGGAATTCATCCAGTTCGTCAATTCAACAATCCAACATCGGAAAAAGGATTGGTTAATTTTCAATCTAACTATCAGGATAATCTTCAAACAGCTAATTACCTTTTCGGATCAACTAGGCATTGTTCTATGGGTGCACTTCGACCTCCTGGAGATAGAACTTTTGACCAAGGCCAGGTAGTTATTTCGACACCTCTAGATAGCTCCGGAAACCCAGTTCCAGCCAATAACGGAATTGAACCTCTGGATTTGGTACTCCAAAACTTCGATATCGATAACCCAGCCAATTCTCTGAAATTGAAGATACCAGAAGAAAGAGCTCCTAATACTATGTTAAATGGTGTCAGAGCTACGCTCCCGGTAGATCCTGTCACTAATCCACTTGTTCCTCAAGACGATCCATTCGGGAATAAAAATTCTGATCATGTTCCAAACTGTAATTCGGCTCTCGGAGATTATGAACTCTACCCTTACTCGACACCTTCAACTAATATGATGGATACAGGCGGAACTAATGATCCATTATGCCTTGTTCAATTACAAGCAATTGTCGAAGACTATTCTTCTAATTATAATGACTATGTTTTACGTCCGTTTACGACTGATATTAATATTAACATCCCCAAGGGTGTTTATTCTATTCCTGGATTTCTTGATAAATTTAACACTCAGATTCAAGGATTGGATTTGGATGACAATGAAGAATTATCAACCCTGGACAATAATAAGACAGTGAGAAGATTTACTCCTCTCCAAGGAAATATTATGTCTGGAGGTCAGGTGTCGTTGATAAATGATTTCACCGAAGAAACTCATAATCGAACTATTTACTCGGCCGATCCAGATAATATCTTCAATACTAATCCATTGGTAATTGCTATCCGTGTTCAGGATTATAATGATCTGGTGAGAGCTTGGCAGATGGCAGGTACTGCCCAACAAGTTTCATTTTATCTCCAGGGTGAGGATGTAAGAGAAAATTGTTATTTGAATGACGCCGCAGGAGTGGTCATTGGAGGAGGTTCCTATGTGTGGTACAATTTCCGAGATAAATGTTATTGGGCAGAGTTTGTGGATAAGTATTCAGACAAAATTGAGAACCTGATTGAGGCTTCTGAAGATGAGGATATCGAAAATTTTGACACTCAATTCTATTTTTCCAAGAATTCAAATCTTGACGATTTGGCAGCAATACCATATACTTATGGGGCTATAGCAGCACTAGGAATTGGAGATCAAGGTGACGTACCAGTAGCGTACCCTGAACAATCTACTGTTTCTCAATATAAGATCGAAGGAAATATTGAAGCAAAAATTGATAAATTAAGAAATTTTAATTCTACCCAAAAGGGGATTTATGTGGGCGCCCCTGATTTTCAATTAACTTATGATCAAGATAATGGGTTCTTTTCCCTATCAAATCTTCACTGGGGATTTAGAATTCCAACAGTAGATCTGGTAGGCGAGAGTGCGTATCCTGAAGATTCAATAAATCAGAAAGCCATATTGTATCGATCTTATTCTCAACTACTTGGAGGGGATTATGAAATTTTGGGTAATTCTTCTCAAATGAGAGATTACATCAAAAACAGTCTTCAAACTCCACAAGATCAGATCTCTGGAATTTTCATTTTCAATATGGCTAAAACTACATCCCAAAGCCAAGGAGATTTCATAGATGAGAATAGTGTTCTGATCGGAAGAACCTTTAGTGATTATTTCTCAGATCAAATATCCGCACAGGATGCCTGGAAATCTACTTTCTGGTACCGAATAGGATTTGATTATGAGACGTTCAATACTCCCACTTCAAATCGTTTGGCTACTTATTATATGGAAAAGTCTTCTGACGTGGTTAATACAGTTGATCCGTTTACTTCTCAATTAGATTATTTTAACACTCAGAATGCCCTAACAATTTCTACAGTCAAACAAAGATTAAGACAGGTTCTGTGTACCAATCTTCCAGAAAGAGGATCTACTCCCTTTAACGAGGTGAGTTCTGGAATTGAGGACAATTATTTGTCAGGTGTTACAACAGGCGAACAAATAGATTCTAAAGCGTTGGAAACTATAGCTTCGGCGCCGGGAACTACCGAAGGCCAAGATAACACTCTGGTGAGACTTTATAATAACGCCTCAATTTCATCTGTAAGATCTATGTCTGGAGGATACGTTTATTATCCTATCAAATTGGGTAATTGGGATACGTTTGATTCCGTGGTGAATTATACCGCTCAGAATATCTCATCCCCCGCGGATGGATACATCTACCAATGCCCAAGAAATGCATTTTCTACTATCACATCTAAGAGTGGACAACCAATCCCAGCATCGGAACAATTATTATATAATCGACCATATGCTTTTTCTTCTTCAGCTATTTCAAGCTACAATCCAGAATCTTATTACACTAAAAGTTATGAGCAACCGGTGGACGGAACAGATTATCCGGTTCAATACACCATGACAAATATTAATTATTCTCTATATGGCAGTATGGGTTTATTTCAAGAATGTCAATATAATCTTTCCAATGGTATTTTCAGAGACTCTGATTTCACTCTTCAAGGATCAATGTTTTTGGCTTCCCAAACAACACCAATACTGTCTCAGTCAGATGACATAGAAGCTAATAGATTACCCACCCTAACCGAGAACGGGTATTTCATTATTACTTCCGACATCATCAAACAGGCAGATTCAATTAAGGGAGAGGTCCAACTTCCGATCCTTGGAGTATGCCCGCTGAGTTCTCTCAGTTCCCAGGATTATATCACGGCATTCAACAATATGCCGCATACAATTACTCAGGCCACAGTTCTCAATTCTATTACGATTAAGATTCTCAATGCAGATCTAACAGCTCCTACTCTTGAAGGAAATAGTTCGATTATTATTCGAATAGATTATCCAGAGCCTTCGCCTGTTCCGAGTCTCACTGATAAATCTTCTCTGGAAGAAGAAAAGAAAAAATTAGTAAAAGAAATAAAATAAAATAAAATGGGATTCGCACAAAGACTTGAAGAGTTTGAGGAGACATTGAAAACTCTTATGAAGTGTATGGATAAACTTATTGAAGAAAACAAACAAATGAGAGAAAATGTTGTTGGAATCAATCTAAGGTTTGAGGCTATCTGTAAGGAGAATGATGAACTGATGAAGAAACAATTGGAATTAGAAAAGTGTTTAAAGAAATAATTATGTAAAATAAAAGGATGAATAAACTAGAGACTCTAAATGAGATGACTTACAGTAAGGATCTCTCACTGAATGAGAGTAAAAAGCTTTTGGCCATCTGTATCAGATATGGAATAAGTGACCACGAACGAGCCCAGGGTATTCTCGAATTCAAGGAGAAACTGGGCGATGAGAAAACAGCCAAGTTGGCGGGCTATCTTGGTAAGGTATATGGAAATGGTTTCAGAGAAGCCTATCTCAAGATTGTTTAAATTAAATTTAAACAATCGAATAAACTTTGAATAAAATAAAAAAGTAATTTT
>Ga0180437_10003346_pt1 | contig 23994 bp, 12 predicted proteins | sample SS_ome_4_FD_132410 | JGI IMG/M metagenome (GOLD analysis project Ga0180437, IMG submission 132410) | Hypersaline lake sediment archaeal communities from the Salton Sea, California, USA - SS_3_D_1 metaG | ecosystem: Environmental > Aquatic > Non-marine Saline and Alkaline > Hypersaline >... | reverse complement strand
GGCGATGGCTTTTTCCTTTTCGCCAAGACCTTTGTAGGCGAGCCCTCGCTTGCCGTAACCCTCAGGGTCGTTGGGGGCAAGCTCGACGGCCCTGGTATAGTCAGCGATGGCCTGTGGGTAATCCCCCAGTTCATAGTAGGCGAGCCCTCGATTGTAGTAGGCATCAGCGTAGTGGTCGTTGATCTCGATGGCCCTGTCCAAGTCGGCGATAGCCTGCTGCTGATCGCCCAGTTTGTAGTGGAGGAGCCCCCGGTTGTTGTAAGCCTCGGCGAAACCAGGCTTGATCTCGATGGCTTTGTCGAAATCGGCGAGGGCCTGCTGGTAGTCGCCTTGGCTCTGATAGGCAGCTCCCCGCCCGATGTATGCGTAGACGTCATCGGCTCTGAGATCAAGGGCTTGGCTGTAATCAGCGACGGCCTGGTCGTGCTGACCCACTTTGATGTGGGCAGAGCCCCGGTTGATGTAAAAGTCAGCGTCATCGGGGTCGAGCTCGATAGCCTGGTTATAGTCGGCGATGGCCTGCCAGTAGTCGCCCAGACGGTGGTAGGCGAGCCCCCGGTTGCTGTAGCTGGCAGCGTTATCAGGCTTGAGCTCGATGGCCTTGCTGAAATCGGCGGCGGCCTGCTGGTAGTTGCCCAGGTTGGTGTAGGCGACCCCCCGACTGTAGTAGGCTTCGGCGCTTTCGCTGGTCAGAGGAAGGAGGGCTGTCGTCGGAGAGGGGGTTGGGGTGGGCACTTGCGATGTAATGGCCGTAACAGCCAATGTTGGCGTGGGAGATGGCATCAACGTGACAGTGGGTGCTGGTGTGGGCGACGGAAGTGGGATGGTGGGCACCGGTGTGGGAGATGGCATCAGCGTGGCCGTTAGTGTAGGGGATGGCATGGGTGTGACAGGGAGCGTTGGTATTGGAGATGGCTCGAACCGCTCTCCCTCCTGCCCATCACAGGCGACGGTGATTCCCCCCACGATGACGACCAGCAACCCCAGAACGGTTTTCTTGGTTATCGGGTTTCTTTCAGTTGAAACCACGTTGGTCTCTCACATTCACACGTGCCGGGTGCCGTCGGGCATGATGGCTCCTTTCAGGATGGCCCGACCCAGATCGGCCCTTTCCAGGATGGCCTGCCTAAGGTCAGCGCCGTTCAGGTCAGCTCCGCTCAAGTCGGCTCCGCTCAGGTCTGCCTCGCTGAGGTTGGCATGGCTCAGCTTGGCCCAACGCAGGTCGGCCGCCCTGAGGTTGGCCCGGCTCAGGTTGGCATGGCCCAGGTTGACCTTGGTCAGGTTGGCTTTGGTCAGGTTGGCTCCACGGAAATCAAAGTATTCCAGGTCCAGATCGCTGAGGTCCACCCCGGCGAATCTGGGGTTTGCCCCTCCCATACCCAGAATAAGGATTACGTCTTTGCGCGTCAGTTCAGCCATTGGTATCCTCCTGATGGACAGTGTGCTATATCAGTCTACCGCAAAGCCCGATTGTAGGAGCATTCACGGGAGGTATACAGCACTCATTGGTTACATCGTTATTGTATCACAGGCCTCTTACATAGAGCGTGGAGGTTGCATGGAGATTACTGACTTGTGGAACTTGTTGCGCTCCTCCAGAGCCAAAGTCCTACTTGCGTCTGGTAATCGTCACACCAATCAAGCCCACTATCAAGAGGAAGGTAAGGACTGAGACGACCAGGCCCACTTTGGGCCACAGTGGGTCAAAGACCATCTCTACCCGGTGGTGTCCGGCCCTCAGCGGCACAGCCCGCAGCACGTGGTTGGCCTGATAGATGGGCACCTCCTCCCCCTCGGCGTAGGCCCGCCAGCCGGGATAGTAAACCTCGCTTAGGACCAGCAGCCCGTCGGCAACCATCTCTATCTCCAGCACTATCCGCTCCGGCTGGCGTTCGATGATCGCGACTGAAGATGCGCCTGCCACCTGGGATGGCAGGGTCAGGTCGGCGCTGTGCGGCAGGATGGCCACCTGCCGGGGGTCGAACTCGGGCTCCCTCAGGCGTTCCAGCACTTTTTCATCGTTCTCGATCACCTCGACTTGGTGGACGACATAGGCGCGGGGCCAGTGCTCGTCGAGGCGGTGCAAGTAGGTCGTGTCCAGTTCTTTGGGCTCCTCGTACAGCACTTCTGTCTCGGGGACCAACACCTTGCGCCAGGTGATGACGTATTTGACGTTCAGCAGTTGCCACACCCGTTCGATGGGCAGCTTGTACACCAGTTCCTCATATCGCCCCACGTAAAGGGGGCTGGCTCCCCAGATGTCCTCCAGGCCGTAGACGCAGCCATAGTTGCCGGGCAGACGCCACTCGTTGTAGACGCGAAAGACCTCGTTGTCACTTTGCAGGATCTGGGTCAGCATCGTAGGGCCGTATTGCTCCTCAGGCCGCGCCGCCTGAAAGTTGTTCCTCCAGTTGACGGTAAAGAGGTCGAGGACGATCAGGACGACGAAAAGGCTGGTCAGGAGCTGATCTCTGACGATGCGCCGCAGTCGCAGGTAGAGAAGGCCCAGGCTGAGAGTGAGGAGAATCACCAGCAGGATGCTGCGCTCCAGAGCGGTGCTGAAGGCGCTCCCCGCCACCTGCCCGGTGTCCACGAAACCGTAGAAGGTGAGAAAGACCAGACCCAGAGCTCCCCAACTCAGCCAGGTCAAGAAACGGTAGAAGCCATAGAGGCGGGCCTTGACTGATTTGGGCATGGCCTGGGTCAGCAACCGTACCCCGTAGCCGGATAGAAGGGCCATAGAAAAGCTAAAGACGAAAGCGGCCCGCTCCTGAGAGCGGAAGAGGGCAAAGCCGGGCGCGAAAAGGTAGAAAAGGCTGTAGGCGAAGGTATTGCCTCCGAAAGACAAGAGCAACGCTCCGACGGCCAGACAGGCCCAGAAGACCACCTCCCGGTTTCTCTTCAGGAGAGGGGCCAGACAGGCCAGGAAAAGGGGCAAGATGCCGACGTACAGGGGCGACATGACACTGACAGAGCCGGGCAGAAGCGACTGGATGGGGTCCTGGCGGGGGAACCCGCCCGACATCTCGTTGTAACTGGCCTGCGCCCGCGACGAGAGGTGCATGTATTCCAGACTGGGCAGGAGCTGGGCGGCGGCCAGGCCGAAACCAAGCAAGGCGAAGAGAAGGAAGGCCATCACCGCTGGCCGCCACCGCACCCTGTTGGTCCAGGCCCGGAAAACGAAGTAGATAGCCGAGACGTAGAAGACATACATGGCCGATTGGGGGTGGCCAGCCAAAAGCGCCAGGCCCAAGGCCAGGCCAGCCAAGGTGATGGGGAGCAGGGGGCCCCTTTCCGCTCCCGCCGAATTTGCAATCCGGCGGGCCGGCGGCTGGATTACAAATCCAGCCGGAGCAAACTGCTCCAAACCGATGTCCAGGATGAGCAGGATGAGCGGCAACCAGACGTCGGTCTCCAGGATGGCCAGTTGCTGACTGGGATACGAAGTCAGGTAGCCTCCAAAGGTAAAGACCAGGGACGAGATCAAAGCGGCCCGGCGGTCACGGAGGAGGCGTCTGGCCAGGAGATAGGTGAACAGGCCCGCCAGGAAAAAGTGGAAGATAGCCTCCAATTCCAGGGCGAAAAAGAAAAAGCCCTGGGGCAGGCTGAGCAAGAGGGTGGCTAGGCTGATAGGATAGAAGATGGCCGACTGGACGTCAGCCAGGAAAGGGTGGCCACTGAAAGTGTAGGGGTTCCAAAGAGGCAATTGGCCGCTGAAGAGCCGCTTAGCTTCGTAGACTCCGAAGGCGTAGAACTGGTCGGCAAAATCTCCTTCGGGAAAGGAACCCCGGTTGGCCGGGTTGAGCGTGATAATGCGCCAAAAGAAGAAGAGGCAGAGGCAGGCCAGCAGGAGGACAACTCCCACGTCGGCGAGCCAATTTTTATCCTTTGCCCATTGCTTCAAGCTCTGTGGTGTCATTTTCTCTACTGCCGAGGTCCAATGTCCGCTTTATCGGTGCTAGCGCTGCTTCAGCCTTCCGATCTCGTTCTCTTCCGTCCAACCACCGCTGGTTGCAAATGGGTCCCCCAAAAAGCCAAACCCCACGAGTATGATCTGGTCTCTTTCGACAAACGTTGGCTGCATCAAGATTCTCCCCCTTGAGTAACCCGAGTCGCCGCCACTGCCAGCCCCAGACACAGCCAGAAAAGGGCGACAGCGTGGGGAAAGTTCAGATTAAACAGGTAGTGGTCAAAGACGCCCGCCACCATCGCCCCGGCAAAGGCAGCCACAAGCCCCAACAGGATAGATTCCAAATGAGTACCTTTTTTCATCCTCCACCAGGCCCGCCCAGCGTGGACGAAAAAGATAGCCATGATGACCAGAAAGACGAATAGACCTACCAGGCCCATCTGCTCCGCTATGAGGAGATAGACGCTGGAGACTCCAATGTAGATGTCAATGTCCGGGGTGCCGGCAAAGCCCACTCCCAACCACGGGTAGCGGGAGATGAGGATAAAGGCGTCCTTGTATTCCCCTAAGCGCATCTGGCTGGCCCGATCCTCCCAGCGCCATCCCTCCTGAAGACGCTGTACTCCCACTTGGGTTTGAGGTATTAGGAGAGCAATCACCCCTATTATCAGCATGACCAGAAGAAGCCGACGATACTTGGCCACCCCTAGAAGGAGCAAAGCCGTAACTAAGCCCAGGAGGGAACTCCGGGAGTACGTCATGTACAGGCAGAGGGCCATGACCGCCAGCATGGGCGCTACGAAAATGCGTCGCAACAACGGCCTCCGGGTGAATAGCTGGGAGGCCGTCAGGGCTCCCACAAAGATCAGCATCCCCCCCAAGACATTGGGATCAACGGAAGTGGAAGTAGCCCGGCGAGGCAGGGTAGGGTCGTCTTCGATGAATCGCAGAACCCCCCAGCCTGTCGGATAGCGGACCCGCCCCAAAACGGACAGCAGGCGGACAGTCCATGCTTCGGGCAGCACGTTCAGCACCACGCCGATGAGAGCCGCTGCAAAGCCCACCAGGATGAGGAGCGTCACCACCCGCTCCAGTTGTTTCTGGGTTCGCACGCAGTTGACGACCACGAAAAAGAGGGTAATGCACATGATGATTTCGGCAAAGTGGCGCAGCACGTTGGCCGAGAGGCGGGCGTGGGCCAGGCCAGCGACGAAGGAGGCAAAAGCCAACAGGATAAAGATCGAAATGGGCGCTGCCAGGGGGGAGGCCACAAACTGCTCCTGTTTGCGCGTGGCCAGAGATGTTATCCAGACGAAAAAGACGACAACCAAAACCAGGTCGAGAAAGGTAGGGGAAAAGCCGATGTTGACTGGCAGAGCGGCAAAGGGCAATAGGTAGATGACGCCTACCAGGGCAAAGAGTCCCCATTGGATGCTCCGCAGCATCAGAAGACCGCCCGCCAAGGCGATCAGTATCAGGGCGGCCAACAGGGGGGTGAGGAAAGCGATGTAGGCCCCCCCGATCAATCCCACCACGAGACAGAGGCTCACTACAGCCAGGATGATCAACCAGCGCTCATTTGTGACAAAGATCGTCTGGAGGCTTACTTTCCGCATTGAGCCCCCCTTACGTCCCGCTTATTCCGCATCTGCTTCCTCCATCCCGATCAACTGGTCTACCACAAAAGAGGGCCTCTTCCTTGTCTCCTCAAAATTGCGCCACAGGTACTCTCCAAAAATGCCCAATGTGAGCAACTGCACTCCAGAAACCACCAGGACAACTGTCATTAAGGAGGCCCACCCCTCTACGGGAACACCCAACAGTATCTTGTTGAGAATTACAACCACTGCCCATGCGAACCCGGCCAGTGCCAATACTATACCCAGCGCAGAGACGAGGCGCATCGGCACGTAAGTGAAAGAGACCAGGGCGTCAATGAAATACTTTACCCTCTTGCCAAAGGTCCACCTCGACTTTCCCAGCTCTCTCTTCTGCCGCGTGTAGTACACTATGTCTCGGTCAAATCCCAGCCACAGGATAAGACCTATAAGGTAAGGGTTCTTTTCACCGATCTGCACCAGCATATCAGCGACTTTTCTATCAATGAGCACAAAATCACACCCTTTTGCGGGCATTTCTCTGATTGCTAGACGCCTGAAGAGCCAATAAAACGCGCTAGAGAGAAGCCTGTTCACAAGTGGGTCTTCCCGGTCCTCTCTGGCTGCCAGTACAACCTTCTTTCCCGTCTCCCATCTCTGCAGCATAGGGGTGATCAACTCGGGGGGATCCTGAAGATCGGCCGCAATCATGGCAACGCAATCTCCCGACACATAGTGGAGCCCTGCCAGGATGGCTGCGCTTGACCCAAAGTTCCTGGACAGCCTCACCACGCGAACTCGGTAATCCCGTTTCGCTAGATCCGCCAGGACTTTGAAAGAGTTGTCTCCCGAACCATCGTCCACAAAAACGTACTCAAAGTCATACTGCGGATTGGCATCGGCCAGACCGAGGAGGCGAGGAAAAAGATGCGGCAGGTTCAGCTCATTGTAGTACACTGGAACAACGATGGAAACCGTCTTCACATTGCACCCTTACTCTGATGTTCTGCTACCCCAACTGTTCCCGTTACCCTGGCGTGGCCCTCACCAATAGTGGGCTTTGTGACGGCGGTAGTAGGCAATGGTTTTTCGCAACCCTTCTTCCAAAGAAGTTGTGGGTTCCCAGCCCACGATGCGCCTGATCTTGGATATGTCGGAGTAGAAATCACCGGGCTCTTGTGCCTTTCTCTCTGGGGTGAAGGGAGCGAATTCCCAGCGACCGCTTCCTGCCACCCAGATAATGGTCTCGGCCAGCTCAACGAACCTGGTTGGCTTGTCCACACCCACGTTGAAAATCTCGCCCACGGCTGGCTGGCAGACGGCGCTCATGAGCAGTGCCTCAACGCAATCATCCACGAACAGAAAATCGCGGAGGATCTGCCCATCCCCAAAAACTTGGATCGTTTCACCATCAATCGCCAGCCGCACAAACCAGTTCACCACCCCGTACCGGGAGTGCTTCATTTGGGCTCTGGGACCATAGGTGTTGGTCAAGCGCAAAAGGACACAGTCAATGCCATGGACGTCACTATATACCTTGATGATCTTTTCCGCTGTGAGGTTCGAAATCTCGTAGATGCCCTTGGGGTTGGTGGGGGCGTCCTCGTTGACCGGCAACTTTACACTTGAGCCATATTGCCCCCTGGTCCCGGTATAGATCACCTTGGCCTCAGGGTTGTGTCTCTTGCAGGCTTCCATTACGATGGCGGTTCCCTTGATGTTGATGTCAATGTCGGGGAAGGGATTCGTCAGGCTCATGACATGGCATACCTGACCAGCCAGATGGAAGATATAGTCCTGGCCCTTCACCAGATAGTCCATGGCGTTGGCATCCCTGATGTCGCAGAAATTGACAACCACTTTGTCCTTGACCGATGTGATGTTGAACAAGTTGCCGCCATAGTCAGGGATCATAGCGTCTACCAGGATGACGTGAGCGCCCAGTTCAACCAGTCTGATGGCCAGGTTGCTACCGATAAAGCCAAGGCCGCCGGTAATCAAAACTTTTTTTCCCACGAACTCGGTTCGGTAATCTGTCATACTGTCCTATCGCTCTCTCGTGTTCTCATTGAAAACCTATTTTACCACTATTCTGTCGGATAGCAAAACCCGCTCATCTTGCCTTCGCCCTGTCTCGTCCAACAGGGGCAGGCGCTGGCCCGTCGTCGCGTCATACAGCCCCACCTCCAATTCATACTGGCCTGCTGGCGCATGGGGGGGGATCACGATATCAAACTTGTCCACAATCGTTTCGCCAATTCTCCACTCAGTGGTCAGGTAGGAACCTCGTACGGGAGGGTTGTCCTTTTGCGCCCACAACTGGCCGTTGGCATCGAGCAAATGGGTGAAGACGGTGTAACTTGTCTCCATAGGGGCCAGGGCGCGCCAGTACAGGGTCAGGCGCAAGGCGGTGTTGGGCTCTGTGGTCAGGATGCCAGATTGGGGGCTCGCAGCATCGGTAGTCAGCTTGTAGCCTGCCAATTCCACTTTGTCGCCCAGATTGGCGTTGAGGGGCGTCGTCTGACTCAGGAAGGTCGGTGGTGTGAGATAAAGGTTCAATGACAACGCTCCGACCGTCTTCTGGTAGACCTTGTCGCAGTGTCGGTCCAGCCAGCGCTCGACAACACCGTCAGCGTCCCACAGCGCGGAAGGCTGAGGTACCAGCCAAAGTCGGTGATGCTCCGCAGCCAGTTTGTCCAGTACCTCAGCCGTAGCCACGGGGTCAACCGGCGAACTGGCGGGCAGGACGACCAGGGGCAAATCGTCCTGAAGGTAATGTTGCAAAGCAGGGTCGGGATAATTGTGGATGACCAGGTCACCGGGTGCACTCTTCTGGCGGAGGGCAGCTACGAGGGCACGCCAGTCGGGGCTCTTGGCGTAAGCCGGGACGTAGAAATAGTTGAACAGCGAGTAACCAGACGAAGCGAGTATGAGTGCCAGAAGCAATCCCCCCACTACCGCTGGCGCAGAACCAGTTCTGCTACTCCGCCCATGGGCCAAGTTGGTCATTTGCTGAAACAGAACGCCCAAGCCCAGGGCCAGGAAAATGCAATAGGCCGGGGCGACGATGATCAGGTACTTTTCGTCAAAGATGGGCCGGAACAACGAAATCAGCCAGATGCCAGCAGTAGGCAGAAACAAATAGGCGCCCAAAGGGATGGCCCTCTCTCTGGGCAGGCGGACGAAGCCATAGCCACCCAGCAAGAAGACGATCACAAAGGCCCACACCAGCAGGCTGGCCCGGTCTTTGGGAATAGTCGTTCCCAGACTATAGACGACGAAGAACCTTCTCAAGAAGGGCAAGAGGGCCACGGGTTCGATCCAGTCTTTGGTGTGGCCCAGCATAAATTGGCCCACGTAGAGGAACCAGGGTGTATAGAGAACAGCGATTACGGCTTGAGTCGCACACCAGCGTCCTAACAGGTGTCCTGGCCGGTTTGAGCCAGATCTCACGTCTGCAGGGCCGGTTTCCATACCTGCCAGAGTTGCGGGGCCGTCGCCTGTTTCTCCTCTTCTCCTCCGGCTGGGGAGGAGATACATGCAGAGAAGGGACAAATTCTCTATGGCCAGGATGAAAAGACTGAAGTAGTGGACGTAGAGGGCCCCAATGGTGAGAAGGACGTAGCCAATCCAGAGCTTCTTTTCACCCCTTTTACTCCTTCGCTCCAGGGCTAGGCTGAAGAGCAGGGCCGACCCCAGCCCCAGGCAGGCCAGCATGGAGTACATGCGCACGTCCTGGCCGTGCCAGATCAGAAACGGGTTGACGGACCCTAGAAGGGCCGCCAACCACCCCACTTTCGCGCCGCAGAGCGCCGAGCCAAGCCGATAGATCATGGGAATCATCAGGATGCTCACCAGCGCGGACAGGAAGCGGGCCGCGAACTCTTTCTGGCCCAGCAGAGAGGTCCAGAAATGCAGCGTAGCATAGTAGAGAGGGGGATGAGGCTCGATGGTGGCCAGCGAAGGCAACATATCCCTCAATGGCTGCTGGGCGAAGAGAAGGGCAAATGCCTCATCGCCTCGCAGGGCTTGGTAGTCCAGACGGTGCACCCGCAGGGCAAAAGCCACAAGCACGAGCAAAAGCATAGCTAGCTGGATTCGGTTTTTGACCGTCAGTAACCATCTCACGTCGAGTTCACTCCGGGTGTCTCTGCAAAATGAGAGACGATGTCCTGACTTCCTATAGCCTGACAGTTTGTGCTACTCAATGTCATTAAGATAAGACTTCGGAAGTCTGCTGCGAAAGATTCTGAAAGCAAAATCAGCCCGACTCGGTTCTGTGGAGCACAGGCTATGCTAGCGAACAGTTATCACTTGATCCAGCAGGATGCGGTCTCCTGGCAGCCGGGTCCCACTCTCATCGAAGATGGGCAGACGTTGGCCAGTGACCGCATCGTACATGCCGATTTCGATCTGGTAATCGCCGGGCCGTGTATCTGTATTGACGGCAATCTCGTACTCATCGGTGATGACCTCGCTTTCCACCCAACCTGTCGTGGGGTAAGTGCCTCTCACCGGGATATTGTCCCTCTGCCCCCAGATGCCTCCATCTTTGCCCAGGAGGTGGGTAAAGACGGTGTAACTGACCGTCATGGGATGGCTGGCCCGCCAATAGAGAGTCAGGCGAAGGAGGCCACCCGGCTCGACCTGGGCCGACTCCAGGCTGTAGCCGTGGAACTCGACCTGATCTCCCAGATCGGCCCGCATGGCATGTTCGATAGGAGGCAAATGGTAGGAGCGCTCCTTCTCAGAGACCCGGACAGTGGTCAAATCCAGATGCTTCCTGGCCCAAAAGCCCCATGGATAGCGCCGGACCAGCAAGGGTTCACCCTCTGGGTCAACCAGGCTCACTCTGAGTTTCAATCTGCCACCCGCAGCATGCGGCGGTATGGTCAGGCTGTGCTGGCTCTTGATGACCGTTCCTTCTTTCCATTGACTGGTCGGATAGGCCTCTCCTCCTGGAGAGGAGAGGTTCTCGGCCAGAATGGCTCCCGTCTTGCCCACCAATTGCAAGCGAAGCAGGTAATCCCTTTTTGGAAGGCTGGTGGCCTGATAGTACAGAGACAAAGCCAGCCCTTCCCCAGGCTGGTAGGTGCGACTGCCCCAATCGTAGCCCAACAGCCTTAACCCATCATCCCAATGGGCCTTCAGATGGTGCTCGATGGGAACCTCCGCCAGGGATGCCGACGAGATCGGTTCTGAGATCTTGACTTGCTCCAGAGTAATGACCTCCCTTTGAGATTCCCCTCCAACAGAGACCTCCAAGCTCTCGGACGTGCCTGGTTGGTACATCCGTACCTCTAGCCGGTAGCTTCCTGGCGGCGTTCCCGGTTGGATGGGCACATCGCACCGCTCCCGGACGATGGTCCCGGGTGACCAGTGGGAGGTGGGGAAGGTGCCATTGAGGGGCAGGTTGTCGTATTGGCCCCAGGGCCGTCCCTCAGCGTCAACCAGGCGCACCGAGATTTTATAGTCCTCCCTCATAGCCTCCTTAGCCTGCAGGTACAGAGTCAGGCGTAGGCGCTCCCCCACAGGGGGGACCTCCAGAGGCAAGTCATAACCTCGTAGGGTGATCTTCCCACCAAAACTGGCCTCCAGGGGATACCGGACGGCGGGCAAACGATCGAGGAGAGGGGAGGTGGTCAGGTAGGCCATCAAGGTGGGGCTGGAACCATAGCTGGGGAAAACCAAGGCCGTTGTTTTAAAGAGATGGTCGTCCAGCCAGGCCCTGACCTGTCCCTTGGGATCGTGTTCAAAGAGGCGGTCGCCGACCAGCCAGATTCGGTCGTACTGGCGCGTTAACTCTTGTACATCCATGACCATGTTTTTACCCGGTCTGGGCAGCCAGACCATGGGAAGGTTGCCCCGGTAGTAGTGGGGAAAGGCCCAACTGTCGAAACTGGCTCCAACGATCACATCACCGACCTGGGAATGTTCCTCAACGTGGCGGGCAACGGAGCGATAGTCCTCCTTGTAATAGTCCGGGCTAAAGAAGTAATGGTAATCGGACAGCAACATCCCCCCCAGGATCAGACTCGAGCATAGCAGAAAGATCGGCTTGGTCCTCCGTTTGAGAGCTACCAACCCGGCTGCCAGGCCGAGATAATAGGCCGGGCTGATGATCATCAGATAGCGGCTGCCTCGGTATATAGGCTGCGTGAGCTGTGAGACCAGATACAGGCTGATAATGGGGAGAGAAATGTATCCCAGAAGGAGGAGGCTCTGGTCCCAGCGGAGCTGGGACCTGTCCTGAGTCGTTCGGGGGGCGAGATTTCCAAAGTCTGATGTTAAGACTTTGGAAGTCTCCTCACCCCAACCCAGTGAGAGGAGACCGATGATGAAAATTACCAAGAGGGCCAGGTTGAATAACGTAAGCCTGGTAGGATCGAGGGAAAGACCAAAGTTGAGAGAGTTCAGAATATCCAGCAGAATTCCAGGCCAATAGTTATAATCTTCTAATTGTGCCCGCTCAGGTCCCAGCCATACCAGATGGTGCCACAGGCCGGGCAGGAAGGCCAAAGAGATGACGACAAAGACGGCCAAGATGCTCCAGCGACGGCGCCGGTCGTCCCGCTCACGGCGGGGCTTCCAGGCGGCCATGAGGCCCAGAAGGCCCTCAAAGGCAAACAGCCCAATGGAGAACAGGCTTGTGTAGAGCATGGCCGTTGCGGTCAAGGCATAGATAGCGTACCAGCCTGCTTTGTCTTCACTAAGCGCCCGCAGCAGGCAGTAGACTGAGAGAAGCCCCAGAAAGACGAGCAAGGTATACATCCTTGCTTCTTGAGAATACCAAAGGTAGAAGGGTGAGAAGGTGGCCAGCAAAGCAGCCCACAAACCGATGCGGGCATGACATAGCTTCTTGCCCATGAAATAAACGAGTGGTACAGTCAACACCCCGAATAGGACTGAAAGGAAACGCAAGGTGAAATCGCTGTCTCCAGCCAGCTTGATCAGGAAATGAAGTAGAAAGAAGTAAAAGGGAACGTGAGTTGTATCCTGGACAACCCTGTCCCCCCAAATCTGCTTGCCGGAAGCGATAGAAAGGAGGTCGAGACTGGCTCGATTGAGGCTGTGGCTCTCATCGAACCAGATGCTCTTAGCGTCCAATTGATAAACTCTCAGGGCAAAGGCCAGGATGATCAACAACAGGATCAGGGCCCTTCGGCTGCCCCCTCGACTTGGCTCAAAGCAGGCCCTTGCTGCCCCTGTGTGAGCAGGTCTTTCCGTCGTGTTATGTGGCAATTCATACCCCCGATATGGTATCCAGCTCAGCGTGGCAGGTCAATATGATCAATGGCTTCCAGTACCTGTTCGTCATCTGTTACGACTCCAAGCCGCCCCTCTTGGGCCGAGTACCAGCCCACAGCAAAGCGCACGCCACTGGCCAGTGCCTCCGGCGGTCCCACCAGGGGATGCTCATCCCGCACCACTTCCCCAACCGCCCACGTAGTCGTAGGGTAATGACCCTGTACTGGGGGGGAGTCGCCCTGGGCTACGATGTTCCCCTCGGTGTCCAGCAGATGAACGAAAACCGTATAATCGGCCTCCACACGCTCCAGAGAGCGCCAGTAGAGAACCAGGCTCAGGCTGCCATCTTTTCCCTCCAGAACCTCATAGGCCAGCAGGGAGACGAGTCTGGCCAAGTTCGCCTCCACCGGATGGGGAAGGCGCGCGCGCCAGAAGGGATCGGTGACCGTCTGGGGAGCGGTCACCAGATCCTGACCGTAGGGATTGATCTCATAGGCAAAGTCTCCTCCGGCCTCGTAAACGGGCTGCAGGGTGAGGGAGCGGGCCAAACGCCAGCGCCCATCCGCTTCCCAGGAATTCCGGTCGAAGCCCTGCTCCAGAGAGTGCACGATGAGGTAGCGTACCCCCTGGGTTCCCAACTCCTGTAGGGTCTCTATGGCCCCCTGATCGGGAAAGCCAGCCAGCCGTTGGGCCAACTCTGGCTGCCGGCTGGGAGTGAGACCGCTGTAGCCGTTGACCAACCTCTTCCAGTGGATGGTGCTGGCATAGAGTCGCCTGGTCTCTGGGTATTCGGGTTGGGGCGCGCTATAGAAGGGTATCTCCAGGATGGCGTAATCGTCCCCATCGCGAGCCAACCAGTGATAGACCTCCGGCAGTTGGGTTGTGTTGCCTACCTGAGCCAGGGGGATGGGAGCAGCGTACCCTTCGGCCAGGAGGCCCAGCCCCAACAGCAGGGCCAGACCATAGACTCTCTGCGGGGGCCATCCCTTTCTCCGAGCCCAGTCAAAGATGCTTGTCAGGCTAAAGCTAAGCAAAAGGCTCATGGCAAGTAAGCCGACCACCATCCAACGCGGAGGCACGCGCATCAGGCTGAGGGCAGATGTGAGTCCGGCTAGCAGGTGATAGGGCATAGGGATGGCTACCCCCCAGCCCTCCAGGCGCAGAAACGACCCAAAGGTCAGCGAGACGGACAGGAGCAAGATGACCCAGAGAATGTCCACAACAGACTTCCAAAGTCTCTGAGACTTTGGAAGTCTTGCCCCAGCACTTGTTTGCGCTAGCAAAAATTTCAGCGAAAAGGCGGTCAGGGCCGGGGCCAGGAGGCCGGGAAAAAGGGTATGTTCTTCGACGAAACCTGGCCTGGTGCGGAAGGGAGCAGTCAACTGACCAAAAAACAAGTTAGCAGGGTAGGCGGCCAGGTAATCGGTCAGAGTTGCCCCGAACATCACTATTGTATCCCAAGGTCGGCTCTTGTGCAACTCTGGCAGTATTTTCAGATAAGGCCGTATCATAGGGACCATGGCCAGGGCCACCGCCAGGGCTGCTGCCCCCAGTCCGGCCAGGGTTGGCCAAGAGAAGGGAACCCGCCGTGTAAGCCAGTTGCCGAGCACGTAGAGGGCCACGATGAAAGCGGCAAAGACAGCCAGGTGCCAACTGGTAGCTGCCTGACAGAGGAAGAAGAAGGTGAAAAGGACCAGGTTTCGGTGTGACGTGGTGGATATGAAAGTATCGAGGTAAAGCAGGGCCAGAGGCAACCACTGGATGGTCAGCAGCGACAGATGGCCCATGAGGCTCAGACGATAGGGGGCGAAGGCAAAGGCCAGGCCTGCCAGAAAGGCGGCCAGCCTGTTCCCGGTGTAGCGAAGAGCTAACAAGTATAGGCCCAAGCCGCTCAACATGAAACTCGTTAGAAGGGCCACGTTGTAGGCCAGAACCGGTTCCCCCGAAATCAGCAGGATGGGCAACATGGGCAGAGCCGTGCCCAGCAGATGTTCTGAGTAGGCCAGAGTGTCTTTCAGGGGGAAGAAGATGTTGGCGTCAAAAAGGTGAGCCGGATCGGTCAACAAGGCGTGTCCGTCCCAGGCCAGAATCCAGGTGTTGAGCAATGGGTCTCCGATGTCGCCAGGCACAGCCGTGGTCAGATGGCGCCAGAGGGGGAGGGTGCTGATCAGGGCCAAAAGGCCATAGAGAGCGCAGATGAAAGCCGGCGAGCGGAGTATACGATAACGGTCTGTCATGGCGATTCCACCTTCACCCGGGTGTCTAATATGATTTGGTCCTCCAGCCACAGATTGCCCTCGGCATCAACTGCTTCTAAGCGTTCCAGGCTGTCCAGTTGGTACATGCCCACTGCAATACGATACTCCCTCGCCGGAGCCGTGGCCCTGATAGGGACATGGCGCTTGTCTTCGACTACCTGTCCAATCAGCCAGGATGAAGTAGGGTACATGCCCTCGACTGGAATGCCGTCCTGCTGTCCTTGCTTGCTCCCCATATCATCTAGGAGATGGGTGAAAACGATGTAGCTTTTCTCAAGCTCTTCCCTGGCTTGCCAATACAGGGTCAACTCCAATACTTCACCGGATTGGATCGCCCCCTCGTTCAGGTCATACCCCAGTAACTCGATCTTCCCGCCCACCAGGCTGCCGTCACGGTGGGGCAGACGTCGCACATTGATCGGTTTGGCCCTCAGGACGTGGACCGTCTGCAAGGGGATGCTATCACCTGCGACTTGTCTCCCCTCAGATAAGATGGGCAGCCGCTCCTTTGTGACTTTGTCGTAGAGGCCGACTTGGAGGAGGTGCGCCACCGGAGGCAGGTCAGCCGGAATGGAAATGGTGTGCTCGTCCCTGGTGTACAGCGCCGGGGCCCAGCGGGAGGTGGGGATTCCGCCAGGGTTGAGGTTGTCGGATCCAGCCCAGGTGGTGTAGTCCGGAGGTGCATCCAGGTGGGCGAAGACGCTGTATTGTTTTTGCAGGGTTTGCTGAGCCTGCCAGTAGAGAGCCAGATGCAAGTCTTCTCCCTGGCGCATGATGTCGTCGCTCAGATCGTAACCCAGGAAGAGCACTTGATCACCCAGGTTGATTTGAGCTCCGTGCCGGGCGCCCAGCACTGTGGGGAGTGGCGAATGCTTTCTGAACCAGGAAGTATAAGGGTCAATGAGGGCTTCTTTGACGGCGAATAGCGCCAGGATGACAACGCATAGTGAGAGGGCTTGGCTCCAGGAAAAGTCGTCCGTGATGTGTGAGGCGTGGAGCGTGAAGCGTGAGGCGTGAAGCGTGAAACGTGAGACGTAAAGCGTGATAAGTAATATGAGTGTGACCAGCAAAGCAGCCAGCGACAGGCCATTGGCCACCAGCCGTACTGGGGTGTCTTCAAAACGCAGGAGAAGGGTATGTTCGCCTGGTGGGATGGCTGCCTCGATAAGGGCATGGGGCTGGCTGATCTGGATGTCGCGTTCCTCCCCATCCAGATAGGCCCGCCAGCCGGGGAAGTAAAAGGTGTTGAAGCGGGCGGTGAAAGCCTGGAGACCGGTGAAGTGATAGCTGTCACTGATCACACTGTGGCCGAGCATCTCCGCCTGGACCCCTTCAGGCAAGTGTTGGCTGTCTAGCTTGTTGATAGGTTGCCCCGCACGGTAAAGGGGCACGAGAGGCGAATCCTCCGGTTTCTCCGTCAGCCATATCGTCAGGTATTCGCTGCCGCTGGTAGTGCCCCAGGCGTGGGTCTCTATCTCAAACTCCACAATGTCGGCCGGTGAGGGATCGGGATACTCGATGAAAGGCTGACGCGGGTAGAGGTAGACAAAGACGGTCGCCGGTATCAAGACCAAGCCCAGGGCCAGGGCGATGAAGGCAAAATAACGAGCGCCAGGCGGCGGATTCCAAATCCGCCGCGAGCAAAGCCAACCGGTCAGCAGGCGGAGGCTCATCCCCGCTGGTAGAGCAGTGAACAGTCCGGCCAGGCCCACCAAGCGCCAGGGGAATTCGGTGAAGGCCAGGAAGGGCACGTGTTCCCAGACCAGGGTCGAGGCTGGGAGCATCATAAAGATGCATAGGATCAGACACGTGAAGGAAAAGAGCAGATGCGACTTCTCCTCCCGACGCAGGCCGAAACGAGGGAGAAGAGCCAGCACAGCCACCAGGGAGAGAAAGACCTGAGCCGTGCCCAGGTTGAAGGGCATGTGGGGGTTGCTGGCCGCCGTGTCCAGCGCCAGCGAGGGGGAGAGCAGTTCCTCTAGGCTCAAGAAATAGTGGCGAAAGTCAAAGAACCCTCTAGTCAGCAGGTCCAGTTGGACATATCTTTTCTCGTACAGGGCTGGCAGCCAGAAGAAGGCCGTCAGTCCCAGGGCCATGGCTAAAGCAGCCAGGGCGGGGAGCACCCCAGAAACCAGGTTTTTCCAAGAAACCTGGTTTCTGGATGTCAAAGAGAATGTCATCCAGACGATGTACAGGCCCAGGAAAGGTGAAGTGAGCATAGCTGTGATGTTGTGGCTGAGGATTAGCGCTCCATAGAGGCAAGCGCCGATAATGGTGTACCCTGGCTTTCTGGTGACGATCATTTTGTAAAAAGCCCAAAAGACCAGGGGCAACAAGGCCAGGGCCAGGAATTGCGGATAGTCGCCCTGGACGAAAGCCTCTTTGAAACGGTAGGGCACATAGACATAGGCTGCCGCAGCCAGGAGGGCGGGCTTTCGTCCCACGATTTCCCTGGCAAAGACGTACATACCCAGGCCATAGAGCAGGAAAGCGCCAATCTGGACGACCTTGAGAGCACCTTGGAAGCTGAAACCAAAGACGTGGAGTATCCCAGCCAGGTAGTACAGCAGTGGCGCGTAGAAATTAAAGATGGGGTAGCCATAGCCCAGAAAAAGGTCGGGGGCCCAGCGCGGGTAGTAGACTCCATCCTGCCAACATTGATCTATCTCCACGGTACGGTACAAATGTAGAGCGCCGTCGGCCGTGTTGGGCAGGCCTGGCTGCATCAAGGGATAGAGGGCAAAAAGGGTCAAAAGGCAAGCCACCCCTAGTCCAGGATCAATTTTCACTGATACGCTTTTGATGCTTCTAAGCACCGTCTACTCCTAATTGTCACTCTCCAACTACGCATACCTTAACCAGGATGACCCGGCTGTCCTTGGGTAACCCCATGGCATCCAAGACGGGCAAACGTTCGCCGCTGTCCAGTTCGTACAAGCCAATCTCGATAGAGTACTCGCCCGGAGGGATCTCTGGACCGGTCGCTATTTTGTATCTATCCACAATTTTCTCGCCAGGCGTCCATTCCGTGGTCGGGTAGAGGCCGCTCAGCGGGGGGTTGTCTTGCTGCCCTATAATTCGTTCATTTTCGTCAGTAAGATGGGTGAAGACAATATAGTTGGTCTCCATATTGGCCAAACCTTGCCAATAGAGAGCCAATTGTACGCTGTCACCCGGTTTGATCTCCTCTGTCTTCAAAGTGTAGCCCAGTAATTTTATCTGGCCACTAAAGTTGGCTTCAGTAGCGTGTTGCATGGGCAGTTCAGGTAGCTTTTTGAAGAGGAGGATGTTGTTCTTGGAATAGATCAGTTCATGATTAGAGCTTGTTTCCAGCCGTTCCAGCGCAGGAGGTGCTTCCAGTGGTTTGTAGTGAGCCCAAGGCTGATCCAAGTCTATAAGGACAAAGTCCACTTTGCCGACTCGGACAGGAAATTCGTAGAGCTCTTTACGCTGGGCGAAGTGAGATCCTGTAAAGAACTCGGCGCATAAAGAGGCTTCTTGTGGGATCAAGGCTTTCACTTCTCTCAGGGTTTGTATCTTGGCCTCGTTGACCTGGTATTGATCCGCTTCAACCAGCCGGGAGAAGGGCAAGGGGCCAAGCCAGTAATCGAAAAACAACGCGGCACACAGAATGATGCAAGAGCCGTATCGCTCTAATTTGAGCCTCAAGGCTGTATTGCCGATATGTCTCAGAAGGTTGTGCGTTCCAGAGACAGCGCTCAGGAAAACCACTGGTACCATCGGGCTCACGTGGTGAGATTGTCCGCTCATAGTAGTATAGTAACTTACAGTGAGGGCAGATAGATTGACCAATAAATTTGGAATAGTGGTGGCGAGCAGAGGCAAGTGCAGCAAGGGCAGAAACAAAAGAGGGGCAAGGAGCCGGAACAAATAGTCCCGAAGGGAAGTAGCTAGCAGCGAGTAAGACTCTGGGTTCCTGAGAGTATCAGACAGTGGTGTGAAGGCTTCATAGTAATAGGGAGCATTGCTTCCCCGAAAGTAGGGTATGACCCATTGAGTTGCTACTATGAACCATAGGGTGGAAACGAAAAACGCGACGAGGCCGATCCCACGATTCCTCTTGTCGAGGAGAAACAAATACAGACCGAGGCAAGCCAGCAACAGGGCATAGTATTCGATGACTGTCAAGGCCAGTAGGAAAAAGATTGCGAACAGACAGAGCTTTCTCTTCTCCAGAAAATAAAAGGCGAAAAGAAGCAATGGCGGGAAAAAGTTCTCGGTGTGGAAACCGTAGACACCTTGGTTGAGGGTCGCCCATTGCAGGGGGGGATACAGAAGGTAAGAGAGAGCGAAGCAAGTTGCCGTCCATTCACTTTGAAATTTGTTGCGGGCTATCAAAAAGACAGCAATGGCTCCCAATCCAGCCATGGATGCTTGAAGGAAAAAGAGCGTGTATGCGTGCGGGAGCAGTGCGTAAAAGGGAAGGACGAGGAGTAGAATCAGGTGGAGATGATCTGCAAAAAAGACTCTGTGCTCAAAGTGAAAGGCCGATCCAACAGTTGTCCTGAAGAACTCCCCATGGAGCGTCCTATATAGGGCCTGCTCAAAGATTCCCAAATCGGCTATCGCCATATGCAGTCCCCTATAGAGCCGGATTTGCAAGATGAAGAAAATAGCAATATATAGTATGACTCCCATGATGCAGACAGCTTCGCCCCAGCTTGGTTTCCAAAAGGGGGCTTGCTTCTTTTCTATGATACTCACAATCGGATGTCCTTCCTTCGAGGAAACTCAATCTAGAGGTTGATCTGATACCTCTACTGTGCTGAGCAGGATGCGGTTTCCCTCTCTCTCAGGCCCGTCACGCACCTCTAGCCGCTGTCCTGTCTCCAACTGATACATGCCAATCTCGATGACGTACTGACCCGGCGGGGCATCGGGCTGTAAGAGTATCTCATACTCGTCGGTGATGATCTCGTCTTTGGTCCAACAGCACGTTGGCAGAGTGCCCTCCACCGGCACGTTGTCTTTTTGTCCCCAGATGCGGTTCTCCTTATCGAGCAAATGAGTGAAGACAGTGTATGATTCATCCATCTCGGCCAGTGCCTGCCAGTAGAGGGCTAGATGCAAAGTCTGGCCAGGTTTGATGGAAACTGGATCCAGGTCGTAACCCAAAAACTGAATCTGGTTCCCCAAGGTGGCCGGCAGAGGGTGCTGAATGGTTGGCGGAGAAAAGACTGGCCCTTGCGCCCCCTCTGCCATCCTCTCCTTACGGCAGTCAACTTGATACACAAATATCGAGTAGCCTATCTGCGCTGTTGGGGGGCGGTTCTTGAACCACTGGTAGCGATCCCTGTCAGGGAGATATAGACCCTGGAGAAAGGTGGCGCTGATGGCAAAAACATCTCTTGTAAACCGGCCTTCTTTCAAATCCAAGAGATCCTGGTCTGATATGGGTTCGTATGATATGCCACAATACTGTGGGTCCGCTATCCCAAAGTAGGCCAGCTTTACTTTTCCTATGTTCCTACTCTCCAGGTATGTTTTCAAGCCTTTGAGGTCTTGGCCCCAATCCAAATTGGAGTCAACCAGGTACTTGTATCCATTGGCCGGCCCACCTACATACTCGTTGAAATAGGCCAGGTAATGCGGATAGATGATTATCGAGGAGAGGAGATACCAGACGGTCAAACATAGTGCTGCTATGGGGAACAAACGCCTTTTGGGCACTGGCTCCAAGAGCCTGCCAATGAAAACAAAGATGAACGGGAAAATAGGGAGAACATGCCTCAACCCGATTTTCACAGACCCCGCTGAGACAGCCGTCAAGAGAAGGATGGGAGGCAAAACGATAAAGAAATCCTGGTAGAAGTTTGTCTTTTTCATACTATGCGATAAGGAAGCGTAAATAGCGAGAAGCAGCATGATTTGCAAAGCGATGGGTGTCTTTATGGCCAAGGCAACCAAATGATAGTACCACCAGCCCTTTTGCGAAATCTGTCCCCATAGAAAGGCATCGTGCCCTCTTTCTGAATGGCCCAAGGACCACTGCAACCCTTCGACATACTCTCTCCCAGGTGTCCGAAGACTGAAAGGGTAAGCAGCGCCAATGGCCAGAAGGCCCATGCTCATAATAAGGATAGAATACATCATCAACTTGCTGCCTCTTTTCAGTAAATCGGCGGGGTGGTGGACTTGTGAGCCGTTCCCAGTCGGTCTCTCCTCGGTGCGCTCTTTTAGGAACAATTGCACAAAAGGAAAGCCCAGGTATACTGGCAGAAGAAAGACGGCCGTGAATTTGGAGGTGAGAGTCAAGCCGAGGGTCAAACCGGCGAGAAGCAGATTCCTTGCCGAGGGATGTGAACCGAATTTCCACAAGCGATAGCAGGCCAGAAACATAAAGCAGGAGAGCCCCAGGTCTGTCGTAGCCAACCTCGAATGGGCCAGGATATTGGGGCTGAAAGCGTAGATAAGCAAAGAGAACAAGCCGGCTTTGGTACCATAAAGTTCGCTGGTCCACTTGAACACAAAGAAACCCAGCAGGAGTGAAAGCAAGACGATGGGAATCCTGGCCCAGAATATGATTTGATCGGCGTTGTCGTTGCTCCCATAGAGGAACTCGTGCATGAAAGCGTATTTCTCTTGAAAGTGCGCCGGGATCTTTGGTTGCAGAAAAAGCAATGGGGCCGCAGCAATGACGTTGATGAGAGGGGGATTTTCCCAGTTCAGACTAAAGTCACCCTTCTTCAAATAGGAATAACCGGCCAGCACATGACGGGGCTCGTCAAAGGTGACCGTCTTTACCCTCATGCTGAGGACACATTGGAGCAGTATCGCTAGCAGCAAAAGGCCAACTATGAGTTTATGATGGGAAGTGACTTGTTGCCTGAGCCAACCGGCATTCACCTTCATCTCTGTACCGTTACCTCTTCCAGCAAAACCCTGTTGTCCACGACCTGCTCCTTCTGATTGATAATGGGCAGGCGCTGCCCCGTCTCCGCTTGATATATCCCCACCTCGATTACATAGGAACCAGGTGGCGCCTCGGGCTGGATGGGTACTTCATGGGCATCGGCTATGACCTCGCCTGGGAGCCAGCCCGTCGTTGGCAGTGACCCATTGCCGGGCAGGTTGTCATGCTGTCCCCAAATCTTGTCCTCTGCATCGAGCAGGTGAATGAAGACAGTGTACGAGGTGTCCATTTCCGCCAGGGCCTTCCAGTATAATTTCAAGGCCAATGTGCCTCCAGCTTTCAGCTCTCTGGTGTCGAGATCATAGCCCAACAGTTCTACCTGATCGCCGAGGTTGACCTCCAGCGGGTGTTGGAGCGATGGCACTTCAAATGTCCTGGGGCGTCCCTCTACGGTCACCTCAGCCAGAGACGCCAGCTCCATCTCCTCACCGCTTTCGGCGTCAGCCAGACCTACCTTCAGTGCATACCGCCCTGAGGGGACATCGGCCGGGATATGGGCATCCAGTTGCTCGCGCATCACTTCTCCTTCCTCCCAGAGCGTTGTCGGATAGGAACCGCTGACCGGCCGCTCCCGCTGCAGCATCCAACTGGTGCCGTCCTCAGCCTGCAATTGCAAAAGAACGAAATAGTCCTTGTCCAGATCGCTCTCGGCCTGCCAGAACAGGGTCAAGGGTAGGGGCTCTCCTGGCCGGAAAGTTGTTAGGGGAAGGTTGTAGCCCAGCAGCTCCACCTGACAGCCCAGGCTCCTTGGCAAAAAGTTCTGAATTTCCAGGCTCTCAACCGATGGCGGAGTGGGCGACTTGACAACTCGAACCGTCCTTTGGGGTGCTTCCCAGCGGCCAAGAGCCCTGGTTCTGCCCTCATCCAGAACCGAGTACATGCCGATTTCCAGGCGGTATTCGTCAGGTGGGGTACCGGCCAGAATCTCAACGCCATGTTTATCTCTGACGATCATCCCTTCCCGCCACTGGGAGGTGGGCAGGAAGCCCTGGGCGGGCCAATTGTCCGTCTGTCCCCAAAGGTGTCCAGCCTCGTCCTTCAGGCGGACGTAGATGCTGTAATCCCCGTTCATCTCCTCCAGGCATCGCCAATAGGTGGTTACCTGGAGCGTGCCCCCCGACTCAACGCTCGACTCCGCCGGTCCATACAGATCGTAGCCCAGGAACAGGACCTTGCCGGTCAGGCTTCGCCCTGAGGGTCTCAGCCCCGAGGGGTCGGCCTGAGCGGGATACTGAGGGGTGGGCGCTTCCGAGAGGATGAACTGCGGCCCCTGGTAGATCCAGGCATATTCGAGCCCCTTGGCACGCACAGTGTGTTCCAGTTCCAGAGAGCGAAAGTACGAGACTACATCTGGATCGGGCGCGTTCCGTTGAGCGCCGTTGATGTAGAAGACGATATAGTCAGCCGGCAGCCAGGGCCAGATATCTGTTGGATACATTTTAGAGACGGCCAGCGTCTGACCCGCGAAGTAGGGTCCAAAAGAGGCTGGGTATTGGGCCGCCACCTTCAATTCTGTCGCGTTTTCCTTCCCATTGAGATACCTGGCTGCCTCCTCGAATGCCTCTCCCCAGCCGATGAACAGAACGTTGGGGGCCTGAGCAGGACCGCCCACAAGGGGATTGTAGAAGGACAGGAAATACGGGTGTTGGGGCAAGGCAAAACTGGCTTGGATGACAATGACAATTAACAGCGTAAGCGCCTTAACAGGTTTTCCCCACTTGGCAATTACCTTCGCCAGTTCGTATAACCCCAGAGCAGCCAGTATGTCAACAGCAGGGAAGATGGGCAACAGAAAACGGTCGAACTTGGTGGCCCCAAAGCTCATAAAGAGGGTGAAGAGTAGGACACAGGTGGCGAGCATGATCAGAGCGTGATGGGTGATGCGTGACACGTGATGCGCGATCCGTGATCCGTATGGGGAAGAAATCAAAGAACCCACCGCTCCTATCAACGTCAAAGGTGTGGTTCTGAAAAGCAACACCACAGGGTAGAACAGGAACCCAGGGTCTTTGGTACTCCTGCCCATGAAAAACTGGTTCCAGCCGC
>Ga0180437_10003345_pt1 | contig 23999 bp, 25 predicted proteins | sample SS_ome_4_FD_132410 | JGI IMG/M metagenome (GOLD analysis project Ga0180437, IMG submission 132410) | Hypersaline lake sediment archaeal communities from the Salton Sea, California, USA - SS_3_D_1 metaG | ecosystem: Environmental > Aquatic > Non-marine Saline and Alkaline > Hypersaline >... | reverse complement strand
CGCACGCCGGCGACGCCGGAATGAAAATACGGTCAATCGAAGAGATTGACGAGCATATCGTAGGGCCTGTTTTTGAAGCGCTGCAGGGATATGATAAATGGAGGATTCTTGTGGCCCCGGACCATCCCACAGGGGTAACGAGTGGTGCCCATTCGGGCGAGGCGGTCCCTTTCGCGATGGCCGGGGAAAACGTATCCGGCATTATGGAGCACCCATTCGGAGAGAGCAATGCGGGCAGGACAGGTTTCAAAGTGAAAAAGGGTTGCGAATTAATGGAGTATTTCTTAAAAACCTGACTCGAAAGACAGCGATTAGAAGATATAGAAAAAACTAAACGCTAAACGCTGCAGGTAAAGAGGTTATTATGGCAATAGTGGTACAAAAATTCGGTGGAACTTCCGTAGCGGACTCTGAGAAAATACGGCGTGCCGCGGAAAGAGTAGCTAAAGCCGTTGATGAAGGCCATCAGGTCGTTGTGGTAGCATCGGCGCGAGGCAAACAGACAGATGAGCTTACAGCAGATGCGTTCGAGCTCAATCCTAACCCGCCACGTCGTGAGCTGGACCAGTTGCTCAGTACCGGAGAGCAGCAGACTGTCTCTCTGTTCGCAATGGCGCTCGATGCTATGGGTTACGATGCAATCAGCTTTACGGGCGGCCAGATTCGGATGCTCACCGACAGCACCCATACAAAAGCAAGGATAAAAAGCATTGATGCCGAGCGGATTAAAAAGCAACTCGATAATGGCAAAATCGTTCTGGTTGCAGGTTTTCAGGGCATCGATGAAAATGGGAATGTAACCACACTCGGAAGAGGCGGCTCAGACACCAGCGCTATGGCGATAGCGGCTGCACTCGGTGCGAAAGTCTGTGAGATTTACACTGATGTGGATGGTATTTATACTGCGGACCCGAGGATATTTCATAAAGCTGTCAAGATGGACGTAATCAGCTACGACGAAATGCTCGAAATGGCAAGTCTCGGAGCGGGCGTTCTGCATTCCAGAGCCGTTGAGTTCGGCAAAAAACATAACGTTATTATGCATATACGAAGCAGTATGAACCAGAACAAAGGGACAGTAATTTCTCACGAGGTATCTAAAATGGAAGATATTGTCGTCTCAGGCGCTACAATTCAAAGTGATATGGCAAAGATAGACCTTATCGGCGTTGACAACAAGCCCGGAAACGCAGCGAAGCTGTTTTCAGACGTTGCCGGGGCACAGGTTGTCGTTCACGATATCGTTCAGACCGAGACAAACCCTGAAAAAGCCACCATATCGTTTATGGTTGGCAGTTCCGACCTTAAGGCGGCTAAAGCGGCTGTGGAAAAAAGCAGCGCTAAACTCAACTGTGAACGCATATTCGTTCGCGAGGATATTGCCGAAGTTTCCATTGTCGGTGTCGGGATGCGAAGCCATTATGGAGTGGCTGACAAGATGTTTGGTGCACTTGCTAAGGCAAAAGTCAACGTCGAATCTATCACCACCAGCGAGATACGCATAAGCTGCGTAGTTGCCAGCAACGATGCTGAAAAGGCTCTGCGGGTAATATGCACGGCTTTCGAGCTCGACAAACCGGCCGAGCAGCGCAGACAATCAAAATAGTTCCGCGACCGCTAATCCAGCCGATTTATAATTAATAGTGCCCGAGCAAGACAGCGCATTCGTGGCAGGGTGTTAAAAGATGAAAAAAGGACACAAAATACTTTCTGTTGTTCTGTGTGCAGTTCTTATAGTTTTTCTGGTTGTCGCTGCGGCACTTTATTTTTTTGCGGAGACGGCCCTGAAAATTGGTGTGGAGGCCGCCGCCACAAAGGCCCTTAATGTAGGTGTCAGCATCGGGCAGGTGGAGCTTTCAATTTTCGGCGGCACGGTGATTTTTGAAGACATAATCGTTAAAAACCCTCCCGGCTATCAGCACGAAAATCTGCTCGAGCTGCAAAATACAGAGATTCAACTTGATACCGGCTCGCTGCTGGCTGACGTGGTAGAGGTGAGGAAGATTAAGCTCGACGGTATAACACTGACATTCGAACAAAGAGGCATCTCCGGCAACAATCTTCAGGATGTAATAAAAAATATTCCGGCGAAAAAACAGGATGACCAGCCGGTCAAAAGTGGTAAGAAACTGCATATTGATGAACTCGAAATGACAAACATAACGGTAATGGCCAAACCGCTGCCGGTCCCGGGTAAAAAAGATACCATCAAGATACAACTATCTGGCATACGTATGACGAATCTGGGCACCGACAGAAAGCTTGATACCTCCCAGCTCACGGCGAAGGTTCTGCTTGCTCTGTCCGGAGCCATAGCCACACAGGGTGCTGGAAAGTTGCCTACCGATATGCTAAAGCCATTAGTTAGCTCACTCAAAAAGTTCAAAGAGTTACCTGATATCTTGTTAAAACAAGGCGACCAGGTCCTCAGGAAGGGCAAAGGCCTCGGAGAAGAGGCTATAAAACAGGGGAGGGATATTGGCGAAGAAATTACCAAAGGGCTTGGAGGACTGCTCAAAAAAGGCAAAGAAGAGGATAAACAAAAATAATACCTACCGCCTTATCCTAACCTCGTTGCGGATATATGGCAGGATGCACGGCAATAGAAAGCCATTTGACAATCAGTTCAGCAGGCCGTAGTTTCTGAGTGTCTTCATGAGAATAGCTTTTTTGCTCTCATCCAGCGGCACTAACGGCAGGCGCAGCTCTTCTGATGTCATATTGAGCATCCCCATCGCAGCCTTGATGGGAATAGGATTAGTCGCAAGACTCAGCATATTTTTGCTCAGGGTAAAGAGTTTTCGGTGCCACTGCCGTGCGCCCTGAAAGTCGCCTTCCAGAATCAAATCAGTCATAGCTTTGACATCAGCCGGCACGATGTTTGCCACTACGCTGATAACACCTTTACCGCCCACTGATGCTATCGGCATAGTCAGGGAATCGTCGCCGCTTATAATAGTTAAATCACACTGACTGGCAACCTCGCTGGACATATCCAGTTTTCCGCTTGCTTCTTTGATGGCAACGACATTTTCAATTTTTGAAAGCCGAACAACTGTTTCGGCAGATAAACCGGTCCCCGCGCACCGTCCCGGTATATTATAAAGCACCATCGGCAAATCAACTTCTTCTGCTATGGCCTTGAAGTGCTGGTAAAAACCTTCCTGCGTAGGCTTGTTGTAGTACGGGCAAACCTGAAGGGTCGCATCGGCGCCCACTTTTCTGGCGTATTCAGTCAGTTCAATTGCCTCGGCTGTTGAATTAGAGCCTGTTCCGGCAATGACAGGAACTTTGCCGCCTGCCTCTGCGACGACTTTTTTAATAACTTTTTTGTGCTCTGCGTTTGTCAACGTAGGTGATTCTCCCGTAGTTCCCACCGGCACAATTGCGTCAATGTCGTTTTCCAGTTGAAATCTGACCAGTTCAGCAAGTGTCTCAAAGTCAATTTCACCCTCGCTGAAAGGCGTAACAAGTGCTACCATAGCTCCGGTAAACATATTAAACTCCTGAAAAATTAGCGTATATCGTTTTTAGCGTATATCGTTTAGCATACGCTGCTCTTTTCTATCAATTCAATCATCTCCAGCGTGGCCTGCCGGATACCCACCATCACCGCTCTGGCAATGACGCTGTGACCGATGTTAAGCTCACACAATCCCTCGATTGCGGCGACAGGAGCGATGTTTCGGTAATTCAGGCCGTGTCCGGCATGCACAGTTAATTTTTGTTCGGCTGCCAGCTCCCTGCCTTTTATCAGCCTCGAAATCTCTTTTCCGATTTTATTTTGGCTGCCGGCATTGGCATACATACCGGTATGAAGCTCCACGGCGTCACAGCCAGCTCTCGCCGATGCAGTTATCTGCTTTTCATCAGGGACAATAAAGGTGCTTACCAGAATTGCCTTGCTGTGCATTCGCCGGACAATATTTCGCAGCCGTCTGCTGTTCTTTACGCAGTCAAGGCCTCCTTCGGTCGTAAGCTCGGCTCTGTTTTCCGGGACCAGCGTTACCTGGTCGGGGCTTAAGTTTTCTGCGAATCTGACAACAGGCTCTGCTATTGACATCTCAAGATTCAGCTTGGCTGCTACGGTCTCTTTAAGCAGTTTTACGTCACGGTCATTGATATGACGTCTGTCCTGGCGAAGATGAACGGTAATCCCGTTCGCTCCGGCCAGTTCACACTGCACCGCCGCCCATACAGGGTCTGGTTCGTCCACACGCCGAGCCCGCCTTACAGTCGCAACGTGGTCTATATTGACATTCAAAAGCGCCATCAAAGAACTCCCATAATCCTGTGTCATTATATTCGACTGTGTCGCTTTATCAAGGAAATAAAATGTGTGTGTTCTGCTATTGTGTTGCCAAATCTCAGGTACTGAAGTAGTATATGCCGCTGTGAAATTGAATGGCACAACAGCTATTATTACCGGCTCGGCGTCCCCGCTTGGAGCAGCCATTGCTTTAAAGCTGGCAGAGGCGGGCTGCAGTTGCGTGTGTCACTATCATCACAGCCGGGCAGACTGCATCCAGCTTACCGAGCAGATAAGAAGGCTTGGCGCAGGTGCCATAGCGGTCGGTGGCGACCTTACTGAAGAACAGACCGTCGAAAAAATTTTTGAGCAGGCCGAACAAATCGGTACAGTTCGAATCCTTATCAACTCGGCTTCGGTCTTTGAAAGAACACCTCTGATGGAAATCACCTCTGAAAAGATAGAACGGATTTTCAGGCTGAATTTCACCGCCCCTGTTCTAATGAGCCGCTCGTTTTTTTCAGGATTAAAACAAGTTCCTCGCGAGAAGGGTTCTGTCTCAGGCAAAATAATAAACATAGCAGACGTTGCGGCTGTAAGAGCCTGGGCTCAATACTGTCCTTACTGTTCGTCCAGGGGCGCACTTGTTACGGCCACGAAGTCACTGGCAAAAGAGCTGGCGCCCGGCATCTGCGTTAATGCTGTAGCGCCCGGGCTGATTACCTGGCCGGCCGAGTTCGACGAATCAGAAAAAAAACGGCAGCTTTCACTTATTCCGATGAGGAGAATCGGCAATCTTTCGGAAGTTACCGCCGTTATTTTATTTCTTTTGGAAAATGATTATATAACCGGGCAACTAATCAATATCGACGGTGGGCGTTGTATATAGTTTTCAGACGGAGGTTTTTAAATGAATCTGAACTGGGCAAACCGCATCACTATTTTGAGAATCCTGCTGATTGTTCCATTCGTAAGCTGTATGCTCAAAATCAACGCTCCCGCTTTTGATGAACTCAGCCGACATATATTTCGCTATGCGGCGTTTACGATATTTATGGCAATGGCGGTAAGCGATGCGGCAGACGGCTACCTCGCCCGAAGAAAAGGCGGCATCACCAGGCTCGGCTCGTTTCTGGACCCGACGGCCGACAAACTGCTGATAACCAGCGCCTGTCTGCTGCTGGCCTCCAGACATACAGGTATTCCGGGATTTAACCTGCCTCCTACAGTGGTGGTTTTGATAATCGGCAAAGACATTCTGCTTCTCATTGGCTTTGTGATTCTTTATCTTATCACCGGTCAGATACGCCTTGAGCCGGTCTTTATGGGTAAGCTTGCCACTACACTTCAACTATCCATGGTTGCCGCAATACTGATTTCTCCTGAGATATCCCGGGTAATTCCGCCATGGATATGGTTTGTTCGATTTCTCTGGTGGGCTTCCGCTATATCCGCCATTGCCGCAACTCTTGTTTACATTCGCAACGGAAATCGCTATATTGAGCAATATGAAGAAAGTACGGAATAAACAAGCACCTGTAAGATAAAGACAGCATTAACACAAGTTATGCCGGTGATACAAATCTATCAGGGCGGATTTTGTGTGTGGCGGGTTCGATAAAATGGCGACGAAATTCAGTGAAATACCAGAAGTTCTCGAAGAGCTCCGTAAAGGCAGGATGATAGTGCTGGTTGACGCAGAAGACCGGGAGAACGAGGGCGACCTGCTTTGTGCCGCTGAAAAGGTTACCCCGGAGATTGTCAACTTTATGTCCAGATTCGGCAGGGGGCTTATCTGTCTGCCTTTGACGCCTGAAAGATGCGACGCGTTGAGTCTGTATCCACAGACTATTGAAAACACAGCCCGTTTTGGTACCGCCTTTACCGTCAGCATCGATGCCGCCGAGGGCATAAGCACCGGGATAAGCGCCTCCGACAGGGCAAAGACGATACAAACGGCTGCCGCTGATAATGCGGTTTCCGGCGATATGGTCCGCCCCGGCCACATATTTCCTCTCCGTGCCAAGAAGGGTGGAGTTCTCGTAAGGGCTGGGCAGACAGAAGGTGCGACAGATTTGACGCGGCTGGCAGGGTTAAAACCAGCCGGAGTTATCTGCGAAGTCCTGAATAAAGACGGCTCGGCGGCGCGCCTCGACCAACTGCTTGATTTCTGCGGTGAGCACGGTCTCAAAATAACCTCTATCGCCAAGCTCATAGAATACCGGCTTCAGAGGGAACGGCAAATCAAGCGAGACATCGGTGTTTTTCTGCCTACCGACTACGGAGAATTCAATCTGATAAGCTACGAGAGCATCACGTCTGCGGAGCCTCACCTGGCACTTTGCAAAGGCGGTGTCGGTGATTTAGATGCGAGCGGCAGAGTCATCCAGCACGCTGAGCCGGTGCTTGTCAGAGTGCATTCGGAATGTATGACCGGGGATTTGTTTCACTCGCAGCGCTGCGAGTGCGGCTACCAGTTAATCCGGTCAATGGAACAGATACAGCAAGCCGGCAAAGGGGCCCTGATTTACCTGCGTCAGGAGGGACGAGGCATAGGGCTGGCAAACAAGCTTCGGGCATACGAGTTACAGGAACAGGGTCTCGATACAGTCGATGCCAATTTGAAGCTGGGGTTTCTTGCCGACAAACGTGATTACGGTATCGGGGCGCAGATTTGCCGCGACCTCGGATTAAAGAAAATCAAGATACTTACAAATAATCCGAAAAAGATCAGCAGGCTTCAGGTTTACGGCATAGATATTGTCGAGCAGATTCCGATAAAAGCCAGACCTGGGAAGCATAACGAAGATTACCTGCGCACAAAGAAATACCGGCTTGGTCATTTGCTTGATGAGGATTTATAAAAACCAATTTTTGAGAGCTTATTACCGCTAATTGAAGCCGGATTATTTTTTCCGGCTGGAAAAACTTCAGTATGAAATTATACCGTTTATATTTTTGCTTTGTTCTGGCGGCAGCAGTTGTAAACGTCGGCTGCCAAAGTGATGGTGCTTATGGTGTGCATCCGGTAACTTCGCAGCATAATTATCCGGACATATCAGCTTACGAGCAGTTTTCGCCGGTTAAACTACAAGTTGTTCCGCTGACAGAGATGAGACGAGATGCCGGCGGACAGGTCTGTGAGTTGACAATCTATGTTACACTTCTGGATACCTCTGACTGCCGGGTAAAGGCTCCGTGCGTTTTTCGTTTCGAGCTGTATCAATACGTTCAACGCTCCGGCGACCCCAAAGGAAAGCGAATTACCATCTGGCCGGATTCAGACCTGACCGGGCTGACAGCAAACAATAAACACTGGCAGGAATACCTGCGGGCCTATAAATTTAATCTTTCTGTCGAGGCTGGTGAACACCAGGCGTGCATATTGCAGAGCACCTGTCTGGCCACAGGCGGAACTCGCATCAGTACTGACTATCTGCTGAAGTGTGAAAAAAGACCCAGATAGCGTTTAACGGTTAAAAATAAGGAACAAGAAAGGTGCAATCCAAGACGGTCAATATCAGCATTGATGATAAAGTACTCGTTCAACAGAGTCGGCAGGGTGATTCTGCAGCAATGGAAAGACTCATACTGCGGTATCAGGACCGGATATACAATGTCATACTGAAAATTTGTGCGAATTTTGATGATGCGGCGGAACTAACCCAGGATACGTTTGTCAAAATAATAGAAAAGATAGAGCAATTCGAGGAAAGAAGCCGCTTTTATACGTGGGCGTTCAGGATAGCGGTTAACCTGACATTGACGTATTGTCAGAGAAACGTCAAGCTCGGACTTCGTTCACTGGATGCCGATACAGGTCAGGAGAGCGAATCCGTCTCTGGCGGAACAAAACTCAAAGACTTTTTAAGTAACCAAAGCACACCTGACCCGGCGGAACTCGCCGGCGACAGGGAACTGAGACAACTGGCATTAAAGGCTCTGATGAAACTCGATGATAAACAAAGAACGATAGTCGTTCTTCGGGATATCGAAGGTATGTCATATTCACAGATTGCACAAGTACTGGAGATCGAGGCTGGAACAGTCAAAAGCCGTCTTAGCAGGGCAAGGAGTGAACTTAGAGAAATTCTGGAGGCATTTATCCAATGAAACCAGATATAAAATTAGATGAATTATTAAACAGTTATCTGGACGGCGAGCTAGACACACGAAAGCGGACCGAAGTTGACAGGCTGCTCGCCCATGACAGTAAAATTGCCAAAAGGCTCATAGAGCTGGAAAAGTGCAAAACCCTGGTATCCGCCTTGCCCGACGTCGAGGCTCCGGCAGAGATGCTCCATAATATACGTTGTAGTCTGGAGCGTAAAACACTGCTCGGTGATTACCCGCAGCACTCCGCCCACCTATGGCATGGCGCCAAGCACCTTATGTATCGCAAAGTCCTCACCGCCGCTGCTATGATAGCACTTGTCGCTCTGTTAGGCGCCGTCATTTTCTCTATTTTAGGGCCTCAGAGCAACACTCCCACCCCTGTAGCCAGCGATAATTGGGGTGCGGCCGACAGTCCGACTCTGGCGGACCGCAGGCGGGCCACAGGCGGGCAAAAAGTTCCCGAGTTTGCCGGCCAGCTTGAATTCAGGAGTGCGAACTTCGAGTTTGTCGTTGCCACCATCGAACAGGCTATAGCTAAGAATTTCGGCAAAGCCATCGGTTCCAGTAGTGCAGAGGATGAACCCGCCTACGGCGGGGAAAAGAGTTTTTCCCTAGTATTCGATAAGGACAATTTTGCAGGATTACTCGCAGATTTAAGTATTGTCTGGCCGAGACTCGGCTCTGCCAGGCTGTTTGTCCCCAGCGGAACGCAGCCTGCCCAGAATGCGGGAGACCTGGTCGTCGTAAATGCGGTCCAGCCTTCGCAAATCGCTCAGATAATCGGTGAGAGCAAAGAGGCAACCAGGCTTGAACTTGCAAAAAACTTCGAGACCCTGAACACGACCGTCGAATTGCAGACAGAAAATCAATTATTAACCACGGACGAGTTCTCCGAGCTCCTTGGCATTCCAAAACCATTGTTGACGTCCGGCGAAGAAAGACTTAAACAAAACCAGCCTGCCGATGAAGAGGGTTTATCCCGGTACAGTCACAAGACGGGTACATTTGACAGAGCAAGGCATCAGTTTACAATTGTTGTATTAAAAAGTGAGTAGTCCGCCTCCGGCGGATTTTCACACGGTTAGATTCTCAAAGATGCTTCAAATAAAAAACACAACTGTGCTGGTGGTTGATATACAAGGCAATCTTGCCGGGCTGATGCACGCAAGGGAAAAACTTTTCAAAAAAGCTCGAAGCCTCATAAAAGCAGCTAACATTCTTCAAATTCCTATTCTCTGGACTCAGCAAGTTCCCTGTGCTTTAGGAGCAACCGTTCCTCAAATAGCTGAGCTTCTCGAGCATCTTCAACCGATAGATAAAGCCTCGTTCAGTTGCTGGGGCAGTGAGGAATTCAAAGACAATCTGAAAGATTTGAACCGCTCACAACTTGTCATATGCGGCATTGAAGCCCACGTATGTATCTATCAGACGGCCATCGAACTGCGTAATCATGGATTCGATTGCACTGTTGCCGCGGATGCTGTCTCGTCACGCAGTCAAACAGACTTGCAAATTGCCCTTGAGCGGATGCGGCAGGGAAAGATTCGAATTACATCCGTAGAAATGGTCCTGTTTGAATTGCTGAAAACATCCCGGCATCCACAATTCAAACAGATTAGCGCCCTTATCAAGTAATAGTGTTAACAATTGAAATTTGCAACCGGTCCGCCAGAGGCGGATTAATTTTTTGGAGCAGCGGGGTTTTGATCCGCAGAGTTTTTATCCGCTTTCGGTTTTGCTTTCTGCTCTTTCGTTCCGCTTCTGGATTGGTCTTTCTCCTTATTCTCCGCTTTTTTATAGCTTTCACTTCTGTAGTCTGTCTGATAAAAGCCGGAACCCTTGAAAATTATGCCTGAGCCGTGTCCAATTAATCTCTTTAACGCTGCCTTTCCGCACTGCGGGCATTTTTTCAACGGCTGTGCTTTTATCGATTCAAACCGCTCGAATTCGTAGCGGCAATTCTCACATATATACTCGTATGTAGGCACTTATTTTGACTCCTCTCTTTCAGATGTCAGAAGTCCTCTGTCTTGAGCATTAGAAAGTAGACCGCAGGTTTGCAGAAAAGACTTTTTTATTGTTTTACTCTCACCTTTCTACTGCTCACCTGCTCTGTTGGCCTTCGGCCAATGGCCAACTATCACCTGGCTTGGCCTAATGACCCGCCCGTTAAGCTTGTATCCGGTTTGGAATTCTTCCAGAACTTCATTATCGCGGCTTTCAGCCACATTTTTCCGTAGAATCGCCTGATGAAGGCTCGGGTTGAAACACTCACCCATAGCGTGAATCTGCTCTACGCCCGCAGAGTTGAGAATATCCAACAACTGGTCATAGACGATACGTACACCCTTGAGCAGTGCATCGGTAGTCTGTGTGGAATGACCTTTGGCTATGGTATGCTCGAAGTTATCAATGGCCGGCAGCAATGATTTGATGAGCTTTTCCTTCTCGTAGGCTATGGTATCAGAAATTTGCTTCGGTGCCCGTTTTTGAAAGTTCGCATAATCGGCGCTTACTCTCTGAAGCTTTTTGAGCAGTTCCTGGTTTTCGCACTCCAGGTTTGCTATCTGCTCCTGCAATTGCTTTACTGCCGCCTTCTTATCGGATTCTTCCTGATAGCTGCCCGCCTCCGGCCTGGCTGTGTCTTCTTTCTGTTTTTGGCGTTCTTTTTTGCGTCTGCTCATCTGTTATTACCGAAGTATTTCTTTAATCTTTCAAAGAAACTGACCGACCTGGGTGAAATATTTTTATTTTCCATTTTGGCAAACTCTCTTAAAAGCTCTTTCTGTCTGCCGCTCAGATTCGTTGGCGTCTCAATAGTAATCTTTACAAACTCGTCGCCTACCCGATGTGTTCGTATATCCGGCAGTCCCTGTCCATTTATCCTGAAGGTGCTTCCGTTTTGTGTTCCCCCTCGTATTTTCAATTTCTTCGTTCCATTAAGGCTCGGCACGTCAATAGTTGCGCCCAGCGCCGCCTGCGTAAAGCTTATCGGGACAATGGCCAGCAAGTCATTTCCCTGCCGCTCCAGGAAGCTGTGTGCTTTGAGCCTGACGTAACAATACAAATCCCCTCTCGGGCCGCCTTTTCTCCCCGGCTCTCCTTCACCTGCTACCCGGATACCCTGGCCTTCGTGGACGCCCACCGGTATTTTTACAGACACACTTTTTTTCTTCGGGACTCTGCCCGTACCTTTACATTTTTTGCATGGATTTGTAATTACCTCACCGGCTCCCCTGCATCGAGGGCATGTCGAGACCATCTGAAAGAGTCCTCCTCCTCTGGCTACCTGACCGCTGCCGCCGCAGGAAGGACATCTGCCCGGCGAAGTTCCCGGCGCACTTCCGCTGCCGCCGCACTCGTCACAGTTGTCCTGACGGGTAAACTCAATGGTCTTTTTAGTGCCGTTGGCCACCTCTTCAAGAGTCAACTCAACACTGGTCTCAAGGTCATAACCTCTTGCCGGGCCTCTTGCTCCGGCGGCTTTCCTACCTCTGCCGCCAAAGAAGCTGCCAAATAAATCATCGAGGTCGAACATACTGAAAATATCATCTACCTTCATCCTCGAGAAATCATGTACGCCCGCCCCCCTCAAACCCTCATGCCCGAACTGGTCGTATCGCTGCCGCTTCTGCTGGTCGCTTAACACCTCGTATGCCTCAGCGCATTGCTTGAACCTGTCCGCCGCCTGCTTGTCGCCGGGGTTCTTATCCGGATGGTATTTGAGCGCCATCCTGCGATAAGCCCGCTTTATTTCGCTCGCAGAGGCCTTCCTGTTTACTCCTAATACCTCGTAGTAGTCGCGTTTGTCCATAACCATCCGGGCCATTTATTACCTTATCGCACCCGGCACAGCCTCTTTTTCTTCGTCCTCGATATCGGTTACCATGACATTAGTGGTAAGCATCAGGCCCGCTACGCTCGCCGCGGTCTCTATCGCTGTTCGTGTAACCTTTGCAGGGTCAATAATGCCGGCTTTCATCATATTTACAAACTTATTGCTGTTGGCATCATAACCGATATTTTTATCATTTTCAAGTTTGTCAAGCAGTTGTGTCACGATAACGTCGCCCGGCTGGCCGCAGTTATTTACTATCTGCATAGCTGGTACTTTCATCGCCTTGGCTATAATATCAAAACCTTCTTTCTCGTCTCCTTTTGCCCTGGCTCTGGCCTTTTGAAGCTCTTTGCTCGCCCGGAGGAAAATCACTCCGCCGCCCGGCACTACCCCTTCCTGTGCCGCCGCTCTGGTGGCGTGAAGGGCATCTTCCAGAAGGTCTTTGCGTTCTTTCATCTCGATTTCGGTAGCAGCGCCCGCTTTCAAACGAGCCACACCGCCGGTTAACTTAGCCAGCCTCTCCTGAAGCTTCTCCCGGTCGTAGTCGCTTGTGGATTTATCTATCTGATTGCGAATCTGCTCGCACCTGGCTTCGATATCTTTCTTCCTTCCGGCTCCCTCGATAATCGTGGTCGTCTCTTTGCCCACTACGATTTTTTTCGCCCGGCCAAGCTGTGCAATCTCAGTATTTTCCAGCTTTATACCAATGTCTTCGCTGATCAGCTCTCCGCCGGTCAATACCGCCACATCGGCAAGCATCAGCTTACGGCGGTCACCGAAACCGGGGGCCTTGACCGCGCAGACTTTCAAAATGCCCTGAAGCCGGTTAATCACAAGCCCGGCTAAGGCCTCACCATCCACGTCCTCGGCTATTATAAGCAATGGCTTGCCCGTCTGGGCAATCTTTTCCAGCAGAGGAATAATCTCTCGCACATTTGATATTTTCTTTTCGTAAAGCAATATGCAGGCATCTTCAAATACCGTCTCCAGCGTTTCAGGATTGGTCATAAAATAAGGAGAGATATACCCTTTATCGAACTGCATTCCCTCAACCACATTCAGTTCGTTCTGCATCCCTTTTCCTTCTTCGACCTCTATGACACCGTCCCTTCCGACACTGTCAATTGCGTTTGCAAGAATTTCTCCCATCTCTGTATTATTGTTTGCGCTGATTGTGGCGACTTGTGCGATATCATTATGCCCTTTGACCTCTGTACTCGCTGCTTTTATAAAATCGGTTACCACACTTGTTGCCTTCTGAATTCCCCGCTGGATTGCCACCGGGTTTGCTCCAGAGGCTACCCGCTTGAGCCCCTCATTGAAGATTTCTTCAGCCAGCACCGTTGAAGTGGTTGTTCCGTCACCCACCTCATCCGCCGTCTTGCTTGCCACCTCATTGACCATTTTGGCGCCCATATTTTCGAATTTATCCGGCAGCTCGATTTCTTTGCTTACCGTAACCCCGTCTTTGGTTATCTTAGGGGCTCCCCAGCTTTTCTGAAGTACTACGTTCCTGCCGGTCGGTCCCAGAGTTACTTTTACAGCATCCGCTAACTGCGACAATCCTTTTTTCAATGCCGCTCTCCCTGTTTGTTCAAACATTAATTGCTTGGCCATGTGTTCACCTCTGTTTATCCTTGAACCTTATCAGTTTGTTTTATTTTTCAACGATTCCCAATATGTCACTTTCTCGCAGAATTACATATTCCTTTCCTTCGACCTCTACCTCATTGCCGATATACTTTGCGTATATAACCTTCTGGTTTTTCCTGACTGAAACCTCACTGCGTTTACCGCTCTTTGTCATTTTGCCCGGCCCTACAGTGACAACTGTGCCAATCTGCGGTTTCTCTTTGGCAGTATCCGGCAGAATAATCCCGCCTGTAGTCTTTTCCTCCGGGTTTAATGGTTTAATCACTACCCTGTCGTCTAACGGTCTTAATTTCATTCTCGCGCTCCTTTAATTCACTCAAGTCCAACTTTGAATTTATCTCTTTTTTACTTCTCTGAGCAGATAAGATAATCTGAACGGCCTACATCATACCCATTCCGCCGCCCATACCGCCCATACCACCCATTCCACCCATTCCGCCCATTCCGCCCATTCCGCCCATTCCGCCGCCCATTCCGCCTGGTGGCATGCCTGCCGGGGCTTCATCCTTTTTCTGGGGTTTTTCCGTTATCAGGCAGTCTGTCGTTAACAGCAATCCGGCTATACTTACGGCATTTTGCAGCGCGGTCCGTGTAACTTTAATTGGGTCAATGATTCCGGCTTTTATCAAATCCTCATAGGTCTCAGTATCGGCATTATAACCATAAGAGCCTTTGTGCTCGCTGACGTTGTTCACCACTATATTGCCCGCCGCTCCGCCATTTTCCGCTATATAATAGCAGGGTTTTGTCAGTGCCTGTTCAACTATCCGAGCACCTGTCCGCTCATCTCCTTTCAACTTTAACTGTTTAACTGCATCGAGGCAGCGAATAAGCGCTACTCCGCCGCCCGGCACAATTCCTTCCTCAATCCCCGCCCTGGTCGCATGCAGGGCGTCCTCAATCCTGGCCTTTGTCTCTTTCATTTCAGCTTCGCTGGCTGCACCCACGTTTATCTGGGCCACTCCGCCGGTAAGCTTGGCCATCCTTTCCTGAAGCTTCTCACGGTCATAATCACTCGTGGTTGTCTCTATCTGGCTTCGTATCTCGGTAATCCTGCTGTTGATTGCCTTCGAGCTGCCGGCACCTTCCACTATTGTGGTGTTGTCATTATCAATTATCACTTTCTTTGCCCTGCCAAGCTGCTTCAAGGTAACGCTTTCAAGCTCGATACCGAGGTCTTTCACTATCGCCTCAGCTCCCGTCAAAACCGCTATGTCCTGCAGCATCGCTTTGCGTCTGTCGCCGTATCCCGGTGCCTTTACTGCCGCTACATCCAATATCCCTTTGAGCTTGTTGACCACAAGTGTCGCCAGCACCTGGCTGTCAATATCTTCGGCTATTATCAATAAAGGTGTTTTGTTTTTGGAGAGCTTCTCAAGCAGCGGTACAAGCTTGGTAACACTGCTTATCTTATCTTCATATACCAGTATGCAGGGCTTTTCCAGTTCACAAACCATATTGTCCTTGTCGGTGGCGAAATGCGGCGAGAGATAACCACGGTCAAACTGCATCCCCTCTACAAAATCCACGGTTGTTTGCAGTCCACTGCCTTCTTCGACCGTTATCACTCCATCCTTACCCACTCGCTGAAAGGCTTCAGCCATAATCTTGCCCACTTCAACATCATTGTTTGCGGAGACCGACGCAATGTTGACAATATCGTCCTTGCTGGTTATATTTACAGGCATTGCAATAGATGCCAGTTTTTTCCCGGCCGCTTCTGCTGCTTTATTCAGGCCGCGTGCCAGAGACATTGCGTCTGCGCCCGCTGCAAGATTCTTATAAGCCGCCTTAAACATTGCCTCTGCTAAAACCGTAGCGGTGGTGGTCCCGTCACCGGCTACCTTAGAGGTCTTGCTCGCCGCCTCTTTGACCAGTTTCGCACCTAGATTCTCATTCTTGTCGAGTAAATCAATCTCTTCGGCCACGGTCACACCGTCTTTTGTTACAGTCGGGCCTCCCCAGCCCTTATCCAGTATCGCATTTCGTCCTCTGGGGCCGAGAGTTGATCTTACCGCCGATGCCAGTTTTTCCACACCGGCCAACAATTTGCTTCTCGCTTTAGTCTCGAACTCTAATTCTTTAACTGCCATAGTGTTTTTTCTCCTTTAACCTGGTGAAAAACTAAAAAAACTCGGGTTCTGCAATTTACAATACCTGTGCAAAACGGATACCAACTTAAATTCAACTTGCCTGTTAAAGAGAGCATTTATCGCAACTTGTTTTGCAAGAGAGACTTACGCTCTCAATTTTTGAAAGCTAAAATACCTGATAATGGCTGTAATTTACAAAAAATACAATTTTTGGCAATAAAAATTCAGTCCGGTACGCCAACTTGACAGTCCCCTACTATGTAAGCTGGTACAAATCTTGACGCCAGTGTCAACTCTTGACCTGCTCGCTGAAACAGGCTATTATCTGGTTTCGTGGTTTTTTTGAAATTTACTACAATGTACAAACTCGGCTTCGCAGCTTAAACACAGAAGAGCTGAATATGGCTCATTGCCCATTCGAGATTACCATAAAGGCGGAACCGCCGGAGACAAATGCTCAGAAGGTTATTTGCCAGGAACTTCTGCGTGATATACCCGGCAAGCGGCAGATTTACAGTTCCCTGTGGGAAAAGCAACCTGTTATTGTCAAGATATTTGCCGATTCAGTCAAATCGAACCGCCATCTGAAAAGAGAGCTAAGTGGCCTCCAAAAGCTCCGCTCCCGCAATTTGAACTGCCCTGCAGTGCTATTCGCCGGTCGAACAAACCGCGCTTCCAGGGTACTGGTTACGAAAAAAATCACCGATGCACCCACCGCACTCGAAATCTTTGCCAATCTATCCTCCGCAGAGGAAAAACTCGACCTGCTCTTGATAATTGTCGAGGAGCTCGCCAGCCACCACGACAAAGGTGTACTGCAGAAAGACCTCCACCTCGGCAATATCCTCATTAAGGGGCGAAAAGCTTTTATCATCGATTCCGCCGGGATGAGATTCTACAACAATGCCGTCAATAAGAAGAAATCTTTAGCCCAGCTTGCCATGGTAGCCCGGTATCTGTCGCCGGACAATCCCTCACTCATCGACCGGCTTGCCGTTGCCTACTGTGATGCACGAAAGCGGCCCTTTGGCCATAAAGAGAAAAATATACTTTACAAATGCCTTGCCGGCACAAGAAAAAGAGGTATTCGAAAGGGCCTGAAAAAGAGCCTTAGAACCAGCACAAGATACCTGAAAATCAAAAAACCTGCCTTCGTTGCCATCTTCGGCAGAACCTTCATTGGCGATAAAAACCCCGACGAGTTGGTGAACAACCTGGATGAACTGATGAGTAAAGGAAACATCCTGAAAAATGGCAACACCTGCTACGTATCCAGAGTTTTTTTCAACGGGTTCGACATAGTCGTCAAACGATATAACCATAAAGGTGTTTTTCATTCCATCCGCCAGACCATAAAGAAGTCAAGGGCAAGAAAAAACTGGCTCTGCGCCCGCAGACTCGGTATGCTCCAAATCCCCACCGCAGCTCCTCTGGGATATATCGAAGTATTCAAAGGCCCAATTATCTGGAAATCCTACATCATCACCAGATACCTGCCCGGCCCGAAATTATGCGACCTGCTGAAAAGTACCTCTTCTGCCTCGAACCGGCAATCCACCGCCATAAATCAGGTAATCGAACTTCTTAAAAAACTCGGCAAAGCCCGCATTACGCACGGCGACCTCAAACATTCCAATATCATTATCACCGACAAAGGCCCGGCTGTAATCGACCTCGACGCAATGAGGGCACACAAATTTAAATTTACCTACAAACCACGAAGGGCATACGACCTCAAACACTTCGCGACTAAAGGCCCCGCCGGGAAAATTTCACTGCAACAGCTCGATGAATAAACATCTCTCGACTTTCTCAACCCAGACAACTCTTAACCGCCCTGACAAGCCTTTCCCCTACAATCCTGACGTCAAAGCCTTTTGCTCTGGTATGCGCTTCCACCCCCATCCGTGTGCGCAAATTCTCGTCCTTTATCATAGAGCTTAACCTTTCTACCCATTGTCCCGACGTCTCAGGCAGAAAGCCGTTGACACCCTCGGTTACATATTTTGAGTTCACACCCACCGGCGAAGCAGCCACGCAAAGCCCCGCCGCACCGTACTGCAGTATCTTGAATCCGCACTTGCCACGTGTGAATTTGTTGTCCGGCAGCGGTGCCAGCCCTATATCACACTCAGCCAGGTCTGCTGCCTGTCTCTCCAGCGACCACACGCACTTCTCAACCGGTATATTTTCACACTCCATAAACTTGTCCGCTATAATCCGCAACCGGACGTTATCAAATGCACGTCCGATTTGTTCAAGTTCCGGGCGAATCCTGGCCAGATATTTCAGTGTGCTTTTGCTCCCTATCCAAACCAGCCTGACAATACTGTCCTGCTTTTCACGTTTTCTTGCCTCATACTCCGAAACATCAAGCCCCGTTGGGATTATTACCACGTTGTCGTTAAACCTTCCTGCATGCTCGGCAAGATAGCTGTTGCCAACTATCACCATATCGGCAAGCCTCACAGCCCGCTCAAAAGACCTCTGCTCCCTGTGATTGACCCGCGAAGGATTATTCTTCTTATACATTATCGCATCATCGTATTCACAGACGACTTTTCTCGCCGAACGGCTCAACCACGACGCTTCGAATCGGTTCAACTGCCTCTTGTGCAGCATAACCCCGTCGAATTTCCCGACCGACCTGAAAAGTTTCAAACGTCCAGCGAGACCGCGCGGCAACCGAACCACCTCGCTCTCGATACCACACGAACGAAGACGCTCAAGATGAATCTCAATTCTCTGGCGAAAACTCGCACGCCATGGATTATTGCTGACTATAAGCAGCTTCAAAACCATTCCTTTTCATAAAGAGCTTAATTGCCAGAATTTTATTGATATACCCGGGCTTTTATAACATAATACTCGGCTATTATGTATAAAATTTACTAGCGAAATATGACTGTACAGTATAAATCCATGCAGCACCTGGCAATATTTTCATCAGAAAACAGCGGACTGAATACCTGGAACCGCATCGGCTCACTACACCGCGAACTGGCAATTTATAAAAAACTCACCGAAAATGCGTGGAAGGTAAGTTTTTTCACCTATGACAAATCACCAAAGCCGCCGAATATTGGTTTTAACGCCTCCATTCATCCCCAATGGCCTTTCTGGATGCCGAAGAAGCTTAATCCTGTTTACTGCAAATTCCTTCCGTTGAGATTCCTCAAAATGGGTACAACTATCGATGTCATTATCACCAACCAGGCCCACAGCCCCGGCCCAGCCGTGCAGGCCGCCAAACTCTGGAACGCAAAACTCATCGCCCGCTGCGGATACGTCTATGGTGAATCCGCAACCGTGCTTGGCAAAAGCGGCAAAAGAGTGCAAAAGCGAATTGCCGTGGAAAGGCACACGTTTGAAAACGCCGATATGTGCGTGGTGCCGACGGATAAGCTAAAAGACTGGATAGCTGAAAATTACAGCATCGACGCTGGCAAGGTAGCGGTAATACCCAATTACGTTGACACGAACATATTCAGGCCAGTAAAAAAAACCGAAATGCCCTGCGATATTATCTGCATTGGGCGCCTGGTGGGAAAAAAACGTCACGAACTTCTGATAATGGCGCTTGAAGGAACAGCGTTGCGGCTTTTAATAATCGGCAATGGTAAGCTGAAGGGCCGCCTGCAGCAGTTGGCGGCACAACTGAACGTTAATTTAAAGATTCTGCCACGTGTGGAACACCGCCAATTGCCGGAATATTTGAATAATGCCACAATTTATGCTAATCTTTCCCGCTGGGAAGGCCATCCAAAAGGGCTCATCGAGGCAATGGCCTGCGGCTGTGCCTGCATTGGGGCGAAGTCGCCCGGTATTGAGAATTTGATTACAGACGGCGAAACTGGTAAACTCGTTGCCCCTGAACTTGGTCAAATCCGCAATACAGTAGAAACATTACTAAAGGATAAAAAAACAGCGCAACAATTAGGCAAAGCTGCACGAAGCTGCGCGGTCGCAGAATTTTCCCTTGGAAAGGTAGCTGAACAGTACGAAAAAGTGTTTAAAGAAGCTCTTCATAAATATAAGCAGGTCTAAAAAAGGAGATAAGGACACCGGTGACATATTCAGTAAAACAAACCTTAAAAAAGGTATTTTCTCCGTCTGGCTGGCGTTCCCGTGAAGCTGTATTAAAGAAAATTTTACTAAAGATGGTTATATTATTGTAAGAATGGATATCGAAGGAGCAGAGTATAAAGTTTTAGACAGTATGATTAAGAACGGCTCAATGGAATACATCGATAAGTTTTTAGTTGAATTTCATAACAAAAAGTATCCTGAAATAGACAGTGAACAAGAATATAAAAATTTATTGTCAAGGATTACTATTCCTTTAGAAGAAATTACCCATTGAAATATGAGGATGAAATGATTACTAAAAAAATCAATGGTTTTAGAATGTTTTTGGATCCCGAAGACGGGGGTATTTCCAGAACATTGGCTAAAAGGGGCATAAGAGAACCGTGTTTTATGTGGATATTGGAAAAAGAAGCATGTGGCAGTATTGGAATAGATGTCGGGGCAAATATTGGCTATACCACGCTTCATCTGTGTCGCAATATGAAGAGGGTTGTAGCTATTGAGCCGGACCCGCGGTCAAGGAAGCTTCTAATTGAAAATATTAACGCCAATGGTTTTGAAGAGAGAGTTGATATCTGCAATTTTGCTGTCTCTGACATGGAAGGCAGAACATCTATTTATCTTGCCGACAAACCTAATCTCTCGAGTCTGCATCGGAGACCAGGTATTTCGGAGCAACGGCATGAAGTTTTAACCAAGACCATTGACAGCCTGAATCTGCAACCGAACTTTATAAAGATGGATATCGAAGGACACGAGGTTCAGGCGTTGAACGGCGCGATGGGCAGTCTGGAAGCGACGAAGCAATGCAAAATCCTGATAGAGGTTCATCCTCAGTTTTATTCAGGTGACAGTTTTGAGAGAGTTCTGAAGAAGCTGGTCGCAATGGATTTTGCAATTAAGTATGTGGTTTCGGCCGGTGTTGCTCAGCCGGACCTTTTCAGGGCAAACGGCTATGAACCGCTGTGGAAGTCTGCAAAAAATAAAAGGGGGGTATATGATTGTCTTAGCACAGAAGACGCTATCAAATGGAGCAGTTATCCTATTGAGCAGGTGTGCCCGAAGGGAAAGGTAAGCCCAAAAATAATACGTTCCATTCTGCTGGTCAAGCAGTGACATATTTGTGTGGTGTCAGTGGGCTTTTTGTGGAAGAGTTTATTTTGGAACCAGGTTGAGCTTATGGATGCAGTTGAACGTGAGAATTACAGATATGCTAATGGAGCCAGGAATTCTATTGCGCAAGACGAGTTTATGATGTTTTCGCTACTGCCGCAGAAGAATGGCAAGCTGCTGGATGTCGGCTGTGGGACAGGAGCTATAGGTGACGAACTGCGTAAAAGGGGTTTTGAGGTAACCGGTTTGGATTTTTCGGAAGTAGCCATAAGCAAATGCCGGGACAAGAAGATGGAAGCTCGAGTTTGTGATGTTGACAAGGAGGGGCTGCCTTTTCCGGACGAATCATTCGACGTAGTATGGGGCGGAGACATAATCGAGCATCTTTTCGACCCGATATTTGTTTTGAAAGAGGCCTTCAGGGTTTTGAAAAAGGACGGTGCGCTTATCATAAGTGTCCCTAACAATTTTCCTTTGAACAAGCGAATAAAACTATGTCTTTCGGGCAAGTCTCCGCAGTCCAATATTTACAGGAAAGCGGGTCAGTGCAAACACCATACTTTTTTTTCCTGGGAACTTTTGAGCTATATGCTCAGTGAAGCTAGCTTTAAAGTTGAGAAGTTGCTTTCGATGTTCAAGATTCCCAGGACAAAAGTTTACAGACAGACAAACAGCAAAATAGTAACGCAGCTTTTTGGGCGTATATTCATTGTCAGGGCTGAGAAAAGTGATTTTCGAGGTGAATCCTGAATATCCAGCCAACAGTAGATTGTGGTAAAAGGATGACAGCGGACAGCAAAACAAAGCAAAAGAGAACAAGCGGTTTTAAGCGGTTTCGTAAAGCGGCCAATGCTTACAGGAAGGACTGTCTCAGTTCGTGGTATGAATCGATTTTCGTTCAGGATGAGCAGGTGCCGCCATATTTTTGTGAAGGTCTTGAAAGTTTCGGGATTCTGCTGAAGGGCAGGTCTCTGGAGCAACTGCCCAGGTTCGACGGACAATTTGAGGATTGTTTTGTGGTGAACAACTTCGACGAGGAAATGCGCTTGGTGGGTGACAGCCTTGCCGGGAAGCGTTGTGTTCACGTTGTGAACCGGTTAATGACGGCACCTTTGCAGCCTTGCAATTACGAAAGGCTTAACATAAAGGACGTGCAGTTGCCGAAAGTTTCTGCTTTTGCGGACAAGAGATTATACCGGTCGATACAGCATTACAGGTCACTGGGGCTAAATGTGCATTTTTTGCCCAGAAAATTGCTTGAATCCAACAGGAGGGATTTCGGGAGGGAGTATCTCAAGAAATATCCCAACACGGGCGTGCTTGCGATTATATATGCACTGGAGATTCTCCGTCCGCGGGAGCTATGGGTTATCGGCCTGGATTTCTATCAAAGTGATTATCTCGTTCGCAGGCCTCATCAAAATCCGATAAACTTACAGAGAGAAAAAATTAGAAGGACAAATTTAGTCGAAGTAACAGCAAATATTTTCCGGCGATATTCCGCCACTAAAGTTAATATGGTCAGTTATTATAAAGGTTTCCCCGAGATTGAAAATGTCAGAACCCTGTAAGCAGGAGGGCCCTTATGCCTACATACACAAAAACAAAAAAATTATGGTCGAAGTGGTATCAGAAAAGAAAAAATTACACAAAAGCAACCAATCAGGCCAAGCATATTAAAATGTCGAAATTTTTAGTAGAGACATACGGCCATCGGATGGCCGGATGCCGCGATTTCTGTGAATTCGGAGTTGGTTCCGGACGAAATATCTATCATTTTCATGCAGCACATCCGGAATGGACATATAAAGGCAATGATATTAATCCAGATATACACAGTGAAATAAAATCTATGTATCCGGACCTACTGAGCTGGGCATCGATCGAAATTGCAGACACGCTAAGCTATCTTAAAAGAGATGATTTGCAAACGGACATTGCGTTTACTCATGGACATCTGATGCATTTGCCGAACAAGGTTATCAATGAAGTTTGCAATCTGATTGCAAAGAAGACCGAGAAGTATATTCTGTTGTATGAGGCGTATCTGAACGGACCTGGCGTTGCCTTGTCGAAGAGATTTAAATACCGAAAGTACAGATTTTCTCGTGTTTATGAAGAGAGGTTTCCCGGATTTGTGCTGGAGGAAAAACATATTTCCAGCCATCCAACCAAAAAAGGAATTAGGCAGGGTACCTACTTTTTCAAAAAAGCCGGTCTTACTTAATAACATTATTGCTCTCTATGGATAAAGTCCAATCTCAGTTCGTACACGGAAAGAATACCAATATGATAGTAGCAGTTATTCCAGCTAAGAAGGATTCGAAAAGGCTGCCAAACAAGAACATCCTTCGAATCAATGGTAAGAGCCTTTTGGCACATACGGTGGAATTTGCAAGGGCAAGTAAAAAAATCGGAAAGATTATAGTTTCCACCGATTCAGACGAAATAGCCGGGCAAGCTACCGGTCTGGGGGCTGAGGTGGTACGTCGTTCGGCGGAGTTGGCAGGGGAGACACCTTTGTTGAGAGTTTATGAGCATGCATGGCGTCAGCTCGGTGAGAAGGGCGTTACACATATTGTCGGCATTCAACCCGACCACCCGGACAGGAAGATAAATCCGGATGTTGCTATTGAGTATGTTATTGAAAAGAACATCGACGATTTGTTTACGGTTGACCGTTGTGGACGGCGCAACGGTTCTTTGCGTATTTTGAGTGTTGGAGCATTGAGGGGGGAGTCTTATCCCTATAGCGCTTCTATGATGGATGACTGCACTAATATCCATTCGCTGTACGATTATTTTGTGGCTAAACGAAATATGGAATCGGGGGAGCGAATAAATATCG